>Ga0307988_1000005_pt1 | contig 188979 bp, 152 predicted proteins | sample EllFjometagen183_FD_203166 | JGI IMG/M metagenome (GOLD analysis project Ga0307988, IMG submission 203166) | Marine microbial communities from Ellis Fjord, Antarctic Ocean - #183 | ecosystem: Environmental > Aquatic > Marine > Unclassified | place: Southern Ocean | collected 2014-10-08 | reverse complement strand
AAAATGAAATTTCGGGTGCAAAACAAAAGCGGCAGGTTCATCATGGTGAGCGTAATGCAAACAAAATAAGGATTTTTGTAACGGGAGAGGTGTTTCCTATTGACATTGACCTTTTAATGGGTGCCACATAGTGCAATATGGCCGGTATTCAGTTTGCTTATGATAATATAAAATTCGGGCAACATCCTAACGCTGTTTCCAGCCATAAAAAGATTTTCTCTGCCCGTTCACGGGTATGCATCTGTGCCTGACGTCCGCCATCCCCAGAGCTCTTTTTCTTCGGCATTTTTCTGCTGTTCAAGCTCTTCTTCTTTAATATAATTCATGACTTCCGAAACAACAGCTTCCATCATTTTTTCATCGCTCATAGAAAAGCTCCCTTCATTCCATAATAATAGTAGTTAGGATCTATCCTCAAGACAGACATTAGTAGATAAAATATTGACGTTTAAACGTTATGACACGATGATGTTATCAGAATTAAAACATAAATGATGGATAACGAACTATGTCTGTCCTAACAAAAAGATCAACAATTTACTTCGATCCATCAATTCATAATATACTTAAGGTCAAAACTTTAGAAACCTCTCGTTCTATATCAGACCTTGTAAATGAAGCCATACTTCATGAGCTTTCAGAAGATGCAGAGGACTTAAAAGCCTTTGAACAAAGGGCTGCTGAGACATCATTTTCTTCTGAAGATTTAGTGAAAGGGCTTAAGGCTGATGGCAAAATATAAAGTCCAGGTAAAGAAATCAGCAAAGAAAGAATTACGGGGAATACCAAAAAAAAACTGCTCAAAATTCTTGGCAAAATTAAAAGTCTATCAGCTGATCCACATCCAACTGAAAGTATAAAATTAACGAAACAAGAAAAGTACAAATTACGTGTAGGAACTTACCGTGTACTGTACAAAATTGAAGAAAATATCCTTACTGTATTCATCGTAAAGGTTGACCACAGAAAAAAATATATATCGCTAACCAATCATTCCAAGGTTATGTTTTATAGCACTTGAAACCACATAAAAAAAGCAGGGCTGTTTTATTAATAAAACAGCCCTGCTTTTTTAATTTAATATTAATTGCTAAGAAACTAAGCTTAACGCTTTTTCCAGCCGTAAAAAGATTTTGCCTGCATCTGTTCACGGGTATGCATCTGTGTCTGGCGTCCGCTTATTCCCCAGAGCTCTTTTTCTTCGGCATTTTTCTGCTGTTCAAACTCTTCTTCTTTAATATAATTCATAACTGCCGACACTGCAGCTTCCATCATTTTTTTATCGCTCATAGAAAAACTCCCTTCATTCCATGATAATATTATATTAAGGACTAATCCTCAAGTATATTTAAAAGATCACCAGCTGCCGAAGTGGGTGAAACAGACCCCTTTTCAACTTCGCGCCTGAGCTTCTTTAAGCTCTTCTTAACATCATATTTTTCATAGAACCATTCTTTGATGCCGTCTTCCAAAAGCGCCTGCATCCAGGCAACAGACTGTTTTTTTCGTTTTTCTTCCAGCTCGCCTGTTTCTATAAATTTATTTCTGTGATCAAGAACTGTCTCCCAGATCTTGTCAATACCTGTCATCTTTAAAGCGCTGCAGGTCAGGACAGGAGCAGACCAGGTCTTGGTTTCCGGTCTTAAAAGATGCAGGGCAGACTCATACTCTTTTCTGGCCCGCTTTGCCTTTTCAATATTGTCACCGTCCGCCTTATTAACTACAACCTCGTCAGCAAGCTCAAGTACTCCCTTCTTAATTCCCTGAATTTCATCACCGGCACCGGAAATCATTAAAACCAGAAAAAAATCAACCATTGAAGCAACAGTAGTTTCTGACTGACCCACACCCACAGTCTCAACGATCAATACATCAAACCCCGAGGCTTCACAGGCAATCATGGTCTCCCGGGTCTTGCTGGCAACTCCGCCCAGAGTACCTCCTGAAGGAGACGGCCGGATAAAGGCATCCGGCTCAATTGAAAGCCTCTCCATCCGGGTCTTGTCAGCCATGATACTGCCGTGACTCCGGCTGCTGCTGGGATCAACCGCAAGCACCGCAACTTTAAGACCCTGCTCAATTAAAAACATCCCCAGACTCTCAATAAAGGTGCTCTTGCCTGCTCCCGGCACCCCGGTTATCCCGAGACGAACTGCTTTTCCGGAATGCGGAATCAAGCCATCAATAACCTGCCTTGACAGCCCTTTATGGTCAGAACGGGAACTTTCAATAAGTGTTATGGTCTTTGAAAGCGCCCGCCTGTCCTTATCAAGAACACCCTGAATATAATATTGAGGGTCTTTCAAACTTACTTCCTCTCTTCAAGTACATCTAAAATCTTGTTGGCAGAATCCGTAATAACCGTACCCGGCCCAAAGATTCCTACCGCACCTGCTTCATAGAGAAAATCATAATCCGCAGGAGGAATAACTCCACCAACCACAACCAGAACATCTTTTGCGCCCTGTTCTTTAAGCTCTTTAATGATCTCAGGAACAATATACTTATGCCCTGCAGCAAGAGAAGAAACACCAACCACATGAACATCATTTTCAATGGCCATCTTGGCTGCTTCTGTAGGTGTCTGGAACATAGGGCTGATATCAACATCAAAACCAAGGTCTGCATATGCTGTTGCAATAACCTTAAAACCGCGGTCATGACCGTCCTGGCCCATCTTGGTCACCAGAATCCTTGGTCTGCGGCCTTCTTTTTCAGCAAAATCATCTGTTCTTTTTCTAACAGAAGAGATTATCTCATTATCACCGTATTCTGCTGCAAAAGCTCCGGAAACACACTGAGTCGTTGCCACATAACGGCCGAATACTTTTTCAATCGCATCAGAAATCTCACCCACGGTAGCACGTGCGCGCATTGCAGGAATACATACCTCAAGCAAATTGCCGTCAGCTGCGGCGCAATTTGTAACCGCTTCAAGAGCGCTCTTCACCTCTGCGTCATTTCTTTTTGCACGAAGCTCTTTAAGGCGTGCGACCTGCTCATCACGGACAGCGCCTGAAATGGCAAGCACATCAATCTCAGCCTCTTCTTCAAGCTGATATTTATTAACGCCAACGATAACATCCTTGCCCTGATCGATACGGGCCTGTTTGCGTGCGGCTGATTCCTCGATGCGCATCTTCGGCATTCCAGACTCAATGGCTTTTGCCATACCACCAAGCTCATCAACTTCCTTAAGGATCTTTCTTGCTTCCTGAACAATTGCATTGGTCAAAGACTCAACATAGTATGAACCGCCAAGGGGATCCACAACCTTGCAGATGTTTGATTCTTCCTGGACAATGATCTGGGTATTACGCGCGATACGCGCTGAAAAATCAGTGGGCAGTCCAATGGCTTCGTCATATGAATTGGTATGGAGAGACTGAGTCCCGCCAAGAACAGCAGACAAACATTCCATGGTGGTACGGATAACATTATTATACGGATCCTGCTGAGTCAGACTCCAGCCGGATGTCTGGCAGTGAGTTCTGAGCATCAGAGATTTTTCACTCTTGGGATTAAACTGACGAATCAGATCAGCCCATAGAAAACGTGCAGCCCGAAGCATGGCAATATCCATGAAGAAGTTCATGCCGATACCGAAAAAGAATGAAAGACGTCCTGCAAAGGCATCAATGTCCATGCCTGATGCAAGAGCTGATTTCACATATTCAAGGCCGTCAGCCAGAGTAAAAGCCGTCTGAAGTACAGAGTTGGCACCAGCTTCCATCATATGATAACCGCTGATACTAACGGTATTATACTTGGGCATGTGCTCTGAGCAGTAACCGATGATATCTGAAACGATCCGCATAGAAGGTGTGGGCGGATAGATATAGGTATTTCTGGTTAAATACTCTTTTAAGATATCATTCTGAATGGTTCCGGCCAGCTTGTCCTGTGAAACACCCTGTTCTTCTGCAGCCACAATATATCCAGCCAGGATTGGAAGAACCGAACCGTTCATGGTCATTGAAACAGACATCTTATCAAGTGGAATACCGTCAAATAAAACCTGCATATCATCAATAGAATCTACCGCAACACCTGCCTTACCCACATCACCGGTAACCCTTGGATGATCTGAGTCATATCCACGGTGAGTCGCAAGGTCAAAAGCAATTGAAAGACCCTTCTGTCCTGCAGCCAGATTTCTTTTATAAAAGGCATTTGATTCTTTTGCGGTTGAAAAACCAGCATACTGACGAATCGTCCATGGACGGCCGGTGTACATGGTGCCTCTGACACCGCGCACGAATGGGTCCATTCCCGGAAGAGTATTATTAAATTCTATCTCTTCCAGATCCTCGGCTGTGTAAAGCGGCTTAATATCAATTCCTTCAGGTGACTTCCAGGTCAGAGAATCAAGCGGTTTCTCCCTTAACTCCTTCTCTGCAAGAGCTTCCCATTTTTCTTTATTTGGATGTTTTCCCATAATAAACTCCTTATGTAACTACTGTTAGTAACTATTAATGATTAATGGCTATTTACTGTTTTTTGCTGTTAGCCGTTATTCGCATTCCTGACAAAGTTCCACCAGCACGCCACCGGTTGCTTTAGGATGCAGAAAAGCGATCTTTTTACCGCCTGCACCGATTCTTGGAACCTGATCAATCAGTTTTACATCTTTTTCTTTAAGCTCTTCTAACGCTGCTTCAATATCTTCTACCAGAAATGCAAGGTGCTGAAAGCCCGTGCCTTTCTTTTCAATAAACTTGGCTACCGGACCATCCGGTGAGCTTGATTCCAGGAGTTCGACTTCACTGTCTCCCACTGGGAAAAAACCGGTGGTTACTTTCTGCTCTTCTACTGTTTCGGTTTTTGTACAGCCGATTCCCATAACGTCTGTCCAGAATTTGCTGCCTTCATCCATGCTGTTTACTGCGATTCCGAGATGGTCGATTTTAAGTATTTTCATAATCGTTTCCTTTCAAGCTTTTATATTATTATATTTATAATGAAATGCGTAATTAGTAAAACCTGTATAACCGAACGAATTAGTATAATATATAGGATAAGGCCCTGTCAAGACGCTTAAGCAAAATGCTGTTACCTGAATTTTGCACCGATTATCGTAACGAGGCGCCGAAACCTCTATATTTAAAGGGCAGTTGGAGTAGATAAATGGTGCACGTCAGGTATAAACCTGTAATTCCTTAACTTTTAAAGATTTACCTTTTGACAGCGACTGTTATTTAAAATATTATCTTTAATAACAACAAACAGTAGGAAGTTTAAAAATTATGGAAAAAATTTACCCTACCCCTCCCTACAAATTCTGCCCATTTTGTAAAGGAAACTTAAGCCAGGAAGATCCCTTCCGCCAAAAGTGTAGGGAATGCGGATTTATAATGTATCATAACTCAAGTCCATGCGCGGGAGCTGTTCCAGTTGATAAAAACAACCGAATACTTCTGGCAAAAAGAGGCATAGAGCCGTTTAAACACGGCTGGAACATCATAGGCGGATTCCTAAATTATGGTGAAAACCCCATGGACGGTTTAAAAAGAGAAGTAAAAGAAGAAACAAACGTTGAATGCGAAGTAACCGGCCTTATCTGCATGTATGCTGACACTTACGGTAAAAACGGACCCGCGCTCATTAATATGTGCTTTACGGTTCAGCTTCTGTCAGATAAGATTAAGCCCCTTGATGATGTCGCAGAACTAAAATGGTTCGAACTTAACAACCTTCCGGACGACATTCCCTTTGAGAGCGATTTAAAAGCGCTGAATCAACTCAAAAAAACAATCAATGAAAGAGAGCCGGTTTAATCCATGCACAAACATACACTAAAAGTTCTGGAATTTGACCGGATATGCGAATTTCTTAACACCTTTGCCGCATCATCCGGTGGGAAGAAAAGATGCAGTGAACTCATTCCATCCCATGATGTAAAAAGTGTGGAAAGGCTTCTTGATGAAACCACTGAGATGAGAAAAACCATCGAGCTCTCAGGACCGCTGATACTAAACAGCATTTATGACATAAGAGATGCGGTTAAAAAGTCAAAAGTACCAGGCACCTGCCTGGAAGCTGAAGACCTGCTAAAAACAGAACAGACCCTGGATACCGCAAAAATAATAAAAAACTTCTTTGCCGGTTACGATGAGGCCTGCCCTGAGATTTCCAAGATAAGCCATAAGATCATTATTCTTTCAGACCTTACCACCAGGATCAGAAGATGCATCTCGTCCCAGGGCAAGATCCTTGACAGCGCCAGTTCAAAACTGGCTGAAATCAGAAACCGCCTTTCTAAACTCCGTCTGAGCGTTTTAAATATTCTGGAACAGCTCATACAGAACAATGACCTGCAGCATGCTGTGCAGGATGATTTCATCACCATTAGAAACAGCCGTTATGTCATCCCGGTAAGGACTGACAGCAAAAACATGATCCCGGGTGTGGTCCATGACCAGTCACAAAGCAAGGCAACCTTCTTTGTGGAGCCGCTGACTGTTGTCAACCTGAACAATGAACTTCAGATCCTGCACAAAGAAGAATATTACGAGGAAATAAGAATCCTCACCGAGCTCACAAGTTTAGTTAATGAATACAGAGAAGAGATACTTATTGATCTTGATATCCTTGAACATATTGACCTGATCCATGCGCGCGCACTTTTAAGCAAAGCATTAAACGGCATAAAGCCCGCGGTGAATACAGACGGAGAGATCAAGCTTATAAACTGCCGGCATCCTATTTTGATTTCAAACTTCATTGAAGACGAAATACAAAATACGGAAACAGAAGATCCGGTAATAACCGGAAAATGGGAATTTAACCGAAAAGGCATTGTCCCCATTGATATCATCAAGGAGAAAGAGACCCGGACACTCATTATCACCGGCGCAAATGCCGGAGGTAAAACAGTCAGCATGAAAACGCTGGGACTTTTCGTGCTTATGTCACAGGCTGGCATCCATCTCCCGGCAGATAAGGGAAGCCGAATATCCATCTTTAAAAATATTTTTGCGGACATCGGGGACGAACAGAATATTGAAGCAAGCCTCAGTACCTTTACCGCACATATGACCCAGGCTAAAGATATCCTGTTAAATGCCGGGAACAGTTCACTGGTTCTGTTTGATGAACTCGGATCCGGAACAGATCCCACAGAAGGCGGCGCACTGGCTGTAGCAATCCTTGACTCACTTAAGGAGCGGGAAAGCTTCACCATCGTAACAACACACCTGAATATCCTTAAGACCTATGCCTACAGTAATGATAATGTGAAAAACGTATCAGTCGGATTTGACCCGGCAACCTTAAAACCAAGCTATAAACTGGTTTACGGGGTACCGGGCATAAGCAATGCGCTTGCCATTGCCAAGAACATAGGTGTTCCTCAGAACATTCTGGATAAGGCAGTTACACAGGTTGACATGTCAGACCAACAGGTCGCAAAACTGATACATGGTCTGGAAGCGACTCAAATGGAAATGGTCGAAGAGAAAAAAGGGATTGAAAAAATAACAACTCTTACAAAAAAACACCTCCGGGCAACCGAAGACCTGTTTGAAAAAATAAAGAAAAGAAAAGACCAGATCCTTAAAAAATTTGAAACAAGCTCAAGAAAACTATTAAGGGAAAGCGAAGACGAACTGATGAAGATAATAAAAGATCAGAAAAAAAGAAGACTTGTCAGACCGGATGACACACAGAATCTTGCAGACAATGACCAGAAAAAATTTCAGAATGTAAAAGAGAAACTTTACAGTAAATTCCCAAAAAAAGACAAAACTTCGAAAACTCCTGATCGGCTTGAACCCGGACAGCTTGTCAGAGTATCTCATTTACAGAAAAACGGTACGGTAGTAAAAGCTAACAATAAAACCCAAAAAGCAGAAATCATCCTGGGCAACATCACGGTTAAGACTGGGTTTAATGAACTGGAACTTACAGAAAAAAAAGCAACCCAAGCCCCTGCAATATCAAATATTACAAAGAAGCCCCCTTCTGTAACAATACCCATTTCATCCCAGAGCAGCAGTGTAAAGGTAATCGGCATGCGGGTACCGGATGCCCTGCCTGTGGTTGATAAGGCCATAGACAATGCACTTTTAACAGGATCAGAACGTCTAGAAATAACCCATGGACGGGGTACCGGCACATTGATGAAAGCGATCCATGAATATCTGAAAGAGCACGTATCTATAGCCGGATTTAAAAATGCACCTTCTGATAAAGGCGGGATAGGAATAACGATTGCAAAGATAAAATGATTTACTCTTTGCCTTGTTAAAATTTCGTTAAGTATTAAAAAGTTATCTTTTAATAGCCCCCTTGGGGGCTTATGATATTAAAACCCATTTTGACCGTGCCGAAAATTTATGTTTTTTTGCGAATATAAGGCGGCGCATGTTTGAGTCCCGACAAATCGGGATGAGTTTGTAACGCCGACTGCAAAAAAATAATAAATTAAAGGAATCTCATGTTACGGGACCGGTCAAACGGGTGCCTTTTCTTTTGCATCGTTTTCTTTGGAGCGAGCAAAAAAAATGATGAAAGCAGTTTATATGACAAATAAAATCTCAACAAAAACAGAAGAACAGAAGGTCCTGACTCTCACCTGTTTTAGCCATTTTTTAAGTCACTTTAACATGCTGATATTTCCCGCACTGGTCATACCCCTGTCCGCACACCTTGGCATATCTATTGGGCAGACCATTGAAATCTCTTTCTGGATGTATTTGATGTACGGCCTGACCGCCCTTCCCTGGGGTCTGGCTGCTGACAAATGGGGCGCAAAACCACTTTTAGCCCTCTTTTTCCTGGGATCAGCCCTAAGCTGCTTTGCTGCCGGACTTTATACAGATTCTATAAACGGCCTTGCCCTTTCAATTATGGGTCTGGGTATTTTCTCCGGAATTTATCATCCTGCAGGACTTGGCCTGATCTCAAAAGAAACAAAAAAAATCAGCCGAAAGCTGGCCGTAAACGGTGTGTTCGGCAGTCTGGGGATTGCAACCGCGGCTGTCTTTGCAGGTTTTTTTAATTCTTATTTTGGTTTACAGACAGTCTTTGTTTTACTTGGTCTGATGAATCTTTCCGGCCTTTTTCTGATTGCCGGATATAAACCTTTACCAATAACCAAAACCAATCAAAAACCGCAAAATACCATCACCTCTGTTCTTACACCGTTTATAATTTTACTTTGCATTATGATGCTTGCAGGCGTGTGTTACCGGGGATCGACCCTGACAGTTCCAGCCTACTTCGAGCTGAAGAACAATGAAATCTTTTCATTCTGTACATCAATCACAGGACTACCGCTCACCACGAACCTTGTGGCAACTCTTTCAACCTCCATCATACTCATGGCAGGAATTCTCGGTCAGCTTTTTGGCGGCCGACTGGCAGAAAAATTTGATCTTCGTTTCTGTTATATCTTCATGCATCTCATTATCATACCCGTTGTGTTCTTCATGGCAAAAACAACCAATCTGCCGCTCATTGTTCTTTCCATGGCCTATTTCTTTTTTCTCCTTGGAACCCAGCCTATAGAAAACACCCTGGTGGCGAAGTTAACACCTAAAAAATTTCTTTCAACTGCCTATGGCTTAAAGTTCATCTTCACCTTTGGCGTCGGAGCACTCTCTGTAAAAGCCATCAAATCAATTGAGACCTCTTTTGGCATCGAAAGCATCTTTACTTTTTTGGGTTTTGTTTCAATCCTTTTGGTATCAGTAATCGGACTATTAATCCTCGTTACCTCAAATAAAAAAATATCATAAGGGTTAATAATAACTGTTATTAATTAGCTGAAATTAGACTCTTCACCATCTTTTCTTTGTAAAACTCCTCAAGATATTCAGGCAATTCATGCCGATTTTTTGACATTTCTTTCCATGTTTTTGACATTTCAAAACACCCTCATCCATTAAATACCCGTATTTACATCTATTTTTGCTTTGGCCTAATAATTGCTAACCATATAGTCAATGAATGGATAAGACAGCATTGAAAGATAATTGAATATAATATCTGAAATCTACAAATTACCGGTAAATATATAATTTACAATAAATTATGATTACATCAATAAAATCAAAATTCCTTACTCCAAGCAAAGAGCTAAGAAGATTGTCAATCCTCTCTGCAATCTGCAATGACTCTAAAATCAGTCAGCACAAAATCGGTGCAGCTACCAATCTGAGCAGTTCAATGGTCAATAACTATATAAAAGAGTTTCTTGCAAACGAACTGATAACTGTAAGCGGTGAAACCAACAGGTCTCAACAATACCACCTGACGACCAAGGGACGTGAAGGATTAAAAGCATTCCTCGACTCATATTCTGCGGAAATCAATGGAATTTATGAAAGTGCACAGGAATCGATTAATAAAATAAAAGCTTTAAGTGACACACTGAAATCAGCTGAAAAAGAAATAGTTAAAAATGAGAAGTTAACAGTGAATGGTTGATTTTGTAACCAAGAATCTGTGGTGAACATTATGACATTAGCACTTGAACAAAACCCTGACCAGATCTTCCCGGCAAACATACTGGAGGAACCAGTCAATGGTACGACATGGTGGGTAGCCCACACAAAAAGTCGCAGAGAAAAGACTCTTGCGAATTTTCTCTCTACAAAAGGAATTGGATATTATTTGCCGCTGATCAAAAAACGACAGAAAAGCAATAAACGGGAAAGGTTCTCTTTTATGCCTCTTTTTTCAGGATACATGTTTTTCAAAGGCAATAGAAAAGACCGTTATGAAGCATTCACTTCAAACCAGATAGCAAGAGTTATAGAGGTGAAAGATCAGGATATTCTTTTAAATGAGCTGGCACGGACACAAAAAACCCTTTCAATAGGAGGTCCGGTTTATCCTTATGATTTTTTAGCTAAAGGCCAGAAAGTGAAGGTACAGTTTGGCCCCATGAAGGGAATTGAAGGAATTATTACGGACAAAAAAGGCCATTACCGCCTTGTACTTAATGTAACAACCATTTCGCAGTCTTTTGCCGTTGACGTGGAAGCAGATATGGTGGAAGCCATTTGAATTTGGAATACAGAATTCAGGATGCGGAATATTTAAGTGTTCATGCTGAATCATAAGAGGATTCAAGGGGTAAAGGGTTCAAGTACTATTAACAACCGGCAACTGACAACAAACAAATCGCTTTAGCGATTTAACAACTGACTAACCAATAAAAAAAAGGGCCTTGTCCCCCAAAGGGGCGGAGCGCGCCCACAAACAACAAACTCATATGAAAGCTGAGGTGAACAATGCTCAACAATAAAAGCATCCTAATCACCGGCGGGACAGGATCATTTGGTAAAGCATTTATTAGAATAATCTTAGACAGCTACAATCCATCACGGGTAATTGTATACAGCAGAGATGAATTGAAACAGCATGAAATGAGAATGAATGGTTTTGATGACTCTCGCCTTCGTTATTTTATTGGAGATGTGAGAGATAAAGACCGTCTAACCCGCGCCATGAGTGGCGTTGATATCGTTGTTCATGCTGCTGCATTAAAGCAGGTTCCGTCATGTGAATACAACCCCTTTGAAGCTGTTAAAACAAATATAAATGGTGCTCAAAATATTATTGATGCTGCAATAGATGCAAATGTCAAACAAGTCATGGCCTTAAGCACAGACAAAGCAGTTAACCCGGCAAACCTCTACGGAGCAACAAAGCTCTGTGCTGAGAAAATATTCTGCCAGGGCAATGCGTATTCTAAACCTGAGGGTCCTTTTTTCAGCTGTGTCAGATATGGAAACGTTATCGGAAGCAGAGGAAGTGTCATTCCGCTCTTCAAGGAACAGAAGAAAACCGGAAAAATCACCCTCACCGATGAACGCATGACACGGTTCTGGCTTACACTTGATGAAGCAGTTGAACTTGTTTTAAACGGTCTCAAACATATGCAGGGCGGAGAAATATTTATACCTAAAATTCCAAGCATGAAATTAGTTGATTTAGCAGAAGCAATAGCCCCGGAATGTGAAATAGAAGCTATCGGAATTAGACCGGGTGAAAAGCTTCATGAAATCCTTTTAACAGAAGAAGAAAGCCGAACCACAATTGATTACAATATGATGTACGTAATTATGCCGAACCGCTTATGGTGGAAACAAAAAAATTATACAGACGGAAAAAAATTACCGGAAAATTTTCAATACAGCAGCAACAACAACCAAAAATGGATGTCAGTAGATGATCTTAGAAATATCACCAGAGAAACTCCCAACCTGGAGTCCGGATTATTTTCAGAATTCCTTTCATCAATTCACAAGATTAAAAAACAATCTTTTCTCAATCAGCTTACTGTTGAAAATGAATAAATAAACAACTCATCCAAAAGAAATAATGGGTAAAAACATGTTGAAAACCGCTCCACAAGTCAAACACCCTGACATAAACTTAGAAGAAGATACAAATCCATTTATTCCATATGGTCGTCAGCTTATATCTGAGGAAGATATCCAGTCAGTTATCGAAGTTCTTAAATCCGATTATCTGACTACCGGACCAAAAGTTCATGAATTCGAACAGGCTGTTGCCGGCTATGTAGGATCAAAACACGCTATAGCGGTCAGCAGCGGCACAGCAGGACTTCATTGTGCAATGTATGCTTTAGGTATTAGCCCCGGTGACGAAGTGATTGTCCCTGCAATAACCTTTGCTGCAACGGCAAACTGTGTGGTTTACCAGGGAGGCATACCCATTTTTGCAGATATTGACCCTGAAACATTATTAATCGACCCCGAATCCGTTATTAAGAAAATCACAAAAAAAACAAAAGCAATTATCGCGGTTGACTATGCCGGACAACCCTGTGACTATAATCAGCTACGTGATGTTGCTGGAAAATACAATTTAAAACTTGTGGCAGATTCCTGTCACGCCATTGGTGCAGAATACAACAATCAACATACCGGTACACTTGCCGACATGACAATTTTCAGTTTTCACCCGGTAAAACACATTACCACCGGCGAAGGCGGGATGATCACCACTGACAATCCTGAATATGCCAAACAAATGCGCAGCTTTCGTAACCACGGAATCTCTACTGACCATCACCAGCGTAAAGATAAAGCAACCTGGTTTTACGAGATGACAGATCTTGGTTTTAACTACCGAATCACAGACTTTCAGTGCGCCCTGGGCATCTCCCAGTTGAAAAAACTTGACCAGTTCATATCACAGAGACAGACACTTGCAGACATATATGACAAGTTAATAAAAGAGTTTGACGGAATAACCCCTCTCAAAAAAAATCAGGGGCTCAGCCATGCATACCATTTGTATGTAGTTCAAATAGATAAAAATAAATTTGGAGTCGACAGAGACGATGTCTTTGATTATCTCAGGAAACAGAACATCGGTGTCAATGTGCACTACATTCCAGTACATCTTCATCCCTACTACCGTAAAAACTTTTCAACCACACCTGGGCAATGTCCAAATGCAGAGAAGGCATATCGTGAGATCCTTTCACTGCCCATACACCCTGCCCTTCATGTTAAAGACACCAAACATATTACAACATTACTAAAAGCAGCAGGACAAGCCTAATGGTTCCCCAATTTATCGCCGAAGTCTCCAGCAATCACCACAAAGACCTTGAACGGTGCCTTACATTTATAGATACAGCATCTGAAATTGGCTGTTCAGCGGTTAAGTTTCAACTATTCAAGGTGTCTGAATTGTTTGCGCCTGAAATTCTTAATAAAAGCAAAGAACACAGGCAACGCGCCGAATGGGAATTACCTGTTGATTTTTTACCACACCTTTCACAGCGCTGCCGTAAACAAGGTATAAAGTTTGCCTGCACACCCTTCTATCTTGATGCAGTTACTGAGCTCCTGCCATATGTTGATTTTTTTAAGATCGCATCCTATGAACTTTTATGGCACAACCTTCTTGCCGAGTGTGCCACAACAGGTAAACCTGTTGTACTATCAACGGGAATGGCGACTCTCAAAGAAATTGAAGCAGCTGTTACGATTTTACGGGATTCGGGCTGCACTGAATTATCATTATTACACTGCATTTCTGATTATCCCACTCCAATCAGCCACTGTAACCTTGCAGCAATTGACACTTTAAGAAAAACTTTTCAGTGCCCAACTGGTTGGTCAGACCATAGCGTGGAACCATCTGTAATTTTTCGTGCCGTGCACCAGTGGAATGCTTCTATAATTGAATTTCATTTGGATTTAGATGGCAAAGGCGAGGAATTTTCATCAGGACATTGCTGGCTTCCGGATAAAATAAAACAGATAATCAATACGACAAGAAATGGCTTTCAAGCTGACGGTAACGGCCTAAAAGTTCCTACAGCCAATGAAGTCCCCGAACGCGCTTGGCGTGCAGATCCCAAAGACGGTCTTCGTCCCTTTAAAGAAATGAGAAATTAATTTAACATGGAAAAACCAGCTATTGCTATAATCCAGGCAAGAATGTCATCCAGCAGGCTTCCAGGCAAAGTTTTAAAACCCTTAGCTGGCAAAGCCATGATATGGCATATATACCAGCTTGCCTTAACGTGTAAGCTGGTCGATAAAGTTGTCATAGCGACGTCAACCGAAAAGTCAGATGATCTTCTCTTTGATTTTTGTAAAAAGAACAAGCTTAATGTATACAGAGGCGACTTAAACAATGTCTTAAGCCGATTTTTAGAAATATTAGGAAAAGATCCATATCCATATGTTGTGCGAATAACCGGAGATTGTCCACTAATCTGCCCAGCCGTCATTGATCAACAGATCATGGCACTAAATAAGTTTGATGGTGATGTAACATGGATGGAACATTCATATACCAGCCTTGAAGGACAGGGAGTACAGTCATCACGATCACTATTCTATATAAATAATAATTCCGTTAACCCCGAAGATCTTGAACATGTCGGATCAAAGTATCTTGCTGAAAACCCAACGAAGTTCAAAATAGTAAAAATGGATATCCCTGAAAATTTGTGTTCCAACAAGTACAGATTAACAGTAGATGAAGAAAACGATTATAAATTAATTCAAGCTCTTTATGCTGACCTGTACAGTTCAAAGCCAATTGATTTATCAGAAGCCTTAAGATGGCTGGAGAACCATCAAGAGATTTCAAATGTTAATAAAGAAGTAACTCATAAAAAACTAAACCTTGAGCTTGAAGAAAAAAGAGTTCAGTGGGCTCAAATACCTAAAACGGGTATTTACAGATAGGATGATTCGTGAATATTCTAATCAGATGTGACGGTTCCCCGGAAATCGGCCTCGGCCACGTTGTCCGTTGCCTTGCCCTTACAGACGAACTGCATGAAGTTCACAATTGCCATATTACTTTTGCCATGGTTACCGGGCCTCTTGGAATTCAGACAGTAAAGAATAAAGGTTATCCAGTAATTACTTACCAAAATTCAAGCAAAATATTTGATTATGAAGGATGGCTTAATGAATGTGTCAGTAAGTCTGAAGCCGAAGCAATTATATTCGACGTTCGCGACGGCCTCACGAGAACAGTTATGGATAATTTACGCAAAAAGGGTATTTTAACAGTCACAATTGATGACCCTGAAGACAAACGTCTATCCGCTGACCTTGCCTTTTATCCTCCAATTCCACAGATTAAACTAATAGATTGGACAGGTTTTACCGGAGAACTTCATATTGGTTGGAAATGGGTAATCATCCGCAAAGAATTTTCTACAACTCCTTGCTCCACGCCCAATGCTTCATGCTCCAAAATACCCAAAATTTTAGTAACCATGGGAGGCAGCGACCCAGAAGGCCTGACAATTAAAGCTGTAAAAGCTTTGGAAATGATTCAGTTTGAAGGATCTTTTGAAGTTATTATCGTTTTAGGTTCAGGTTTTCAATATAAAGAGGAACTTGAAAAATTAATTTCCGGATGCAAACAACACTTTGAGTTACGGAAGAATGTTCATAACATGGCTGAATTAATGGCGCAAAGCGATCTTGCTGTGGCCTCTTTTGGTATGACTGCTTATGAACTTGCGGCAATAGGAGTACCTGCCATTTATCTGTGTTTAACGGAAGATCATGCTGAGTCTGCATCGGCTTTTGTAAAGGAGGGCATGGCAATCTCATTAGGTATATTCACACAGGTAAGTGAAGAAATGATAGCAAAGGAAATTAATGCTCTTCTAAACAATAAATCGCTACTATCAAAATTAACTGGTAATGCAAAAAAGCATATTGATGGAAAGGGAACGATTCGGATTTCCCGAATGGTAGCAAATAGTCAAAATATTTTTGGAGAAGTCACCAATGAATATTTCATGGGAACGCATTGATTCATTTGTCGGTAATTTTAGTTCACCTGCTTTACTGCATTATCGTCAATGTCCGGTTTGCGGGTCAATACGATCCCGGGCAGTAACAGAACTAAATAATTTTCAGTTCTATTCTGATTCTGCAGAGGTCCCCAAGCAGGTTAGTCTTCACCAAAATCAATGTTTGACATGCTCTGCCGTCTATCTTAATCCATGCTACTCAAAGCATGGCTTTAGTGTCTTGTTTGCAGAAGCCGGCCAAAGTTATGGTGCATTGCTGGCACATACACATGAACAAATAAATTGGCTCAGTGATTATGGGCTTCTAAATAATGGCGCCCGTGTCCTCGATGTCGGTTGCTACGATGGTAGTTTTCTATCGCGTTTACCGGATAAAGTGATAAAGCTCGGCGTGGATATCGACGGACCTGCGATTGAAAGAGGGCGTCAACAGTACAGAGAAAAAGAGATTCAGTTCTTTTTGGGAGATTTCGAGACATTTTCATTTAGCGGTCCGGCACCTGATACGATTACAATGTACCATGTGTTGGAGCATCTACCAAGGCCTGTGGAGGTTTTAAGAAAACTTCACTCTATTGCGGAAACGTCAACGCGTTTAGTAATAGAAATCCCGATTTTAGAAAACGGAAAGACAAATGATATCAATGGATTTTTCAGTATTCAGCATACGACACATTTTAGCCGTAACAGTTTGCGCAATTGTCTCGCTCAGGCAGGTTGGGAGATTGAACAGCATTATGAAACGCTCGACTATAAAGCTTATCGTGTACTCGCATCTCCAAAGTTGGGAACGACTTTGGAGCCTTCACTAAAATGTGTGCAGGAGGACTGGGTTGCGCTTAATGATAGTCTGGCAGCATGGCATAGTGCTCTTGGAGATGTTGAGAAAATTATTCAAAAAATTCCAGAATGTAATCGTTTTGTTATTTGGGGGGGTGGCGCGCATACCGAGTTTTTATATCAAGTGACGTCCCTGTTTCATGCACATCGCCAATCTGAATTTGTCATTGTTGACTCTGACCCTATAAAACATGGAAAAACATGGCGTGGAATACCCATCTATGACCCATTTAGGATCAAGGCGCTGGACTGGTCTTCTACTAACTTACTCATATCAAGCTATGCCTCGCAAGAAACCATCTTTGAGGCTGCAGTTAAGTTGAATGTTCCCGCCACTAATATTACACGACTTTATAAAACAATACGTCGATACTGACCATGGCAAGCCCATCTTTAATATACGATGCTGTAATCAGTTTATTTCAATCAAACAAATATACGTGGAGTTATAAATAATGGAAACTAAAAAAATGGTTATTTATTTTGGTGCAGCAGGCGCAGGTCTTGCGTATTGCCAGCACTCCGGAAAAATGCCTGATATTTTTGTCGACAATGATCCAAACAAGTGGGGAACATCTATTAATGGTGTAAAGATCATGGCACCGAATATTTTAACCTCTATATCGCTGCAACAAATCATAATTACATCGGGCTATTGCCAGGATATCCATAAACAGATTCTGAGCTTTGGAATAGATCAGGATAAGATCCATATCCCTCCAAAGTCTTTACTGATCCCGCATCTGTTTGAACAAGTAGAAAACCGGATTCAGACTGCGGGCAAACTGTTTAAAATCATGGCCGCTCTTAGCGACAGGTGGAATGTCGTTTCTGTCGGCGGCACAGCCCTGGGGTTCGTCCGCGGTAACGACTTCATTCACTGGGATTCCGACATAGACCTGTTTGCCCCCATTGAATCAAGACCGGCACTGTTTGACATTATGCAGGAGCTTGGCTATGAACCGGAATACGAATCTGAGTCACTAAAAGCGACTGTATTGCTTGAGAATGGCGTCAAGATTCCTTTAAGTGTTGAATTCTTTCATACAAACTCGAGTACCTTTATCGATCGTTTCCAGGATTACACCTGGGAATGGCCGACACAAATGTTCACTCAATGCGCGAAAGTTGACGTTCACGGCAACATGCTGAATGTACCGAACCCTCCTGAGGAGTATCTGAGTAAAGTTTTCGGTACGTCCTGGGCTGTGCCCAACCCGGAATTTTGTTATTCAGACTATACCGGTACAGTGTCCTAGTATGCATTGATGATACCCAACAAAAATTTGAGGCAGGAGATCTAAATTGATTGAGACACCCCGGCTGACTGTAGACTGCGTTGTGTTTAATGCGGATGGCGTAGTGCTGATACGCCGCGGTGTTGAACCGTACAAAGGATGGTTCGCACTACCCGGCGGCTTTGTAGAAATTGGAGAATCCGTTGAACACGCATGCTCCCGTGAAATGGAAGAGGAAACCGGACTGAAAATAGACAGTAATGTCCTGAAACTGATCGGAGTGTATTCAGCACCGGATAGAGACCCCCGAAGACACACCGTAAGTATAGCCTTCCTAGGTCACTCAAACCTCGAAACGCTTCAGGCAGGTGATGATGCGGCACATGTAGAAGTGGTCAAGGACTGGAGAGAAATAAATATTGCTTTTGATCATAAGAAGATCATAGAAAATGCCTGGTCTCTCCATAACACTATTGAAAGGACAACACACAAATGAACGCAGCTGCTGTAGTACTGGCTTCTGGATCCGGCCAACGGTTTGGGGCTGAATATGTACCCAAACACTTAACCCATATCCTCGGGGTTCCTATTTTTGTTTGGACATTAAATACAGCTATTCAGTCAAGACTGTTTACTTCTATCATAGTTGTAACGAGGAAAAATGATATCCCTCAGACTGAAAGAGTACTTAAAGAATATTTCTCTAATGATATACTCCCCATTCGACTCACTAAAGGGTCAAGCAAGCGAATACAATCTTTTCTTTTGGGTCTTGATGACTTGACTAAGGCCAACTTAGTAAACGAGGAAACCATAGTTGCACTATTGGATGCAAATCGGCCGTTTACTCCAATAAGTCAATTGCAAGGTCTATATAAGGCTGCATTAGAGTTTGAATGTTCATGCCCGGCCAGGCCTATAGTAAATGGTGTTGCTCGAATTGAATCAGGGCGCATTTTAGAAGTACCGAATAAATCAAACTATGTCGAATTCGTTACTCCAGAGTTTATGCAACTCAGTACCCTTAAGGTGTCTCTAGGAAATTATAAAGAAGGCTTTAACTCTCTTGTAGAGTATGCATTAGCTTTGGGGTTTAAACCCAAAACGCTTGAGGCTAGTATCCTCAATACCAAACTGACATTTCCTGAAGACAAAACATACTTAAGTGGACTTGCCCTGGATAATCAGATAATGAGGCCTTACAAGTTAACCCATGACAATACTGCTGTCCGGTTGAAAATAGCATAACAACACCTTAGGACTAAATTAGAGTACCCTATGACCCACCTGAGATTATAGAATTGTGCAATAGAATTTGCTTAAAGGTTGTCCCCAATATAATGAGTTATAAGGAATAATCAATGAATAGTAAAGAAGAGCTAAAATTAACAGAATTTGCCGCACAACTTCGAAAACACATTATCACAATGAACTGCCACGCCGGATCAGGACATCCTGGCGGTTCTTTGTCATCTGTTGAGATTGTGGCATATCTGTTTACAAAAGAAATCAACTTTTCACCTAAAAACAGCAGAGATATTAACCGCGATAGATTTATCTTATCAAAAGGACACTCCTGCCTTGTTTTATATGCCGCACTTGCCGAAAAAGGTTTCTTTGATGTTGAAGAATTTAAAAAACTGCGACATGTTGACGGAATGCTTCAGGGACATCCTGACCGATTAAAAACACCGGGTGTAGAATTCAACTCAGGTTCTCTGGGTCAGGGGTTTTCTTTTGCCCTGGGCTGTGCCCTTGGGGCAAAACGCAAAAATTTAAGTTACAGAACATACGCACTTCTTGGAGATGGTGAACTTAACGAAGGTCAGATCTGGGAAGGTATGATGTTTGGCGCGCACCACAAGCTGGATAATCTTTTGGCTATTGTTGACTATAACAAATTACAAAGTGATGATTTAAACACCAACATCACTGCGCTCGAGCCCTTGATGGACAAATTTAAATCATTTGGCTGGTATGCCATGGAAATTGATGGTCATGATTTTAATAAAATAGATAATGCTCTGGATAGAGCAAAAAAGATTAAAGGCAAACCTTCGATAATCCTTGCCCATACCATAAAGGGCAAAGGAATTTCATTTATGGAAAATGTTCCAAAGTGGCATGGAAGTTTAGCACCGCAAGGCGTTGAAAAGGAATGTGCTTTAAGGGAAGTTAAATGTGAGGATTTAATATTATGATTACGATGCGTGATGCTTTTGGCGAGGCTTTAATTGACCTGGCTAAGATACGTGATGATTTTGTAGTACTGGATGCAGATGTGGCAGGAGGAACCGGAACTAATGTTTTCAGAGATGCTTTTCCTGATCGGTTTATTCAGTGCGGCATAGCAGAGCAGAACATGATGTCTATGGCGGCCGGGCTTTCAACAACCGGTATTATCCCCATTGTCACATGCTACGGCGTATTTGCCTCAATGCGTGCTATTGAACAGGCGAGAAACTCTATCGCCTACCCAAATTTCAATGTAAAGATTGTTGCCAGTCATCTTGGACTTGATGTTGGACCCGACGGCCCAAGCCATCAGGCCATTGAGGATATCTCAATTTACCGTGCTATTCCCAATTTTAAAGTTGTTTCTCCCGCAGACCCTTTTGAATTAAAAAACGCCCTGCCGGTTGTACTGGATCATGAAGGACCCGTTTACTTTCGTACCGGAAGAAGTCCCATCCCGGATATCTTTGATAAAAATATAAACTTTAAATTGGGCAAGGGATTAATAGTTCGGGAAGGCTCAGATGTGACGATTGTTGCAGTTGGTGTAATGGTACATAGAGCACTTGAAGCAGCAAATTTACTGGAAAAAGAAAACATATCATGCCGCATAGTCAATATGTCAACCTTGAAACCGATAGATATTGATATCATTGTAGATTCTGCTAAAACCACCGGTGCTATTGTAACGACAGAGGATCACAATATCAATGGCGGCCTGGGCGGAGCAGTAGCTGAGACCATTGTTGAGCATATGCCAGTACCAATGGTTCGAGTTGGCATTAAAGATATATTTGCGGAGTCAGGAGAACCTGAAGACTTGTCAAAAAAATATCGTCTAATGCCGGAAGATATAGCTTTGGCAGCCAAAGACGTTATAAAAAGAAAAATTTAATCAAAGGATCTTAATGAATTCATTAAAAAATAAAGTTGCATTCGTTACCGGCGGCAGCCGTGGAATCGGCAGTGCCATCTGTCAGTCTCTAGCAATGGCCGGGGCAGACATTGCATTTACGTATAAAGATCAGGCTGATGCTGCAGAGACAGTATCAAAAAAATTAAATAAAACCGGAGTGAACTGCGTGTATCAGCAAATGGATGTCTGTGACAGAGCTTCGGTTCAAGAAGCTATGGCTACTGCTGAAAAAGAGCTTGGCGGGATTGATATCCTTGTAAACAACGCCGGCATAAATAAACCCACAGACTTTGACAAAATAACAGATACGGACTGGGACATGATTATGTCTGTAAACCTCAAAGGACCTTTTATCTGTGTACAGGAGGTCCTGCCGGCCTTGCGTCGCAGGGGCGGAGGCAGCATAATAAATATCGGCTCCGTGAGCGGACAGTACGGCGGCCCCCGAACCGCACACTATGCAGCCAGTAAAGCAGGCCTGATATCGCTTGGGCAGGTGATTGCACGCTTTGATGCTAAGAATAATATCCGCTGCAACACAGTTGCTGCGGGCTTGATAGAATCCGAAATGGCGGCTTCCGGCATGCAATCAGGAGCTGTTAGCAAGGCAGCGGAAAACATATTACTAGGGCGGCTGGGAACACCTGATGAGGTGGGTAAAGCAGTGGTATTTCTTGCATCGGATGACAGTAGCTACATCACGGGACAGACAATCAATGTAAATGGAGGATTATATTTTTGAAAAATTTAATTTGCTGTGTATGCAGAAAAACAGTATTCAGCTCATTAACTTCAATGTCGTTTTCTGTCTGGGAAAAAAAAGGTCAAAAACTGGAACGACTGGAAAAAAAATATGAGCTAATCGAATGTAAATTTTGTGGTCATGTAATGTGTGAAGGTGACTATTCAGAGGAAGCATTTAACCTTCTATATTCCAGAGATTATCAAGATGATACTATTGCGAGTCGTCCGTCAATATATCGTGATATTGCAACCTTTAATCTTCCTTACCTGTTGTCGCTTAAGAAGCTGAAAATTGCTGATTTTGGAGGATCAAGTGGAGATTTTGTTATTGTTCTGTCAAAAAATGAAAGACATAAACTCGATTTTAATTGTTCAAATATTTGTGTCTATGATTTTAGACTGACTACCGAAAAAGCACGTGGGGTTACTTTTCATGAAATAAATTTAAACAATATATCAGAAACTTTTTGCCTCAATTCAATTAGAGAATTTAATTATGCATTCTGTATTCACACTCTTGAACATCTGGTTGATCCACGGGAGTTTCTTACAACACTTTACGATATATCCTCGGACAAAGAGTTTTACCTATACATTGAAGTTCCAGCTAACGAATTATTGAGTATTTCGCAGTTGGCTTCACTAGTCTGTCCTCAACATAAACATTATTTCACCTTAACAAATTTAGTTAAAATGTGCACAGACATCGGATATGAATTGATTCGTACTGAACTAGTTGAGACAGAAGGTGTGCCACGAATTAAGTGCCTGGTTCATAAAAATGCTGTTGCTGCCCCCAGAACCAGAATAGTAAATTATCTTCATGACCGTGAGCAAAGAATAAAGAAAACTACAGATTTGATTATAAAGAGTAGCAGCACATTAATTACAGGACTCTGGGGAATAGGAAATGAGTTATATGAGATGATGAAAAGATTTCCCGACATTTATGAGTTAGCAAAGAATTCCAATATCTTTTTGATAGATAAAAATCTTGCAGGCACAACTTATTTAGATATTCCAATATATTCACCGAAAGAGAAAGTGGGTACTGTTGAGAATATCATTATCATGCCCAAGGAAGCTCAGACAATTAAGGCAATAGAAACAGATGCAGTAAAACTGGGTTATACCCAGGAAACCATCATAAACCCTTACATTAACAATCAAGGAGAGATGTGACTTACATGAATAATAACATTACTAATATTAAATATAATTTTGGAATGAACCTTCCGACCAGAATTTATGCTGGTTCTGAATCGCTTAATAATTTGCCAGAACTCTGCAAAGGTTATGGCACTGAAATCTTATTAGTAACTTCTAAAGAACTATCCTATGCACTTAAGGAGGTCCTTGCTTGTTTTGAAAAAACTAAATTCTCAATCACAACATTCAGCTTGAAATCTGAAGAACCTACCTGTCTATTTATTGATGCTTCTGCAAGTCAGCTAGCTCCCAAACGATTTGACTGTATTATCGGGCTCGGAGGGGGGAGCGCTATTGACATGGCAAAAGCCCTCTCAATATCGCTAACGCATACGGAATCCATCTGGATGTATGCCAATCTTTCTAACAGGCCTGCTCTGCCACTTACAAACAATCTAATACCCATAATTGCCATTCCAACAACTGCGGGGACAGGATCCGAAGTGACGCCCTATGCCGTGCTGACTAATTCTGAGACCAAACAGAAAGGGACTATACAGGAAACAGCTATATTTCCGAAAGCCGCTATTCTTGAACCAAAATTTACTGAAAGTATGCCTCCTGAATTAACAGCTTCTACAGGGATAGATGCCTTTACGCATGCCCTGGAATCATATCTGAATATTTCAAAATATTCACCAGTGACAGAATGGGCTGGGAAAGAATCAATACGATTGATTTTCGAAAACCTAAAGGCTGCATATGACAATCCTGACGATTTGCATCGCAGAATGAACATGGCATGGGCCAGTACATTAGCCGGCATAGCCATCGCTCACAGAGGGACAACCGCTATCCACGCAATTGCAGAACCCTTGGGTGCGTTAACCCATTTGCCGCATGGACATGCTGTTTCAATTTCAACGCTGCCCGTTTTGAAGCATACCTTAAAAGCAGCTGCATCAAAATTTTCTGATCTTTATAAAAGCATATTTACAAACATAACTCTTGAAAAAAAAGAAAGTTATTATGCGGAGGCGTTTGTAGATGAAGTCCAAAAGCTTATTGCGTCAGTAAACATGGATAAAACAGCTTCTGACTCTTTACCACATGAAATAATTAAAAACCTGGGAACTGATCTTTTGGAAAATGTCATTAATTACAAATTTCGTCCCATTAAACAACATCCGATTGAGTTCAATGAGAATTCGTTAAAATCAATCATTAATGAAATTGTAGGATAAAAATTATTGGAGATTAATACTTATGATTAAAGATCAAATGTATCCTGATTATGTAAAGCAAATTCCTAAAATTGATTTACCAGAGTTCTGCGAAGCCCTTAGACAAAAACTTATTGATAGTATTTCAAATACGGGTGGACATATAGGTGTTAATCTCGGTGTCATAGAACTTACAGTTGCCTTATATCGTGTATTTGATTTCCCTACAGATTCACTCATCTGGGATATTGGTCACCAAATATATGTTCAGAGAATGATCACAGGTAGAATGCTACAGTTAAATGAGATAAGACAGAATGGTGGTTCACCTGGATACTCAAATTCTGACTATAACAATTATGAACGAGTTACCTCAAGCCATGCAGGTGCTTCTTTATCGCTGGGACTTGGTGTGGCTTTATCAAACCAACTCAACAATGATAGTTCCATTAGCATCGCCGTCATAGGGGATGGGTCATATGTAGAAGGATCAACACAAGAAGCCATAAATCATATGGCAGTTGAAAACTGTAAAATGCTTGTCGTATTAAACGACAATGAAATGGCTCTGGATAATAATTTCGGAGGGATACACGAGTATTTTAAATCACGGCAGTCTGGTACGGATGAAAAAGAAACATATTTTTCATCCCTTGGTATCCCATACGATGGGCCAATTGACGGCCATGATGTACTTATGCTTGTTGAAAAACTAGAGGAAATAAAAAATAATCTAGCCAAACCTACAATTTTACATGTTAAGACAATTAAGGGTAAAGGGTTAGAACATATGGCAGATAAGAGCCCGGTTCGGATTCACTGGAATTTTCCCTTCAACCCTGTAACAGGAGAAAACACAGAAAATCCCAAAGCTAAAAGTTATGCAGCTTTCGGTGGGAAAGTGATTGATGAAATATTGACCGAAGATGAAAATGCAGTACTCATTTCACCTGCAACATTACAAAATACCGGTATTTTCAATGCTTTCAACAATCATAAAACTCGCAGTTTTGATGTCTCACTCGCTGAGCAGCACTCTATGACTCTATCCGGTGGTTTTGCACTCCAAGGCAAAAAACCGATCTTATGCTTCGAGTCTACTTTCATGCCCAGGGTCTTCGATCAGCTCGTGCATGATGTCTGTATCAACAACCTGCCTGTTCTTATAGTTAGTGTAAGATCGGGGCATACTGGCCTTGATCATTTGACCCATCATGCCATGTTGGATATTTCATATCTTAGATGTATCCCTAATCTTCGAATTCTTTACCCATCAACGACTTTAAATTTTGCTGCAGCCATCAAAAAAGAATACAGCCGACTTTCCTGTCCGACCATCATCTTATCTCCCTATGCCAATACCTTGGATGATCCTGAAAATGAAATAAAATCCGATACAGATAAATCATTCAAAAAAACATCTAATGCACGCGGCATTATCCTAAGCGTAGGGCCTCAAAATATAAATGCGGTATCCTTGAAAGGGCTTATGGATGACCAGGATATTCTATTTGACCATATGGCTGTTACGATGATTTCACCTATAGCGGATCCATTAATAAATATTCTTAGCGACTACGAATATATCATAACAATGGAGGAAGGCATTTTGCAAGGTGGCTTCGGCAGCAGAATTCTAGAAGTTCTTTCAGACAATCATCTGAAAGCAAACGTTTTACGTGTTGGATTTGATAAAAAATTGATTGAACACGGCACGAGAGATTATATCTATAAAAAATATAAGATTGACTACAAATCTATATTCGAGCAATTAAAGGTGATTTGGCCCGAATTGATAGGGGGCAACAAATGATTCACTCTCTCTCTGCCAAAGTTACTTCACCAAAAACAATTGAGGTGATTAAAGTCAACCTGCCAAAGCTCAAAGATAGTCAGGTATTGTTACGAGTATTATCATGCGGGGTATGTTCATCGGAAATCCCTGTCTATACAGGTGAAGTAATTGGCACCCCCGGAGCTTCTTTTCGGTATAAGGATTATCCAGCTGATATTGGACATGAGGTTGTCGGAGAAGTTATAGAAATTGGATCCAAGGTGAAAGGAATTGACCTTGGATCTTTTGTTACCGGTTTAACTTATAGCGGATGCGGTTTCAGCGAATATTTCATTGAAGAAGCTAAAGCTCTCGTAACGCTGTCATCTACTGATCGCCATAAATGCAGCAAGATTATTGGGGAGCCGTTGATGGCAACAGTTAATATCATTAGGCAAATGCAAGTTGGGTTCGGTGATTCTATAGTAGTTGTAGGCGATGGCTTCATGTCACTGCTTTTAATAGCAGGATTAAGCAGATATCCTATTAGCCATTTAATCGTTGTAGGGCATCATGAAAACAGACTCAATATCGCTAAAAAATATGGCGCGACTCATTGTATCAACTCAAAAAATGAAGATCCATGGGAAATTATAATGGAACAAACTTCAGGAATTGGTACTGACATTTCCGTTGAGTATGCAGGCAACACAAAAACCCTTCAACTAGCCGCAAGTATATGTAAAGCAAAGCAACGTTCAAAACTGGTTTTAGCATCCGCTTATCCTAATGATCAAGCTTTTGCTATTGGCAATTATCTTCAAAACCGCGCTCCTGTTCTAATACCCGCATACCCGAATCATTCACCAAACCCGATGGCTGATATGCGTCAAGGAATATGGGGATACGAGAATGGAATTTTTCCTATAGATGAACTTATAACAAACCAGTATCCTCTTAAAAAAATTACTGGAGCCTTTGAAGATTGTATCAATAGAAGAGATCATTACATCAAAGGAATTGTTACACCTCACCTTTTGTAATGCAAAAAAAATGAGCAAAACACTTCTTCTTATTTTCATTGATCGCAAATAGGTTTAGAACTACGGAGAGTGTTTAAAATTCTGTATAAGTTAACCATGAAGAAATTATAAATCTTTACAGCTATGTATAGGAACTAAATTATGTCTGAAAGACTCTTGATAATTGGTGCAGGAATGGAACAAATCCGTGCGTATCAAATTGCCAAAAAAATGGGGTTATTGGTCGTTGGGACAGACATGAACCCCGAAGCTCCAGCCTTTGTTTATGCCGACGACAGATTAATTGCAAGCACACGTAATGTCAGCGAAACGTTAAAAGTTGTGGGAGACTATGCCAAGATAAAACCTATTAATGGTGTAATGACTATCGCAAACGATGTCCCCCTTACTGTCGCTGCTGTAGCAAATAAATTAAAATTACCTGGTATTTCAGTAGATGCCGCTCGCATCGCTAATAATAAGTTACCCATGAAAGAATGTTTTACAAAGCATGATATCGCCACACCAAAGTATCATAAACTAAAAACACGTAAAGAATTTTACAAAGCAATCGAGCAATCCACATTTCCCCTTATTTTAAAACCGAGTGATGGACGTGGATCTCGGGGAGTCTTATATCTGGAAAAAGACAGCGATTTAGAATGGGCATGGACGTATGCACTGCAATGTTCTGACAACAAAATTATAATGTTAGAAGAATACATTGCCGGCCCTCAGCTAAGTGTTGAAGGAATTTTTATTGATGGACATTATCAAGCCATTGCATTTGCTGACAGAAACTATGACAACCTGCCTAAGACAAAGCCCTATATTGTCGAAGATGGCGGTGTGATCCCTTCCCATTTCGAAGGAAAAATACTTGATCAAATTTCTTTGCTAATAGAAAAAGCATCTCTATCCCTTGGCATTTCGTGGGGTACAGTAAAAGCTGATATCGTTATTTCTAAAGACCGACCATATATTATTGAGTTGGCTGCAAGACTGAGCGGCAACTATTTGGCAACCCATCATATTCCCATGGCGTATGGTGTAGAAATCGTTCCGGCATTAATTAATCTTTCACTTGGTAAAAGTATTAGTGTGAACCAGCTCATCCCAAAGTATAAAAAATATCTTGGCGTACGATATTTTTTTCCAACACCTGGAACTATTAAGAAAATTCAGGGGGTTAATGAGGTAAGAAAACGTCCTTACCTTAAAATGTTGGATATATACAGTGAACCGGGAGACAAACAACTGCCTATTACTTCACACGTTAATCGTGCAGGTACTGTTATTTGTAAAGCAGATACTTATGTTACAGCAAAACAACGAGTTGAAGAAGCAGTCAAAGACATTAAATTTATTGTTGTATGACCTTTGCTCTTAACATTTATTAACCTGCGTAGAAGGCTTACTATCTCAATGCTTCAACTTTACTCCATCTTTCATCTTAACATTGCATATTCTTCAATTGAGGAAGAGCAACATCCAGAGGTTATCCGATGTTGCTACTGGCCTCTGTTACGTCTGGCACGTAAGTATGAACTACCGTTTGGCATCGAGGCTACAGGTCACACACTGGAGACGATTGCGGCTATTGATCCTGCCTGGGTTGATGAATTGAGGAGGCTGACGGTAGAGGGGAATTGTGAGTTTGTGGGTAGTGGTTATTCTCAGACCATTGGCCCGCTTGTCCCTGCCGAAGTGAATGCGGCCAACCTCCGCCTGGGGCATCAAGTTTATGAGCAAATGCTGGGTTTTAGACCCGATATTGCCCTTGTAAATGAACAGGCATATTCCACGGGGTTGATCAGTCACTACATTGCGGCCGGTTACCGTGCTATTGTAATGGAATGGGATAATCCTGCACGCCTTCACCCAAAATGGAAGGCCGAGTGGCGCTATCTTCCCCAGATTGCATGTGGGCAGCATGGAGAGGAAATTCCGGTTATCTTTAACAAAGCCATTGCCTTTCAGAAATTTCAGCGTTATTCACATGGTGAAATTGAGCTTTCTGAATATCTAGAATATCTTTACGGACATCTGTCTGATAAGTCTCGGGCTTTTTCTCTTTATGGTAACGATGTGGAGATCTTCGATTTTCGACCCGGCCGTTATCATACAGAAGCATCATTACATGAAGATGGAGAATGGAATCGTATTGACCGATTTTTTGAGGCATTATTGAGTGATAGTCGTTTTCGCTTCATAAAACCGAGTCAGCCGCTTGATCTTTTAGGACTGCCGGAAGCCGGAAACAGATTGCATCTGGAATCCTCTGAACAACCTATTCCGGTAAAAAAGCAGGAAAAATATAATATCACCCGCTGGGCCGTCACGGGCCGTGATGACTTAAGTATAAACACAGCCTGTTGGCGTATCTTTGAGTCTCTCAAAACAAACCATATGTCAAATGATGATGACTGGCGGGAACTGTGCTACCTGTGGAGCAGTGATTTCCGGACGCATATTACTGAAAAACGGTGGGAGACATATTCTGACAGGATAAATAAAGAGCATGAATCTTGTAAATCACGTTTATCCAGTCAAGAAAAGCCCTGTCAAAATTGGTTAATTCAAGCCGGAACTCAGAAAAATAATTCATTGTCTGACTTACCGGCTAATGTACGTGTCGAGCGAAACGAATCTTATCTGACCATCGAGACTGATGCGATTAAGATACACCTGAACTGCCGACGCGGACTGGCAATTGATGCCTTGTGGTTCAAACAGATTTCCGAAAAATGGCTGTGCGGCACATTGCATCATGGATACTACGACGATATTAACTGGGGCGCTGATTATTATACTGGACATCTGGTTCTGGAATCACCGGGCCACAGGCGAATAACTGATCTGGAACCGGTTGAAGAGATTACAGTCGCTTATGAAAAACCCACCGAATCGATCAGGATTCAAACCGAAATATTATTAGACTGCGGAAAGTTATATAAGACATTCCGCATCAAAGGCTGTGGTGACCATCCTTACATTGATATCGATTATCAACTAAATTGGTCAAAACCAATGGCCGGTTCCCTGCGCCTCGGCTATATTACCATAAATCCGGAAGTCTTTTCTCAGCAAGACCTGTTTTATGCAACACATAATGGCGGACACGATCTTGAATCTTTCAAAATGACTGAACCCATCAATCATGGAGATGCCGTATCATTTCTAGTGTCGGCAAAACAGGTGCTTGGCTGCACCGGTTCCGTTATCAACACTGGTGATCATCAACATCACATAAGTGTCACTGTGGATAAATCTGCCAGCGCCCTGGCAGGAATGATACACTACCAGAAGATCGGCGATTCCTATATCTATCGCCTGATCTGGTCAGCAAGAGAAATGGATGATACGTCCCGAACATCAGATAAAACCTCTAAACCGCTTCGGTGTTCGCTGCGGTTGAAGGCTGTGTAAAAATATGGTGCTGGGTGAGAATCGGTATAGAACGTAAAGAGGTAAGAAAAGTGAAATCATTTATTGAAAATCTTTATGAATGGTCGAAAGACAGGAAACTGGTAACCCCTGAGCTTCATAAGCCAAATGATTTTTATGGCCATGCAGTGCTCCTAAAAAAATATGCGGGAATACCATCGAATTATCAGATAAAAGCGGCCATTGAGCATGGCCCCTTTCAGCCTGGAAATGCTTGGGATATTGACCTTAAGTCTCCCCTGCCAGCCATGCTTGTTTATGGCGCTCACCGTTATCCTATTTTAAAAGAAAAAACCAACAAGGCATTATTCTCAATAGGGCCTATTATCCGTTATGCACCTCATTTTTCAGATAATCATGCCTTAAGTATGGAAAAACAACGAATTGGGAAAACCTTACTGGTATTTCCGCACCATTCCACTCATTGGGTTGACATAGATTATAACATTAATAGATACTGCCGTATACTTGAAAACATTGGAAAAGAGTTCAATACAGTAATGGTTTGTCTTTACTGGAAAGATGTTCTAAGAGGCACAGCTAAAAAATATATGGAACATGGATTTGAATGTGTAACTGCTGGTCATATGTATGATCCATTATTTTTGCCAAGGCTTAAAAGTATCATTGAACTGGCAACAATTTCTACGTCGTGTTCATACGGCACTACAATTTGCTGTTGTCTTGCAATGGGAAAACCGCATTTTGTAATAGAAAATAAGGCAAAACGTACAGCCGCGAGCGATGAGATTTTGAGGCGGGATGTTTCTCCTCAGGCTGAAGAAACTCTTATAAGGGCAAGCCAAATGAGGGACGCCTTTTCAGAAATCAGAAGCGATATATCGCAAAAACAAAACGAACTTGCAAATAAATATTTTGGCTTCTCCGAGTTCAAAACATCTGCTGAGATGCAATTCATTCTTCAGACTACTGAAGATATGTACAGGAAAGAAGGTCTTAAAGAAAAACTCAAATTTTCCCCCGACAATAAGCTTGCAGATACTATGCTTCAAAACCTTAAAAGCTCCGATAAGACCTCGAATGTAAGCACCTATCATGAAAACAAAAGTGAACACATTATATCTTCATCACACAATAAGAAAAATTACGTCAAAGAACTAATCAAGCAGGGAATAAAAGAGGTTGAATCAGGAAAAATAGAAAATGCATACCAAACGCTGAGCAAAGCAAAAGCCTGCAAAATACCTGTACAGAACCTCGATCATTTGCGAGCACTATGCTTATTAGAATTGAACAAACCCGAAGACGCCAAGAAAGCATTAAAAGCCGAGCTTCATTATTTCCCTGACAACCCGGAAGCTGCAAGCCTCCTTAAAGAAATTCTCGCTCAAAGCCCTCAAAGAATTTCCTATGAAACAAATAAGACAATAGAGGACACCCAACATTTGGCAACATTAGAGAATAATAACATGTCTAAATTACATAACCGGCAAGTTGAATCCCTTCACAAACAGGATAATACAATTAGAACCTCAAAAGCTTTTCATAAAACACTTAAATTAAATTCAGAATCACCTAATGCACATAATAATCCTGGCACAATATGTTTAAAAAATGACTCTCCTACTAAAGCTATTGAAGATTTCAACGCAGCATTAGATTTAAATCTAACGGATAAGGATATTACACAAAATAATAAAGCCACGCCTTTCGCTCCTCAGTATCAGAAAAAAAGCGCTAACACACAGTTATCAATTACAACTAATAATTCCGCAATAAGTAACTGCAAAAAGGTGTTTCTTAAACCTGATTTCGTTAAATGGATTGGAATAAGACATCTTGATCCAATAGGTAAAGTCTTTATTTATAACAATTGCTACTATAGAGCGATCTACCATAAGTCTTCTGATTACGTGATGTCTCTTTTCGGCTCCGGTGTGATTGAGAGCCTGATTAACAGAAAACTGCTTGTTCAAAGCACATTGTGCGAAAACTTGGAAATGGAAGGATATGCATTTGTAATAAAGCATGCACCTAGAAATACTGCCCCTCCGTTCAAACGTTGGCCATTAGAAATGTGGCGCGATGCTGCTCTTATCTGGGTTGAAACTAATATGACTCTTTTGAAGTTGAGATTAGGTTTAATAGATGGACATTCTGGCAACTTCATTCAGAATCATAATACCTCCCCTGTATGGTGTGACCTGGGATCAATCCAACCATTAAAAAAAGATCAAATGGGTATTGTCGAGTTTCTTGAATACCAGTATTATCCATTGATGCTGGCACAAAAACTTAATGGAGATAAGGCTGTAGAGGTTGCTAGGGAAATAACCCGTATCCCAATTGACGCTGTTAAAGGATTAGATTTACCTCCATTACCTTCAGGAATGCAACGAGCTCAGGCTCTGGAGCATATACATCATCAGATACAGAATATTACTTTTTCTTTGCCCAGCACAACATGGTCGGATTATTCTATTTCAGAGTATAATGGTAAGAAGCTTCCCCTATCTCACACCCTTGATCCACAAAAGGTTCATATCAGAAATCCGCTTATTTATGAACAACTTAAGAGATTTAACCCTAAAAAATTAATTGATCTTGGGGCCAACAGTGGCCGTTTTACATTTATGGCAAAAAGTCTTATCCCTGAGATATGCTCTATTACTGCTTTTGATTATGATGAAACAGCATTAAACAGACTTTATCTCCACGCAAAGACTAATCATTATGAAAACATCATAGTTGCTCAGCATAATTGTGTTCGTAAACATAATTATGCTGGTGATGTTGTAATGGCTCTAGCTTTAACTCACCACCTTTATCTTGGGCAACATTTTCCGTTCGATTTTATAGCAAAGCATTTTTCAACATACACAACTAACGCATTGATAACTGAGTTCATGCCGCGTGGCTTAAGTACCGGGAAACAACCAACTCCTAATCTGCCGGCCCAATATACACTGGATAATTTTGTTGCAGCATTAAAGAATTATTTTAATTCTGTAGAAGTGTTTGAGTATAAAGTCCCTTATGGAACCAGCCCAAGAACACTGGTCGTTTGTTATGACAAAAAGTATGCTGCTGAAACACTTTAATCCTTATAAACCATAAAAAGAGACGAGGATTTAGCCGACATGAAAGTATTAAAATCCAACACCTACCTTACATCAGGCACCGATTGGTACAAACCTGTTTTGGCAGGAGCAGGCACATTGCAGCATTTTATTTTTAATAAATCCGTTTATAGTGAATATATGCGAATTTTAAAAATGCTGCAGGTTGATGATTACGCTGAATTCTTGAATTGTTTCATAGAAAAGGGGCTTAAAACATATGGCCATTATTGGAAATATGCAGACATATGCACAACTCTCCTTGGCTTAAGCAAAAAACTTCAACCACGCTCTTATCTTGAAATTGGTGTTCGCAGAGGAAGGAGTATGGCAATGCTTGCATCACAATGCCCAAGCACAACAATTGTAGGATTTGACATGTGGCAACAAAACTATGCTGGAATGGAAAACCCGGGGCCTCAGTTTGTTAAAACCGAAATACAGCATCTTGGACATACTGGAACATTAGAACTCATATCTGGCAATTCCCATAACACCGTGCCAGCCTACCTTGATGAAAACCAAAATATGTATTTTGATTTTATTACCGTAGACGGTGACCATACAGAGAAAGGTGCCGCTCTCGATTTAGAGACTGTTCTGCCACGGCTCGCTATCGGCGGCGTAATTATTTTTGACGACATTGTCCATCCCAAACATCCCTACCTCATAGACGTATGGAACTCAACAGTGAAGAATAAAAAGGATTTATCCACATTTGAGTTCACTGAGTTAGGTTACGGAGTAGCCTTTGGGATTAAAATCAGCTAAAGACTTCTCCCCTTAAGCACTACAAACAATCATCTGGTTTTTACAGCTGAACAATCAGCAATGTGTCTTGCGGATCAATATCGACATAGAACATATAACAAACATGGATACGCTATGTCTCATAATATGAAAATACTTATAACAGGCGTGAATGGTTTTATCGGCAGCAATGTTGCCAGACAGCTAAAACAAGACCATACCTTGATTGGCCTGGATACCGACTCAGTCTGTAATAAGAACAATGTCGACTTCTATCTTCAGATGGTTCTACCCTCTCCCGACCTGGAGGGTTTGATTAAAACTTTTCAACCGAATTACTGTATTCACTGTGCAGGATCTGCATCTGTTGGCTACTCAATGCAAAACCCTGGCGTTGATTTCAACTCCGGACCTCCAGTTGTCTTTCATCTTCTTGACTCGATTCGAAAAGTTGGATCAGGCTGCAAAACTATTTTTCTCTCAAGCGCTGCTATTTACGGTAATTCTGACCAATTACCGATACTAGAAGACTCCCATTTAAGCCCTGTTTCTCCGTATGGATATCACAAATCCATGTGTGAGGATTTGATGAGAGAGTTTCATGCAATTTATGGGTTAGATCATGTTATCCTACGCATTTTTTCCTGCTATGGTACAGGACTGAGAAAACAACTGTTATGGGATGTCTGCAATAAGTTTAAAAAAGGGAGCGCCGACTTTTTTGGTACCGGGCAGGAAACTCGGGATTTTATACATGTCCAAGACCTGGCAGCCGTGATTGCACTGATTATCCAAAACGGTATTGTTAATAAGACAATCAATGTAGGCTCAGGTTGTGAAACCAGAATTGCAGACGTGGTTGCATTGCTTGCCGAAGCCTTAAACTACAACAAGAATAAAATCCACTTCAACGGTGATACAAAACCGGGAGACCCGCTAAAGTGGAGGGCTGATATCTCCAGTATTACCAAACTCGGATTCAGACCAACTGTATCACTTGAAGAAGGAATAAAACAGTATACTAACTGGTTTACAGCATTGGATAAAATCGATGAACACACATTATAATGTAGGAATTAAAATCCTGGCCAACAAAGATTGGCTGGGAGGAGTCTATTACACTCTAAATCTTATTAATGCACTGCACACTCTGTCCCCAGACCAACGCCCACATCTTTTTCTGGTTTGTGACGATCTGTTTTCTGATGCAGTTTATCTGTATGAGCCTATTTATAATGTTGTCGATGAATTTATTTACTACGGCAGCGGAAAATCTCCTTTCCCCCACACTGTTGCCAGCAGAACCTCCCAATACCACACTGAAATCGATCTGTTTTCAAAAATTGATATCTGTTTTCCGCTCAACTCAATCAAATATAAATGGAATAAAGGGATTTACTGGATACCCGATTTCCAACATGTACACCTTCCTGAATTTTTCAGCGAAAGAGAAGTATTATCCCGCAATGAATTATTTATGGAAATATCTAAATTTGCGCCTAACCTCGTATTCAGCAGTAACCACGCTCAAAACGATTTCAAGCAACTCTATCCCGAATCAAAAGCGCAAACCCACATTCTAAACTTCCACTCTTCCCCCATTGAAATTAATTTTCAGCTTGACCCCGAACAAATACGCCAAAAATACAATTTGCCAGAAAAATATCTTATTTGCTGTAATCAGTTTTGGAAACATAAAGATCATCCGTCACTTTTCAAAGCCTGTGCAATGATGAAAGACAATGGACTCCCGATTAATATTGTATGTACTGGAGCAACATCAGACTACCGAAACAAGCACCACTTTGATCATGTTAAAAAACTCATACAAGATCTTGGCATAGAAGAACATGTATTCATCCTTGGCAGAATTGAGCGACAGGATCAGCTTCAACTCATCCGCAAAAGTATAGCACTTATTCAGCCATCACTATTTGAAGGCTGGAGCACTGTTGTTGAGGACAGCCGCCTGATAGGCAAAACGATTCTACTCTCTGATTTTCCTGTACACCTCGAGCAGTCTCATCCCCATGCTGTCTATTTCAAACAAAACAACCCTGAATCATTATATGAAACCCTCGTTCGGACTTTACCAAAACTCTCAGCAGGTCCGCATCCAAACAATGAAGATACAGCACGAAATACTTCAAAGCAGCTAATAAGGAACTTTGCCCTGTCTTTCTGTGATATCATCAACAAGGCTTTGAAAAAACCTGTAGAACAGCAAGTTCAAACCACACGAAACAAAGCAAATAATGCTTTCCCCAAAAACCAGCGTGAGTTCCGGAATCCTGATATCATGGATAAAACTATATTTAAAAGTATAGATGTCAACCAGACAATAAGAAAATTGTCGCTTAAAGATACCAAAAAATCAGGGGATGATCTCTCCAAACTAAAAACAACTAAACAATTAAATCAGGGTTCATTTTTGGTTACTGCAATCGTTTCGTCCTACAATTCAGAAAAATTCATTGGAGGCTGCATTGAAAGTCTTGAAGCACAAACCATAGCAGATAAGCTTGAAATAATTGTTATTAACAGCGGCTCACAGCAAAATGAAGGAAATATCATAAAGGATTTCCAACAAAAATATTCTAACATTAAATACATAAGAACAGAGAACAGAGAAACAATTTATGCTGCTTGGAACCGTGGAATCAAAGCTGCATCAGGAAGATATATTACCAACACCAATACCGATGACCGGCTAAGACAGGATGCACTGGAAATTCTATACAAAACCCTTGAGCAGTCCCCTGACATATCTCTTGTGTATGCCAAACAATATATTACCAACCTGCCGAATCAGCCCTTTTCCGAAACCGGAAACATCGGAATACATGAGTGGCCCGAATTCGACAGAGACATACTGTTCGAGTACTGCTGTGTCGGACCGCAGCCCATGTGGCGAAAAACCCTGCATGACACCTTCGGTTATTTTGATGCCTCCCTTGAAGTTGCAGGAGACTACGAGTTCTGGCTGAGAATCTCGGGAAAGACAAAATTTAGATTGATCAACCAATATCTCGGAACATACTATAGATCCGAATCCCAAACCAACAAGGAATTTGAAAACAGACAGCGTACATACAGCGAAACATCACAAGTCAGCAAAAAACATTATCTAGATGCACTGCATCAGCACACTCTGCCGGAGGAAATCTATGCCCCACATAAGATTACCACTGAGATACAGAACATCCTTAACCATGTTACAGACAATTCTATCTCTCTTGAACAGAAACGGCGGCTGGAGTTCCTCTTTTGGAAACTCGCATTATATTATGAGCATTTGGGAACAAGAAATGAATCCATACAGATCGCACGCGAATTCTTTAACCTCGTTAACAGCTCTGCCCGACTGACACACCATATAAAAGACATCTCAACACAACCGAAAAACTCAGTCTCAGCCCTAACGGGACCGAAAATCTCCATCATTATCCCCTGCTACAATTGTTCTGAGCTGATATCTGAAACTGTAAGATCGGTGATCAACCAAAGCTATACAAACTATGAATTAAAACTTGTTGACGATGGCTCAACAGACAATACCAGGGAAGTTCTAATTAAGATACAGAAACAATATCCAGATCATGAGATACACATTTTACATCATGAAAAACTAGGGCCTGCCAGCACCCGCAACAAAGCTATCCAGGTATCAAATGGAACTTTTATTCTTCCGCTGGACAGTGACGATCAGATAGCCTGTGACTATCTTGAACAGACTGTCAGAGAATTTCGAAATGATCCAACTCTTGATATCGTATTTACAGAAGCAGTTTTTTACGGCCTCAAAAATAAAATATGGGCCACAAGTGACTTTTCACTGCCTGAACTTTTCTCATTCAATCAAATGACTATCACAAGTCTTTTCAGAAAGAGCTGCTGGGAAAACATTGGGGGGTTTGACGAAAAACTGGAAGGTTACGAGGACTGGGATTTCTGGATCTCACTGGCTAAATCACGGGCAAAGTTCAAACGCCTTGCTAAACCTCTTTTTTTCTACCGCCACTATCAGGAATCACGCAATTACCTGGCAAACATCAACGACATTAATATAAAATTATTAATAATGCGTAAACATGAAGAACTCTACATCTTGCCTTCCAAAGAAGAACTGCCGATGATGGAAAAGATCCAGCGAATTCCTCTTAATTTTATCAGAAAAGACTGGAATGAAAAAACCAATACACTTAAACCGCATTCGTTAAATGCCATCAATCGCAAAATCCTTTTTGTCTGTCATGATTTTCCGCCCTATCGTTATGCAGGCGCTCAATTATATGCAGAAAAGCTTGCTCGTGCAATTAACAACCAGGGTCTAGCTCAAATAGATATTTTTCATCCTGTGTTTCGGAAAAAATACAATGACCTCTATTCAATACAAAAAAACCATTATAATGGACTCACAACATATGAACTAACAAAAGAACCTTCTTTCGAGCCTGAAAAAGTTTTCAACATGAAGGTTTACAAGGCTTTTGATAACTTTCTAGATCAAAACAATTACGACAGCATTCATTTCCATGGTCTGGGCCAGCTTTCACTTGCACCTGTTTATGCAGCACATAATAGAAACATAAATACAATTATGACCCTTCATGATTACTGGCTCCTGTGTGATAGATGGCACATGATCCGAAAAGATCAAAGCATATGTTCCGGACCGGACACAACCAATAAATGCAGTGAATGTTATATCGAAGACAACAATCTCGAAAAAAATCCTGAAAGGCAGACATTTGTTTCACAATACAAAACCTATAGAGAAAAATACATGCTGGAAGCATTTACAAAAATTGATAGAATTTACTCTCCAAGCATGTATCTCAAAAACATATTCAACAATTATGGTTTTAATAATATTGAGGTCAATCCTCTTGGATTTGAATACAGCATGGATTTCCCCAGAAAAAAAAGAAATCCAAAATCACTTGTTTTCGGCTACACCGGACAGATAATTGAGCGAAAAAATGTTAATGTCATCATTTCAGCTTTTAAACAGCTTCCTGATCCTCATATCAGCCTGCAAATTTGGGGTACAATTGAAAAGAACACAACGTATGGTAAATTAATCGAAAAACTTAGTCTAGATGATCCACGGATTAAATTGTATGGAAAATATAAGCCCGATCAACTCCAAAGTATATATACAGGCATTGATATCGCTCTTATACCATCTCTAATGGAAAACTATCCACTGGTTGTTCAGGAGGCCTTTATTCATAAAACACCTGTAATTGCAACAACTGCAGGTGGTATCCCAGAAGCCGTCACCGACAACAAAAACGGTCTACTTGTGCCAGCAGGCTCAATAACGGCCTTTAAAAACGCCATACAAAAAATCATTCTTAAACCAGACCTAATTGATAAATTTTCATTAAATATCCCTAAGATAAAAAAGATTAAGGAAGACGCTCTTTTTTATTCAAACATTTATGACACTTTAACTGAAAAAAATCCTGCTCATAAGTTAAAGGTTGGGTGTCAGAAAAATTACAAATACACAGTTCAGTTTTATGTCTACAAAAATGTTCACTGGCCAATGTTTGAAAATCTCTTTCATTATCTACAGTCAAGAAAAGATATAAAAGAAATTGTTTTATGCCTGCCGGATATCCCCCAACTGCTGGGAGCACAAAACTATTCTTTTATTGATAAGCTTTTTTCTCTTGATGCAACGATTACAATCAACCCCTATACTAAAAAAGTTGATGTGACATTTATTGCAGACACAATTGCCGGAAAAGTACAGGGCTGCGGTAAGATCGTTAATGTCGGACATGGAACAATATCAAAAGGCTATTATTTCACAAATAGTGTCTGGACAGAACGTGAGAACTGGGTTGACCTGCTTTGCGTTCCAGGGAAATATGCCCTAGAACAATTCAATAATAATTTAAAAACAAAAGTTGTAGCCACCGGTATGCCGAAACTTGACCCGGTCTTCTCTGGAAAATATGACCATACCCATTTATGCAAGCTTTTAAAACTCGATCCTGACAAAAAAATAATATTATATGCGCCGACATTTAATACGGATCTAAGTTCGGTATATACTTTTAAAGACAGAATAACAGAGTTGGCGACTTCAAACAGATATATACTTATCAAGCTTCATGGCAGCACAGATCCGGTCACATATCTTTTTTATCAAGAACTTGCAAAAAAATTTGAGGATATATTATTTATTGATGACACAAATCTTGCGCCCTATATCGGTGGGGCTGATATTATGATCTCTGATGTTTCATCTGCTTTCTTGGAATTCATGGCTCTTGATAAACCCGTCATTCTCTACAACAACCCCGACTGGAATAAATACCATTCCTATAACCCCGAGAACATTGAATACAAATGGCGGAACCTTGGAACAGAAGTCAACAGCTTTGACGAATTAAAATATCAGCTAGATAACATCACCATTGCAGGAGACAATAAATCACATATCCGCAAAACATATGCAAAAAGACTTTTTGCAGATCTTAAGGGAAATGCATCTGAAGATGTATGGCATGAATCAAAAAAACTACTTGCGGATAGCACTCTACCATCATATCCACCTGTTTTTTCTGATATCATCATCCTCTCTGATTATAATCTTTTTGCAGTCCGTGAAGTCGTATATAATTTACAGTTTTACGCTTCAATGTCTCATGAGCTGGTGATTATAAATACAAGCATGTCAGATGAAGTTAATGAATATTTAAATACACTAAAACAGTTTAGTCAGTTTAAAAATATTGTTTTAAAAACATTAGATAATCATACTCATAGAGAAATATGTATTTTAGAAGGGATAAAAGAAGCTTCCGGAGATATCATACTAATCATAGATGACGGAGTAGAAATATATAAGAATTTCGATTATATCCTTTATAAAACTTTTCAGCACAACCCCGAAGTTAACGCTCTAACAGGATTGACCAATATTGAACAAAAAGAAATTAATTATCAGACTTATATAAAGACAGATGAAGATATTTCTTTTCCCAGGCTGGCTTTTGATTTTTTTAACCAAAATCAGGGAAAAGAAATTTCAAATGCTAACTTATCCGAACTTCCTCCTCTATTTGTATTCAAAAAATCAAGCTCAAATATTAACGAGTTCTTATCTGTATCAGATTTAAATAATTACATTCTCCCAAACCTCAAAATATCACTTTCTCTTCTGTACAATATAATTCCAAATTCAGATATGGTTACGATCAAAAATTACTTGAAAAACAGAAAAGGAATTTCAAAAAAACAAAGCATTGCCATCGCAGAGCAAATTCTAAAAACATACATGTATCCTGATATTGCTGAAGACCTGTTATCAAATCTGATTTCCCACGATAATCAGGAAAAACTTCCTGTCAACATCATGGCAAAAAGCATTTTCATGCGATACTATGACGCTAACTACAAAAAGAAACTGAGATGCATATTTAGTGGAGAACCTCAAGTACGGAAAATGCTGGACAGGGACATCAAAATCATTGAAACATTAAAAAATGCAATAAAAAACAAAAACAACGTTAACATCCTTTATTCCGGATTAAAAAAAGAAAAACATCGTATTCTTTTTTATTTTTTCAAAAATGTTCACATACCGATTCTTGTCCCAATCTATAAAAAATTAAAACAAAACTATCCGAACATAGAAATCGCATTCGGCTATATGGAATATGCTCCTCAGATACGGGCGGGATTCACACATGACGAACTAAGAGTACTTAAAGATTTCAGAGAACCCTTATATGACAAACCGCAGGACTTTAATCCTGATATTACCTTCATCGCAGACTCTGTCTACCCTTGGGTTAATAGCTGCGGGAAGCTGATCCATGTGGGTCACGGAGTCCTCTCGAAAGGACAGTACTATACAAACACCGAAACTGCTCGACGGGAAGAGCAGGCCGACCTTGTATGCGTTCCGGGAAAATATCATGAACATATTATGAAACAGATAGTATCCACTCCTGTTACTGCAACCGGTATGGCAAAGCTTGACGCTGTATTTGACAAGAGTGTAAACAAGCAGACTGTACTAAGACAATTTGGACTAAATGCAGGCTACCGCTATATTCTTTACGCTCCCACATTTAATGATGAACTGTCAGCCATTCCCATTGTCATGGACCGAATAAATGAGGTAATTCCTGATGATGACACAATTATGATCATTAAACTCCACGGTTCTGCTAAAAAAGAAGATAAGGAGATGTACAGAAATCTTGTTCAAAAAGACAAACGCGTCATATTTGCTGACGAACATGATATCACCCCTTTTCTGGCTCTCTGTGACCTTATGATATCTGATGTCTCTTCTGCCATGATGGAATTTGCAGCACTGGACAAACCTCTTGTTTTATTTAACAACCCCAACTGTAAGTCGTACCAGAACTATAATGCGGAAGATATCGAATTTAAATGGCGGGATATAGGAGTACAGGTCTCAAGCTTAGAAGAAATGAAAAATGCCGTCATTCGAAGCCTTAAAAACCCGAAAGAATTCTCAGACAAGAGAAAATTCTACACGGATCAGCTCTTTGCTAATAAATATAACGGTGAAGCTGCAGAGAAAATAATAGAGACGGCTCTAGTACTTTTGTCTGATACAGTTAAGATCAAAGGAGCCGCATAAATATTTACGGCTATGCAGGAAATTATTTTTCAGGATATCTCTTGTAAGCTAGACAACCAAATTTCTTATCAATAAATATAAAATAATTCTTTATAATTTGAACCATAAACTGTTAGACACCCCTCCCTTACAATGGTTATTATAAGAAGATAAATGCTGTCATTCCTTATAATTACCTGCCTCCTACAGCTTACTCATTTCAATCGCTGTCTTAACTGCACTCTCTTTTTCTTTTCCCTTTTTATCTTTTGTCCAGAGTAAATATCTACCTGACGAACTGAGTTGACCGAGCATTACGATCCTTTCCGGTTTTACCAGAATAAGATTTAAAACTTTGCAGGCCTCCCTCATTTTTTCACTCTTTTTTGCCCTTTTGGGAAGATATTCAAAATGCCTCGGATCATCCGGCGTAACTACCTCGGCAGTCCCCCATAACTGCAGACCCTTGTAAGGCATGCGCTGGTTATGAAGAGCAATAGCAACCTTTTTGTTGTTTTTAAGATGGTTGAACTTTTTAGTATAGTTTTCAGAGTAGATAACAACTGTAAGGTCTTCTCCAACCTCATACCTCACAGAAGTTGCACGAGGATCATCATTGCTGCAGGTACAAAGCACACAGTATTTGTGTTTTTTTAGATACTTTTCTATTTCCTGTTTTATTTTCCCCATGATCCTGTTCCTAAAATTAAACTATTAGAACCCGTTAAAAAGCGCTTGCGGTTTTGCTGACATACTCAGCAGTTCTGCCGATATACTCTCCGACCTGATCACTGTCCAGTCCTAATGATTCCAGAGCTCTATCATCCATCACATACATCATGCCATCTCTACCTGCGCCTATACCACTCATCAGTGCTATTGAATCTGCGACATGTACGATATTAACAAGTTCATTACCACTTGACATACCCGGATTATGATGTTGTTTTATGGGAATTATAAGGTTAAAAGGTATCTGCCATTTTGCACAAACTTCAGCTGCAATAAGTGCATGATCAAAACCAAGCAGCTCCTTTTCTGCTTCAAGAAACGTTTTCTGACCATCTTCTAAAAGTTCGTCGAACTGTGTATTCCTCTCCGCGATATATTGGTTAAGAATAAGTTTCCCACAGTCATGGATCAGCCCTGCGGAAAAAGCATCGTCTGCCAGGGCTGGTTTTTTTTCCTCCGCTATCATCCTTGCGCATCCTGCAGTTGCCAGAGAATGCAGCCACAAATCACCGGATTGAAGTCTGTAACCTTCCAACTCAGAGCCGACCATACTTCCGGCACATGCCATCATAAGTATCTCGTTAAGCGCTTTCATTCCAAGAACAACTGAAGCCTGCTGAATTGATGTAACCTTGCCTGCCTGACCGTAATATGATGAATTCGCCAGTTTAAGAACCCTTGTTGCTATTGCCTGGTCTGTTTCAATTACATCTGCAAGATCTTTGAAACTTGAATGCTCATCACCAGTAACCTTACGTGCTTTCTGGGCAACCTGGGGCATCGGAGGCAGATCACCGACAGTTCTCAGAATCTTTTTTTTCAACGCCTCTCCAGTTAGAAGTACTTCTTCTGCTTGTGAAGACGGCTCAGAGGGAACAACCGGATTTATTGAAGCAGCGTCAATATTAATTTTTATATTTCCCTTACAGGCAGGACACGGAAAATTTATGTCCGATCGGAGTTTGCGAAGGCGGTCATCGGGAATCTCATACGATTTTTTACAATGGGAACAAACAATTAGCATAATATACCTTTCGAACAATTCAAAACATATACCTCAAATATTTTTTGGTGATGCGTCATATCCCAAACCTGAATGAAAAAATATAAGGGAAACGCAACCTGATTTTTATTTATGAGATATTTTTATTTTTCCTTCACCTATATTGAGGACCATAATCCTAATCCGCGTTCCACCCATTTTTTCAAGTTTCACCTGAAAGCCGGCTTTTCCAAGGCCCTCTTTAACAACAGCTATCATCTTCGCACCAACATCTCCTCTTTCAGTGGGCATCATGGCCCCACCCCCGGCTATCGCAACTGAAAACGGGGGCGTCATTTTCCGCTTCTCAATTTCTTCAACAACATATGGGATTGCAGTTACAGCGTAATACGTCGGGTTTAAAACATTTGCTCCTGTCGGAACCGCCCTCAAAAGATGCATTCCCACCGCAACCTTAGAAGCAGGGCTGAAAATGATAACGCCCACACCAGAAGCGATGTTGTCAATTTTCAAAAGCCCTGAACTGGCAAACACACATTGCATTGGAAAAATACTTGTCTCAATCATTTAATTCCTTATTCTTCTAATAAAATTCAAGATTTCCCTGGAGAACTAATTATAACATGTAGATATACCACCTGATAAATCCAGTATCTACATGAAGAAACAATCGGTTCGGACACACTCGTTCTGTCTAACACTATCTTTCATAAAGTAAAATAATATCAAATTAAAAAAATTTATCAAGAAATAACAAAACAGCCCCCCACGCCCTTCCAAACCCAAGTACTCCAATCAAAAAACTCTCTTGCCTTTTATAATAACGATAACAATTATATTTATTTAAAAAACAAACTTTCTCAATCAAAACACTAAAAACTGTTTGTATTAAGATTAAAAAGCATTTTTTTATCGGATAAATACCTCCACTATTTTTTCAGTTCCACTTTTCTTCACTAAATGGTAGAAAGAGTTCTATGAAACGCGGACTTGTTGCCATATTTATAACAGTTTTCTTTCTAGCCTTCGGGATGAGCTTTGTGTCACCTGTGCTCCCTCTTCTGCTTAAAAAAATGGGGGCTTCTTCAGCCTCCATCGGTCAGATCCAGACGTCTTATTTCTTATCATTTACTCTGACAACACTGCTCCTTGGACGCTTAATTGATAAAATAGGTTCAAAAATACTTATCATATGCGGGCTTATTATTTTTGGTATGGGCTTTCTGGCTATGCCGTTCTTGACCGAACCATCACTTTTTTATCTGATCCGGACCATACAGGGAATAGGTACCGCACTCCTGTTTGCACCGACTGAAACGGCCATTAATATCATTTCGCCCCCTGCAAAACGAGCCACAAACATGGGTATTTACGGTGTTGTGTTCGCAGTAGGATTTGCAATCGGGCCTATAATCGGCACAAGCCTATATGCCATTAATTTCCAAATGCCTTTTTTCTTCGGCAGCTCCTGCTGCTTAGCCGCTATTATAGTTTTGGTCATAGGATATGAGGATATTCCCGTCCCGGTTAAAAAAAGCGAGTGGGGGTTTTCCAGGCTGATCGGATTTTTGATTATCCCCCTTGCCGCAGCGGCCTGCTACGCAGTTGTTGAAGTATCAATAGGGTCTTTCCTCTCTCTATACCTGGCAGATCTTGGAATCTGGAGTGGAAAAATCGGAATTGTTTTTACCGTTTTTGCTGCAGGTGGAATAGTCTCACCCTACCCTGCCGGCAAACTTGCTGACAAACTGGGAAAAGTTAATGTCTTGAAAGGCTGTGCAGTTCTTCTTTTGATTACAACATTGAGTTTTAATTTTTTCGACAATTATCTTTCCATTTGTTTTTTATGTTTTATGGTTGGTCTAGTTGCTGGCGCCCTATACCCAATTGCGCTTGCCCATATCGCTGATCTTGTCACTCCGGATAAAATGGGCGTAGCAAACGCTTCTTTTAGTTTTTTCTACGGATTGGGCTGTATCGCAGGACCGCTGCTTACCGGCTGGGTCATAGAATTGTCCTCAATAAAAGCATTATTTTACCCAATGACCTTTTCAACAGTATGTCTGGTTATCATAATGTTTTTTAGTGTAAAAAAGGACTCCATCAGCACATAAGTCCAGACCTTGAGCTGTGAAGAATAATACAGTTTCATCAAAAATCAATTTCTTTCAAGTTTATTCTGCAGTCAATGCTGTTTTACTTTATCTATTGTAAATAAGTGATTAATTACATATACTGTGAAGTTTGTAATAGCAATCCATACAATTAGGAGATTCCCCTTAATGAAAGTACCACTTTTAGACCTGAAGCCTCAGTACCAGTCAATAAAAGATGAGGTAATGTCATCGCTTGACAAAGTCATAACCAGTCAAGGTTTTATCCTTGGACCCAATGTTGAAAAACTGGAACAGGAAATAGCTTCTTACTGCGGAGTACCATTTGCCGTGGGCGTAAATTCAGGCTCAGACGCACTGCTGCTTTCCATGATGGCGCTGGACATAAAACCGGGAGATAAGATAATAACCACCCCTTATACCTTTTTTGCTACTGTGGGGTCTATCTGCCGTTTGAATGCAGAACCGTTGTTTGTGGACATTGACCCTGTCACCTATAACATAGATCCGGTTAAACTTGAATCACGTATTGATTCGCTTTCTGAGCAGGAAAAAACCAGGTTAAAAGCCATAATTCCTGTTCATCTGTACGGCCAGTGCGCTGACATGAAACCCATACTTGAAATTACAAAAAAATATGATATCGCAGTAATCGAAGATGCAGCCCAGGCTTTGGGGGCTTCCTGCAGCATGAATAATGAAGTTAAGAAATCATGTTCAATGGGAGATTTCGGATGTCTTTCTTTCTTTCCCTCCAAGAACCTCGGCTGTTTCGGTGACGGTGGAATGATAACCGTAAAAAATGAGAAAATAGCAAAAAAATTAAAAAGCCTTAGAATGCACGGAATGGGTGAAACATATTTTCATCAGCATATAGGCATGAATGGAAGACTGGATGCGCTTCAGGCTGCCGTACTTCTGGTAAAACTCCCTCACCTTGATTCCTGGGCAGAAAAGCGCGCTAAAAACGCCGGGCTATATAAAAAACTTTTTGAAGAACAGGGACTGTTTGAATATATCTCTCCACCACAAACAGGAGAAGGCTCTAATCACGTATTTAACCAGTTCGTGATCAGAGCAAAAGACCGTGACGAGCTAAAGAAATATCTTATTAGCAAAGAAATAGGATGCGCCATCTATTATCCGCTTTCACTCCACCTGCAGGAATGCTTTAAATTCCTGGGATACAAAGAGGGGGATTTTCCTGAATCGGAAAAAGCATCAAATGAGACTCTGGCACTCCCGGTTTTCCCTGAGCTGGATAAAGATCAGATAGAGTACGTTGCTGAACAAATAGGAAGTTTTTATAAAGGATAGAAAAACTGCCCTAGAACTTAAAAACGTTTTTAATCCTCATCTTTGCTGTGAACTGCGGTTACATTGGTGGAAATCCCTCCCCTTGGCCGCCATCGGGTGGTAATCTCCATAAACTTTGGCGAGCAGGCTTTGACCATGTCATCAAGAATCCTGTTTGTAATATCTTCGTAAAAGATTCCTTCATTTCTGAACTGCTGCAGATAGTATTTAAAGCTTTTGAGCTCAATACATTTTCTGTCCGGAATATAAACGACGATAACTTCTCCAAAATCAGGCTGCCCTGTTTTTGGACATACCGATGTAAATTCAGGCGCTTCTATCTCAATCTCATAATCACGACTTGGATTAGGATTGGCAAATACCTCAAGATGTTTAACCGCTGTCTTTTTTATACTAGGTTTTCTTTTTATTGCCATTTTATTTCCTTAAACGAGAGTAAACTAAAACATTTTTATAAAAAAAGTGACTATTTATTCAATAACATCTCCAACCACATAACCATTATTTTCTATCACATTAACAAGACGGCCCACATCGCATTTTTTCAGACGGAAAAAACAGATATTCCCCTCTTCTTCAGGAAGACTTCCCATCCCCACACTAATTATCTCACCACCCTCTGCCTTGACCAAACGGGACAGATCTTCGAAAGCTTCCGTTTTTTCACCCAGCATAACATCAATTCTTGAACTTGCCTCCAGTACACCCATGATTTCAATAAAAGCAGCCAGAATATCACCTACAGTGATAACCCCAACCAACTTACCATCATCCAAAACAGGAAGACCTCTTAATTTGTAATAATATATCAGCTTTGCAGCATCTTCAAGGTTCTCTTCAGGCCCAATGGTTATTGGCTGCCTGTTCATAAACTCCTCAACCTTCATATCCTTTCCGCCAGGCAGCAAAAGAACCTGCCTGATATCAGATTCAGATAAAAAGCCTACGAACTTTTCATCTTCCATAACAGGAAGGTGCCTGATAGAGTTTTGATGCAGCACGTTCAAAACATCCAGAACATTGGCATCAGGACTTACAGTAATTAATTTTTGCGCCATTCTTCTGTTTATTTTCACATTAAACTCCTTTAAAGCATTATCAATATAAGCAATGTTATATTTTTTCTATAAACATGTCAAACATTTCACCAGCATAATATAAACAAAAAACTAACTCTCCCCACTTTTTTGTCGATAAGTTATAGAAAGGATAAAACATTATCACCCAGGAAAAAAGAGACCAACAAATGTGTAGTTATAAAGAGACAAGACCGGACTTTAAGCTTATTCCCTTTATGCTATGCGAAGGAAATTCAATCAACTTTTTCCTTGCCTCAGAAACAGACAAGAATGTGATAAACTTCATGGTTGAAGAAAACGACCGTTACGGTTCTGATCTTTTTACTGACAGTCTTACGGCTGCAATTAATTTTATGACCATGGAAAAAAATTACTGCTCATAAAAAAGATCTAAGCCCTGTCAGCTCTCCAAAAGTACTTTCCCCGGTTTTTCATCTGTAAAGTTATTTTCTTTCACAACCCATTTTCCATTCACCATAACACTCAAAATACCATCCGGATATTGATGAGGATCATCATAGGTCGCACGGTCAGCAATTTTGTGCGGATCAAATATAACAATATCTGCTTTAAACCCTTTTCGTATTCTACCGCGATCCGCTATACCAAACTTTTCAGCGGGGAATGCTGTCATTTTTTTTACTGCTGTTTCAAGCTCAAACAGTTTTTCTTCCATAGCATACTTCTTTATAAAGCGGGGGAATGTTCCGAAAGCTCTGGGGTGCGGTTTCCCTTTTGCAAGAGAACCGGAAGTTCCCCATACCGATGCATCGGATCCCGGCATCACATAATCCTTTTTCAATATCTCTCTTAAATTACCCTCATTCATACTAAAAAAGATAGCGTCAACATCCAAACCTTCTTCAAGCAGCAGGTCAAAAAGTGCGTCCTTTACATGCTGCCCCCTTAACTGCGCTGCCTCACCCACAAATTTACCTTCAAGATATCTGTTTTCTTCCGTTATGACCCTTGCGATCATAATTGTTTCTGCAATCTCTTTTTCAGAAACCGCCTCAAGCATTTCTGAAAAAATTTTTTCCCTTATTAAACCCGGTCTTATTCTTTCAATTTCCGCATCTGCTCCACCAGCACCGGCCCAGGCAGGAAGAACCGCGCCAAGACCTGTGCTTCCCGCTATATAGGGATACCTGTCTGCCCTAACATCCATTCCTTCATCCAGAGCCTGTTCTATCTTCTCAAAAACAAGGGGAAGCTTGTTCCAGTTTTTTTCTCCCATAGTCTTTAAGTGTGATATCTGTAAAGAAACACCTGTCTCTTTTGCTACAGCAATCACCTCATCAATCGCGTCAATTAAATAATCACCTTCACTTCTGATATGCGATGTGTAAATACCGTTAAACTCTTTTACAATATTGTTAAGTTCAACCAGCTCATCCTGCCCGGCAAAAACACCCGGCGGATAAATAAGACCGCTTGAAAGCCCCCAGGCTCCTTCCTTCATTTCTTTTTCAAGCAAAATCTTCATCTCATTTATTTCAGAAGCTGATGCTTTCCTGTTTTCATAACCCATTACAGCGCCCCTCAAGTTCCCGTGACCGACAAGCGATATTATATTTAAGGGGAGACCTTTTTCTTCTAAAACCTGTCTATACTCCTTAAAATCAGACCAGCTAATATCCACACCAAGCGCTTTTACACTTTTTTCACGCTGTTTTTTATAGTCCCCCAAAAGCGGAGCTGCAGAAAGCCCGCAGTTACCACACACCTCAGTTGTCACCCCCTGCTTTATCTTTGATCCACCAGAAGGCTCCGCCAAAATATTAAAATCAGAATGGGAATGTACATCAATAAATCCTGGACATAGAAAATAACCACGGCCATTAAAGATTTCCCCTGCTTCAATACTATCAATCTGTCCGACCTCAACGATAGAATCTCCTTTGATCCCGACATCCTCTACTTTGGCCTTTTGACCGGTACCATCAATCACAGCTGCGCCTTTAATTAAAACATCAAACATAAAAATCCCTTTTCAAACAATAAAACCCTAATAAATAAAATCAGATTTCCCTTGATAAAAAATCGTCTACATTATAAATAAAAGACTAAACAACTACAAAATAAACACGTAGGATTCAGGCCCATTTTGACCGTACCAAAAATTTTGAATTTCAGTCAAGCTTAAAGCACAGTCCTTCCTAACGGGCTGGATCGTCTTTATAAGGGGAAATTTATTCTCTATCGCTGATTGTCTCAAATAAAATGTCTTTTCACAGATAAATAAACACCTGCCAACGCAGGTTAAATAATAATACCTTGCGGTAATATTTATAACCTTAAAACATTTAACCACATAATTAATATGAAACTTTTAAAAATTTATCCATACTTCAGCATAACTATTTTAACTCTTTTGTTATTCCTCTCCTGCGGATGTTCACGCTACAGACTTCCTCCCCCGGCCGACTTCAATTTAGAGGGAATTAACACTGCCCCGATAAAGGGGAGAATAATCGTTATCGATCCCGGCCACGGTGGAATCGAAAAAGGAGCAGTGGGGTTAAAAGGTTTAAAAGAAGCTGAAGTAAATATTGGGGTTGCCCTTCACCTCTGGAGCCTTTTAAAAGCATCCGGCGCAGAACCTGTTCTTACCCGTTACACGGATTCAAGCGTTTACAAGGGAAAAGACTTTACCTTAAAAAAAGACCTGCAGGCACGCGTTGAAGTAAGCAACATACACGACACAGATCTTTTTATAAGTATTCATCATAATGCATCCGAAAACAATAATAATACCAATAATCTTATTATCTTCCATAAAACATCTGATTCAGGCAGATCCCGTGATGCAGCACAATCAATCATAAATCATCTAAAAGGAGAACTTGCTGTAGATAGCGCATCTGTCCTTCCAGGCAATTATCATGTTATGCGAAACACAGATGCAACCGCAATACTGGGTGAAGCCTCTTTTATCTCCAACAAAACAAATGAAAAAGAGCTATCCTTTCAAAGAACAGCTATGCGCGAAGCAAAGGGTTATTTTCTTGGGATAATTGATTATTTCAGTAAAGGCATCCCTGAGATAACCCAAGTTGAGCCAAAAAAGCTTATCTTCAAAACAGCAAAACCTTTATTGAAAGCACATATTGATCCCGGCAACAAATATGCTTCTGTGTTAAAAAAAGATATCATCCTGACAGTTAACAATAAAAAAATCAGATCATTTAATTATTCCAACGAAACAATCTCTTTCATCCCGGACAACCCATTATACAACAGCGCTCATACCTTCTGCCTAACAGCAAAAAACAGTAACGGGAACATTTCAAAAAAGAAATGCTTTTCTTTTAAGGTTTCACTTGCCCCTAAAAAAATTAAAACCACGCCCGTCTTCTCATCTTTGCCCGCTGACGGAACAGCCAGAAACCCTGTTGACATTGAAGTTTTTGATAGACTTGGACGACCGGTCGCAGACAATACAGAAATTAAGTTTTCCTCATCAGATGGCTTTTTCCTTCAAAAAAGTGTGTTTACCAAAGCTGGAAAGGCACGTGCAATCTTTATCTCTCCAGAAAAACCGCAAAAGGTAAAGCTGATTGCAACCGCAGGTAAAATCAGATCAGAATCATTAATAGACTGTGGTAAAGTAAAAAACGCTTACTTCATGGCAACATTGAGAGACTCCTTTGGCCGTCCGATTGCCAACGCAAACATTTTAAAAGATAACATACCCTCCGGATATTCAGACTCTAAAGGGTTTGTATATGACAAAACAATAACAGATGAAAAGATCTGTTATGAATTTAAAAAAAAAGGGTATTTCACAAAAACAATATATCCAGAACTCGAATCTGGCAAGACGACCTCACAAAACTTAATATTAAAACCAGTTGACAACGGAACATTCTTCAACAAAAAAGTAATTCTTGATCCGGCAGGAGAAGACAAATCAACTTTCCCGCTTATTCTTAAACTTAAGAAAAAAATCGAGGCTGCCGGAGGAAAAGTAATTTTAACCTGGGAAAAAGGGTCTGCTCCCTCTAAAGTAAAAAGAGCAGACATGTCATCATTAACAGGTGCAGACATTTTTATTTCATTTAAAAAATCTAAAAAACTATCCATCAGACATTATTACAGAAGTGAGCGGGGAAAACAGGCTGCAGATAATATGTGTTTTCAACTGAGTAAAATATTTAAGAAAATAAAATGTAAAACAAAAAACTCCACAGAATACATTTTAGTACATACACCCATGCCTGCGGTACTGATAAACCTTCCCAGTCATATCCTGAAAAATAACCGGCCTGCATCCATTGCCTTATACAATGCATTACTTAAATTTTTCATAAATAAAGTCCCTCAAAGCACCATAATAAATTAAACAATTATAGTAAAATAAACTTTTTTATTCTATTTTAATGTAATTATACATATTTAATCAATTTAGAATTATTTTTTGACAATCTAATTTTTGTTTGATATGTTATTATAGTTTATATTGCTATAAAGACAGACAAAAGTAACTAGCCTCTTTAAATACATAAATATAGGTTTTAAAAAAGTGCCTAAAAAAGAGAAAAACGTAAAAAAAATAAGTAATCTAGATTTTGACTGGGCACGAGGCTCAATCCTTATCATACAGACCCTGTTAATTCCCCTCTCATATTACATCGCCTTTCATCTCAGATTTGACTTTAATATTCCTTCCGAACAAATTGATAACCTTTCAAAGACCCTTCCAATAATAGTCGTTGTAAGGCTGGTAACCTTTTATTATATGAGTATGTTTGATGGATGGTGGAGATATGTAAGCATAGAAGACCTAATTAAAATAGCTGTGGGTGTTGCAGTAAGTTCTGTATGCTTCATTCTCTCTGTGGTATTTATTTATGGATTAACCGGCTTTCCGCGTTCTGTCTTTATAATGGATACTATATTTATTTTCGTAATGCTGTGTGGCGTAAGAATCATAACAAGGCTTGTAATAGAAAAATATGAGTCGAGAAAGCAAAAAGGTGAAAAAAAGAATATACTAATCGCAGGTGCAGGCAGAACCGGCATTACCGTATTAAATGAAATACGCAGCAACAGCACACTCAATTTTAATCCTGTGGGTTTTGTTGATGATGACCCTACAAAAAAAGGACATCGTATAAAAAACCTTTCTATTCTTGGATCACATCATGACATACCATCTCTTGTCAAACGCCATAATATAGACGAAATACTCATATCAATGCCCTCTGCACCTTTCAAAGACCTTCAGGAAATATTTAAATACTGCGACAAGGCAAACATATCATACAAAACTCTTCCAGGCATTTCAAAGGTAATAAGAGGTAAAACGTTTTTCAGCCAGATGCGCGATGTAAAACCGGATGAACTCCTTGGCCGACCGGCCGTATCCTTTGATGATAAAAACGATCCACTTACAAACGACCTTACAGGAGAGACAATACTTGTAACCGGTGCAGGCGGATCAATCGGTTCTGAACTCTGCAGACAAATTGCAGAATTTCGACCGAAAACACTTATCATGTATGAACGCAACGAGAACAACCTCTACTATAAAGATATTGAAATAGAAAAGAAAGTCCCGGGTTTAAAAATTGTTTCCGTTATCGGCGACATCCTTAATCGAAATAAACTCGCCCGCATACTGGATAAATATAAGCCCGACATTATTTACCACGCAGCGGCATACAAGCATGTACCCCTTATGGAGAGAGATCCCGCAGAAGCTGTAAGGAACAACTTTTTTGGCACAAAGATTCTTAGCGACCTTTGCGTAGAATATAATATAAAAAAGCTTGTCTTTATCTCAACCGATAAAGCAGTTAATCCCTCCAGCATAATGGGCTCCACCAAGAGAATGACTGAGAAACTCCTACAGACTTACGAGAACACCTCAGTTAAATTCATCTCAGTAAGATTTGGGAATGTCATTGGAAGCAGCGGAAGCGTTATTCCGCTTTTCAAAAAACAGCTCAGCACTGGCGGCCCCATAACCGTCACCCATCCAGACACTACGAGATTTTTAATGACCATTCCAGAAGCTGTTCACCTGGTACTGCTGGCAGGATCAATGGGAAGCGGCAAGGAAATATTCCTGTTGGATATGGGAAAACCGGCTAATATCACCAAGCTTGCAGAACACCTGATTGAACTTTCGGGTTTGGTCCCCTACAAAGATATCAATATTGAGTTTATCGGATTGAGAGAAGGAGAAAAACTCCACGAGGAACTTTACTGGGAGGGTGAAGACATATTGGACACCCAGCACAATAAAATAAAATGCCTGAGCAAAACAAAAACAAGTTTTGAGATCTCGAAATATCTAGAGCAAACAAAAGAAATAAAAGAAGTCATTGAAAAGCCAGAAGACAACAGAAGAGAAATCCGTCATTTACTTAAAAAAATGGTGCCCGAAGCAGCAATATCCGAACAAAAAGTACATTAATCCATAACTCAAACACATACCAAACATCTCTTGGATAGCATCAGAATTCCTGCCAAAATCAAAATTCAATAACACCCTGAAAAATAAAACTATTCAAGTATACGTTTCAAACTGTCAGCAATATAATCAATATCTATACGTTTCAGGTTGCTATAAAATGGTAGGGCAATTGACCTGTCTGAAACAGACTCTGAAACTGGGAAATCACCTCTTTTATAACCAAACTTCTTTTGATAGAACGGCTGAAGGTGAATAGGAATAAAATACGTACTACATGAAATACCTCTTTTCTGCAGCTTTTTCATGATCCTGTCGCGGTCTTTTCTATTAAAACTTTTTTCAAGCTTTATCACATAAACAAACCAGCTCATCTGTACATTGGGAAGAGAGGAAAGAGATTCAATACAGCCAACCGACTTGATCTTCCGATTATAATACTGAGCCACTCTTTCTCTTTTACGAATAATATCCTTAAGCCTCTGGAGCTGGGCAAGACCAAGCGCACAGTTAATATCGCTAAGCCGGTAATTATATCCAAGCCGTAAATGACCGGCAACCTTGTTCTCCGGATCACGGCCCTGATTCCGCATACTGCGGCACAGGTCATATATTTTTTTGCTGTCCGTCAAAACAAGACCGCCTTCACCTGTTGTTATCTGCTTATTCGGATAAAACGCAAACACAGCCGCATCTCCAAAAGAACCGGCCATCTTTTTTTTCTTCCACCTTCTTTTTTTCAATCCATCCGGACTTACATATTCAGCACCTATTGCTTCGCAGCTGTCCTCAATAAGTCTAAGGTTATATTTGTCAGATATATCGTATAGAGCATCCCAGTCAGCAGGATGTCCAAAAACATCAACCGCGAGAATTGCTTTCACCTTTTTACTCTTTTTCTTTTTCAGTATTTCGGCAGTAATTGATGGCGAAATATTCAGAGTTTCCTCATCAATATCAGCAAATACAGGACACGCTCCCTCAAAAAGAAGACAATTTGCAGATGCGATAAAGCTGTAAGGAGTTGTTATCACTTCATCACCTTTCGCAATATTAAGTGACCTTACAATGAGGTGCAGCCCGCTTGTCCCGCTGTTAACCGCAACCGCATATTTCCTTCCTGCATACTCAGCCCCCAACTTCTCAAACGCCTCAAGTCTCGGTCCAAAAGACAGATCAGGACTCTTTAAAACTTCAGCTACGGCTTTTCTCTCTTTTGAAGTAATATCAGGATTTGAAAGGGGAATGCTCATTTTCATTAACTCCTATTAATTAATAAAGATATGCCTCTGTTTTTTTCATCATTGCCTGTTTCATTTTCACATTCTATGCTTTATAATAAGAAAATCCTATCACAGTTTAAGGTATTATAAAATAAAAACAAACCCTAATATCCGTTGTAGTTAAATGAATACAAACACTTTAAAAAAAATACCTAGATTCTTTAAAACAGATTATCCACTTACACCGCTAGCAAGGATAAAAACAGGGGGCAGGGTTCGATATTATGCTCAAGTAAATACACTTGAAAACCTGAAACAGGCTATTGCTTTTTCAAAGAAAAGTGACCTGCCATTTTACGTAATTGGAAATGGCTCCAATGTGCTGATTAATGATGATGAATTTAAAGGGATTGTAATAACCCTTGGAGACGAGTTTAAAACCTTTTCATTTGACTATAAAGAAAATAAGATCTTTGTGGGTGCCGGCACATCCCTTATGCAGCTCGGCTCTAAAATAGCTGAACACGGACATGAGGGATATACTTATATGGGAGTTATCCCCGGAACAGTTGGCGGAGCAGTAACAATGAATGCGGGAATTAGTGATGAAGAGAAGATACAAAATCATTTTTTATCAGCGACTGTACTTGATCCCGAGACCTTAGAGAAAGAAGAATATTCTCTTGAAAAAATGGGTTTTAACTACCGTAAAAGCGCAATTAAAGTTTCAAATAAAATAGTCATCAAAAGCACATTCCGCTTGCCTGAGAAAGAAATAGGTCGGAGGAAACAAGCGAAAAAAACATTAAAACAACTCCTTGATATCCGCCGAAAAAAGCAGCCTAAAAACAGCCGGACCTTCGGATCAACATTCAAAAATCCAAAAGACAGCAGCCATTCCGCTGGATGGCTGCTTGAAGAATCCGGCATGAAAGAAGTTAAGTCTGGGGGAGCCATGGTGAGCCGTGAGCACGCTAACTGGATAATAAACACCGGAAACGCAACAAGCCGTGACATCAAGAAACTGATAGAAACAGGGCAAAAACGTGTGCTCAAAAAATTCAACATCTCACTTGAAAGAGAGGTAATCTTTCTACCGGAAGACATGTTAGAAAAATAATAAATAAAATGGTTCTTTGTATTGAGAGATATATATTGCATAAATCAGTATTCAAGATGATTTCACAGCAAACTTTTTGTTTATTTTAATCTTTCAGGACTAATTCTTTAATTGATATAAATTTTACATATTGGTATATTATATAATCAGGTTTATAAAAATATATTAATAATATGAGGATTAATTAAATGCCTGTAAAAGAATTTGAAAAAAGAATACTCTGTATCGGTGCCGGTTATGTTGGCGGGCCAACAATGGCAATGATAGCTGCAAAATGCCCCCAGTATGAAGTAACCATAGTGGATATAAATGCGGCACGAATCGACGCATGGCAGACTGATGACCTGCCCATCTATGAACCGGGATTATTTGAAGTAGTAAAACAGGTTCGGGGTGAAAATCTTTTTTTCTCAACAGAAATAGATAAAAACATAAAAAAAGCAGATATTATTTTTGTATCTGTTAATACTCCCACAAAAACCTATGGTGAGGGAGCTGGAAAAGCTTCGGATCTTCAGTTTTTGGAAAGAACAGCACGAGATATCATCAACGCTGCTGAATCGGACAAGATCATCGTAGAAAAAAGTACCCTGCCGGTAAGAACAGCCCATGCGATGGAGCGTATTTTGAACACCAATGACAAAAATCTCCATTTCGATATTCTCTCAAATCCTGAATTTTTGGCTGAGGGCTCCGCCATTGCTGACCTTGAAAACCCTGACCGAGTCCTCATCGGCTCCCGCGAAACAGCAAGCGGCATAAAAGCCAGAAACGAAGTTGTGGAGATCTACGCAAACTGGATACCCCGAGACAAAATCATAACCAGTAATCTCTGGAGTTCTGAACTTTCAAAACTGGTGGCAAATGCTTTTCTTGCTCAGAGAATCTCTTCAATCAACAGTATTTCTGCCTTGTGTGAAAAGACAGAAGCAAACATAACAGAAATCTCAAATGCCATCGGAACCGATTCAAGGATCGGCAATAAATTTTTAAATGCCAGCGTAGGATTTGGCGGTTCATGTTTTAAAAAAGACATCTTAAACTTGGTTTATATCTGCGAATCCTATGGGCTCAATGAAGTAGCAAAGTACTGGGAAAGTGTTGTTGAAATAAACGACTATCAGGAAAAACGTTTTGTAAAAAACATGATCACCCTAATGTTCAATACGATTTCAAACAAAAAGATTGCTATTTTCGGTTTTGCTTTCAAAGCAAATACGGGTGATACACGCGAATCACCTGCAATATATGTTACGCGCCACCTGGTAAACGAACACGCAAAGCTAACCATAACCGACCCAAAAGCTATTGGAAACGCAAAAGAAGACTTAAAGCCATACTTAAAAGATGACATATCCTCTATACAGTTTACAGAAAACCCTTATGAAGCAGCAAAAAATGCTCATGCTATAGCAATACTAACAGAATGGGATGAATATCGAGAACTTGATTATGAAAAAATATACGCGTCCATGGAAAAGCCTGCTTTCATCTTTGACGGAAGAGATATCCTGGATCATGAAAAACTTTTCAAAATCGGCTTTAACGTATCTTCAATCGGAAAACCGCTAATGAAACATTTTTAATTCTATCCATAAATATGTCCAGAAAAATTCTCATAACAGGATCAGCAGGATTTATCGGTTATCACTTTGCTGAAAAAGTACTGCTACACGGCGATGAAGTAATAGGTCTAGACAATATTAATGATTATTATGACACTAACCTTAAGCTGGACAGGCTTAAAGAATCCGGCATCTTCTCAGAAGACATAAAATACGGAAAAATAACCAAAAGCAAAAAACATGACAACTACACATTTATTACGCTAGACCTTGAGGATAAAGAAAGTATTTTCAAACTGTTTCAAGAAAACAAGTTTGACATTGTGTGCAATCTAGCTGCACAGCCGGGTGTTAGATATTCCCTTGAAAATCCATATTCATATATAAACAGCAACATTGTTGGCTTCATGACAATCCTTGAGGCCTGCAGGCACTTTGACATAAAACATCTGGTTTATGCAAGCAGCTCAAGCGTATACGGCCTTAATCAGACACTGCCTTTTTCCACTAACCATAACATTGACCATCCCATCAGCCTTTATGCTGCGACAAAAAAAAGCAATGAGCTAATGGCGCATTCCTACAGTCACCTTTATAATCTTCCAGTAACAGGACTTCGCTTTTTTACTGTATACGGCCCATGGGGAAGACCTGACATGGCTCCCATGCTATTCACTAAATCAATCCTTGAAGGAAAGCCCATAAATGTCTTTAACCACGGCAACATGAAACGGGACTTCACCTACATTGATGATATCACTGATGGAATTCTAAGAACATTGGAACTAATACCAAAAGGTAATCCAAAATGGGATGGTAAGAATCCTGACCCTTCCACCAGCCCAGCTCCTTACAAAATATATAATATCGGTAATAATGACCCATGTAAACTGATGGAATTCATTGAAACAATTGAGAAAGAACTGGGAAGAAAAGCTAAAAAAATAATGATGCCCACACAGCCCGGGGACCTTATTGAAACAAGAGCGGACATCACTGACCTTATAAGAGATACAGACTACTCTCCACAGACCCCTTTAGAAAATGGCATTAAAAAACTTATTGACTGGTATAAGAAATATTACGATGTCTAAGTTAATATAAATAAAATAAGACCAAAAAAACCGGCTTCCTCCTGTCCGACTAACTGTAAAACCACTGTTATTTCTGAGAAATATTGATGATACTTCTTTTACCCAGCTGATGAATTTCAGAAACAGCATCAAAGTCTTTTGACAACATTCCTTTAATCTCTCCCACAGCCTCTTCGACTTGCCTAATATCCTTAAACTCGGTTTGCGCCGCGGACTTATTCTCCTCTGAGACAAGTAATTCTTTATCAGTTGTTATGGTAACAATATCAACGTTGTTATCCGTTTTTTTTGCACTACGCCCCTGGCTTTCAGAATTCAGTTCTTTTTTTGTATTATTAACTGAAAAAACATCCGTGTTTATCTTCATATTGGCCCTCCCCGACCCTCATTTAGAGTTATAATAAAATTTATCGGCCAAACTCTGCTTGTCATTAAATGAATTTATTGCAAACTTTTGCAATTATTTTCATATAAATACATTTTTAAAACTATAAAAAGGTAATATAGCGCAATAAATACATTATTTACAATTTTTTGCTTATCATGATTTCTATAAAAGAGATTTAACAACAGCAGCGGCATCATCTTTAACTGGAATACCATGACCGAAAAGAGCTGTATTAAATTTAAATGCGGATATATGTTTAACAGAGACAAGTGCCTGACCATGATCAGAGCATCCTAATCTCATGGGAAGTCCGGGAACCGGAACACCGGTTAAAGCATCCCCTGTAAAAACAGCACCTTTGGTTAAACATAAATAAGAAAGACTGCCCATAGAATGGCCCGGAGTATTAATAATCTTAAACCCTTTCACTATTTCGTTATTCTCATTTCCGTCAAATGCAACATCAAGCATTGCCGACTCATATTTAACTGCAAACTTTTCAAGCATAAAAAGGATTATTTTAAAAAATTTTCCGCCAACCCCCTCCCTTTTCATACTGCATAGCATTCTTCTTCCCTCAATAAAATCTTTCTCTTTTACACTGGCAACAATTTTTGCCCCGGTTGCTTTCTTTAAATAAGCAAGAGATCCTACATGATCCAGATGGGTATGGGTAATCAAAATGTATTTCAGATCTACATTCCGGTACCCCAGGTCTTTTAAAGTCTCAAGCACCTTATCTCCGTCACCCGGCATTCCTGTGTCAACCAGAATAAGATCTTCACCTTCTATAAGATAAATGTTTGAACGAGCACCAATAATTCTATATATTCCTTCTATCACTTTCTCATATTTTTTCATTTATCAGCCCTGGATATTCTAACAATCATTTTTTATTTGTTATTTTTTTATTATTATCTATAATAGGAACAAATCCAACATAAAATACGGTGAGATTATGACTCATGAACGAAGATCAAGAACACGGGTACCCCTCGAACATGAGTTAACCGTGTCAACTGAAGGACATGCCATAAAAGTAAAATCCTGGGATTTAAGTCTGCGCGGCATGAAATGCAATAATGATCCCGCATTTAAACCGGACACACCCTGTGAAGTAAAGATTGTATTGAGCCCTGAAATAGACATAAAAATAAAAGGAGAAATACTGCGAATAACTGAGGGCTATACAGCTGTGTTTTTTTCAGATATTGAAGAAGAAAGTTTTCACTATTTAAAATCCCTTCTCCAATACAATACAAACGAACCAGATGCAATTGAAAACGAACTCGCAAATCCTGTTATAAAAACTAAACTCTAACAAAAACAAGACATGCATAATCTGACACTCTTCTTAAACACTGATAATATTTTATTTGGCATTCCGGGAAGCGCATTAACAACTGTTATCTTTATCATCCTGATAACTCTAATCTGCCGCAGACTTTTTTCTCATATTATAATGGCATACTTAAAAAAACTGGCCTCAAAATCAGAAACCACTCTTGATGATTCTCTTGTAGAAATAGCTGAAAAACCATTAAGCCTTCTTATTCTGCTTGCAGGAATAATTCTGTGCCGCATGATCCTTATCCCTTATATAAACCATGAAATAGATAAAATAATTTATAAACTTCTCGAATTTTTCTTTGTTATCATAATATTCTGGTCTATTCACCAAAGCGCAGAAATATTAACCACCTTTTTTCAGAAATTCACCCAACGCACAAAAACCGAGCTTGATGACCTTCTTCTTCCCTACCTTGCGAAAACAATAAAAATAATATCAATTCTTATTATCATTATAAAGTCTGCTGAATTATTTCTAGGAATGACAGCTGCTGCTCTGATTGGACTATTGGGCGGAATGGGAATAACCCTTGGACTTGTCTTCAGAGATATCATTGCCTGCTGGTTTGGATGTGCGATCATATATGTTGACAATCTTTTCCGCGTAGGAGACTGGGTACAGCTTGATGACGGAAAAGTTATCGATGCTGACGTAGAGCACATCGGTGTCAGAAGTACCATTTTTAGAAATTTTGACAATACTGTATCCATCGTACCCAATTCGACCATTTCAGACGCCATTATTAAGAACTGGTCAAAAATGTTCAAACGCCGGGTCAAGTACAGCTTTAAAATTGACGGTGTCGCATCAGAAAAAATGGAACAACTTCTTGCAGGAATTCGGAACATTCTGGAGAACAATGAGAATGTTCATCAGGAATTTCATATGGTAAATTTCCGTGAGCTGGATGGTAATTCACGCATTATCAGGCTCTACTACTTTACCAAAACAACTGTCTGGAAAGAGCACGAACTTATAAGGGAAAAAGTAAATCTTGATATTATAAAACTGTTTAAGGATTCAGGCATTGAAAGGCTGGCATACACAATTGTTGACTTAAGCGATGACCGCCCCCATGATTTTGAAGTAAGCAGACAGCAGTAAACCTATTCTTTAAAATACTCTTTTTTAATCTTTTTCATATCTTCCCAGGTTTCCCTCTTTTTACTCGAATCCCTAAGCAGGTAGGATGGATGATAGGTCGGCATTACTTTTAAACCTGAGCGTTCATGGAAACGGCCCCTGAGTTTTGCAACCCCCATATCCGTATCAAGCATCGCACAAGTTGCAACATCACCAAGAGTACATACGATCTCAGGAGCTATTATCTTAATCTGCTTTTCAAGGAAAGGGATACAGGTCTTTATCTCATCTTCCTCAGGATTACGATCGGAAGGAGGTCTGCACTTTAGTATATTTGCGATATAAACATCGCTTTTCTTAAGATCTATTGATTCAATTATCTTTGTTAAAAGCTGGCCTGCCTTATCCACAAAAGGCATGCCCTGTTCATCATCACCAACTCCGGGAGCTTCCCCCACGAACATTAACCTTGCTTTAGGGTTCCCAACACCAAACACGATATTATTACGTGTGGGATGCAGTTTACACCTTTTACAGTCTCCTATATCTTCTACCACCCTAGTAAGAAGAGACTGATTATCTTCAGGCAAACCGCTCTTTTGTTCTTTAGTCTCCTGAAAATAATTAATCCCACAGGATTTTCTGTACTCAAAATGTATTTTTAGGCTTTCCAGTATTTCAGGAAGATCTGATGCGTTCATCTTCCCTGTCCTTCATAACTGTTTTTTAGAGATAAAATTCTGTCAAGCAAAACATCAGCCACTTCATCTTTTCCCATCTTTGGCAAGGGCTCTGATGTTCCGTCCTGAAAAATCAATGTTACCTGATTATCTTCCGCTCCAAAGCCAACATCACTCCTGCTGATATCATTTGCGACAATCATATCAAGATTTTTATTTTTCAGTTTTCCTGTTGCATTTGCCAACAGATTTTCTGTCTCCGCTGCAAAACCCACTAAAATTCTTTTACCCTTCTTTTTCCCAAGACCTAACAGAATGTCAGAGGTTTTCTCTAGATCAAGAACAATCCCTGAACCCTCTTTTTTTATCTTCTCAGAAGACACTTCCTTTGGCCGATAATCAGCAACAGCCGCAGACTTAATAATAATTTCCATATCTTCAAAACACTTATTAACCTCTAGTGCCATCTGCTCCGCTGTTTTAACCTTTACACATTTAACTCCCTCAGGCAGAGGAACTACTGTGGGTCCGGTTACAACAGTCACCTCAGCACCTCTGCGCTTTAAAGCGCGTGCAATCGCAAAGCCCATCTTTCCTGTTGAAGGGTTGGTAAGATACCTGGCAGGATCAAGTGACTCCTGAGTCGGTCCTGCTGTTACCAGAACACGTTTATTTGCAAAATCCTTCGGAGAAAGAATCACAATCATCTCCTCAAGGATAGCTTCGACCTCAGCCAGCCTTCCCTTACCCTGAACACCACAGGCAAGGTCCCCAAATCCAGGCTCAACAAAAGAGTGTCCAAGACTTCTTAAAAAACTTATGTTTTTCTGTACAGCAGGGCTCTCCCACATATTCACGTTCATTGCCGGTGCAAAAAGAACAGGTGCTTTAGTTGCCATAAAAACAGTTGATAACATATCATCCGCTATCCCACCCGCCGCCTTACCGATAATATTTGCGGTGGCCGGTGCAACAACCAGAACATCCGCTTTTTGAGCAAGGGATATATGACCAATCTCCTTTTCATGGTGAAGCTTAAACATATCGTTCACAACCGGGTTTCCTGAAAGGGTCTGAAAGGTAAGCGCAGAAACAAACTCCTTTGAACTCTCGGTCATCACAACCTGAATATTTGCACCCTCCCTTACAATAAGACGCACCAGTTCAGCGGCTTTATAGGCTGCAATACAGCCGGTCACGCCGAGCACTATCTCTTTACCCTTTAAGATTGACATTTAAACCTCGTTATTGCTTTACAAGCTATCGTTCGGGAAATATCTTCATCTCAATTACTTCACCATCAACTAAAATAAGTTTTGACCTATAACCTGCTACTCCAGTATACAGGATCCTTTGAACCATATCAGCCCGTTTCATGGAACTGTCTATTTTCACTATCCACATATCTTCTTTTTCTTCAATTGATCTAGGCACCACATCAGGTAACAGACTTTCAAGACTGGCAAGCCATTTTTCAACATCCATTTTCTCAGAACCTTTACCCAAGGTAAGCCTGAACTCATAATAATTAAAATTTCTGAGTTTTAGATATATCTTATCAACCATCTGTCCCGCCAGATGTGAACAAGCATTATTAATTGCCAGTCTTGATGCAGTCAATTCATCAACATGCATCCCAAGTTTATAAGTAGCTGCCTGAACAAGAACCGAAGAGCCCTTTACACTAATAACACGTGCGCTTATAGCGCACTGAATACTCTCAACCGAAGCCAGCCTGCGGCTTTCAGTGCTTTTAAGCTCATACCTTCCTATCACCACAATATCAGCATCATAGTCCTCCGCAAACCTGGCCACTTCCTCCGGATCTGCATCAGATCCAGACAAGATATTAGTTGCCTTCCCTTTCCTCTCATCAGAAGGATCTACAACATAAAATCCGCTATCTCTAAAATAATTGGAAAGGTTTTTATTAACAATGCTTGCTTCTGATAATCTATTTTTGTATGACTCCCACCAGGCTGTCTCACTAGACCCAGAGAGGTCTTGCTCAGCTATCATTATCAGGACTCTTGTCTTCTCTCTTCCTGAACCGAGTATTCCCATGGATTTAAGATCCTGGCTGAGCATATCCTGCTGGACAAACCCCTGAATATTAACCTGATACATATCATAGAGAGGGTTTTCACTAATTAATTTGAACCGCTGCAGATAAATATCCGGTTTCTCAAAAAAAAGTTTTTTTAGCATTAGAAAATATTTTGAAATATCCCCGAGAGACAGCTGAGAGCCAACCGCAGAAATAATTACTTTTTCCTGGGCATCAATAAAAGCCTTTTTCCTTGCAGCGGAAACATTACCATCCTTTATCTTTGCAACACCGCTTCCAAAATAACCTGTTTCATTAAAATCCTGAGAAAAGAGAATCCCCGGGAAAATAATAATTAATAAGAAAACAATTATCGAATGAACAATGAATCTATAATTTTCTTTCATGTGTCTTCCTGTCACTTTTATAAGATTGACTACACAGTCAAAGGAGTCGGAGGTATAAAGCTTCTATCATTTCAAAAGAATAATAATAAGTATTATATACTAAATACTTATCAGTTAATATTCAAGAATTTTTTAATACTCCCAATTATAGCACAACTCTTTTCAGGCAAATCAACCCATAAGATATCAGGATCTTTTCTAAACCAGGTCAGCTGCCTTTTGGCAAAACGGCGGGTCTCTCTTTTTATCTGTGAAACAGCCTCTACAAGCGAAAGCTGTCCTGTAAGATGAGAAACCAGCTGTTTATAACCTATGCTTTGCATAGACTTGAGCTGTGGAGAATAACCTTTTTCAAGAAGACCCTTAACTTCATTTAAAAAATCTTTCTCCATCATTTCATCCACCCGCCTCTCAATACGTCCGTACAGAACATCTCTGCCTCTGTTAAGACATAATTTTAGACAGTCATAGGGCGTATCTTCAAATTTATGCTTATCATGGTGGGCAGTAAGTTTTTCTCCTGTCAGATAATAGACCTCAAGAGCGCGCACTATTCTTACCCTGTCATTCCGGTTTACTCTTATGGCTGTCTCAGGGTCAACATCAGCAAGTCTTTTATGCAGAATACCAACTTCAACTTCCATAAGTTTTTTTCTTAAATTCTCATCTTTGCCAGGCGCATCAAAAATTCCGCTGATAAGAGCCCTAAGATAAAGAGCTGTACCGCCAACAACAACGGGCACATTCCCTCTTAAACAGATATCATCAACTGCCTTTCTTCCAAGTTCCATAAATTTTGCCGCGTCGAAATCTTCATCAGGATCTACAATGGAAACAAGATGGTGAGGTGCAGCTGTAAGCTCACCAGGCTCAGGCTTTGCTGTTCCAATATCCATATACCTGTAGACCTGCATAGAATCCGCATTAATAAACTCAACAGGAAGTTCCTGTGCCAGGGAAAGTGCTATTGAAGTCTTCCCTACTCCGGTGGGACCACTTATTATTATGAGTTTCTTCCTGTCAGCCATTATTTTTTTTTAACCCCTTAGGCTATGCATATACAGAATCAAAACAACAAATAACCAAGATTATTATGCTTCAATAATTTCAAATATCCTTCATATCACTATGAAAAAATTGTTTTTTACCCGCTTATTCATTAGTGATATTATAATAACGCTCATGTTTTTTAGCAATAAGTTATATTCATTGACAAAATATAGCATATCTGATTATCATCTTTAATTCATACAATAACCTAAGGAGAGCATATCTTAGAAGCCACTGCATTAATATAAAAGAAAGACATGAATTATGAAACATGACTCTAAAATATATGTTGCTGGACATATAGGCCTTGTGGGAAGCAGCCTGATTAGAAACCTGAGAAAACAAGGCTTTTCCAATATAGTTACCAGAAGCCTGAAAGAACTCGATCTTACAAGACAGGCCGACACAGAAGCCTTCTTTGATTCTGAAAAACCGGAATATGTATTTCTTGCCGCTGCTAAAGTCGGCGGAATCCATGCAAACAACACCTACAAAGCTCAGTTCATATACGACAATATCATCATCGCCTCAAATGTAATCAACAGCGCTCACAGATCTGGAGTAAAAAAACTTCTCAACCTTGGTTCTTCCTGCATATATCCTCGCTCAGCACCTCAACCTCTGGAAGAAGAATATCTTTTAACAGGGCCCCTGGAACAGACCAATGAACCTTATGCTGTGGCAAAAATCGCAGCAATCAAAATGTGCAGGTACTATAACGAAGAATACGGAACTGATTTTGTTTCAGTAATGCCCACGAACCTTTACGGCCCAAACGACAATTTCAACCTTGAAACCTCACATGTGCTGCCGGCACTTTTAAGAAAATTTCATCTTGCAAAACTAACCAGCGAAGGAAACCAGGATCAGATTAAAAAAGATATTGAGATTTTTGGAAAAATACCAGAGGATCTTCCCTTAAACAAAGATAAGGTTCTTTTATGGGGAACAGGATCTCCTTTAAGAGAATTCCTTTATTCCGATGATCTGGCAGAAGCCTGCATCATGATAATGAGAAAATATTCCGCAAAAGATATTGGCGAGTTTGTAAACATAGGAGCAGGAAAAGATATCCCCATCAAAGAAATTGCTGAAATCATAGCTAAAATAGTTGGATTCTCAGGCGATATTAGCTGGGACGCTTCAAAACCTGACGGCACACCCAAAAAGCTAATGGATATATCAAGGATAAAGAAACTTGGCTGGCAGCCTAAAATTGATATTAAAACAGGTCTTAAAAAGTACTACGGGTGGTACCTTGAAAAAAGCGGACTAAAACCAAATCACATTGAATAATTTTTTACACAAAAGCCCCATTCATTCAAAAGCTTTAAGATTTTTTGCAGCTTCTGGAAACAGAATATTTACAGGCTCACCGGGCTTCCCAAGAGAGCCAAAAGGAATGTCATTATAAAACAGAGATACACCTCCTGAGTTACCTATTCTTACCTTCATTGATTTAACAGCACTCTTGGTGTGCGAATCACCAGCCCTAAGCATAATCTCAGACAATTCATCATCAGCAACTATCTTAATCCAGGTAAGGTCTCTTGCAACAAATCTGACAGCAAATGTTTCTGGCAAATCCAAAACTTCTGCTGCTTCTTCATCTACTGATAGTGTCTGATTGGCTTCTCCTAAATCGCCTTCAGCAACTTTGTCTCTTTCAATGGTTGAAAGTTCTGGAACAATCATACTTTCTTTATTTATAACAGGTCCCTTTTCAACCTTTATTTTTTCTGAGCTGGGAATATTTGTTTCTGAATTGATCTCAGCTTCTACCAACAAATTCTTATTTATTCTGTCTGTATCATTTTTTTCGTAACCCAAAAAGAGTAAAAACGCAACAACAAGAAATATTATTACAGTTAAAATTGATTTTTTGTCGCTTAAGAACAAAAATAATCCCGTTTCAGCAACAGGTTTCACTCTATCATCAAGCCTGTTTTTACCTGGTATTTTCAGATCATACATACCTGCAAGTTCTTCAGCATCAAGAAGTAACTCATCAGCATAAATCTTAATAAAAGCCCTTGTATATGCATGACCAGGACAAAAATCAAAGTTTTCCGACTCAATAGCAGCAATATTTGCCCTGCTGATCTTGGTTGCTTCTACAATATCATCAATATTTTTATTCTGTTTCTCACGCGCTTCCTTTAAAATTGAACCAATTGTCTCCATATAAGTTTTTCCATTGTCCATATATCACAAGTTAATCAAATCTATATATTCGAACAAAATACCATTAACTCGACAATCAAACAAGTGAAAAAAGAAATATCTTGATATAACCACCTGTTTTTGATATCCTCTGGAAATTCACTAAGTTATCTAAGTTGCGCCCTGCAGAGCGCATCCTGTTTTCAGGGAAAAACATGAAAAAAATACTCACCATTGCAGCGTCCGATTCAAGCGGCGGAGCAGGGATACAGGCGGACATAAAAGCAATTACTGTTCTTGGAGGCTATGCGCTAAGCGCAATCACAGCACTCACAGCTCAGGACTCCATCACCATAGAAGACATCCATCCTGTCCCCTGTGATTTTCTTTCAAAACAGCTTGATGCTGTTTTAAAAGACATTGGAGCAGATGCAGTTAAAACAGGGATGCTTCTTGAAAAAACTTCTGTAAGAACCATTGTTGACAAAATAAAAGAATACAACATCCCGATTATTGTCATCGACCCTGTAATCTCTTCTACAACAGGCCAGACACTTCTTAAGGACGATGCGCTTAAAGCTCTTAAAAAAGAGCTTCTGCCTCTGGCTACTATGATCACACCTAATCTTGACGAAGCCTTCGCACTGACTGGCATAAAAGCTGACTCAATCAACAAAATGAAAGATGCCGCTGAAAAATTATTTAAACTCGGCGCGAAAAATGTCCTTATAAAAGGGGGTCATCTAAAAGGCGACCCGACTGATATACTTTATGATGGAAAATCATTTTTTGAATTCCCAGGAATAAGGATCAATACAAAAAACACCCACGGAACAGGATGCACACTCTCTGCCGCTATTGCAACAGAACTTGCCAAAGGCTCTACTCCATTTAATGCGATTAAAAACTCTAAAGAGTTTATTACAACCGCTATCAAGTATTCACTACCGTTTGGCAGCGGTCACGGACCGACCAATCCTTTTGCAGCTATCCTGCAAAACGCAGAAATTTATCAGTGCATTAAAGAACTAACAAGAAACATTGAAGTGCTAAAAAATAAAAAGATCGGCAGACTTATTCCCGAGATACAATCCAATTTTGGCTATATTACTCCAGCTGGAACAGGACCAGAAGATGTCATTGCCTTTCCCGGAAGAATAATAAGATTCAGGGACAGCATCACAACAGTCTCGCCCCCTGAACCGGGTGCTTCTCGCCATATTGCTAAAGTCATCTTAACTGCATTTAAACACAACAGGCTTATCCGTTCCACAATGAACATCGCTTACAGCAAAGAGATAATTAATGCCTGTAGAGAACTTGGGCTTACCATCGGCGAGTTTAGCAGGAGCAAAGAACCGCCAAAAGTAAAAGAGCTTGAAGGATCAACAATGGAATGGGGTACCAAAAAAGCAATTAATGATAACGGTTTTGTGCCGGACATTATTTTTGATCAGGGTGGGATCGGAAAAGAACCTATAACCCGAGTACTCGGAACTGATCCAGCAGATGTAGCCGGTAAAATAATTAAGATCGCTGAAATAATTTAAAATAAGGCTGTAAGCTTAATACGGAGCCTTATTATTTATCAGAAGAATAAAAGAAAGAGGTAAGAGAATGCTTATTAAAAGTGCACAAAAAGGAGAAATCACTCTGGGCCTCAAACAGGTCGCTCAGGATGAAAAGGTTTCAGAGGAATATCTGCTTGAAGAGATAAAAGAAGGCCGTATTATTATTCCAATTAACGAAAATCACACAAATGCCAAACCCATGGGTATCGGCAAAGGATTAAAAACAAAGATCAATGCCAACATAGGAACTTCAAAAGACTGTATGGATGTGGAGGAAGAGCTTAAAAAACTTGATGTCTCAATAGCAGCCGGCGCTGATACTATAATGGATCTCAGCACAGGAGGCGATATCACAGCTATAAGACGTGAAATCATCAAACGCTCAACAGTACCTGTCGGAACCGTACCTATTTATCAGGCAGGAGTCGAGGCAACCCGCAGGGGAAAAGCTATTGTTGACATGACAGCAGATGATATATTTAAAGCCATTGAGGAACAGGCTGAAGACGGAATAGACTTTATCACTGTTCATTGCGGGATGACCAGGGAAGCAGCATCCCGGGTTAAAAATGAAGGCCGCATAATGGATGTCGTCAGCCGAGGCGGATCTTTTACAGTTGCATGGATGATACATAATAAGAAAGAAAATCCACTCTATGAACAGTATGACCGACTGCTTGATATTGCAGAAACATGCGACATGACCCTAAGCCTGGGTGATGCCATGAGACCGGGATGCCTGGCAGATGCAACAGATCGTGGTCAGGTACAGGAGCTGATAACACTGGGTGAACTTGGCCAACGTGCACTTGAACGCGGTGTACAGGTCATGATAGAAGGACCGGGCCATATGCCGATCAACCAGATAGAAGCAAATGTTCTTCTACAGAAACGTCTCTGTCACGGCGCTCCATTTTATGTCCTTGGACCTCTTGTCACAGACTGTGCTCCCGGATATGACCACATCACTTCTGCAATAGGCGGTGCAATCGCAGGGTCTCATGGAGCAGACTATCTCTGTTATGTAACCCCTGCCGAGCACTTGAGACTTCCGACAATCGAAGATGTCCGCGAAGGTGTGATTGCATCTAAAATCGCTGCCCATGCAGCAGACATTGCTAAAGGGGTTAACGGCGCAATGGACCGTGACATACAGATGGCAAAATGCAGAAAAAAACTGGACTGGGAAGGCCAGGTAAAATATTCTCTTGATCCGGAACGCGCCGAGAGTATACGTGCTAAAAGAGCTCCTGAAGATAGCGATGTATGCACCATGTGCGGTGAATTCTGCGCTATTAAGGTCTTAAACGAAGAAGGACCATGGGAATTCTAAATTCAGCTAATAACTAATAGCTGCTTAAAACAAACATCAAAACTTCAATTCCGTATTAATTCGGAATGACATCCAAAATATGATTATCCTAAAAACTGAGATTCCGGAAATTCGCCAAAGGCGGATAACCGGAATTTTTTTTAATTTTAATCATATTATTGAAACACAATTAGCTATCAGCTGTCACACATTAACTGCAGTTTTAGCTGATTAATAAGATAGATGTGAGCATCAAAAGCTACTGGCGGAAGACTGTCGAAATCATAGTATTTTAAATCTTCCATGTCGTCACCCGCTTTCATCTCCCCCTGAATTATCTCAACACTGTAACCAAAGATAATCACTCCGCCATAAAAATTGCTGCTCTGATATGTACACCCCACAAAAGAAAGTGGCTTTCCTATAAGGCCGGTCTCTTCTTTGAGCTCACGCAGAGCAGCAGTCTCCATTGACTCATCAATTTCCACAAAACCGCCCGGAAGGCACCACTGTCCCTTTGCCGGTTCTACCCCTCTTCTCCCGAGAAGCAACTGATTTTTGTCATTTAGAACAAGGGATGTTGCTGCAGGAAGCGGGTTAATATAATATATTGACCTGCACTCTTTGCAGACCTTTCTTTCCCTTCCCTCAGCATATTTCATCTCAAGCTCTGAACCGCAATACGGACAATACTTTACATCTGTTCTTTTCATTATAATAAAATCTCTTAACTATGGAATTTTCGAGAGTCCTTGACATACACTGGATGTAAACCCTATAACTACACTAAAAAAACTTTATAGAAAAGCTGCAAAAGAGTTTTTTCACCCTATTTTGAGGAAATTGCTATGTGTCTCTGCACAGCAAAGAAAAGGTTAACAAACCCGTGTTAAAGAATGAAAAATAAGATGTATATTTAAAAAGTGTTTTTTAAATACTCAACAGCATTTCTAAAAAATGCTACGCCCATACCCTCTTCCGGGACATTACCCCGAGTCCATCTTGGGTGGTTTGTATAATGGATATATGCTTCCGCGTGAGGCATCATACCAAAAACCCTACCGGTTGCATCACACATGCCTGCGATAGAATCTATTGAACCATTCGGGTTTAGCGGATAATCATAACTGGGCGATTTGCAGGACTCATCGCTGTACTGTGCTACGATAAGATTTCTCTCACGTATCTCATTAAGCGCGTTATCATCTCTTACAACGATCTTGCCTTCACCATGTCTAACCGGTAGATAAACACTTTCAATCCCGCGGGTAAAAACACATGGTGAATTCTCGTTTATTTTCAGATACACCCAGCGGTCTTCAAATCTTCCCGAATCATTATGGGTGAGAGTAACATCCTGGGATATATAGTCGTTTTTTAAAGATGGAACCAGACCCAGCTTAACAAGCAGCTGAAAACCGTTACATATCCCAAAAATAAGTTTTCCGTCATTTATGAAAGTCCTAAGCTGTGAAAAAAGAGATTCGCCCTGTGCGGTTTCTGCAAACCTGAACCTTGCAGCATTTGCCTTTGCAGAACCAAGGTCATCACCATCAACAAAGCCTCCTGGAAGGTTTAAAAAGTGAAAATCTGAAAGTTTTACCTCACCGCTTAAAAGTCTTGAAATATGTACTATCTCTACCTCGTCAGCCCCGCCAAGCCTGCAGGCATGAGCCATTTCCATCTCACAGTTTATACCATTACCGGTAATTACAATCGCCCGTATTTTATTTGTCATCATTCCCTTTCTCATTAATCCGCTAAGAACAAACAGCTTTTGACTGATAGCTGTTAAGTGTCTTAACCAACATCCTTAAGCGTTTTCTGCCAAGCCTCTTTTATCTCAGAGATATCACCGTCAACTGCAATATTATTGTTAAGCCCCTTAATAATAAAACGTTTTTCATCCGTCACCTTACCGATAGAAGCAAAGACACTGCCTTTTAAGCAATTTTCAAATTTAATCTGTTGAGCGGGTGACACAGTCACCACAAACCTGCTCTGGGATTCTGAAAAAAGCAGATAATCATCCCTTTTTTGCCCCTGATACGGAACCTTTGCCAGGTCTATTTCCATTCCCAGACCACCGGCAAAAGAGGTCTCTGCAAGAGCGACTCCAAGTCCACCGTCAGAACAGTCATGGCAGGATCTTAAAAGCCCTTTTTCTATCGCACCTTCCAGCGCTGCATAAAGCGTAAGCGCTTTCTCTGCGTCAACCTTTGGAACTTTTTTACCTACGGCACTATTCATTGCAAAATATTCAGACCCACCAAGCTCATCATATGTCTCACCCAGGACATACACAATATCTCCCGCTTGTTTGGCATCCATTGTCTGAGCTTTGCTCACGTTTTCAATTCTTCCTATGATTGAAAAAAGAACCGTGGGCGGAATGGATATTTTATGTCCGGCAATAACATAATCATTTTTCATACTGTCCTTGCCTGAAATACAGGGGATAGTATAAAACGTAGTATAATCATAAAGCGCCATGTTAGCACGAACCAGCTGAGCCAGTTTATACTTACCGTCAGGATTCTTCTCAGATGCCACCGGATCACACCAACAAAAATTATCAAGACCCGCAGCACCCTCAAGGCTACCCCCTGAGCATATAAAGTTACGTAAAGCCTCATCAATCGCGCATGCCATCATGTGATAGGTGTCTATGTCCGAATACCGGGGACAAATACCATGGCTCACAACAACCCCGCGCATGCTGTCCAGCACTGGCCTGACAACAGCCGCATCACTGGGACCGTCATCAAAAGCACCGCAAAGTGGCTTCACAACGCTCCCCCCCTGAACTTCGTGGTCATACTGACGCACAACGCTCTCTTTACTGCATATATTAAGGCGGGAAAGAACTTTTTTCAAAGCATCTGTAAGGTCTGACATTTCATCAATAACAGGATCGTCATACGAAGGAGGGTTCCACTCAGCCTTAAGTTTCATGGCTGGAAGACCGTTATGCAGAAAATCCATTCCCATATAGGCAACCGTCTTTTCATTATAACGGATATGGAAATAACCGCTGTCTGTAAATGTCCCAAGAACCGCAGCTTCAACATTCATTCTGACGGCAAGATCAAGAAACCTGTCAAGGTTATCAGGAGGCACTGCAAAAGTCATTCTCTCCTGAGCCTCTGATACAAGTATTTCCCAGGGCTGAAGACCGCTGTATTTCAGCGGGGCTTTCGCAAGGTCCATATCACACCCGTTACAAAACTCAGCCATCTCACCCACTGACGAAGAAAGACCACCGGCGCCGTTATCCGTAATACACCTGTAAAGTCCGGCATCCCTTGCCTCCATAATAAAATCAGCCATTCGCTTCTGGGTGATCGGGTCACCGATCTGCACAGCAGTAACAGGCGACCCTTCATGAAGCTCTTCAGATGAGAAAGTTGCGCCATGAATTCCGTCTTTACCTATCCTGCCGCCGGTCATTACGATAAGATCTCCCGGCTCAATATCTTTTTCTGCGGAAGACTCAGACAGTATTTCAGCAGGCATAATCCCTGCGGTTCCGCAGTACACAAGGGGCTTACCCATAAACCTTTCATCAAACACAATACTTCCGTTGACAGTTGGAATCCCGCTTTTATTTCCGCCATGCTCAACACCTTCCCTGACACCTTCAAATATCCGTCTCGGATGAAGGATGCGGGGCGGGAGCTTTTCATCATGGAAAGGAGAGGCAAAACAGAATACATCCGTATTAAAAATGAGCTTTGCGCCTTTACCGGTACCCAGAGTATCACGGTTAACACCTACAATACCTGTGAGCGCACCACCATACGGATCAAGGGCTGAGGGGCTGTTATGGGTCTCTACCTTAAATACAAGGCTATACTCATCATCCCACTTAATAACACCGGCATTATCCTTAAAAACAGAAACACACCAGTCCCTGTCACCCAGCTTTTCCCTTATTGCATCTGTAGATCCTTTAATATAGGTATTAAAGATACTGTCTACCGTCTTCTTATTACCCTTCTCATCAGAATAATCAATTACAGCATTAAATATCTTGTGTTTACAATGCTCAGACCATGTCTGGGCCAGAACTTCCAACTCCACATCTGTAACAAAACCGGAAAGCCCATGCGCTTCTCTTTTGGTAATGACCTTTGGCTGAAGAAAAAAATCTTTTATGATCGTCATTTCTTCAAGTGTCAGAGCAAGAAGCATCTCTCTGCTCATCTTTATAAGTTCATCATCCGGAATATCTAAATTAATCTCATTAACAACAGGCTCACCAGAAGCAGATACTTTAGGCGGGGAAATACATAAGCCCTTTTCAGGATCAAAGTTCTTCCCTGATTCAATATCAAAATGCTGTATAAGTTCATTTGCAAGAGAACATTTAACAAAAGCCTCAACCTTCTGACCGCTTATATCACCGTAAAAAAGATACTGACGCGAAGCATAAACTTTTTCTTCATCTTCAGCTTTCCTGCCCAGACAGCAAGTTACAGCCTCAAGCGCTGTCCTTCCAGTATTATCAGTAACGCCCGGCTTGAGCCCGACCTCAACAATCCAGTCAAAATCAGAATACAGAGGTCTGTCTATCGAATACTTCTGAATAACCGGATCAGAAAATGGACCGGCAGCAAGTTTTTCTCTTTCGTCCTGAGAAAGCTGCATATCAAAAGTATATACCTCAACAGTCTTAACACTTTCTATTTTGATTCCTGCTTCAGCATTAAACTTACTTAATATCTTTTTACCTAGAGAATCAGTGATACCTTCTTTAAACCCTACTTCAATTCTGTGCGTCATCAATAAATCCTTTACTTATTTATTTTTCACTTTTTCCTGCTCAGCCTTAACTTATACGCTGTCATTATCGATCCAACTAACAGACTGTTCAGAAAAGACGAACATTTAAATTCTGCAGGAATATTTCACCCATCCCTGCAAATGCCGGCAAAATACATGCTGTCCAATATATTATTCTGCTTAAACAAATCAGAAACTATCTAAGGATATTGAGTTAAGGCAAAATTCAGGATTAAGCCTTAAAATATATTCACGGTTAAATATCTATTTCTTTTTCTTAAGGCTCTCCAGCTTTTTCCCAAAATCGCTCACCTCTTTTTTTTCCGCACCTGTCATCTGAGGATAAAATTTTCTAAGCTTCCTGAGATCCTTTTCAGCCTGTTTCAAAACAGAACGACTTTTATTCTTCTCCAGACGGTCAAGGCTTTTCCTCAGATTTTCTTTCATCCTCAGACTTTCCTCAGCAGGCTCGCCAGCCATATCTTGCTTTATCTTAGCTGCTCTTTGTTTTTTTAAGTCCTTATCAGTTTTTCTTTGAACAAAATCATCCTTTATCTCGGTTTTAACAGCTGTCCTGTTTTTTTTACCATCACTCAGAAAAACAACATACTCTTCTCCTGACGACACATCCTCCAGAATAACACTTTTTTCATTTATTTTTTTTAGAAGATAACCACTCATGTAATCACCTTCCAAATAAATCGATGATTTCTCCTTTTTCTTTTTACTGCTTTCAGAAAGTACGGCAGATTTTACTTTATCTGAAACAACTGTTCCTGAAAGTATTATGTCATCAACTTTACCCTGTTTTTCTTTCAACGCCTTGCGACTCCGGTCATAAGGCTCCATTGTCCATTTTTCCCTATCAGAACTGAAAAGATTCTTTTCCACAATAACACTGTCATCAGCTGAGGAAACAGAAAAGAATAAAACATAAGGGACTAACAGTATAAACAATAAAATTGGATATCTACTGTAAACTCTATTCATATTATATTCCGCTATTATAAGGTTTATTCTCTCTCATAATTTTGAAAAGATTCATATATAATATATTATAATCGTTTTTCATAATAGCACAGCAATCTATTTTCTCAAGAAAATAAAAGGGTTAAAGTTTGCCACACACTAATCCTGCAATTTTATATATTACTTATTTCAGACAGTTATAATTTGAGCCGGCCTGCCAGACTTTTCTCAAAATACCAGCTCTTGACATTTATGGATCAACTCTCGGATTCATTATTCAACTTTCAATTTTTCATAACATGCTTGAATAATGGTATAAATTATGCTTTATTTTAATAATAGATAAGCCTATCGTTTTCAAAAAAATAATAAATATTATGGAGTGAAAAATGAAAAAAACATCGATTTTTGCCCTAACAACAGCTTTTCTTCTTCTTTTAACCCCAGAATTAAAAGCCATGACAACTGAAGAAGTTCTTCAATTAAAAGAAAATGGAATTTCAGATAGAACCATACAACTTATGATACAAAGTGAAATAGTAAAGAAAGAACAGATAAAAGAACCCTCCTGCATAAAAGAGATAAAAACCTCTGATAATAAATCTGAGATAATTTATTCTACAGGAAGTTCTACTATTACAGAAACAGATGCCGAAGAACAAAAAAAAATGGACAATGCTTGGGAAATGCTAAAAAACCTAAACCTTGAGATTGAAAAATAGTTTTTTTCAACCTAAAATTTCACCTGATTATCCGGCAGATCAAACTTTTTCATCTATTTAATATTGTCTTATAAAATGTAAAACAATATATCTTGCTTAATTTTATCTAAAAAGCCCTTATTTCTAATAAATCATAACTAATGATCTATTTATTGCCGGGCCTGCCACTTGACACCTGCCCTACCACTATGCTACTTTTATTATGAGAAAACAGGGTTTTATTTACAAAGGGCAACCCTCCCTGCAAGGTTCTGCAAATACAGCACACACATTAATAAGTTAGAACTAATCCGGGTAATGCAGCAATATCGGGAAATACAACAGGAGTATCCATGGGAAAAGTAGTAATTTTAAGCGCAGCCAGAACCCCTATCGGGGATTTTAACGGTATTTTTAAAGACATCTCAGCATTGGAACTGGGGAGTATTGTCATAAATGAAGTTATCAAACGGGCAAAAATAACAAAAGAGGATGTTGACGAGGTCATCATGGGGAATGTTCTACCCACAGGTTTGGGCCAGAACCCTGCCAGACAGGCAATGATCAAAGCAGGTATTCCCATGGAAGCTGCCGGCCTCACCGTAAACAAGGTCTGTGGATCAGGACTTAAGGCTGTTATGCTTGGAGCTCAGGCCATCATAAGCGGAGACTCAGACATTGTTATAGCAGGCGGAATGGAAAATATGAACCAGGCACCCTACTACATTGAAAAAGGCCGTTTTGGTTACAGAATGGGAAACGCACCAGTTGTAGACGCCATGATCCATGACGGCATCTGGGATATACCCAGTGATTTTCATATGGGCTATGCTGCAGAAATAACAACTGAAAAATTTAACATCTCCCGTCATGACATGGACAGTTTTGCAGCCATGTCAAATGAACGCGCGAATAAAAGCATTAAAGAAAATCTTTTCACAGATGAGATCGTACCGGTGAGCGTTCCGCGCAGAAAAGGTGCACCGATTATTGTAGACATTGACGAGACACCAAAAAAAATCTCTCTTGAAAAACTGGAAAAACTTAAACCCGCCTTTAAAAAGGATGGTTCTGTTACTGCAGGGAATGCATCTAAAATAAGCGACGGAGCTGCTGCTGTTCTTCTTATGTCAAAGGAAAAAGCAGAAGAACTGGGGTTAGAACCTCTTGCCTATGTGGGCGCACAGGCAACGGCAGGAATGGAACTTGAGGACGTACTGGTAACACCTATAAAATCAATCCCAAAAGCGCTTAAAAAAGCAGGTCTCACAATCGAAGACATAGATCTCTACGAGATAAACGAAGCCTTCGCTACTTCAACTGTAGCAATAAGCAAAACACTTGGCATACCTTTTGAAAAAATAAACATTCATGGCGGAGCGGTTGCTCTGGGTCATCCAATCGGAGCAAGCGGAGCCAGAATACTGGTCACCCTGCTTTATGCTATGGAAAAAAGAAATGCCAAAAGAGGAATGGCCACGCTGTGTCTGGGAGGAGCAGAAGCAGTAAGCCTGATAGTTGAAAGGAAGACTAGTTGAAAGAGTTTAATAATATCCTCATAAATATTGAAGACAATATCGCTACCCTTTCTTTTAACCGCCCGGATGTGCTTAACGCACTTAACACTGCGACGGTTAAGGAGCTGATCGAAGCGTTTAAGGAGTTTGAAAAAGACAATGAAGTAAGAACGATAATCATTACCGGGAGCGGAAAATCTTTTGTAGCAGGAGCTGACATATCTGAAATGAAAGGGAAATCCCCGGAAGATGCCCGTCAATATTCAGAACTTGGACATACCCTGATGGATATAATCCAGGACATAAACAAACCTGTTATCGCTGCCATCAACGGATATGCTTTGGGCGGCGGAACAGAAGTGGCTCTAAGCTGTGATATCCGCCTTGCCTCTGACAAGGCACAGTTCGGACTTCCTGAAACAATACTGGGCATAATACCCGGCTGGGGCGCAACCCAGAGAGCATCCAGACTGATCGGCCCGGCCCTCACCAAGGAACTGATTTTTACCGGAGAAATAATAACTGCACAGCGGGCAAAAGAAATGGGGCTTGTAAACAGGATAATCCCCCATGAAAACCTTATGGATGTAACTCTAAAATTAGCACAAAAAATCTGCGAGCAGAGCAGCATCGCCCTGTCCCACGCAAAAAATGTAATAAACAGAGGTCTTGAAAAAAGCCTTAAAGAAGGCTGCCGAATGGAAGTAGACACTTTTGTATCATGCTTTCACACAGAGGATCAAAAAGAGGGGATGAAAGCATTTATCGAAAAAAGAAAACCCGTATTTAAGGGAAACTGAACTACCAACAACAAGGTTAAAAAGTGAAGGAGAACAATAATGAGTCCTGAATATAATGATAATGAAAACAAAACCGAATGGCCGGGAGATAATAAGAATAGTGATCAAACCTCTTCTGATCCAGAAGCAAGGTCTGCCAAAAAAGAATGGGCCCAAAAAATGTACCTTAAGGAAATAGACAGTCTCTTTAAGGGTAAAAAATCATCTGTAGAGCATACAACTGCTTTTGATGAAATACACAAAAGATCAGGAACCAAAAAATTCAATACTGCTGTGAAAAAATATATTAAAGAGTACGGTCTTCCTGATGACTGGAGTACACTTTCACTTCTTCTTGATTACAAAGACGTTAAGGTTGTAAAATCCGTCATCAAAGAACTCCTGGGGAGAATAGAGGACGAGCCCCTGAGTCTTAAGGAAGGTTTTAAGAGCAAGATGAACATTATCGCCATGACCACAACTGATGACAAGCTGAGAGAAGCTGTAGAAGAAGCCCTCGAAGAACTGTAAAAAATTAAGGTTAAAACATTTGTCATTCCGGTAGGTTCCTTTAAAAAATACCGGAATGACATTTTTTGCCAGTAAACACCTGCTTACTTTTAAAATTCCCGAATTTTTTCAGCATCATTACCATGTTGCCATTAACTATTACCAACGCATGATCATGCAGCGCGATTGTCATATCTCTTTTTTAAAACCCGTAAATATTCAAGGTAGTCTTTTTCATTCACAAAAAGTCTGTAATTTTGAATTTCATTGATAAGTGAAAGAATATGGGGTCTGACATCAATACCTAAATGATTGCGTCCGTTCAGATCTGCTTTGTCCAGAATAAGTACTGCATAATAAGAAGTTAAAATTCTTATCTTCGAATCCCTCCTGAAAAGATAAGACTGCCCTGCAATAGTATTTAGAAAAAAAGCGGCATAATCATAGACCATCTCCTGTGATGGCATGCCGATACGTTTATCTACAGGTTCGCATATCCAACTGTAAAACATCCCTGCTGTCTGTTCCATTATCTCAGACTCATTTTCCAGAATATTCCTTAAGGCGTTCAGATCCTTTTTACCCAACACCCGGAAAAAATAGGTGATATTTTTTATCAGCCCATAAAGGTCCTTTGTTTCACCCACAAGAACAGGTCGGTTCTTTTCAAGTTTTAAAAAAAGAGATGTGCAGTAATCAGATGCTTTCATGTTTATTCCAGCAGCAGTAAGATACCCCTCCCTGTCAATATAATTAAAAAATTTATTCACTCTCAGACTAATATCTTCATCCGTTGGTTTTTCCTCATAAGCACTTTCCTCTTCTTCGCCGAACACCTCGTAGAGCTTCTCTTCGGGAACCTCTACGATCTCTGAAGCCAGTTTATCCTCAAGTTCTAATATCCTTTTTTTCAGGTCAGTATTTTTCTTGTGCAGAGCAAGTTGTTCTTTTTCCATTTTAGGAGAAACTTTTTCAACAGCAGTATCCATTGGTTTTTTTTCTTTAAACAAAAGTATTACTGCGACAACAATAATTAGTACAACTAATACATAAAGTGTTTTCTTCACAACTTTTCTCCTTAAAGGATATTTAAGTTTTCTTAAAAAATCTTATCAAAATCATTTTTAAAAAGTATGTTTGCCTACACAAAAAACACTGGTCAAAAAAGAATGCCTAGGGAAAAAGCTTCGAATTTAAGCCGCGCAGTTCGCGAAAAATTTACTTTTCACAAAGCCATCTCACATAACATTATCAACAACCAGTATCTTTATCTCAGTCATCTCCTCAACTGCATATTTTACCCCTTCTCTTCCAAACCCGGAGTTTTTAATTCCGCCGTAAGGAAAATTATCCGCCCTGAAAGTCGGCACCTCGTTGATCATCACCCCGCCTGCTTCTATCCGGTTAAAAGCTTTCAATATTTTCCCCATATCCCGGCTAAAAATACCCGCCTGGAGACCGTAAGCAGAATCATTCACCTGATCAATTACATCATTAAAATCACTATACGGAAACAGAACCGTAACCGGGCCGAACATTTCATCTTTTACACAGCGGGCATGTTTAGGGACATCTTCAAGCACCGTTGGCAGATAAATGTTTTCCTTCAATGTTCCGCCGACTAAAATTTTCCCGCCCATATCTTTTGCTTCTAAAACCCAATCGCCTACCCTTTTCACTTCTTTTCCCGTAATAAGCGGCCCCACAACTGTTTCCTGCAATGCAGGATCTCCTGTTTTTACATCTTTCACCTTTTCAACAAAAACATTCTTAAACTGATCATATATTTTTTTGTGGACATATATGCGCTGAAGTGAAATACAGACCTGCCCGGAATAGGCATAACCACCTGCCACGCACCGTGCCGCAGCAGCTTCGATATCAGAGTCCGGTTCAATCACCACCGCGGCATTCCCACCGAGTTCCAGCGCCACCTTTTTTCGTCCTGACCGGCTTTTTATACCCCAACCCACTTCAGGGCTTCCGGTAAAACTGATCATGTCTATCCTTTCATCAACAACCATACTGTCAGCATCACTTCCGGAACAGGGAACAACATTCACAGAACCTTCAGGCATACCCGCCTCAAGCAGTGCCTGACCAAGTTTAAGTGCGGTTAAGGGAGTATATGATGAGGGTTTATGAACCACACTGTTTCCTGCAGCCAAAGCCGGTGCAATCTTATGGGCCACCAGATTAAGCGGGAAATTAAACGGGGTAATCGCGGCAATCACCCCCACCGGAAACCTGCGGGTTATGCCGATCCGGTTTCCTGCTGCAGCAGAAATATCCAGGGGAAGCACCTCCCCGTAAATTCGAGTCGCCTCTTCAGCGGCAAGTAAAAATGTGGTTACACTTCTGTCAACCTCTGCACGTGCTGCCGCTATTGGTTTCCCAGCCTCAAGAGATATCAGCTCCGCAAAGCCCTCCTTATTTTCAGCTATTATATTTGCGGTCCTTTTAAGTATTTCCGCCCGTTTAAAAGCCGGCATGTTACGCATTATTTTAAAAGCCTTTAAAGCCTCTTTTATAGCATCTTCTATCTCAGACTTTCTGCCGTAAAAACATTCCGCAATAATTTCATTGTTAAAAGGATTTCTTACCTCTATTTTCTGATTTGTTTCTTTCCAGACATTTCCAATTAAAACTCTATTTTCCAGATTCACAACACAATCCTCCTGTTTGCTATATATATTTACTATGCTATAATAATCACCAGTTTAACAATCTTTATATATATCTAAATATATAAAATTACAAGCGAAAGGGGGGCGAAACGGGTTCGACGGGGGTAACTGAAGCGTTAGCTGCATGTCGAGGTTCCTACAGTCTCGTTAAAAAGGTAGGACAATATATAATCGCAGACGATTATAACCAAGCTCTGGCTGCTTAGATAGTCAGCGTGCCACCTGTCTACTCCTGTGAGACAGAATGGGGCGTAATTAAAGCAGGATAGCGGCAGAATTACTCCTAAGGGCTCTGTTGCGAAACTCAACTTGGGATAGTTTTTGGGATATCCGGCTCCAGGGAGATCTGAAAAGCGAAATTTAAATCTTGAGCTAAACATGTAGATGTTACCGTGGAATACTTTCGGACGGGGGTTCGACTCCCCCCGCCTCCATTCGACTCGGCAAAACCAGCCTCGCTCATGGCAGGCCACCTTATTTTATCTAGAATAAAAACCTAAATGTTTGTTTAAGTCGAATGTCCTGAGCGAGGGCAACGAGCCGAAGTATGCCTTGGTCTGTTTACATCCTCAAATGTGCCGACAACTCCTACTACGTAGGTCACACAGAAGACCTAAAATCACGCGTCAAACTCCACAATAATGGAAAAGGCGCAAACCATACTGCCACTCGCCGTCCAGTTAAACTGCAATATCATGAAACTTCAGACTCCAAAACAGCTGCAATGAAACGGGAGCAGCAAATCAAACACTGATCAAAGGCCAAAAAGAAGGCCTTGATTACTAAAAATCATACCATCTTAAAAGGCCTTTCTAAATGCCGCAACCTTCATGGCACTCCTGATTAAATTCACTCCTTTTACCAATCTTTAAATTTTATAAAGTAATTTAAATCACTTAAAATATTCGTTCGCTCAAAAAACACAGTCCGTTCCTTAAAACAGCATAAAGAAGTAAAGAAATAAGAATCCATTACAAGTCCTGAAATTCCTCAAATCCCCCCGCACCTATCACATTACCTCTTGACGATTTTTAAATTTATTATTTAACTTCACTTTTATTCGATCGGTCACCAGATAAAGCAAGGGTACATAGGCCAGAGTCAAAAAAGTGGAAACCAGCAGGCCGGCAATGGCCACGACCGCCAGGGGAGACAATCTTTCCAATCCAACAGCCATTTCAGCGGCAATCGGCAGCATCCCGGCAATAGTACTTAGGGCTGTCATTAAAATAGGTCGCGTCCGCCTTCGAATCGCTTCTTCAATGGCCGTATGAATGTCTGCACCATTGGCACGCGCAGTTTCAATAAAATCAACCAGAAGGATTGAATTATTTACCACAATACCGGCCAGAAGGATCATACCCATGGCAGCAGGCATGCATAAATGCCGCTCTAGGAGCAACATCCCCCAGGGCACTCCAATAAAAGCCAACGGAATGGCACTCATTATAATCACGGGATGCAGGTATGACTTAAAGGTTATCACCAGAGAAAAATACAGGAAAATAAGCGCAAGCACCATTGCTTTGCCGAGATTGCCAAAACTTTCATTCATGTACTTGATTTCTCCTTCCTGGCTTAAGGTATATCCGCTGGGAAGTTTCATGTCCGACAGTACAACAGTGACCTGATCCTGAAGATGTGAAATGGCGGTCTTGGCTCGATAGCCCAATAGATTGACCACCGGTAAAAGATTCTGTCGGGTAATCTTAGACTGCCGCCAAACAGGCCGTAGATCAGCAATCTCTTTCAGCGGCACGGAGCCCGCCGGTCCTGGAATCTGCAGCACTGCGAGGTCGGCAACGGTATTCATCGTGCCCTGATCAAATCGGAGCCGAATATCGTAACCGTCTTCTCCTGCAATACTGAATTGTGAAGCAATTATACCGGTTGTTGCCGTCATCACTGTTTCAGAGACATCCTTGGAAGAAATGCCATAATGAGCGAGTTTTGTTTCGTTAAGATCGATAGCAATTTCTTGCTTGGACCAGTCCCAGGAACGGGATATGGATGTCAGTCCTCTAACCTGATAAAGTCGGGTAGCCACATCATCGGCAAGCTGATCCAGAATCTTAGGATCCGGGCCGGAAACCATGACATCAATCGGCGCCGCAATCGAGGACAGGGGCGTTGCTCCGTAATCATAAACATTAAAGCGTTTGAGGCCGGGCATATCCCGGAATGCCTCGCAAAGACCTGCTTCGATTTCCCAAATAGATTCGGCACGCGCAAACCGGTTCTGAAAATGTACAGTGATCAGTCCTTCCTGAGGAGTGCGTTCCGCACCGAAACTAATGACATCGGGTTCAGCCCCCACGATCGTGGCCATACGCACAAAACCGGGCACATGTTTAATAGCCTGCTCCATGTTTTCCACCACTATTTCGGTTTGCTCAATGGTGCTGTTCGGCCAGATCTCAAAGTCTACCTTTATAATGCCCGTATCCATGGCCGGCATCAGATCGCGTCCGACCAACGGCATCTGACGCAGACTGATCAGCAGCAGACCGATCAGAATCGGTAAAAGCAACAGCCCCCATTTAGAGGTTGCCGACCGAAAACCTTGAATAAATAACTGCTGAAGCGGTATGATCCAGAATTCACAGAATCGTTGAAGCACGATTTCGATACGATTGGCCTTACGACCAAGCTTCATGAGTTTCGGCGCCAGCATCGGAATTACTGTAACGGAAACTACATATGACGCCAAAAGAGCCAGAGACAGCACCACCGCCAACGGCCGAAGTATTTTCTGTGAATATCCACCCACAAACATAATCGGCACCAATACCATCAGCGTAGTTACAGTACCGGCAAAATCAGCGAGAAAAATTTCTTTTGTTCCGTCAACAGACGCCTGAAAAAGGGATTTTCCGCCGGAAGAAACGTGCCGGGCAATATTTTCAATCACGACAATGGCGTCGTCCACCAGCAATCCGACGGCAAGAATAATGGCTGTCATGGTAACAATGTTAAGCTCATAATGGATGAGCTTCATACCGGCAAATGTTAACAGAAATGTAAACGGAATTGATATGGCAGCCAAAAGAGTTGTCCGCATGCGGGCAAGAATCAGAAAAATAACGACAACGGTTAAAATAACAGAATCGCGAAGAGATGTGAGCAGATTAGATACCGAGGTATTGATCAATTCTCCCTGGGTGTCGGCCACTTCAAACACCAGCCCCGGAAATGCCGCGCTTACTTCCGGCAGAGCTTTATTAAAAGCATTGAGCGTTGTTGTAACATTGCCGCCTTCCGCCCGAAGAATATTCAGCCCAATGGCCGGGTGGCCGTTTCCATGAAAAAATGAGCGCCTCTGCTCATGGGCTGTGACAATACCGGCAATATCCTTCAGATAGACGGCACTGCCCTCCCCGCTTCTTCCGATAACAATATCACCCAGTTCATGCCGTTGAGAACGTTCACCCTGGATTTTGATCAGCAGTTCATCGGTTTTCCGGATCAACAAACCGCTGGGAATGTTTCGATTCTGGGCGTATATGGCGGCAATAACCGTATCGACTGAAAATCCGAATCGGGTCAGCCTGTCCTGGTCAATAGTTAAGCTGATCTCCGGCCCATATCCACCGAATACCTCTACATCAGCGATTTCCCGGATCCGGAGAAACGCTTCCTGGATTTCATTATCACATAATTGCCTGACCTTTGACAAAGTCAGAGACGAATCCGGTTTTGGTGAAATAGCCAGGGTTATTACCGGTGCAGTGGCATCGCTGATCCGAAATATTCTTGGTGCGAGCATTTCCGCAGGCAGGTTCGGCATAATACGGTTTAAGGCAGCATTTACATCGGTAACCGCCGCGTCAAGGCTTTTGGCATAATCAAATTCCACCTTTATAGCCGCTGTTTCGTCACGCACAGTAGCTTTGACGGTCCGGGATTTATCCAGCGTGGCCATTTCTTTTTCCACCTGCCGGGAAATTTTATCCGCCATATCTTCAGCGGACGCACCGGGCCAGATCAAGAGGATAGATATCTGGGGATAATTGGCATCGGGAAAAAGATTTAAGGGCAGGGTTTTAAAACCGATAAAACCGAAGACCACTCCCAGCAAAATTAAAGCGGTTACTGCATGTGGCCGTTTAAGATAGACAGATATCCAGTTCATTTTTTCACTTCGGTAATTGGAACAATACGCCCATTTCGGCTTAACTGCAGGAGCAGGGATTCTGCACCGGCAGCCAGAGGGATGCCAGGCGTCAGGGGCCCTTCAACAACCGCCAGTTCTCCACTGCGTCCGAGTATCTTTACAGAAACCGGACGAATGGATTGATTATCATGGACCACAAAAACCAACGCACCTGTTTCCTGTTCGAGAATACAGTCTAAAGGAACTATCAGTCCCTCCGGAATCCCGACGATCAGATCTACCCCGACGGTACCGCGACTGGGCAGCCCGAAGGGCCGTTCCGAAACACGAATTTCCACAGTCACCAGATTCCCGGTGGTGATGGCTGGATGAACACGGTAAACGGTCGAGTCAATGGAATCAACGCCCTGAATCAACTGTAACGATGTGTTTGCCGACAATCGTGTGACGATTTCCTGCGGCACATGAACAAGGACTTTATATCCCTGGTTTGTATTTTCAACCTTGAATACGGGGGTTCCGGGCATGACCATGTCGCCAGGATCTTTTACGCGCTCTGTAATAACTCCGTCAAAAGGAGATCGGATGCGGGAAAAGGACAGGGAAACACTTGCGGCTTCAAGTTCCTGTTTCAATTGTTGCAGCCGTGCAAATGCCAGTTCAAAAGCAAGCATGGCCTCATCTAAGGATTCTTTGGGAATAGTTTTATTTTTAAATAGTTTCTTACGACGATCCAGCATTATTTTTTTGATTTCAAAATCTTCTTGTGCTCCTGCTGATTCGGTCGCCAGTGCACTTTTTTGCCTGGCCGGCAATCGATCATCAATTTCTGCAACAAATTCTCCCTCTGCAATACGATCTCCCACATCCTTATGGATGGATATGATATATCCGGTGGTCTGGGCAGAAAGTACTGCTTCAACCACCGGTTCGATGGTGCCCAGATAATGTTCGATTATCGGGAGTTTGCCGCTGATGGCAGTTTTAATGTGAACGGGAATCGGGCGAATCAATGGCAGTTCTAGGTTCGCCAGTTCTGATTTCCGATGACGAACCAGCATAACTGCCGCGATGATTAAGGCAGCTATAATTAAAATAGCCATTGTGCTTTTGGTATTTTTTTTCATTTCAGTATACTGCTCCTTAAAAAAGCACGTCCCGAGTTTTAAATTAAATCATGTTCTTTATGTTTATGAGCAATGGTGGCAGCCAAATCATCCAATAATTTAAAATCTTTTTCCGACGGCATCCCCTTACAAAGTACTGGCTCTATAATCTCTACTGTGAGGTTGGGAATCATACCTGCAAGTGTTTCCACGGTCTTCCCTCCCCAACCATACGATCCGATAATGGAAAGAAACTTTGTCTTAGGTCTCAGGGCATTCGCCAGAAACGTGCTATAGGCTGCATAGGGATGGGGGCCGGCTAAAACAGTGGGCGTACCAACAACAATTGTTGCGGCGTCAACCAGAGCCACGGCAAGTTTACCGATATCTGTGACGGTCAGATTAAACAACTCGACCCGAACCCCTTTTTCCACAAGCGCGGCAACAAGATGATCAACCATTAATTTCGTGCTTTCGTGCATGGATACGTAAGGCAAGACCACCGTGTTTCGAGGGGAGCCCAGCATCCAGTCACGGTAGGCATCAAGAATAAAAGCCGGTCGTGGAAATATTTGTCCATGCCCTGGCGCAATCATTTCTACATCGTACGATGCAAGTTTTTTCAAATTTTTCATTATCACGCTGCTGAAGGGCATCATGATCTCGGCATAATAGCGTTTGGCCGCTTCATAGACCCGTCCCTCATCCGTCACAAATAAATCAGACGTTGCGATGTGGGAACCAAAAAAATCACAACTGAACAGGATTTTGTCTTCTTCCAGATAGGTCACCATGGTCTCCGGCCAGTGGACCCAAGGTGTATGGATAAACTTTAATGTTTTGTCCCCGAGAGACAACGTCTCTCCGTCTTCGACGGTTATAAAAGATTCTTCGGGAATTTTTAGAAGATCACCCAGCATGTTTTTTGCTTTGGGGGTTGAAATGAGCTTTGCATCCGGATATTTTTCAAGAACACGGGGGATTGTTCCGGAATGGTCCTGTTCCGCATGCTGCGAGATGACGTAATCAATCTTAGAGACGCCCTCAAGCTGAGACATGAGTTCATCAGCCATAGACGGATCAACCGTATCCAGCAAAACAGTTTTTTCACTTCCTTCAACAAGATAAGCATTGTAACTGGTTCCATCCGGAAGAGGAATAAGCGAGTCAAACAAACGACTGTCCCAATCCACTGAGCCCATCCAGTAAATGCGGTTTTTTATTTTTCGTGGTTTCATACTATCTCCTTTTGCCCTATTAAACGCAATTGATTAACCGCAGAGTACGCAAAATTCTCAAATCAGTACCATATCTGCTTTTCTAAAACTCGAATCTGTGTCCTCTGTGGTTATTATCATCGTTTAGTGTACTATTTCCCGAGCATCATCGCCTCAATATCCTCCGCAACCGAGCCAATGGGTTTGATGTCGAAATTTTTCACCAGAACGTCCAACACAGCTGGTGATACAAATGCTGGCAGGGTCGGTCCCAGGCGGATACCCTTGACACCCAGATGCAGCAGTGCCAGCAGGACGGCCACGGCCTTTTGCTCGTACCAGGCCACATCATAGGATATGGGCAACTCGTTAATATCTTCCAGCCCGAACGCTTCCTGCAGTTTCATTGCGATCACGGCCAGGGAATAACAGTCATTGCACTGCCCGGCATCCAGCACCCGAGGTATCCCTCCGATATCACCCAGATCAAGCTTGTTGTAGCGGTATTTGGCGCAACCCGCGGTCAGAATAATCGTGTCTGGCGGCAGATTCTCAGCCACTTCGGTATAGTAGTTGCGGTTCTTCTGACGGCCGTCACAGCCGGCCATGACAATGAAGCGTTTGATGGCACCGGACTTAACAGCTTCAATTACCTTGTCAGCCAGAGCAAGCACCTGGTTACGTGCGAACCCGCCCATAATTTTACCGTTTTCAATTTCCTGGGGAGGATCGCATTTTTTAGCCAGCTCTATTATTTCTGATAAATCTTTGGTGCCATTTTCTGGTCTCTCTGCTATGTGTTTCACACCTGGATAGCCTGCATTCCCTGTAGTGAAAATACGATTTTGATAGGTGTCGGCCTTAATCGGGATAATACAGTTTGTGGTCATCAATATGGGACCGTTAAATGACTGAAACTCTTTATTCTGCTGCGGCCAGGAACCGCCATAGTTGCCTACAAAATGATCATACTTCTTAAAGGCCGGATAACAGTTTGCCGGCAGCATCTCACCATGGGTATACACATCCACACCTGTATTTTCAGTCTGCTTCAAAAGTTCTTCCATATCTTTTAAATCATGGCCGGAAATCAGGATCCCCGGGTTTTTTCCAACGCCAATATTAATTTCCGTGATTTCTGGATGGCCATATGCTGACGTGTTAGCTTCATCGAGAAGGGCCATTACGTTTACCGCGGTTTCGCCGCACTTCATAACCATTGCGACCATCTCGTCTACGGAAAGATTCTTGGTAGTAGAATCAAGAGCTTCCATCAGAAAAGCATAAATCTCGTCTTTTTCCAGGCCCAGAACGGCGGCATGATCTGCATAAGCAGCCACTCCCTTAAGACCGATAATCAGAAGTTCCCTTAATGAACGCACATCTTCATTTTCCGTGGCCAGAATGCCGACGGATTTTGCTTTTTCAGGAAACTCATCCGGGCCGACAGGAAGCCAGGTGGCCGAAGGGTGCAATGTTTCTAAAAAATCCTTGCCATTTCGTTCCTTATAGGCGGCTATAAATTTGTCTTTGAGAGCATCCCGTCGTTTCAGTGCATCTTTAATCAGATCAACAAAGCAATCGTCATCCCAGTTGGCATTGGTGATGGTTGTAAAAAGACCGCGAGCCACAAACAACCCGGTTTTCTTATCGTTAATTCCAAACTCTTCGGCTTTTTTCGCCCAAACCGCAATTCCCCGAAGCGCGTATATCAAAAGGTCCTGCAGGTTGGCGGTCTTTTCCGGTTTGCCGCAAACTCCCTTGACCGTGCAACCCGTGTTCTTTGCTGTTTCCTGACATTGAAAACAATACATAATGATTCCTCCCTGTGATTAAATAATTGTTGTTTACACTCTGTTAATTCTTCCCTATTTTATTCATTACCCCATTAAAGCCTCAAAACCATCTTTATCACATCATCGTTCTAACTTGGTCTCAGACCATAGCTTTTATGGGGTGACGTACATTCTTGTACAGTCTCCGCTCCAATAGTTTTATTAATTAACTGGAGCAATTGGTTAAGGTCCAAGTGATATTCATAGGCAACATCCGCCAAGGTGTGAAATTCCTCTGCGGGACAGCCTACACACAACAATCCCATATCAATAAATACCTGCAGGGCCTGTGGGTGATGTTGCAAGAGTACTTTGACAGTTATATTCGATTCTATTTGTGATTTACCTTTCACCACTTCAGATACCTTCTTTTTTAACCAATAAAGGTTTTTTAGTTATTTGCAATCCGGGTTCCTTAATTGTCGCTGCTTAAACTTGAAATCAAACAAAAACAAACTGTCCGGTCGACAATTCGTTATTCATACCTATATATATAGCACTTATATATTCCGGTGTCTTTGCGCTGGCGCAAACAAGATAGATTTTTTTTAATTAGGCAAAAAAAGGGACCGGGTTTCGGTCAACCAATTTCAGCAAACTTGACCAGGGCGTGGGGATTAGTAACAACAATCTGCTCTCTACCCGACTTAATCCAGCCTTTTTTTTCCCAGAGGCTAAGAGTACGGCTCACCGTATACAGAGTTGTACCGGTATAATCGGCCAAATCTTTGCGGCTGAGTCGGAAATCAATTTGGACACCTGTGCTGATTTTGTGGGAAGACTTTCTCATGATACGTAGAAGTGCACGTGCAACGCGCTGTTCCACCTGCTCTGCGCAAAGTTCAAGGTAACGGGTTTGCAGTTCATCAATGCGATCAAGAGCAAATCCAAGCATGTTGACAGCCAGTGGAGCATATTCCAGCATGAGTTTCAGCATAGTGTCTTTGTCCCAGCCAACCACCTCCGCATCACCAACGACTATTGCCGTAACCGGATAGTCCTTCTCCTGAAAAACCGAGACAGCTGCGGTCAACTCACCGGAATCTATATATCGAAGAATGGCCTCTTTACCTTGTTCGTGAAGTTTAACCAATTTGAGACGACCTTTCAGCACAAAATAGCATTTTAACGCGGGATCTCCCTCGTGAAAAAGCGATTCACCAGAACCTAGAAGGCAGCGATGCCCACGGCAGAAAATATCGCCCAGTTTCTCTGGAGCTATACCGACAAATAAATCAGATCGCGAATAAGCGTCTAAAGAATAAAGGTTTTCATTCATAGTGGAACCTTTGAAGAGTTTTTATGGGTCCTGATAATAGAAAAATCAGCCTGTAAGAAAGACAATATTAGACAACTATCAAAAACGCAACACATTCTGAGAATTTCATTAAATACACCAGTAATATAAAAAAACAGGATTTTCAAGATATTCATAATGATTGAGATTTCTGACAAAGGTATTCTGCTAAAAAAACAACCTTTAGGAAAACAAAAAAAACAGGTTATTTGGAACAACTCATGAACTCCATTCTGGGATTAAGATATAAATTCTAAAAAAATAATCTTCAAAACTCTTTAAACCTCATTGCGACCGTCCGTCTACCGTCCGTTGATTTGAGCCATGTCTATTTTATTAAGTTATTTCAAATATTTATAAGGCTGGGATAGGGTTCGACTCCCCCCACCCCGAGTCAATATTATTTGTTATGTTATTACAGCTACTTAGAATATTTTGCTACCCAAACACCATCCATCTACTACCTTATAATCAAAATATTTAGAAACTGAACATCCTATCAGCGCAGTCATATTTATTGTTGTCAACACCTGGTTTATAAACATTGATTTAAAAAAAACTATGACCTATTGTAAGCATGGCACAAAAAACATACCGATATAAATAATTTTTAAAGGAGGCCAACCGCATGCCATCTGTTATTCAATATTATGAGGGAATCGGATCTGTTGCCGTCATCGGAAACTATGTGCCCCGCCAGTGCGGCATTGCAACCTTCACTACGGATCTGGTTGATGGTCTGACAGCAGAAGCTCCCGACATAAATTGCTGGACGGTTGCCATGAATGACACCCCCGAAGGATATGCCTATCCCGAGAAAGTCCGCTTCGAGATAAACCAGAATACACTGACCGACTACAGTATTGCTTCGGAGTTTCTCAATATCAGCCAGGCCGATATTGTCTGCGTGCAGCATGAATACGGCATTTTCGGCGGCCCGGCCGGTAGCCATCTGCTGAAGCTTCTCGGGGAACTTCGCATGCCGGTGGTAACAACACTACATACGGTTCTGAAAGATCCTGCCCCGGAATATCTTGAAGTCATGCGCACCCTGGCTGATTTGTCTGACAAATTGATTGTCATGAGCCAGAAAGCTGTTGGTTTTCTTAAAGAAATCTATGGTGTTCCGGACAATAAAATTGCTTTTATTCATCACGGCATTCCTGATACGCCGTTTATGGACCCCAACTATTACAAAGATCAGTTCGGTGTGGAAGGCAAGAAAGTGCTGCTCACATTCGGCCTGCTTTCCCCCAATAAAGGCATTGAAACCATGCTCCAGGCGCTTCCGGAAGTTATCAAAAAACATCCGGATGTTACCTGTATTATCCTGGGGGCAACCCATCCGCATGTTTTAAAATCCCAGGGAGAAGAATACCGTATCAGCCTGCAGCAACTGGTACGCAAACTGAACATCAGCGATCATGTCATATTTCAAAACCGGTTTGTTGAGCTGAAAGAGCTATGTGAATTTCTAGGCACCGCTGATATTTATATATCTCCCTACCCGGAAGAAGCCCAGATCACTTCCGGCACACTGGCCTATGCCATGGGGACCGGCAAGGCCGTCATTTCAACCCCCTACTGGTATGCTACCGAGATGCTGGCCGATGGACGGGGCAGAATTGTACCTTTCAACGATCCTGATGCCATGGCCGAACAGATTATCGACCTGCTGGATAACGACACCGCCCGTCACATAATCCGCAAAAAAGCCTATACATTCAGCCGCGAGGCAATCTGGAAAGAGGTTGCCCGAAAATATCTCGAGGTCTTCAGCACGGTCAGGACCGAGCGTGCCAGGCATCCCCGCCCACGGCACACATATGTCGAAAACATCAAATCCATCACAAAATTTGAGCTTCCGGAACTAAAGCTTGATCACCTGAAAACTCTTACCGATGATACAGGCATTTTGCAGCATGCCACCCATACCATCCCCGACCGCACTCATGGCTACTGCACCGATGATAATGCCAGAGCACTTATGGTTGCTGCCATGGGTCATAAATACCTGGCCACAGACAACATTTTATTTGATTCTCTCACCAATCAATATCTCAGCTTTCTTCTGTATGCCTTCAATGATAAAACCGGGCGATTTCGCAATTTCATGAGCTATTCACGCCTGTGGATGGAGGATGTGGGCTCCGAGGATTCACACGGCAGAGCATTGTGGGGACTTGGCAAGGCTGTCGCTTTTCTTGACAATCCCGGACATCTGGCATTGACCACGACCCTTTTTAACCGGGCGCTTAAAGCTGCCGAACATTTTATTTCTCCCCGCGCCATCGCTTTTACACTTGTGGGCATGCATGCCTATCTTTTTAAGTTCTCAGGCGACAGCGAAGTACGCAGGATTCGGGAACACCTTGCAAACAAGCTTTTTGATCAGTTCAAAAATAATGCAAAAAAAGACTGGCCTTGGGCGGAGGACACCTTAACCTATGCCAACGGTAAACTGCCGCATGCCCTGCTGATGTGCGGCCAATGGTTGAAACGTAGTGATATGACTGATATGGGACTCAGATCTCTCGAGTGGCTGATCACTCTCCAAACCGAAGAAGGCCACTTTGTACCCATCGGCAGTAACGGATGGTATGAAAAAGGAGGCCCCCGGGCCCGTTTCGACCAGCAGCCAATCGACTCTAATTCCATGATCGAGGCCTGTGTCGAAGCTTTCAACATCACCCGGAACAAAACCTGGATCAACAGTGCGGTTATGTGTTTTAATTGGTTTCTGGGACAAAACGACCTGAACATGCCCCTCTATGATGCCAAGACCGGCGGCTGCCGTGACGGTCTAGAGGCTGACGGCATCAACCAGAATGAAGGCGCCGAATCAACTCTTGCCTGGCTGCTCTCACTGATGACCTTACAAAAACTTTATGCCGATGAGATTTTGAAACAGTCATCACAACCAACTGGTTAGATAAAAGGAGCAACTATGCGTATCGGGATGCTTTCACCCATTGCCTGGCGCACACCGCCGCGACACTACGGCCCTTGGGAAAACGTGGCTTCACTCATCACCGAAGGTCTGGTATCTCAGGGACATGATGTGACCCTTTTTGCCACTGCGGATTCACTGACAAGCGCTAGGCTGAATGCAGTATGTGCGAAGGGTTACGAAGAAGACCCCGAAATTGTGCCTAAAGTGTGGGAGAGTCTGCATATTGCGGAACTCTTTGAACATGCAGACGACTTTGACATCATCCACAATAATTTTGACTTTCTACCCCTGACCTACACCAGCCTTATCAAGACCCCGGTGATAACCACCATACACGGTTTTTCCTCACCCGGAATCCTGCCGGTTTTCAAAAAGTACAATAAAAAGGTTTTTTATGTTTCCATCAGCGATGCCGACCGCTCTCCGGATCTTAACTATATCAAAACCATCCATCATGGCCTTGATATAAAACTATTTGATTTTCAGCCGGAGCCGGAGGACTATTTATTATTTTTTGGCCGTTTTCATCCTGACAAGGGAGCAAAAGAAGCCATCGAAATTGCAAAAGCCTGCAATAAAAAACTAATCATGGCCGGCATTATACAGGATAGAAATTATTTCAAAAAGCATGTTGAACCTTTTATTGATAATGACAGGATTGTATACATTGGAAGCGCTGACCCGGTCAAACGTAACAGTCTGCTCGGGAAAGCAAGCGCGATGCTTCATCCCATAAATTTCAATGAGCCCTTTGGCCTCTCTGTTATTGAATCCATGGCCTGCGGCACCCCGGTTATTGCAATCAACCGAGGCAGCATGCCCGAACTTATACAGGATGGCAAAAACGGATTCCTGGTCTCAAACATTGATGAGGCCATCCATGCCGTCGACAGGCTTAAAGAACTTGACAGGAGCTGCTGCCGAAAAACAGTTGAAGACCATTTCACGGTTGATTTCATGGTGGACAAATATATTGACGTTTACGAACAGATCCTTGAAAAGACAAAACAAGAAGACCATCGGCCATGGGGCTATTATAAGATTCTGGCAGATAAAGACACCTACAAAAGCAAAGAGATTGTCGTTTTTCCAAAGAAACGCCTGAGCCTGCAGCGGCACCAACAGCGGGACGAACACTGGTATATCCTTGATGGTCATGCGGAAATCACACTGGATGACAGTATTCTGAACCTTGGCCCCGGAGAGTCAGTGAACATTCCCAGAAATTCCCTTCACCGGATAGAGAATTCCGGCTCAGAAGATGTTGTTTTCATAGAAGTTCAAACAGGGGACTATTTTGGTGAGGACGATATAGAGCGCCTTGAAGATGACTTCGGCAGGGCTTAAAAGTCTACAATTCGTTTCATGCGGCCGGTGCACCGGGTTCCAGAGAAGAAGACTGTTTTTTCAAAGTCTTGCATTTTAAGAAATTACTGTTTAAATATTATAAGTAATAGTCATTCAATAACATTACACCGGAAATCATATGCCAGAAATCAATACTCCAGTTAAAAGATGCCCCCAAAACCCAATCCTCACCAGGGATGATGTACCTTATGATGTTGGTACAGTTCATAATGCCGGAGTTGTTAAGTACAATAATCAGTACATCATGCTTTTCAGGTCACATCTTAAAAACGGCCGCTCAATCATCGGCCGGGCAGACAGTAATGATGGTTTTTCATTTAGCGTCAGCCCGGAACCATTCCTTACACCAGCATCAGACAGCGTCTTTGGAGAATATGAAGAATTCGGCGTCGAAGACTTGCGGATAAACCCGGTGGAGGATGAATATCTTCTCACTTACAGCGCATATTCCCGGCACGGAGTGCGTATCGCGCTGGCACGTACAAAGGACTTTGAGACCATTGAGCGCGTCTCTCTAATCACCCAGGCCGACCTGCGCAATGTAGTTATTTTTCCTGAAAAAATCCAGGGCAAATATGTGCGTCTGGATCGGCCGCATTCGGAGATCTCACCTTGGTCAATCTGGATTTCCTATTCACCTGACCTGATTCACTGGGGTGACTCAAAAGTGATTATGAAGCCTGTTCCCTATCACTGGGATGAAATGAAGATCGGGCCCGGCGCACCGCCGTTCAAAACAGAAAAAGGCTGGCTTTCCATCTATCATGGTGTTTTTAAAACCATGGCCGGTGCGGTCTATCGCCTGGGTGCTGCCCTTCACGACCCGGAAGATCCGGCTAGAGTGATCGGTGTTTCTGATGAGTGGATCCTTCAGCCAGAGGACCCCTGGGAGGTGAGCGGATATGTACCCAATGTTGTTTTTTCCTGCGGCGCTGTTCCTGAAGATGATGGTACGGTAAAAATATACTGGGGCGGTGCGGACACAGTTATGTGTGCCGGCACAGCAGTGATTAACGATCTGGTGCAGTTATGTCTCACTAAATCCCGGCCGCCGCTATAATTTTTAAAACGATACAAAACACATATGGATATGCAAAAACTATGGATGTAAAAATCAATTTGAAACCAAAAGTAAAAAGAAAAAAGAAAAAGATTCTTGGGGACTCTTCCCGCGTGATAACCCGCCTTCATGTACCTGACGGCATTCATCGTATACGAAAAATCATTGAACGCATCATAGATCTGCCTGACACGGAAGCCGAAAATCTTCTCGAACAAATCATGCTTGATTTTTCCGAGCGGCACAAAAACATTAAGAGCATTTTAGAAAAAAATTTAAATGCAGTAATAAAGTATATCCCTAGAAACACAATTCTCAGTCCAACTAAAAAGACGCTTATCGGAGCCTATTTTACCATGGAATATTCCATTGAATCTGCTGCTCTTTTTAATCCCTCAATCGTCCTCCATCCCGATCAAAAAGGTTTGGACACCGGCTGTTTACGTTTCATTATGAGCCTGCGTGCAACCGGTGAGGGACATGTTTCTTCGATTGTATTTCGCAGCGGCATTCTTGACCAGAGCAATACCTTCCTGTTCGATCCGGTCAGCAAGTATGTTGAAACCGCGAATATCCATTTATATTCGGTTTATAAACGGCATTTGTTCCAGCTAAAACTCAATGAAATGGATGCCTGCAATGAAGTAACCTCTCATATTTTTAACCAACTTCCTGACGATTTCACATATAATGAACTAAAAGAAAAAATTGGTGCGCTTTATACAAATCCCATTTTCCCCGAGATACGCCAAAACGAAACCTTTGAGATTATGAACTGGCTTGCCAGTTCAAATTATGAGATGAGTTTTAGGCCTGACCACCGCATATCCGAACGGGTTATCTTTCCTGTTTCAGAAAATGAAAGCAGCGGCATTGAGGATGCCCGATTCGTACAGTTCTTTGATGAGAATGACGAGGTGACCTATTATGCAACCTATACAGCCTATAACGGCTTTAAAATTCTGCCACAGTTAATTGAAACAAAAGATTTTATTAAATTTAAAGTTATTACACTCAACGGTCAAGCAGTCCAAAACAAGGGAATGGCTCTTTTCCCCCGTAAAGTTAACGGCCGTTACGTAATGCTCTCCCGACAGGACGGTGAGAACAATCACATCATGTTTTCAGATAATATCCATTTCTGGCAGAAATCCGAAATCATCCAGGAACCAAAACGACCCTGGGAATTCATTCAGATCGGCAACTGCGGCTCACCTCTGGAAACCAATGAGGGCTGGCTTGTTCTCACTCACGGGGTTGGACCCATGCGCCAGTACTGCATCGGTGCCCTGCTGCTGGATCTTGACAATCCAAAAAATATTATAGCACAGCTGGAGGAACCGCTGCTTGTCCCCCATGAAGAAGAACGCGAAGGGTATGTTCCCAATGTTGTATATACCTGCGGTGCACTCATACATAATAATGAACTGGTCATTCCATATGCCATGTCTGATATCACATCCGGCCTTGCCACAGTCTCAGTGACCGATTTAATCAATTGCATGCACAAAGTAACTTAAAGATTTAATTCGACTCTTTTAATACATTAAAAATTCACTTTTATCTTTACGCTGATATTTTTATTTGACCATCCGTTTACCGTCCATCAATTTTTAAGAATCAAAAATACTAAATTAATCACAATAACTCAGAAAGCTAGAATTAGATTCACCCCCCTACCTCCACCATCTAAAAAAAGTAATTTCAAACACTTCAAAGATTTAATCGCTTAAAAAAACCGTCCGTCGCTTGAAAATAGCATGAAAATATAAAGTTATAAAAATATCTTAAAAATCTAGGAAATTATTGGGTTCCTCCCGCCTCTTCCGATAATTTTATCATACTTTTTTCTCTAGTTTACCGCTAGAAAACACACATCATCATATCTGCTTGACAAAACTAATTCATTTGGTAAAGTTATTAGATTACCTACCGGTAGGTATGTTTACAACTTTTAACTTCGACTGAATAAAATGAACGCAGAAAGCACCAAAAAAACATTAATCACGTGCGCAACCAAGGTATTTTTTGAAAATGGGTTTGAAAAGACCTCAATGCGGGAAATCGTTGAAATGGCCGAGGTAACCAAACCTACCTTGTATTACTATTTTAAAAACAAGGCCGAGCTCTACCGGTATATTCTGGATACCCATCTACAGAAGGTCAACGATGAAGTTGTCCATATCATCAGTGATTATGATGATTATCATAAGGCTCTAAAAAAATTAATTGAATGTTTTTCAGATACCTTTGAAAACGAGTACCAGGAATATACCATTACGCAACGGGAAATAAACGGACGCGGTGTTTTCTACGCTTATGTCAGAGACCACTATTTTATAAATCTTTTCAAAGCTTTAGCCTCTTTTTTACGTATCGGGATTGAAAAAGATATTATCAGACCAACACTGGATCCTGTCCACAGTGCATACAGTATGGTCGCAACCATTATGTTCTATTACAACCAGAGTGTTTTGATAAACGATGTTCTTACAATCAACAACTCCCCGAAATGGACAAAAGAAGATCTGATTAACCATATTTACAAGCTCTATACTGTTAGCGAAAAAACAACATGATCTGTCAGAAATATTTACCCCATTGCCCGATTACAAGCATCGAATTCACATACTCTTTATTCTGATGGCTTTGATTTACTGTTGCCACTGTTCGTTGGGCCCTGACTATATCCGGTCTGATACAAAAATTCCTGAATCATGGCATCAATCGTTCGATCAGTAGAAAGCTCCGGACAATGAGATAAACCGTGCATGGTGGAAACAGTTAAATGATCCGGTCCTCAATCTTCTGCTGCATAACAAACAAGAATGTATACTAATAAGGACAAAAATATTGGGGTTTCTATGAAACAAACACATGGCACTATATCATTTCTGCTTATTATTTTTCTGCTTGCTGTTACGGCCTGCAGCTCTGACACTTCAAAAAAAGCCCCTCCCCCACCGCTTGTGGAAATCATGGATATTATAGCAACAGATGCCGACTGGGAGCCCGAGTTCATCGGCCAGACCGCAGGGTCTCTTGAAGTGGAGGTACGCGCCCGGGTAGGCGGCATCCTGGAGAAACGCATCTTTGAGGAGGGCCAGTTCGTAAATCAGGGAACCCAGCTCTTTCAGATAGACCCCGTGCCCTGTCAAATAGCACTTGAGCGGGCCAGCGGCGTTCTTGCGCAGGCCGAAGCACAGCTTGAGCGCACGCGGCGCGAGCATGTGCGAATCGTCGGGCTTTTTAAGGAGAGTGCTGTCAGCGAAAAAGAGCGCGATGAGGTGGAAATGGCCTTCAGATCGGCAGAGGCTGACCTGCAGGTTGCAAAAGCTAATCTGCATGATACTCAGGTAAAACTCGGCTATACCCGGGTTTACTCACCGATCTCAGGCATGGTACGCAAAGAATCCTGCTCCGCCGGAACATTGGTTTCCACAACCTCTGAAGCCAGCCTGCTGACCACCATGGTGCAGGTTAATCCCTTGTATGTCAATTTTTCGATTCCAGGCTCAGACTTTACGCTGCTTCGGCAATTGCTAAAAAGCGGTGCCCTTTCCCGGCCTGAGGGAAAACAACTCGTTACAATCGTGCACCCCGACGGCAGGCTGCATCCGCAGCCGGGCTCAATTATTTTTACTGACAGCACAGAAGATCCTAAGACCGCAACCGTGCGTTCGAAAGTGTCGCTGCCAAATCCCAATACCGCTCTTATGCCCGGTCAGTTCGTACGCGTTCGGCCTAAAGGGCTGCGGCTTAAAAATGTGGTTCTCATCCCTCGGCAGGCTATATTTATCACCCAGCACGGTGCCTCAGTCTATGTAGTTGATAAGGACATGAAAACAGAGATGAGACAGGTAACCGAGCAGTTCTCCCTTGGGAATCAGAGCATTATTTCATCGGGCCTTCGCTCAGGTGAGCGCATCATCACGGCAGGAATGATGAAGGTGCAGCCCGGCACCCGGGTGACTGCAGCACCGCAAAAAACGAAACAGACGCCAGTTGATACGGAGCAATAAGGAGACCCCATGATTTCGAAATTTTTTATCGACAGGCCTATTTTTGCAAGCGTTATATCACTGCTAATTTTACTGGCCGGTGGCATAGCTCTAGTAAAGCTGCCCATAGCCCAGTATCCAGATCTTGTTCCGCCTGCGGTAACGGTCAGAGCCGAATACACCGGTGCCAGCGCCGAGGTCGTATCGCAAACCGTTGCAGCCCCGCTTGAGCAGGCCATAAACGGCATTGACGATATGATCTACATGAACTCGCTGACGTCAAGCGATGGCAAGCTGGAACTGACCGTAACTTTTACCGTCGGAACTGACCCCGACCAGGCGACAATCGATGTCAATAATCGGGTACAGACAGTGCTGCCGATCCTGCCCGAAGATGTTCGGCGCTTCGGCGTCACCGTAGAAGAAAAATCTCCCACGATTCTTTTGGTGGTGACCCTTATGTCACCGGGTGGCGTCTATGACACCACCTATCTGAGTAATTACGCGCTTATCAACGTTATGGATGATCTTAAACGACTTCCAGGGGTTGGAGACGCATGGCTTTGGGGCGCTCGCGATTATGCGATCCGCATCTGGCTAAAACCAGATAAAATGGCGCAGCTCGGACTCACAGCCACAGATATTGCCGCTGCCGTGCGCAGCCAGAATATGCAGTTTGCCGCGGGCAAGCTCGGCCAGCCGCCCATGGGAAAAGACATCGGCCGGGTCTACTCGCTGATTGTTAAGGGGCGCCTCGACAATCCAGAGGAATTCGGAGATATCATCCTTCGCTCAAATCCAGACGGCAGCACCTTACGCTTAAAGGATGTGGCAAAGGTCGAGCTGGGCGCTCAGGTCTATGAATTCACAGGCAAGCTAAACGGCGAACTGTCCGTGCCGATCATTATCAACCTCTCTTCAGGGGGCAATTCTATTAAAACTGCTGATGCTGTGCTTGCCCGCATGAAAGATTTAAAAAAGCGCTTTCCTCCGGGCGTTGCATATGCCATTCCCTATGACACCACAACCTTTGTGCGCACCTCCATCAAGGAGGTAGTATGGACCCTGCTTGAGGCGATACTGCTGGTCTTTTGCATTGTTTTTATTTTTTTAAAGAGTCTGCGCGCGACCCTCATTCCCTGCCTTGCCGTGCCGGTCTCCATAATAGGGGCTTTTGCCGGAATGTATGCTTTTGGGTTCTCCATCAATACTTTGACCCTGTTCGGCCTGGTACTGGCGATCGGCATTGTTGTGGATGACGCAATCATTGTGATTGAAAACGTTGAGCACATCATGCGCTCTGAAGGCCTCGGACCGCGTGAGGCAACAATCAAAACCATGGAACAGGTCACCGGGCCGATTATTGCCATCGTGCTGGTCCTGTGCGCTGTCTTTGTTCCGGTTGCATTCATGGAGGGGCTTTCCGGCACCATGTATCGGCAGTTTGCAATTACTATCAGCATATCGGTTATCATATCAGGTATTGTCGCACTAACGCTCACCCCAGCGCTTTCCGCCCTTCTCCTAAAACCCGTCCAGGGCAGCACGGGCCTGCTTGAACGATTCGACGCCTGGTTTGAAAAAAGCACGAACCGGTATGCCCGGGTGGTCAAGCGTATTATCCATCATGCACCGGCTGCTCTTGTTTGTTTTTTTCTAATGGCCGCTCTTACGCTTTTTCTATTTCTGCGTGTGCCGGGCAGTCTTGTTCCAGATGAAGACCAATCACACATTTTTGGCTTTGCCACCCTTGATGATGGAGCATCTCTTAAACGGGCCGAGGAGGCCATGGACGATTTCAAAGAAATTGCCCTCGCTCATCCACTGGTACATTCTCTTGAGACATATGCAGGCATTGACCTGCTCTCAGGCGCCTTGAAAAATAATTCGGGATCAATTTTTATAAATACGCTTTCCTGGGACAAACGCCCGGATGCTTCCCAGTCTTCCGAAGCGATCGGCAATGAGATCATGGAGCAGGCCGAGCGAACCATACCCGGTGCGAGATTTATTCTTTTCAACCCTCCGCCAATCGACGGTATGGGTTTAGTCGGCGGTTTTGAAGGCTATATCCAGAATCGCGGCGACGGTAACAGCCGGCAGCTTGCAGAAGAAATAGCCCGTTTTATACAAGCAGCGAGCAAGAGGCCGGAGATCGGCAGAATTGACACCACCTTTCGCGTGGCGACTCCGCAGTACCTGGTGGAGACAGACCTTGAAAAGGCCTATGCCCTGGGAGTTTCAAAAGACATGTTATTCACGACCATGCAGTCAACCTTTGGCGCCTATTATATTAATGACTTTAATAAATCCGGCCGTACCTTCAAAGTCATGATGCAGTCGGGTGCGCCGTTTAGGAGTCTACCCAAAAACCTGCGCGAAGTATTTGTGCGATCATCCTCAGATCAAATGATTCCGCTGTCATCGCTGGTGCAGTTTAAGCCTATCGTAGGGCCCGATATTGTCGAGCGTTTCAATGTATTTCCTTCAGGAAAAATCGTCGGCGCACCGGCTCAGGGCTACAGCTCCGGCCAGGCTTTGCAGGCCCTTGAGGAGTTGAGCCTGCAGATACTGCCTGAGAGCTATACCCTTGCCTGGACCGGCAGCTCTTATCAGGAAAAACTCACAGGGAATGCCTCCCTGATTGCCTTTATACTGGGAATCATCGTTGTTTTTCTCATCCTAGCCGCACAATATGAGCGGTGGAGCCTGCCGCTGGTGGTGCTGATGAGTGTTCCCTTTGCCATGTTCGGCGCCATTTCGCTTGTGTGGATCCGGGGCCTGTCCAATGATGTGTATTTTCAGATAGCTCTGGTAACGCTCATCGGGCTGTCGGCTAAAAACGCTATTCTTATTGTGGAATTTGCCCTTAACAAACATGAAAGCGGTATGCCCCTTGTAGAAGCCGCCGTAGAAGCCGCTCGCCAGCGTTTCAGACCTATCGTCATGACCTCCATGGCTTTCGTGCTGGGCTGCGTGCCCCTGGCCTTGAGCTCGGGAGCTGGATCCGCCAGCCGCCATTCCATCGGCACGGGCGTTGTAGGCGGTATGCTCGCTTCGACCTTTATCGCGACATATTTCGTACCCCTGTTTTTTGTGGGTGTTATACGATTTACTGAAAAGATTGGTTCACCTAAGATTGCCGCTTTTTTGAGAACGGCTGCAAAATCCAAACTTAGCCGGAAAGAGAGAAACTGATATGCTGCGATACCGAATTATATTCCTGTTCTTTTTTTTGCTGCCTGTGGGCTGTGCCATGGGGCCTGACTATGTTCGGCCTGAGTTTATGCTCCCCCTTACTTCGGACAATGCTTCAGTTCATGCGCCGTTTACGGCAGCTGACTGGTGGAAGCTATTTAATGATCCGACCCTTGACCGAATCGAGATTGAAGCGCTTACCTATAACCTGGATCTCAAAATTGCCATGGCGCGTGTCGAGGAAGCAAGAGCCATGGCGCGTATAGCACTGGCAGACCGTCTGCCTACTGTGGGCATTGGCGCTGATACCGGCAGAAACCGCTCTTCGAAGGAGGCAGCAACTCCTAATAAGAGCCGCACCCATGATACATTTGACGCTTTCGGCTTTGCATCCTTTGAACTTGATCTTTGGGGTAAATACCGTCGTCTTGATGAAGCGGCACGTGCCGAGCTTTTAGCAACACAATCTGCCCGCGACGCTGTGCGCCTCACGCTCACGGCGGATGTAGCAGCCCTCTATTTTTATCTGCGCACAATGGAAGCCCAGACTCGCATCGCCCGCGACCAGCTAGCAACTTATGACAAAAGCTGCGAAATTTACCGAAAGCGCTTCCGGGCAGGCTATATTCAGGAACTTGACCTGCGTAGAATAGAAGCTGACCGGCTGGCAACCGAGGCGCTTGTCTATCGCCGTGAAAACGCACTTTCACAAGCCGGAACCGCTCTTTCCATGCTGATCGGGCGCAGCCCCAGGGATATTGTTCAAGGTTTTTCAGAAGAAGGTAAAACCCTTGAACAACTGAGCACCTTCCCGCGCATACCTGAAAACATTCCTTCGGACCTGCTCAGCCGCAGGCCCGACATTCGTCGAGACGAAGGCATGCTCATAGCGGCAAATGCCCGTATCGGCGCTGCCCGCGCGGCATTCTTCCCGTCAATAAACCTTACCGGGCAGTACGGCTTTATCAGTTCCGATCTTCAGAATCTTTTTACTGATAGCGCAAATGTCTGGAACATGGCAAGTGCTCTGACACAGCCTATATTTGAAGGCGGCAGAATTTTTGCCCGGGAAAAAGCGACCCAGGCACGCCAGAAGCAGATGCTTGCCCGGTATGAGCAGACAGTTCAAAATGCGTTCAAGGAAACCCGAGATGCGCTTGTGGCCGGCACAAAAATCGCCCAGGCCCTTCAAGCCTCCCTGCAGCAGGCACAAACCATGCACCGAAGCCTTGAGCTTTCCCAAAAGCAACATGCCTACGGCCATATCAGCATCATTGATGAGCTGGATATACAGCGTCGATCGCTTCTGTCCGAGCTTGACCTGTCATTTGCTCGTCAGGATCAGCTTAATACGGTAATTGCCCTGTGCCGGGTCATGGGCGGTGGCTGGCATGAGCAGACAGGGTTTACCTTAGCACCGTGATCGGTGTGATCCGTTTTTTTGAAGCAAACTAAGATGTTTCACCACAAAAAAGGGGAGTAATGCTATAAAGCATAAGATATTGGGACATCCTCAACCACAGCTGATTAACATATCCGTTAATCAGAGAAACTGCCACACCCTCAAGAACAACTACAAAATATAAAGTAATATCAACATATTAATAGTCAGAGCAGTTCTTCACCCCCCCCTGCGCCAGCCTTCTCTCGTCACATTGTTCAGCACTACAGATAACAGGCCTTCTTATTTCATATAATGATAAGACCTGAACACATTAAGCCAGATTTACGGAATTTCTTTTGCAGCCTATTTTAAAGACAGCGTGTCAAGTAGTTCCCCTGTCTGCATTATCATTTATAAAATAAAAGTAAAGAGACATTATTATATATCTTTGTACATGCCAAAACGCTGCCACTCCTTTATGTATCTCAAATATAATATGTAACAAAATAACAGCATGTGAAAACTGTGCGTAAAAAATATGATTATCTATATTGGCGAAAAAAGATAATATACGGTTATTTTAATAACAATATGTCAATATTTACAATTATTGTCTAAAATAAATGTATAATAATTCAAGATATGCTTAAAATAGATGAGTTTTACAAGCGTGTTGTTTCAGGAGGAATATCTTCTTCCCGGGTCGGGCCAAGGAAGGTAAAGGTAAAAAGATCATCCTTAAATATATCAATTGCTGATGCCTTAACTTCTTCTGGTTTTACAGCATCAACTTTTGCAATAATATCTTCGATCGGGACATATTCATCATAACATATCTCAGACCTTGCCAGACGGCTCATCCGGCTGTCAGTGCTTTCAAGAGAAAGAAGCATGCTGCCCTTGATCTGTTCCTTTGCGTCAGTAAACTCAGACCCGGAAATCTCCACCTCTCTGGTCTTATTAAATTCTCTCATCACAATATCTAAAGCATTTTTTAGATTTTCATTTTTTATCCCCATGTAAACACCAAAAAGACCTGTGTCTGCAAAAGACGAAACATAAGAATAAACAGAGTATGCAAGACCTTGTTTTTCCCTTATCTCCTGAAAAAGTCTGGAACTCATACTGCCGCCAAGAACAGCATTCAGGATATAAAGCGCATATCTTCTATCATCATCCTGGGAATACCCTGAGCTGCCCATACAAACATGAACCTGCTCAAGCTCTCTAAAATGATAGGTTATTTTTCTCTCAGGTGTAAAAGCAAGATTGTCAGTCACTGAATCAGCGACCTTTACATGCTCGAACCTGCTAACTATCTCATTAAGCACTTCTTCATGCTCAATATTTCCGGCAGCTGAAATAATTATATTTTGTGGAACCAGGTGTTTTTTGTCAAAGTAATCAAGCATCTCTTTTCGCTTAAACGCCTGAACCGTTTCTGGAACACCGAGGATTGCGGAAGCAAGAGGATGGTCGTCGAAATATGACTGGATAAAGAGATCCTGAATGTAATCATCAGGAGTATCATGCACCATACTTATCTCCTGAAAAATAACATTACGTTCTTTTTCGATCTCTTCCTCGTCAAAAACAGAGTTGAAAAAAATGTCGCAGAGAAGATCCACTGCCAGGCTTAAATGCTGGCTCAGAACTTTCACGTAAAAACAGGTATATTCTTTGGAAGTAAAAGCATTGATGGAACCGCCGACCGAATCGATTACCCTTGCGATCTCACAGGCATTACGCTTATCAGTTCCCTTGAAAAGCATATGCTCAATAAAATGTGCGAGACCGCTTTCGCTTCCATTCTCATGCCGTGAACCTGTTTTTACCCAAAAACCGATTGTAACAGAATGAACCGCGGGAACTTTTTCTGTTACAATCCTGACCCCGTTACCAAGAACGGTCTTATTTATCATAGTCTTAAATACTTTATTTTTTATACTTATTTATATCTTCATTAAGAACAGCTTTCCTGCTCAGTCTTATCTTGCCCTGAGGATCTATCTCAAGAACCTTGACCAACACCTCGTCTCCCTCTTTCAGAATATCTCTAACATTTTGAACTCTCTCATTATCAAGCTGCGAAATATGAACCAGACCGTCAGTACCCGGCATAATTTCAACAAAAGCACCAAAATCCATGATTTTCTGAACTTTACCGACATAGATTTTACCAACTTCCGGCTCTTCTACCAGGCCTTTAACCATGGCAATAGCTTTATCAATTGAGTCCTTATCCGGAGAAGCAATCATCACGTTTCCATCATCATCAACATCTACCTTAACACCTGCAGTTGCGATAATGTTCTTAATGTTCTTACCGCCAGGGCCTATGATCACACTGACCTTATCCGGCCTAACCTTGACGATCTCTATCCTTGGTGCTCTAGGAGAAAGATCTTCCCTTGGATCTTTAATGGTCTGCGCCATTTTATCCAGAATATGAAGACGGCCTTCTCTAGCCTGCTCAAGAGCCTTTGACAGAATCTCAGAAGTCAAACCATCTATCTTTATATCCATCTGTATAGCAGTTATACCTTCTCTTGTACCGGCAACCTTAAAGTCCATATCACCTACATGATCCTCATCACCCAGAATATCAGAAAGGATAATGATATTATCTCCATCCTGTATCAGTCCCATGGCAATTCCTGCAACAGGGGCCTTAATGGGCACACCTGCATCCATAAGAGAAAGCGTACTTCCGCAAACTGATGCCATTGAAGATGAACCGTTTGATTCAAGCACTTCTGAAACAATCCTGATGGTATATGGAAAATCTTCAGCAGAAGGAAGTATCTGAGCTATTGCCTTTTCAGCCAGAAAACCATGTCCGATCTCACGACGACTGGTTCCCCTTAAAAAACGGGCTTCTCCAACAGAGAAAGGAGGGAAGTTATAATGCAGCATAAACGCTTTCCGGCTTTCACCTGCAAGTGAGTCAATCCGCTGTTCATCTCCTGCAGTCCCAAGAGTTACAGCAACCATTGCCTGAGTTTCTCCACGGGTAAAAAGCGATGAACCATGAGTCCGTGGAAGAACAGACACTTCACAGTCTATCTGCCTGATATCAACAGGTGTACGGCCGCCTATTCTTTTACCTTCTGTTAGAATCTGACCCCTGATAAGCTCACTTTCAATTTTTTCAATAACTGCCCGGATCTGTCCGCCGCCGTCTTCATGTTCGGCTACAACCTCTTCAATAACCGTCCCACGTATTTCCCTTAACTTGTCATATCTATCAAGCTTTTCAGAAATTAAAAGTGCCGAACGCATAGGCTCAGTCGCTTTTTGTCTGACCTTTTCCTCGATCTCTGAATCAATAACAGCCTCGGTAAAAATCATTTTCTCTTTGCCGGCCCGAGACTTTAAATCCTTCTGTATATTTATAACGCCCTGAATACTTTCATGGCCGAACATTATAGCATCGAGAAGCACCTTTTCAGATACATTTTCTGCACTCCCTTCAACCATCACAATTGCATCCTGGCTTCCTGCAACAACAATCTCAAGCTCAGATTCCAAAGACATCTCAGCAGAAGGATTAATCACAAATTCACCATTTATCCTTCCAACCTTAACACCGGCAATGGGGCCGGCAAAAGGAATCTTTGATATTTCAAGCGCGGCTGATGCTGCTGAGATAGCAAGAATATCCGGGTCATTCTCCTCATCTGCGGAAAGCACGGTTGCGATGATCTGTACCTCATTTAAATATCCGTTCGGAAAAAGCGGTCGAAGTGTCCGGTCAATAAAACGGGCTGAAAGAATCTCCCTTGTACCGGGCCTGCCCTCTCTTTTAAAAAACCCGCCCGGAATTTTTCCAGCGGCATAAGTCTTTTCCATATAATCAACTGAGAGCGGAAAAAAATCGGCTCCTTCTCTTGGTTTTTTTGACGCAACAACAGTCACCAGCACTACGGTTTCTCCATACTGCGCAAGAATAGCGCCATCTGCCTGTTTTGCCATCCGTCCGGTTTCAAAAACTAGTGGTCTACCACCCCATTCAAGGGTTACGCACTCTTTCATTATTTTTCACCTCATAAATACATTAAGGAACAACCCTTGAAAATCCACGGGCCTTCCATTTTCTCTCAGAACCTATTTTCTGAGATTCAGCTCTTTCAATATCTCTTTATACTTATCAACATTTTTACGTTTCAGATAATCCAGCAGTTTCCTCCTCTGATTTACCGCTCTTATTAGACCTCTTCTTGAGTGATGGTCTTTTTTAAAAGCACTGAAATGCTGGGTTAAATACTGGATACGGGCAGTCAGAAGCGCAATCTGAACTTCAGGAGAACCTGTATCATTATCACTGGTTTTAAACTTATTAATAATTTCCTGTTTTTGATTTTCTTGAAATGCCATAGTTTTTCCTCTCTTACCTCAGTTGTTCTATATACTTTATTCTTATTTTATTAATTCACAAAAATCAGAAAGTCCGGCACGAGGCCGTATTCGTCCATTTTTTAATTCCCAACCGAAAAAACTCTCAAGCTCTTAAAAACCTTATCCTCCGAGTTACCTTCAGAAAAAAGGACTTCTTTATCTTTCAGAGATTCAACCACACCGACTAAGAATCCCTCTGGTGATATTATTTTTATTTTCTGGCCCGCCTTAAAATCAGGCAGCTCCATCTCAGCAATATCATCCACTGTAATCTGAACACCATTTTTCACCTTACTCACCACCTCTTCATTGACCACAATCTCTGCCAGCCTTATAAGAGCGTCCTTTGGTGATACCAGATATTCTTCGACCGCTCCTTTACAGCTAAACCCCTCAATATCCTCAACCTCAAGGGCCTGGTTTATATGAAAAGAACCGCTGCGGATTCTCTTAAGGCTCGTCATATGGGCACCGCAAAAAAGCTTTTGGCCCGCATCATGACAAATGGTTCTCACGTAGGTACCGCCAGAACATACAAGACGGAAAGTTACGTAAGGGATATTCACCTCAAGGACCTCAATATCATAAATAATAACACTTCGTTCCGGCCTGGGTACGCTCTCACCTTTTCTCGCTAGTTTATACAGCGGAACACCCTTATGCTTTAACGCAGAGTACATTGGAGGAAGCTGAAGAATATCTCCCTTAAAACCCTGAATCACCCGCCGAATAACATCGCAATCAGTCGGTATCTCCTCTGTGCTTCTCAGAATCTTTCCTTCACTGTCCTGCGTATCTGTTTCGACTCCAAGTTTCAGTGTTGCCACATACTCCTTGTCAGCCTCTGAAAGAAACTGGGCCAGTTTAGTGCCTTCGTTAACACATAGAGGAAGCACACCTGTTGCCATGGGGTCCAAAGTCCCAAGATGACCAACTTTTTTAAGGTCAAGCATTTTCTTAACCTTACGACCTACCCGGCTGGAAGATAGCCCGCTGGATTTATTTATTACAATGATTCCGTCCATATGACAAAAAGACTATTCCTCTTTTTCACTCAGTTCTTCATCTATTTTGCGAAAGATACTGTCCATATGGCTTCCGTACTTAAGAGTAGCATCATAAACAAATGAAAGCTTCGGCAAATATCTCAAGTGTACACGTTTTCCAAGTTTTCTTTGAACAAAACCAACCGCCTTTTCCAGACCCTTTTTAATCTCTTCAAGCTCTTCCGCCTCTTTCAGCGAAGTATAGTAAATTTTTGCATTTCTCATATCTTTTCCCAAATCAACGCTTGTAATTGTTATAAAACTTAAGCGCGGATCTTTTACTTCTCGAAAAAGGATATCTGACACTTCTCTTCTTATAATATCCGCTACCCGGTCTGATCTTTGATAAGTATTTTTCATGAGTTTATATTAATAATTTCTATCCGGTGGTCTACTATTTCCGCCAGATAAAGGTCCTCTATAAAATCAAGTATCTTATCCAGACAAGAATTCACAAAGCCCCTGTCATTTCCTACCATACAAAAACCTATCACCAGACTTTGCCAAAGATCGTTATCATCCACTTCAGCAATTGAGACAGGAAACTTATTTTTAACTCTTGATAATATTTTCTTTGCAACGGACCTCTTCTCTTTTAAAGAAGTCACTCCATGAATAATCATTCTAAGCTGACAGACACCAACAACCATATACCTGCCATAAAATTGTTTAAGTTTAAGAATCTAACAACAACTATAGAGACGTCCTCGCCACTTCCTCCACAAAAAATGACTCTATTATATCACCTTCCTGGAACTTGTCATAATCACCCAGAAAAATACCACAGTCCTGACCGGCAATTGCCTCTTTGGCATCATCCTTAAATCTCTTCAATGAGGTTACTTCACCTTCATATACAACATCTTCCTTCCGGATAACTCTTGCCATGGATCCTTTTACAATCTTTCCTTCAACAACCATACATCCAGCGACTGTTCCATATTTTGAAATCTCAAAAGCCTGTTTCACTTCGGCTTTACCTGATTTAGTCTCCACGATAGTAGGCGGCAGAAGTCCAAGCATGGCACGCTCTACCTCATCAACAACATCATATATAACATCATATATCCTGATATCCACGTTTTCAAAATCTGCAGATTCCCGCGCCTTTGCCTCCGCCTTAATGCCAAAACCAATAATAATTGCGCTTGAAGCAGCTGCAAGCATAACGTCATTTAAACTTACCACACCCACAGACGAATGCAGCACTGTCAACTTCACTTCTTCACTTGTAAGGTTTTCAAGAGATGCCTTTAAAGCCTCTGCAGAACCCTGAACATCAGCCTTAACAATAATACGAAGCTCTTTTTTGTCTCCTTCTCCAACCGCACTCATAAAATTCTCGAGGGAAACACCGGCATCCTTCTTCAAATTGACTTCGCGTTTTTTCTGCTGCCAGTATTCACTGGTCTGTCTGGCTTTCTTATCAGCAACCACCAGAAACGCATCCCCAGCTTCCGGCACACTTGAAAATCCAAGAATCTCCACCGGAGTTGAAGGTCCTGCCTCCTTGATAATTTCACCTCTGTCACCTATAAGAGCCCTTACTTTTCCTGAATTATGTCTTGAAACGAAAGCATCTCCAGGCTTCAAAGTTCCCTCCTGTACCAGAACAGTCGCAATAGGCCCTCTTCCCTTGTCCAGCCGGGCTTCTACGATAACCCCCTTCGCGGACTTATTCGGCTTCGCTTTAAGTTCCAGCATTTCCGCCTGCAGAATCACCATTTCCAGGAGCTTCTCAATACCTATATTCTGTTTTGCGGAAACTTCCACAAATATCGCGTCACCGCCCCAATCTTCAGGGACCAGACCGTGGCTTGAAAGTTCCTGTTTAACCTTTTCCGGATTTGCTTCAGGCTTATCTATTTTATTCACAGCAACAATAATGGGTACTTCAGCAGCCTTTGCATGATTGATTGCTTCAATGGTTTGAGGTTTTGGGCCTTCTTCTGCGGCAACAACCAAAATCACGATATCCGTTATTTGTGCACCCCTTGACCTCATAGCTGTAAAAGCAGCATGTCCCGGTGTATCAACAAACGCAATATCACCATGTCCTGTTTTTACACGGTATGCGCCAATATGCTGTGTTATTCCGCCCTTTTCCCCATCTGCAACACTTGCATTCCGTATTGTATCAAGAAGAGATGTCTTCCCATGATCAACATGACCCATTACCGTAACAACAGGACACCTGTGAATCAGATCTTCTTCCAAATCGTTTGACTTTTCTTCGAAGATAGTTTCTTCTTCAATTGAAACTTTTTCAACCTCATAATTAAACTCTGAAGCAACCAAAGAAGCTGAATCCATATCAAGCACCTGGTTAATGGTTGCCATCACTCCCAGTTCTATAAGTTTTTTCATTACTTCTGTTGCCTTAACGCCCATCTTTTTGGCAAGTTCTGCCAAAGCAATTTCATCCTTAACCCGGATTTTACGTTTAATTGCCTTTGGTGTCGTTATCTCAGTCTCTCTTGATCTTCCAAGCTTCCTGTCCGAAAGGGAAGAGACTTTTGGTTTTCTTCTTCCCTTGGCAGCTTTATCACCCACCTTATATCTGCGTTTATGCGGACGGGGAACTGCACCTTCTTCTTCCTCAGATGAATTACCCTGCCACTTGAACTTTTTGCGTCTGGCCTTACTGTCTTTTGCAGCAACCTTCTTTCCTTTTTCAAGAGGATCTTCTTCCTTACCCGGAGCCGGCTTAACATCCCCTTTTGCCAAAGGAGCCTTTTCTACCTCTTCATCTTTTTTAGGCTCAAGATCAATTTTCCCTACAATCCTTGCGCCTGCCGGTTTGCTTTTAGCCTTCTTTTTCTTAACCGGTTTCTCTTCAGTAGCTTTTTCGGCTGCAGGTTTTACTTCAGCAGCAGTCTCTTCAGCTTCTTCTTCTTTTTCTTTATCAATAAGAGCTTCTTCCTCAACCGAAGATGCTTTCCTGGATATGTCTACTTTAATTTTTTCTACTGTTACTTCATCTTCTTTTGCCTCAACAGCAGACGCTTCTTCCTCAACCTTTTCTTCAATCACTTCTGCCTGAGGTTCAGGCTCTACTTTTACTTTCTTCCTTCTTCTAATAACTGTTCCACTGACTCTTTTTGCAACCCGAACATCTGGCGATTTATCCTCAGAAGACTTCTCCGCATCAGAACCTTTTTCAATAACTTCTTTTAACTCCTTTTCCTCAGCAGTTTCTTCTTTCTTTTCCAAAACCTTTTTAACAGCCTTTTTAACCGTTGTTTTTTCTTTCCCTGCCTTTGCAGCCTTTTTCGGTTCCGAGCCGCCAAACTTAGTACGCGCTTCTTCTACCTGTTCCTCGCTAAGGGAACTCATATGAGACTTAACATCAAAACCCATCCCTTTTAATTCAGGAACAAAAACCTTACTGTTCAGTTTTAACTCTTTTGCCAGTTCATGAACTCTCATTAATTACGCCTGTCTCTCTTATTTCAGTTTAAAAATGCATCTGTGGTATATTAGTCCGTAGTTTCTTCACCCGTTGCTTCATCAGTTTCATCTTCTGCAGAAGCAATTTCTTCATTCAGGCCTTCGCCTTCATTAGATAATATCTTATTTTCCAAAAACAACTTTGCCTGTTCTTTTATATTTCCAACAAGTCCTTTATCAATCGCTAAAACGTCCTCAAGCTCTGACACTTCTGCATTATTAACAGCCTCTAAATCCAGGATGTCTGAATTAATAAGCTTCTCAGCCATAGCTTCATCAATACCTTCTATTCCAATCAATTCATTAAGGTGTTCCTTGGAAGACTCATCATACTTTGAACGACTCCTTATATCAATCTTCCAACCCGTGATCTTTGCAGACAATCTCACGTTTTGTCCTTTTTTCCCAATAGCAAGCGAAAGCTGACTATCATCAACAATTATTTCCATACTGTGATTTTCATCATCAACGATAATCTCTGAAACCTCTGCCGGAGCAAGAGAAGAACATACAAAGGTTGCGGGATCATCAGACCATGGAACAATATCTATTCTCTCTCCATGTAATTCCTGAACAATATTCTGAACACGGGAACCCCTATTCCCCACACAGGCGCCAACCGGATCCACTCTTGATTCGAAGGATTCCACAGCAATTTTAGCTCTATTTCCGGGTTCTCTGGCAACATTATGAATTTTAACTACACTATCCGCTATTTCAGGAACTTCCAGTTCAAAAAGCTTTAAAAGAAAACCCGGATGTGTCCGTGACAGAAGAACCTGAGGGCCTTTTGTTATCTTCTTAACATCAAGCACATATCCTTTTATTCTATCTCTAAGAGAAAAACTCTCACCCGGAATCTGTTCCTGACCCGGCAAAACAGCTTCATGCTTTCCAAGCATAACAATTATGTTGCCCTTCTCAAACCGATGAACATAACCGGTAACCATCTCACCTTTTTTATCTTTATACTCATTATAGGTGTTTTCCCTCTCAACCTCCCTTATATTCTGCATAATAACCTGCTTTGCCGTCTGAGCAGCAATTCTTCCGAACTGAGAAGTATCCATCTTTACACCAATTTCGTCACCAACCTCTGCATCCGGATCTACCCGTTTGGCATCTTCAGGAAGTATCTCTTTTACAGGAGATGTTATTGTTTCAACAACATCCTTAAACTGAAAAAGCTCTATTTCTCCAAGCTCTTCATTATACTGAGCTTCAATCTCAAGATTGTAACCATATTTATTCCTTGCCGCCTTGACAAGAGCTTCCTCAAGCGCCTGGATAAGAGCCTCTTTATTTATCCCTCTATCCTTACCTATTTCGTCTATTACTTTATCTAGTTCTGAAAGCATTTTCTTCCCTTTGACTGCTGTCTATGTTTATTTACATAAAATATTCAAGACTACTGTTTTTTATTAAAATCATATTCAAGGTTTGCTTTTTTCACATCTTTGAAAGGAATATTAAATTCTTTTCCATCGCTGTCGATTTCCAGCATGCCGTCTTTCAATTCATTAAGCACACCCTTGAAATTTTTTCTTTTATTTATAAGTGTTCTTGTTTTAAGCTTTATCGTTTCCCCTATCGCCCGGATAAAGTCTTCTTCCTTTTTTAAGGGCCTGCTTAAACCCGGAGAAGTCACCTCCAGACTGTACGCACCGGAAATTATATCCTTTACTTCAATTATATCACCCAGCTGATTACTTGTCATGCTGCAGTCATCCAACAGAACACCGCCCTCTTTATCTATATATACCCTGAGCACCCAGCCTGAAGATCCTCTGCGGTATTCAACATCTACAAGTTCAAGGTCAGTATGTCCAAACATTTCCTCAAAACACTTTTCGACATCTTCAACTATTTTCTTTTCTAGTTTTTTCCCATGTGATGCCATAAAAAGTGCCTACCTGCGCACAGCATTATAATGTTTCTAAAAAACAAAAAAGTGGGCACCGCCCACCTTACATTACTACCTTAACTACAAAATCCAGTCTGCTGAAACAGCAAAGAATTACGCCCGGCATATCGTGAAGCGGGCAACGGGATTCGAACCCGTGACCCCAAGCTTGGGAAGCTTGTACTCTACCAACTGAGCTATGCCCGCGCAAAGTTTACGTGTACACGTAGTTAACTGAAAATTATACTAACTATTCAAAAAGTGTCAATCTTTTTTTTGAATTAGTTTAAAAGTATGATATAAGATATTATTTAATTATTTTTGGATATAAATTAAACATTACACAATTAAAGCTCCATTTACATACCACCCCCCCGAATACAGACCGACAAAAATAGGAAAAAACTCAAATGGCCAATAAAAGAAGACCTCTTACAAACAAGGGATTTATAAATAGAGAAAACATTGAAGCACTCGTCATTGCAATCATCCTTGCTCTGTTTATTAGAACTTTTATAGTACAAGCATTCAAAATACCTTCTGGATCCATGGAACCCACTCTTTTAATCGGAGACCACCTCCTTGTTAACAAATTTATTTACGGGACCACCATACCGTTCACAGACAAAAAAATATTTGAGTTTAAAAAACCAAAGCAAAGTGATGTAATCGTCTTTAAATACCCGTTGGAACCAAAAAAAGACTTTATCAAACGAGTTATTGGGACAGAGGGAGATAAAATATTAATAAAAAATAAAAAAATATTTATAAATGGTAAAAGATATAAAGACAATAAAGGCGTTTATACAGATAGAAATCTCATTAGAGGCCCCCGCGATAATTTAGGGCCCATAATCGTACCCAGCAATTGCATCTTTGTTATGGGGGACAACAGAGACAACAGTCATGACAGCCGCTTCTGGGGCTTTGTGGACCTGAACAAAGTAAGAGGAAAAGCTTTTATTATTTACTGGTCATGGGGAAGTTTTTTCAAGGATATAAAATGGGAACGAATCTGTAATATAATCAACTAGATTTATTAGACAACTCAATCAACCATACTCATACATAGTCTCCTTCACCCAATCATTTGTTTTATTTCTTTATCTTTTAGCAAAAAACCGAGCGATTCCCAGTACGCCTCTCCCTGTTTTTTGTTTAATAAAATTATTATAATGAAACTTGGATTTCACATAACAATATCAGGCGGATTTGAAAAGGCAGCAGAACGGGCAAATTCCCTAAAGTGCGAAACAATGCAGCTTTTTTCGCACAATCCAAGAGCATGGACTCTGAAAAAAATAGAAGATAAAGAAGCCGAATTATTCAAGAAAGCTGTTTCTGTATTCGGCATATCCCCTGTTGCCGTCCATATGCCTTATCTTCCCAACCTTGCCTCCTTTGATAAAAATCTTTACAAAAAATCAATATCTTTTCTTTGTGAAAACATCAATAGAGCTCACATGCTTGGGGCAGACTTCCTTGTTATGCATCCAGGCAGCTTCGGTCAAAACAGCAGAGATCAGGGGATATCAAGAATATCCGAGGCGATCAACAGCGCAATTAAAAGAACAAACACAAAAATCAAGCTTCTTCTTGAAAATACAGCAGGCCAGGGAACTGAGATCGGCAATGATTTTTCTCAATTAAAAAAGATAATAAGTTTCATTAATATAAAAAACCGTATCGGAATCTGTCTTGATACTGCGCATGCATTTGCATCAGGACTTGACATCGCAACTAAAAAGGGTCTAAATCATACACTGGAAGACTTTGACAGAAAAATTGGAATAAAAAAACTTTGTTTTCTCCACTTAAATGACTCAAAGACCCCGCTGGGATCAAGGGCTGACAGACACTGGCATATTGGCGAAGGACATATCGGGTTAGAAGGCTTTCGCCTCATCCTAACTCATCCTTTACTAAAAGATCTCCCGGGCATACTGGAAACTCCTGGCAGAACAGGATAACCAAAAGAATATGAAAATTTTAAAAAAGCTGTCTAGCTGCTAAGTTATTTTACTCTTAAAATTTGACACATAAAATATTATTATTTATATAGTATACACATCAAAAAAAGGATTGTAATAAACTTATATTTTTTAAAAACTAAAAGATGAGCATAAACAGCAAAGCAAAACATATCCTGATAGAACTCAAAGGACACGCCCCTTTTACCTGTATAGGCGCCTTCCTTGGAATATTATTTATGCTTCTCTTCAGAAATATGGACTCATCCGGTAGTCATCTGCTTTTTTCCATCTTTCACCCTTTACATGTAGTTTTAAGCGCCATGGTAACTTCATCTATGTTCAGGGTGCATGAGCTAAAGAAAAACTTTTTAATTATAATTGTTATTAGTTATTTTGGATCAGTCGGAATAGCAACCCTCAGCGACATCATAATCCCGCACCTTGGTGCAAAAGTGATTGGGCTTGAAATGCCTACCCACAACCAGATACATGAAAAAGATCTAACCGATAACAACAATAAAAGTGCCGAGATGGACGGCGTAAATACAAGTCAAAACGAAGGAGGAATTCATCTTGGATTTATCGAAGAATGGTATATTGTAAATCCAGCGGCCTTTCTCGGGATTCTACTAGCCTTTTTTCTCCCCAGAACAAAGCTGCCCCATGCCGGACATGTCTTGATCAGCACCTGGGCATCATCATCATATCTTTTAATGACAGTAACCAGCGAGATGAGCATAGCAGCAGCTTTTGCAATATTTACCACACTGTTTATTGCGATCTGGATACCCTGCTGCATCAGCGATATTGTGTTTCCGCTTCTTTTTATTGAACCGGATATTGAAATGAACGGGCACTGCCCTGAGCACTCAAGACACAGCCATGAACATATAAAAACAGACAAATAAAATCAGGAAGTACTGTCAAACTCATCTTTAAGCCGCTTTAAATCCTCAACCCTTCCCATCACAACCAGCTTATCTCCAAACTTAAGACCTGCAACGTGATCAGGAATAATTACCTCCCTTTCACCGTTTTCATTTTTTCTGTTGATCGCCACCACCGTAACCCCGTAATTCCTGCGCAAATCAAGCTCCTGCATGGTCTTCATATGCATTAAACTTCCTACACAGATCAGGTTTATCTCAAATCCATCCGGCAAATTAACATATTTCTGTGCAATCGGTTTATCCGCAAGTTTACTCTGAATAAAATTCAAACCGCTTGTTCCCTGTCTGAGAATCTCACGGTTGTAAAGATTCATAATATCTTTCCTGCCGATTCTACCGACAAATCTAACAGATTCATCGCTATCCACTACCGCCATTTCCTCAGCATCATATAGACTGAATTTCTTCATGCACTGAGCAAGACTTGAGCTTACACCAATGGAAGGGTTTACAGAGATCGGAACTAGATCTTTGGCAACTACCAGTCCAGCCAGACTCGGTTCATTCATAATCTCCTTGATATCGTGAACATTAAATGACCCTTTAAAGATCCCATCATCATCAATTACATAGTAACTGGGTTCATTGGCATGAATCACCTTTTCAAGAATATCATTAAATCCTGTATTTTCATTAAGCGGTATAACATTAGAATCCATGACATCCTTTACTTTCGTCACCTGCATAACCGAAACTTCAGAATTTTTAAAAAGATCGATTCCCCGCCTTACCAGCTTCATCGTATAGATAGTGTCTTTCTTAATCAGGGACGCAACAAAAGTTGAAAGTATGGCACATATCATTATGGGCAAAATAAGTTTGTAATCACCGGTCAGCTCAAAAATGATCAGAAAGGCCGTAATAGGTGCATGTGTGGTGCCTGCAACCATGGCACTCATGCCCACCACCGCATATGCCCCGGATGAAACAACAAGCTCCGGAAAAAGAAACTGCATAACAGAGCCGAAAAGCCCTCCAAAAACAGCTCCCAGAAAAAGTGAGGGCGCAAAAATACCACCCGACCCGCCTGCAGCAAGGGTAATTGAAGTTGCGAGCATCTTGATCGGCAATAAAAGCAGAAGCAGATACCATACGGTCTCACCTTTTAGAACCTGAGTGATCGTATCATAGCCCACACCGTAAACCTGGGGAAACTGTAATAACATCAGCCCGACAAAGAAAAGGATAAGCGGTGTCTTTACCCATCCCTTAAGCGGTATATTGTCAGCAAAATCTTCAAGTCCGTAAAGAAGTTTCACAAATCCCACGGCAAGCACACCTGTCATGATTCCAAGCAGAATATAAGGGATGATCTCCCATCCGCTCCCCAAGGCATAATGCGGTATCTCAAAAGCCGGGATATCACCGAAATACCACCTGCCGATAATTGTTGCCATCACAGATGACATAATGAGCGGAACCAGAGTTGTAATTGCATAATTACCCATAATGATCTCTACAGCAAACATCACCCCGGCAATAGGCGCATTAAAAGTCGCAGCAATACCCGCTGCTGCTCCGCAAGCCACAAGAACCTTAAGTTTATCCTGACTTACACCAAGCCACTGACCAAAAGTAGAGCCCACACTTGAACCTATCTGTACAATAGGGCCTTCACGTCCGACCGACCCCCCTGTTGCAATAGTTACAGCTGACACAAGCGCCTTTAAAGCCATCACCCGGGGCCGGATCTTCCCACCTCTTAAGGCAACCGCCTCCATCACTTCAGGAACACCATGTCCCTTTGTTTCACGTCCGAAATAATATACCAGCGGCCCCACAATACAACCACCGGCAACCGGCAGAAAAAGCTTTATATACCACGGCAGATCAGTAACCGTTTGAAGAATATTTGTATAGCTGCCTATTGTCCCTATCTGAAGGACCTCGATCAGGGTACGGAAACCAACAGCACCTATTCCGCCGATTAGTCCTACAATAGACGCTACGATTATAACAGTTGTATTCTCATCAACATGAAACACTTCCGTAATCTTATTAAAAAGATCTTTCCCTGCGTGTTTAAACTTTTCTGCCATCAGGCCCTTTCTCTTTAAAAACAAAGCAGTTACAAAATTTATTTTTCAGACAGCTCCCAGCAAATCATATTATTTTTATGATTGCCCGCAGACTGTAGATATGCTAATTATTCAAGAATAATATAATTTCATTAAATAATTTAATATAACATTTTTTCAAAAATAATTAAGGAAAACATTTAATTATGAAAAGAATTCGCAAAATTTTTCTATTTCTTACCCTGTTTTTTATCCTGATATTTACAATCACCTTAATTCTTTCAAAGACCTTAATCACACCCGAAAATATAAAAAAATTACTTTCCCATGAATCAGCAAAACACCTTGGAACAGAAATAAAAGCAGAAAAAATCTATATTAAATACTTAAAAGAAATCAGACTTGAAGGAGTAACTCTTAAATCTGCTGCCGGAGAGAAAAAAGACCTTTTCTCATGTAGTGAAGTAAATATTAAGTACGGCCGTTTCCCTCTCCTGGCAAAAAAACTCCTTATCAAAGAAATATATATAAAAGACCCTGTTTTCACTCTTAAATTAATAAAAGGCAGAATAATAAATCTACCTCAAGGTAAAACCGGTAATTCATTAAACAAACCGTCTGTTGGTCTTTTATTTCTGCCCAATGCCGTAAATATTGTAAACGGCAGAATATCATTAGAAACTGAAAAAGAACGTTTTAGCCTTGAAAACCTCGAATTATCTGCAAATGACATCTCAGTTGTTTTTCCGTTTAAGATCTTCCTTTCTGCAAACCTTCCGGAAGGCAGAGAAAAAGAAATAACCTGCGAAACAACCATAACTGTTCCAAAAAAAGAAGCTGCCTGTAACATTAAGATTGATAAAATTGCTGCAAAAGATTTCAGTACTTTACTAAAAGCACAGAATATCACCTTAAAAAAGGGATTCCTCAGCCTTGATTCAAACATAAACTATAACGGCTCTGAAATTAACGTAAAAGGATCTGCATCACTCATTGACACCTCCATACAACTTCCTGTTGAACATGAAACATTAAAGATGCAAGATCTTAATTCGGCTGTAAAATACACAGCATCCTACAGCATACCCGAAAAAAAATTAAAAATTGAAGACATTACCGGATCACTTCTTTCTCAAGAATTTACCAGCAAGGGATCTGTTACAATAAAACATGACCGTCCTGTTCTTGATCTATCAATTACCTCGGACGATTTTTCTCTTAAGCAGCTGTTTGATCGCATTGACCTGAATCTCAACTCTCCATTTTACGGACTCAGCATTTCTGGAAATATTGGAATAAAAGCAGATATTAAAGGAACACCGGGCAAAAACATTTCACCCACAATTTTGATTAACCTGAAAGGCAACAGAATTATTTATCCGCCCCTTGCAAACCTGCAGCCGAAACTTATCGGTAAAATCACTCTGGATGAGAGGAATATAGCCATTAAAACCTTCTCCATAAATGCGCTTGGATCATCTGTTGCTTTCACAGGAAACATCCCTGAGTATATGACCTGGCCTCCAAAAATAAATCTCAAGATAACCTCCTCCAAGCTTAATCTGGATCCATTATTTAATGAGGATCCGGACCTTTCAGATCCTGAACCTCTAGAGGATATTGGCCCCTTTAATTTTAATAAATTCTCATCAAAAGGCCCTTTAAACCTGGGCAATGTCAGCTTAAGCGGCATGCCGCTAAAAAATGTAAGGGGGAATTATGTTTTTAAGGATAATATCTTTTCAATAAACAACCTCACGGGAAATATCGGCAATGGTAAATTTAATCTTTCATCAAAAATAGACCTTGGTGTAGAAGGCCTTGATTATTATCTTCACTTAACCCTTAAAGACGCTGATGTCGACTCATTGACAGCGATCCTGCCGCCTGATTTCAGACAGCATGTTAAAGGATCCCTCTCAGGCAGCTGTGCTGTAAAAGGATCTGGAACAAGCCCCGTTAACCTGAATAACAATTTAAAAGCCGATGCAAAATTTTTCATAAAAGACGGTCTCATAAGGAACCTGAGGCTCAAACCTCCACTCTCGAAATTTATTGCAAAGAATAAACTAAAATCAATTCCGCTCCGCACCGGAACATTAAATGCAAGACTGAGAAACAGTATTTTTGATATAGACAGCGAAATTATAAGCGAAGACCTGGGATTTTTCACTGAAGGAGATGTCTATCTTGACACTTCCCTTGACCTGGACGCGAAAATAAAAATATCAAAAGAATTTATTGAAAAAGAAAATGCGTTGGCCAAATTACTGCCAAAAGAATCCGGTCTGATATCGATTCCATTTAAAATCAAAGGAGATTTAAACAAACCCATTATCTCTCTTCCGGAAGAAACGCTTCGTTCCATCATAAAGGTGAGCGTGCCTAATCTTATATTAGACCTGACAAACGATGATAAGAAAGAAAAATTAGGCTCAACAATTAAAGATATCCTGGATATATTCTCGGGGAGCAATAAGAAGTAGAATCCATACAGTAGAACTAATCTGTGTTTAAGAAGTTTAAAATATCAGCCACGGCTGCGGAAGAAATATCCGCTCATACTCCTTAAAAGCATAACGATCCGTCATTCCTGAAATAAAATCACATACATCCTGCTCTATTATACCGGAATTAAAATTTTTACCGGAATCTTTATAAAAAAGGTCGGGATTAGAAATATAATGACCAAAAAGCTCCTTAACAATCTTTGATGCCTTCTCAAAATCATCATGCACTGCTGTCCCATTATAAACCCTGTTATCAAGAAAACGTCGAAGGCTCATAGCCGCTTGCATAATACCATCACTTGCCCTGACTCTTCCGGTACTGGATTCCATTGTTGTTTTTATGACATCATTCACCATCCGGCCTATTCTTTCGGAATGGTCCCGGCCAAGTTCACCTAAAATATCCTTAACTTCATTATCCAGGTCCGCTTCAGAAATAACTTTTGCCCGTAAAGCATCATCAAGATCATGATTTAAATAGGCTATTGAATCAGCTATTCTTACAACCTGGCCTTCCAGAGTCATGGGAAGAAGATCTTTATCATCCGGAAGTATGGGCCCTCCCCGCTTTGAATGTTTAATAATACCGTCACGGACTTCCATCGTAAGGTTTAGCCCTTCGAGTTTATCCACAACACGCAGACTCTGCTCAGGATGCCTGAAACCGTTTGAAACAATCCTGTTCAGAACTGCTTCTCCAGCATGACCAAACGGCGTATGCCCAAGATCATGGCCAAGAGCAATTGCCTCAGTCAGGTCTTCATTTAAAAACAGTGATTTTGATATTGTCCTTGCAATTTGAGACACCTCAAGCGTATGGGTAAGCCGGGTACGGTAATGGTCACCGCCCGGCGCCAGAAATACCTGCGTCTTGTGAATAAGTCTCCTGAAAGCCTTGGAATGAATAATCCTGTCCCTGTCATGCTGGAAAGCCGGTCTCAGATCACACTCTTCTTCAGGAATAAGCCTGCCCTTACTTTCACAGCTTAGGGTAGCCTGTTCAGCCAGCACCCGCCTCTCGTTTTCTTCAAGTCTTTTTCTCAGCAGCATAATATTATTTAAAATGTTTATATTACTTAACTAATTATCAAAAATAATTTAAAAAGGCAATGATATTGATTTTTTAAATAAAAAAGTATATTCTGATTACAACTTAAAGTAAATAACAGAGATAATTCAATGAAAAAACAAAAGAATATATTATTCATTATAACTCTTTTGTTTTTTTCAGGCTGCATGGTAAACCCGGTAACCCTGGAACAGGAATTCAACATTGTTAGCGAGGAAAAAGAACTTCGAATAGGAAGAAATGCCCATAAACAGATCGTTCGGCAGTTCGGATATTACTATGATACCGCTTTTCAGCAGTATGTAAATCAAATAGGACAAAACCTGGCAGGGATTTGCAGACGCCGTGACATAACTTACCACTTTACCATCCTTGATGATGACACTAAAAATGCATTTGCCGTACCCGGCGGATATATTTATATCACAAGAGGACTTCTATCCCTTCTAAACAGCGAAGCAGAACTCGCTGGTGTACTGGGCCATGAAGTCGGTCATGTTGCAGGAAGAGACAGCGCGGCTTTAATGTCACAGGGCATGATTGCACAACTTGCCACAATTGCAGGAATTGCAGGAGCAGTAGCCACGTCCTCGGGCGAAGCTGCCCTGGCAACCGGTCAGCTTTTTAATTCATTAATGCTTGGATTCAGCAGGGAAAAAGAATACCTGGCAGACGAACAATCCGTAGAATATCTGATGAAAACAGGATACGACCCTTTGCAGATGGTATCTTTCATGTATTCTCTCTCTCACATAAGTCAGGGACCCACCGGAGCACAGGGGTATCTCACGACTCACCCCTATATCTTTGACCGAATTGCGCGTATCGAGTCAAAATACAAAGTAATGGTCACCATGAATAAAACCATGAGACAGCTTCACAACAAAAGCAAAAAAGATTACAGTCACAGGGGAAAAATAGACGCTGAAAGATATAAATCATATCTGAAAGGACTGGCCTACGGTCCCAAAGATGATATACGCCATATAAAATTATATACAGTCCGCAGAGGTGACACCCTGCCTCTTATCGCAAGAAGAACTCTCGGCAGCTCTGTAAAGGCAAGAGTTCTTGCCGAGCTAAACGGCATCCCCACTTCAACTCAGCTCATACCCGGAGCAACAATCAAGGTAATATACTGATTTGACAGAATGTTAAGGCTCTAGACTGTCCCAGGCGTATTGATACCAAAGGGGATAATATCACTAAATATACAATTGAAGTGGTGTATAAAAACAAGAAGGGTCTTCTGACTGATATTACTACTAAATACCATCTTCAGAAGTCAATATACTGAGTGCTGATTTTAGAACGTCTCCAAACAATAAGGCCGTTAACCTTTTTAAACTTGAGATTAGCGGCCTTGCACAGTTGAAGCATATTAAATGTTATCAGTACCGGCAGGTACAGACCTTAAGCATTGTTTACTGCAGAAGGTTTGTAGGTTGATTTAACAGGTTTTTGTACCAGTCCTGACCTTATACAGCGTGTGCAGACATTGATCTTTTTAACCACACCTTTTCTTAAAGCGCGTACTCTCTGAAGGTTCGGCTGCCAGACTTTTTTAGTCTTATTGTGTGCATGGCTGACATTAAAACCGACCTGTCTTCTTTTTCCGCAGATTTCACAGATTTTGCTCATCTATATGATCCTCCTATCATTTTTTTTATGTTTATTCTAACAATCAGAAATAATAACATTATTTTTATACTTTATCAATATTAATTATGAATTGTATAGTACCAACAGCAAAATGGCAAAATAATGTAATGCTCCCCGCCTACAAGGCGGAACATCCCGGTATTTAAGATTGATTTCTTAATTTGTATCGCTCAACCCCGCTCACAGAGCGGGGCTTACGCAAAACACTCCCGTCAAAAAAAAAGTCCTGAGATACCATAACATCTATTCAAAAATAATATATATAAATAGAAGGGGAAGGATGGTAAAATTTTAAAATAAGATTATCCGTCTCTCACTCATCACTTTTTAGGTATTCCCAGACCTTTTTAGACGTTTTTTGAGACATCTGTAAAAGACACCTCCGTTTTTTTACTTTTAGAGATTTTTTAAACTCTAACAATATTCAAAATTATGTCACTTTATGTTAACTTTTAGATTTATTAAAGTTACTCGTGATTATGTAAAAAAGGCAGAGCCGAAACCCTGCCTAAATATCTAAAAAATAAGTCTGAAAGCTATCACACCTTATTAACACTAATTAACAACCGGTAGTGGCGTATCCTTTGTCGGGGCAGGCAATATCGGATAAATTACTTTTGGCTGAATTCCTGTAGTTGCCCTCAAAAATGTCTCGATTTTCTTAGTATCTGAAGGGGTCAGAGAAATACCCAGTTGTGCAGAACCCATAATACTTACAGCCTCCTGGAGATCCCACACCCTGCCTGAGTGAAAATAAGGCCCGGTTAGAGCAATGTTTCTTAGCGACGGCGATTTGAAAACATATTGATCCTTTGAAGATCCCGTAAAAGTAAAGCGCCCTTTATCTCCTGCTGTAATTTCATCAGCCGGTCTTTCAACTACTCCAAATGGAAAATAACCGGATCCGCCCATATTCATTCCGCCATGACAGCCTGAGCAGCCTTTATCCATAAAAAGCTTTAGCCCTTCTTTTTCCTGCAGGGTCAGCGCAGCAGTCTCTCCGCCCAGATATTTATCAAAAGCCGCTCCAGGAGTTATCAGAGTTGCCTCAAAAACTTCAATGGCTTTTGCCATGTTATCAAATGTTACCGGGTCCTCTTGACCGGGAAATGCTTTATTAAAAAGCACCACATATTCGGACATGCTGTTCAGAGTTTTAACAACCTGTTCAGAGGTGTTGTTCATTTCAACCGAGGCCTGGATCGGCCCCTTGGCCTGGGACATCAAATCCGGAGCCCGACCATCCCAGAACTGAGCAATATTAAATACCGAATTTAAAACAGTCGGCGCATTCCTGCCTCCTTTTTGCCAGCCATGCCCAATGGATGTCTCCTGAAAATCCACTCCCCCCATACCTACATTATGACAGGTATTACAGCTGATCAGCGCACTTTTTGACAGACGCGGTTCAAAGTAGAGCATTTTACCTAACTGAATTTTCTCCGATGTTGCCGGATTGCCAGCCAAGTCAGGTGGGGATACCGGAATTGGCTTAAACACGCTCTTTGCCCTGACCATTAAATTATCACTTGCCCAGGCTGTGGGAAGAGACAACAAACAAACAGCACAAATAATTAGTAAAACATTTATTACTCTCATCATTTATCTCTACCTTATTAATTATTTAAATTTTTAACAAAACGCTTCAATGTTAATTCCCTATTTTGGGATATCACTCATTGCAATTCCTAATGCTTTGGCAACACCTTCACCATAGGCCGGATCAGCCTTCATACAGTTCCCAACGTGGCGAACTTTGACCATTTCAGGTGCATCACCCATAGCCCGGGCCGTATTCTCAAAAAGAACCTGCTGCTGCTCCGGATTCATCAAACGGAACAGATTTCCCGGCTGGGTAAAGTAATCACTGTCATCCTCGCGGGCGTCCCAGTGGGCTGCGGCTCCGCTAAGTGCCAAAGGCGGCTCGGAGAAATCAGGCTGTTCCTGCCATTCTTCATAACTGTTGGGTTCATAGCCAAGGGATGAACCATGGTTGCCGTCCACCCGCATGGCCCCATCGCGATGATAGCTATGGAAAGGACAGCGTGCCTGGTTCACCGGAATCAGGTGATGATTTACACCCAAACGGTAGCGCTGGGTATCGCCGTAAGAAAAAAGCCTTCCCTGAAGCATCTTGTCGGGTGAAAAGCTGATGCCCGGCACCACATTGGCTGGATTGAAGGCAGACTGTTCCACCTCGGCAAAGTAATTTTCCGGGTTTTTATTCAATTCAAAAGACCCCACCTCGATCAGGGGATAATCCTTGTGATACCAGACTTTAGTAAGATCAAAGGGGTTGTAAGGCAAATTGGTGGCCTGCTCTTCGGTCATGATCTGGACATACAGAGTCCACCGCGGAAAATCACCTTTCTCTATGGAGTAGTAGAGATCACGCTGATTACTCTCGCGGCATTTTCCGATCACTGCCTCAGCCTCAGCATCAGTAAGATTTTTAATGCCCTGTTGGCTACGGAAATGGAACTTACACCAGCAACGCTCGTTTTCAGCATTAATAAAGCTGAAAGTGTGGCTGCCGAACCCGTGCATGTTGCGGAAACTTGCCGGAATGCCGCGGTCACTCATGACCACGGTCACCTGGTGCAAAGCCTCAGGCAGAAGTGTCCAGAAATCCCAGTTACTTTTTGCACTACGCAAGTTGGTGCGAGGGTCGCGATGGACAACATGGTTGAGATCCGAAAATTTGAGCGGGTCGCGTAGGAAGAAAACGGGTGTGTTATTACCCACCAAATCCCAGTTACCCTCATCAGTGTAAAATTTAAGTGCAAAACCACGGATATCACGTTCAGCATCGGCAGCCCCGCGTTCACCGGCCACGGTAGAAAAACGTGCGAACATCTCAGTTTTCTTACCGATTTCGGAAAAAATCTTAGCTCTGGTGTACTTCGTAATGTCATGGGTAACCGTAAAAGTACCATAGGCGCCGGAACCTTTGGCATGCATTCGCCGTTCAGGAATAACCTCCCGGTCAAAATGTGCCATTTTCTCCAGATACCAAACGTCCTGAAGCAGCATGGGACCCCGCGGTCCTGCAGTCATCACATTTTGATTATCAGGAACAGGTGTGCCGGCATTAGTGGTGAGTTTCTTTTTATCATCTTTCATGTTTTTTCCTCCTTTAAAATATTAAACAAATTTAATATTATTTTTCTGATCCATTTTAATAATCACTAACAAGCTTAAATAATAAAGACCGAATATTAACATGGATCTCAAACAATTCTGTCCATGTTAATGTTATAATAATTATCTATCATAATTTATTATTTAAACAATACTTATCAATTTTTATCAAGTATTTTAATGCTAATTAATGCACTAATATTAATTAGTGCAGTATTATTAAAAAAATTTCTTTCCGCAGCCTGACAAAACATTCTGTGTAATTAGAAAAAACCGCTCAACCAGATCCTTCGAAAGTAAAGCATTATAAATCTTATCTTGTAATTAGTACTTAATCGTAGCAATACTTATTTGTCAAGCAAAAAAAATTTAACTTTTCCTTTCATGACAGTTTTTGCAAAAACCTTCCAGGACAACCTTTTTATCCTTAATACTATATTGCTTTTTTAATGTTTCAGGAATACTCAAGTTATCAAAACTTTCATGGTAAATATCATCAATAAAACCACACCGGATACAGCGGAAATGATGGTGGGGCAAAAGGTTCGGATCAAACCGCTTAGGATCTCCGTAGCCCTCAACAACTTTAGTTATCCCGATCTTTGAAAAAGTCAGCAGGGTACGGTTGACTGTATCAAGGGAAATACTTGGAAACTTATTTTTTATTTTCCTATAAATCTTATCCGCAGAAGGATGATCTTTTGCGCCGTTTAAAACTTCATAAACAGCAATACGCTGAGGAGTCAGCTTAAGATTGTGCTGCAGGAACTTCTCTTTCAATGTTTGTAATAATTTTAAATTGTGTCCATAGTTCATATTTAAGATTATATAGTATTAAATCCTAATTACAATAACTAATTAGTTTATATGTAAAATTTTTAAATGATAAAATATCCTAATATTTAGAGAATCCTTACTTTTTCTTTATGTAGAAGCAATAAAAAGAGGAAAACCGGCTCCTTCTGAAGAGAGCGAGGAACCTGCAAAAAAACCTGGCCTATAACTAAAATACTTAATAGCACCAATAAAAAAGGGTCTGGATTATTCCAGGCCCTTTTTATTATTCTTGAAGTCCCTTAAAATAAAAGTACCTCCAATTTATTTTTGCTTTTAGAGAAAAACATTTAATCTCTAAAAACAATTAGACTTCTGGCATGTTATATTAACACTAGTTTTTGTTAAGGTTGCTTATGAAACTGTCCCTGCGCCCGTTTCTCCTGTTACAATATATAATTGGACTATTTTTGTAATGCAAAATGCCTTATCTCTGGAGATTCTTTCATAGCAGAAAATGACTTAGAAAAAAGATCCTTTAGGAGTTTTTCTATCTGTTTAGATACCAGCTTCTTGTGATTGAAATTATTACCGGTTTTTTCACGCCCTTCCCCTTTTATTGAGTCTACCCAAATAATATTCTTGTCAGTATCTTCCAGCCTCCATTCCATAACGATAGTAAAGATAGATTCACCAAGTGAAGTAGCGCCCATAGTACGCTCGACAACTAATACTGTAGGCGTGAGGATAGCATCAATTTGTCCAATATTTTTTTGGTTTGGGCTTGTTGTGATTTCAATATTTCTATACAATAACTCTGATATCTCAAACGCATTCTTTGCTAATTGATCTCCGATTTCGATTAAAAAGGTATCACCCATTTTTTTCCGTTCCCATTTACAGGCTCGAAGTTTTTCGCTCAAAAGAAGATTAACATTTAAATTAAATTTATTGGTATTTGAGTATTCACCACCCTGACTTTGTATTGAAAAATCTGGGACCGTATATCTAAACGTACAGCCAGAGACAAGACACACCGAAATAATTATCATACAGAAAGAAAACGTCCTAATTTTATTGACCATTGCAATTTCTCCTTTGAATTAATTTAATTCTAAATCAAACACATAAGCTTTTTTATTAAGTAAATTGGTTGCTTCAACCAAAAGCTGCCAATCCTTCACAAAACTATTCCCACTGGGAAGTATAAAATACACAAAACCATTAATAGCTTTGCCGGGCGAGATTGTTCGAGTCTGAAGTTCTTTAACCTTTAAGTTGTGCTCGATCACCTCTGCATTTGAGATTGCCTTAAAACCCGGAAAAACTAAAACCGGCATTAAAACAGGCGCTACCAAAATAGAAGTAAAACCAACTACTGTTGCAACTTCTCCTCCGGTTGATTCACCATCTACAACCTGTTTACTACGGCTCAGATTGTCTTTTTGGTTTTTGTTCTTCAAGGATATCTGGTCTTTGTCAATAACAAAGCTTGAAGTACTGTTTTTATTCTCGGCAAGGATATGAATAGTTAAGATATTCTGCTCAGAAAGATCTGTCCCAAAATATTTTGTTATATTATTTTTCCCAGTTAACACCTGTGCTGAAAGATGGAGATCATCTTTTACCTGCCTATTATTGTAGTCATTTACATGGGTATCTGGGTAATCAGGGATATGCATTGTTGCGCATCCCGAGAAAAGGATCGCAGACAAAATAATTAACAATAACTTATTGATGTGATTTTTTTTATCACGAACAATATTCAATTGATTATAACTGAATTGAAGAAAAACCAAATTATCTCCCTCCAAAAAGGCTAAAATTTTACACTACATTAAAAAAATAATATCTTTCAGAATACCAAAATTCAAAACCAAGCCAAGCTTCGTATTGACCAAAATTAGCAAAAAATCAAATACCTGTCAATTAATTACTTCATCTGGGTGTATACCCCGGGTTTAACCAATTGTTATGTTATGAACAAATTCAAGGATAGCTTATTCTTATTCAGTTGATAGTTTATACGGACCATCAAGCATACCTTGAGATTGATTGTCTATTGCCAAATTGTTAGCCTGGCTGGCCAGACCAGGTAAAGGGTCTGCGAGGGTAGAGGCTAGTATTTGAGTAACAACCGCACTAACAAGCATGCCGGCAATTCCGCCGCCGCCATCACCAGAAGACTTTTGAGCCATGGCAGTTGAATCCCATAACAGGTCACCGGTTTTTACATCAACCAGCCTGAGAGTCGCATGAACTTTTGATACCGATTGTATAACCTGGTATTTCTGCCCCCATTCTTCTATGGATATATACAGCACCGCGTCAGCCCCGATATGCTCGCCAATTTTATCCAGAGGGATACCATTCATCTCAGCAGGTGTAGGCAAACCATTCTCTTTGAGAAAGTGATCAATCACAAAAACCGGAAAAACATAATAACCTTTCTCTGCCAGGGGGCGTGTGACTGTGGATAAATAAATGTATGGTGCATTAACTTCAATCGAGTTATTTTTCGGAGGGATAACTACAATAGACCTTGGCTTGCTTCTTTCAAATGCAGTGTAGTCATAAGGTGTTATTGTTGCACATCCTGAAGTAATGAGAATGATAAAAGAAAGAAACAAAAGACACAGCCTGATTGAGTTACTCATAACTGCTTCTCCTCGTTTTGCATGGCACGATTCAACATTCCTTCAATAAAGACAGTTGATTCGGGATATAAAGTCTGTTCCTGCTTGAATGCTGTCTTTGACTGTGAATCTTTTCCCTCTAAGGCATATAAGTAGCCCAAATGAGCATAGATGCCAGGTGCGACTCTTTTACCCATAGCCTTAGTTTTTTGAATATCTGTGTTTAGCTTTTCGATTTGTGTTGATGGATCTGCGGACCCCGGCTTGACATAAGCATCATGAATCAATTCTTCATATTCACCCCAATAATACATATCTTTATTTGTTGCACATCCAGCCATTAAAAATATGCATAATAACAGAAGCGTACGCCACAGGTTCATATTCATATCATTATTTCCTTTAACTTACTGTTGGATTTCCCACACGCCGTTCTGTATATCGCGCACCATGTTATTGACTGATTCCGTGATGGCAAAGTTTAATACTTTGCCGTTAAGGGTTGCGTCATAGCTTGCTGTGCCGCCAAAACCAATAACTTCCCGATTACTCATGGCATACTCTCCTGCGCCCTGGGTGGAGTAAACAATTTGAGAGGTCAGGACATCAACAATATTGAGTGAAACTTTTGCGTAAGCTACCTGGGTCTTGCCTGCGCCAAGTATCCCAAACAGTTGACGATCCCCGCTTACTTTCCGGCCAAATTCAGTAACATCGCCAGTTACCGTGTAACGGGCTCCATGAATGTTTTGTTTGGCTCCCAGAAATTTTGCTTCCTGCTCATTTTGCTGCAAATTTTGGCGATCTACAACGTTAAATCGGTTGGTTTGTTGTAAATGAGTTTTCAATATGGTTTTAGCCTGATTTCCTAACCTGTCAGTGTCTGAAGAAAACAGACCCTGCATGTAACTGGAACGATTCTGAAAGTTACCAACCACCATTATCGTTTTCGTACCATTGTAGGCTACGCCATAGGTTTCAACTTTTTCTGAAGCCACCATCCTGTGAGACTCTGTTGCACACCCTGAAATTACCAACAACACTATCAGCAGGAACAGTAAGCTAAACCAATTGTCATATAATGGATTACTCTTCAATCTATACATAATATCCTCCTTACTAGAAATTCATATCATACTAAATTTAGGTCGCTTGCTCTATAATCCCTGTCAAACAACAACCTTACACTTACTAAATAGACTATCCTCGATAGCCCTTATTAAACATATCTTATTAATTGAACGTAACACACATTTTCATTGAAATATTTATATAACCCGTCTAAAGATATTGTCAACTAAGATTATATAATCAAATAATGTTGAATATGCTGCTTCACAGTTGAAAGGTTCAGAATCAAGATAATGTTATATAGATGTTGATTTTGAGTTTTGTTAAAGGTACAGATGGTTATGTGAAAAAAGCAGAGCCGACTTTATGACCCTGCCTTTATTATAGTTTCGTCTATTTTTTTATTATATTTTAATGCGCATCAATTGTCTTTGATTTTAATTTTAAATGTTCTGCTTCGTCGATAAGACCATCTTCTTTCATCTTGTTAATCTTTTTTAATTTTGTTTCCAGAGCATTTATGTCTGTGCCAGAATTTTTTGTGTTTTGAGTATTTTCCTTTTCTTTAACTGTTCTTCCTAAATCACTAAAGTTATTTATGCGAGTAACAATTTCCTGAGCAATATAATTACCGACTGGCTCCCGTATTTTTTCAGCCACAAGACCAGTGACAGTATCATCATAACTGATATTATAAAAACCACCTATAAATGCAGAAGCACTCCAAAGTAACCATCCACATCCTGCTGTCCAACTTCTGCTCATATCTGCGTGTCTTATCCTCAAGTTTACAGGTACATTAAAAGAGCCAATTTGCGTATTATCAGAAGCTTTTGTTAATAAAACTTCAACCTTATATTTATTTTGATAATTATAACCATGCCATGCTGGAGTAAAAATTAAAAATCCCGGCCAGTTAATTAAAAAGTTCCAACCAGACCCTTTATATTCACCAAGCACAACAATTTTTGCTTTTACATCAATAGGCCTTTGATTTCCTTCTGAGTAAGGCAATAATACCTGGGCTGAATGTTTGCCGAGTTCTGTACTAATAGCTTTTAGAAATTTTTGAGCAGGCAACCCATCTGTTGTTGGAATGATTCCAATTGTTAAAGGCTTGCCCAGTGAGGACATGTTCATGTTTTCGTATAAATTCAAATTTTTGATTTCAAGATTATGTGAGCAACCTCCACAAAAAACAATTATCAGCACAATTATTAAAGCTTCTTTCTTAAACATAATTCTCCCTCATTTAATTTTAGTTATTGCACTCTAAGCTTTTTAAGTTGTTTATTTAAATTTAGTTCAAATTAACAAACTGATTTTAAAAGTCAACAATTAAACATACTTTTGTATAATAATATCAAAGTATTTATTAATGTCTATAGGGCAATACCCTTAATTTTTTTGGGGGTATACACCTATATGATCTAGGGGTATTTACCTATTAAGTCTGGGGGGGGGCAATGAAAAGATTAAAAGGAAATGATTAGACTTATATTGGTAGACAAATTAATACTTAAATTAGCTTCTTTTCCAACGACTATTTTTTATATTATCAACAATGGCATACAGGCATGTAATGATAAGCAGAGTAAGTATACTGGAGAATGAAATACCCCTCAATTGCTACTTAACATCAGTCAAACCCACAAAACTGCCTGCATTTTGCTCAGCTAACAAACACATCAAGTGCGCAAAGCGAACTCTATTTTCATTTCTATATGCGGGATTGGTAAATAAAACGGGAAACCCGAAAGTATGAATACGTACGCGAGTCTTGCAATAGACATCCTGTTTGTTTATGCGCGCTACTTCACTCAACACAGTATTGATACTTCCGCTTGAAAAATCATCACCAAACACATACAAACTTATACGCGCGTCTTTTCTGAAATAAACCCGCACGGCATGTTTTATTCCCTCCACCGGGCTGCTATTACTGAAGCTTTTCCAGTTGCGAAGCCGCCGGATCACTTCCCTGCGGCGAGCAGGCGTATCAGGAATCTAACGTCCGGCATACGCGCCAAACATATAGTTCCCCATATCGTTGACCACCTGTATATCCTTTCCATTAGGATATACACTCAGTCTACAGGTTTTTTTAAAAGCGCCAGTTTACGATAACCATCCCCGGAGCCACTTCGTCCGGGAAATTACCAAACCATTTTTCGTTCTGTGCAATAATATTCACAAGTCCGATCTGCACCCCGGCCTGTGCTGTCTCAGCATAGTTGATAAAACCGAGCTGTAAGCCTTTCATATGTCCAGCGTAGTTTATACCACCTAATTGTATACTAAAAGTTTGTGCCTTCTCGACATAGTTGATAAAACCAAGCTGTAAGCCTTTCATATGTCCAGCGTAGTTTATACCACCTAATTGTAGACCAAAAGTTTGTGCCTCATAGACATAGTTGACCAAACCGAGCTGTAAACCTTTCACATGTACAGCGAAGTTTACACAACCTAACTGCAGGCCAAAAAATTTGTTGCTGGTATAGTTGACCGGCGCTAAATGTAGCCCACTATAACGATCAGCATAATTAAGAATAAGCCCCAGGCTCAGACCGCCGCTCTCTCCGCTTGATCCGTTGGCAAATCCCAGGGACAGTGCTGACTGTTGGTTTTCACCCCAAATGCTCAAGGTCAGACCCTCGATTGTTTCACTCCGGCTATGAAGTGCAGTATCTGGGGTAAGGCTTAGCTGTATTGACTTACTACTGGCCATGGCTGTATTCGCGGTAAAAATAATAGCCAGACAAAAAAGTATTTTCTTCATTACCTATCTCCTTTTAAATTTGGTAAATAATTGGATTGACTAAATAAATCAACATTACTTCTGAGACTGTCGAAAAAGTCCATTTCATAATACTATAAACAAATATAGGGTCTTGAAAAGTCAACAGTTTCGATAATAACTTTAACTTTTTTTGAGTCAAAAATCATATCTTATTTTTATTTATTTTAAAATAATATTATTAACCTTTTTTCCAACGACTATTTTTCACATCATCAACAATAGCATACAAACATGGAATGATAAGCAGAGTAAGTATGCTGGAAAATGAGAGCCCCCAGACAATTGAGATAGCCATGGGAGTTAGCATTTTTTCTTTACCAAAGATTCCCAAAGCGAGGGGCATCAGTCCTACAATAGTGGTAATGGATGTGAGTAAGATAGGCCGCAGCCGGGTTTTGGACGCCTCAACAATAACTGCAATTCTGTCTCCGCCTTCAGCCATCTTGCGGTTAATAAAATCAATTAAAACAATTGAATCATTTACTACAATTCCCGACAAGGCGATAATGCCCATGAATGACATCATGCCGATGGGTGTCCTCATAACGACCAGTCCAAAAAATACGCCTATAACCGCAAGCGGTATGGTGAACATTAACATAAAAGGCTGGATAAAGGATTTAAAGGTACAGGTAATGATAATATAAATCAGAAAAATTGCCAGCCCGAACGACTGTACCATTGATGCCATTGATTTTTCCGTGTCTTCATACTCACCGCCCAGATTCATAATATAGTCAGGATAACTCTGCATGACCGGTTCCATTATTTTTTTAATTTCAAGATTCACTTTGCGTGAAGTATTAACACCGGTTTCAATATTTGATGTAACCGTAATAACTCTTTTTTCATCATAGCGTCTGATTTTCCCATAGCCAGTGGCAAGCTCTGTCGATGCTACATTTTTGAGCGGAATCATTGCACCATCCGAGTTTGGTATTTTAATATCCAGAATTCCCTGCCTGTTATTTCTGGTTTGCGCATCAAACTTTACCAAGACATCCACCTCGTCATTAGCATCTCTGTATTTGGTGGCAACACTGCCCTTATAAGCGTACATGATTGTATTTGCAATAGATTCAACGTCAAGGTCGTAAAGAGCCGCCCTGTCTTCATCTACGATTACCCGGAGTTCGTCTTTTCCCGGTCGAAAGTTATCTTCAATATCAACAACACCCTTTATTTTACCGAGCTCTTCCATGACTTTATTTGACAGCAGCTCAAGCACCTGGAAGTCATCACCCAGTATTCGAACGGCAACCGCTTTGCCCACTGGCGGGCCGCCCATTTCCTTGTCTACTCTAAAGAGATGTCCGTTTTTCATGACGGCTATTTTCTCTCGAAGAGCTGAAAGAATTTCTTCCCCTGTACGCTTTCGTCCGTGATGATCGGTCAGCCGAGTTTTGATTTGTGCAAAACTGCTTGCATATTCATAGCCTCCCTCTTTAAGACCCAGGTTCGCAGTTTTCATTCCGATATTTGTTTCAACAGACAAGTTCTCTTCGGGAGGAAGATCCATAAGAAGTTTTTCCTGCATAGAACATATTTTTTCAGTCTGTTCTATCTTCGTGCTTGGATCAAGCTCGGCTTTCACCATAAAAGTGTCAAACTCCTGGTTTGGAAAAAGAACAACGTCAAGAGTTGCAATCGCTAATACCAGAATAATAATGCCGCATCCTGCAATAGAAAAAATTGAACGGTACCGGCGAAGCAGAAGTTTGGTTAGTAGATTTGTGTACATGGACTGGAACGCGACAAACCACGTACTTCCAGCACCGCGCATGGCTTTTTGTTTGACCGGCCGGGAAAACTCAGCCAAATGTGAGGGCAGAATAAAAAAGGCTTCCCAAAGAGAAGCGGCCAGAGCAAAGGTAACCACCTGCGGGATAATACCCATAAACTTTCCCAAAGGGCCGGCCATCATCAGCAAAGGCATGAAAGCCGCTATGGTGGTTAAAACAGAAGCTGTAACCGGCCAAAAAACTTCCTGTGTGCCTATCAATGCAGCCTCTTTTACAGGAAGTCCCTGCTCAATATATCTGTAAACATTTTCCGCAACAATAATCGCATCATCAACAATCATGCCCAAAACGATGATGAGGCCAAACAGGGAAAGAGAATTTACAGTAATATCAAAAAAATTCATCAGGATAATAGAGGCGAAAAAGGCAACCGGAATTCCAAGAGCTGTGATTACTGCGGCACGCGCACCGATAAATATAAAAAGACTGGTAATAACAAGAATAAGACCGAACAGGCCGTTTGAATATAATAGATTAAGACGTTTCTGAAGATAAACCGAGTTGTCATTTGCAAAAATAATTTCAGCACCCGGAGGCAGGCGAGGCTCAAAACGTGCGGCAACTTTTTTTATGTCTCTTACAATGTCAACGATATTACCGACCTGTGACTTTCTAACCGTAATATTAAAACTTTTTTTACCGTTTAGATGTGAAATCATGACAGGATTTTCAAAAGTGTCCGAGACGCTGGCCACATCTCTTATGTAAACATGCCCGCCTGCCTTGCTTTTGCGGATTACAATATCTTCAATTTCTCTAACCGTACCCAGCTTTCCCACCGTGCGGACAAGGAGCTCATCATGCTTCAGTTTCATGGTACCGCCGGGCAAATTAATATTTTTTCCCTTCAAGGATCTAACCACATCATCAAGAGCAAGGCCGTATCCTTCCAGCCGTATGGGGTTAACTTCGACCCAGATTTCCCGTTCACGGTCACCCAGCACTTCAACTTCGCTTACGCCATAAATCTTTTTAAAAGCATAAACCATATCGTCAAGCACATCTTTCATCTGATGTTCTGTTCCACCGGCAACAAGACCCACTGTAATGAGCTGAAACATATGTTTGGTTTCGGTGATTTCAGGATCTTCGGCATCCCGGGGGAGATCTTTTATTTTTTCAATTTCTGACTGAACTTCCTGCAGTTTCCGGTAAATATCATCAGCTTCAAGAGTAAATTCAACTGTTACCAGAGAGCGGCCTTCTGAAGAAAAAGAGCTGATATTATCAATATCATCAATGTCTGAAATTTCTTCCTCGATGGGCTTAGTAATAAGCTCTTCAATTTCCTCGGGTGAAACACCCGGATAGGCGGTGACGATTGATAATCCATGAAGAGATATTTCAGGAAATTCTTCTTTGGAGATATTCTTGAATGCCATAATCCCTGCCACAATGATAAGGACCATTGAAAGATTAACCAGAATCGGCTGATCTATTGAAAACTTTGAAATATGCATAACCTGTTTTTAAATATCCTTTTCTATTGTCTTCATGAAAACCCTCGCCTTTGGCGAGGAATCCATGACGAGTAGTACCATTGGCACTAACGTTGCCCTTGAAACACGCCCCTGGGGGGCATGTTCAAGCACCCTCTATACGGGTGATTGTTAACTTGAACGGTCAAATTCCGATGTGCGTATATTTTATTCGTGTTACAGTTCCGAACCAATATTTTCGATATTGATTTCGGAAATAATCAGCATGTCTCCCTCAGCCAATCCCTTCTCTACAACAAGGAGACCATTAACACTTCCGCTGGTTTGTACTATTCTCTTTATAACCCTCTTGTCTTTCATGATATAGACAACTTTCATATTATTTAAAAAATGCACAGCGTTGGAGGGGATGAGTATGAGTTTTTTTGGTTTTGCAGATAAAATAGATACGGCTGCGACCATTCCAGGCAGAAGCTTCTCTTGCGGGTTATCCACAATAATTTCAACCGGGAAAGACCGGGTTGAGGCATCGGCTTTTAACCCGATGGTGCTGACCCTGCCCTGAAAAATCTCTCCTCCAAGACTCTCAAGTACAATTGTTGCTGTGTTATTCATTTCGATTTTGGCAATATCCATTTCTGAAACGTGTACAACAATTTTTATCTTTTGAATATCCACAAGGGTAAAAATGTTTTGTCCCGGCGTGACAAGTTTTCCAAGCTCAACATTTTTCAAGGCGATTTTCCCGTTAAAAGGCGCCTTGATCTTAGTATCCCGTAATTCTTTTTCCGCTGCCCTGACCTCGGAACGTGCAAGGCTGAGTTCGGCATCTGCAAATTGCTGTTCCAAAAGAGTATTATCAGAATCTGAATCAGAGATAACCCCTTCCTTAAAAAGCCGGGTGCTTTTCTTTGAGTCTTTTTGCGCTTTTGATTTAGAAGCCCCTGCTTTTTTTAATAGGGATCTTTTTATCTCTAAAGATATTTCTCTGAACTCATCATCTGTTTCAGCAAGAATCTCACCCTGCAATACTTTGTCTCCAACATCATAATGTATCTTTTTTATTTTTCCGGATATTTCTGAGCTTATCTCAACTTCCTGATAAGCCTGCAGCATACCTACCGCACGAACTTCATACGGTATTTGTTTAAATAAGACTTTTATTGTAGATTGTTTTGATTTTACATCTTCAGTTAGAGACTGTTTCTGTGCAGCTTTGCTGTTATCAGCTTTATTGCCTGAACAACCGATACCGCTGAAAAAGAGTAAACAGCTGAGCATGCATATTACTGCGGTGTAGAATGAAGGCATTTTGGTTTCTCCTTGAAGGGACTTATGTTTATACTGAGTTTTAAAAAAGCGTTTAACCGCCAAAAACCCTATCTAAGATTTATGGATATCCTTTTTCCGGCCGGGCAGAACCGATTCAAGGATTATTATGTGCTCCTGAAGTGCATCCCGGGTTGTACACAGCTCCCCAAGAAGCTGTTTTTGAATTTCAGGAAATTTTGAGCGGCCTTTCCTTGTAACGCTGTAGATTCGTGTAGCTGCTGCACGGCCGGATACCCATTCACCACTAATCAGTCCGTCCTCCTCAAGCTTTTTAAGCAGAGGATAAACTGAACCCGGACTCGGCTTCCATGTCCCGGCGCTCATTCTTTCAATGGCCTTCATAATTTCAGTACCATGATGGGGTTTATCCATGAGCAGAGAAAGCATATACATTGGCAGCATTCCGCGGACAACCCCATGAAACATTGGCGGCGCATTCAGGTTTCGTCCTGAATCTTTATTCAATTTTTGTTTTTTATCTTTCATGATATATATCGGCTCCGATAGTTTAGGCTAAAAGATAACACAACATATATTGTTGTCAAACAAAAAATAAGTTCAGCTTGATAAAAAGATAAAGTTTATAGATAGTACTACTGAAATATTTGACACAATTAAATATAAACTGTTAAGGTTACAAAACAGTTATAAAACAAAATGAGGGACACAACATGAAAATAGTCTTTTATGACATTGAAACTTCCGGATTGTTTCCAAACAAACATGACATTATTCAGATTGCAGCTATCGCATTCTCCATAGAATCAGGGAAATGGAATGAGCTGGAAGAATTCGAAATAAAACTGGAGTTTAACCTTGAAAAAGCAGATCCTGAAGCGCTGACAAACAACTGTTACGACAAAGAAGTCTGGAAGGAAGAAGCCGTACCCCAGAAAAAAGCAATTAAGGTTTTTTCCGATTTCCTCAGAAAGCATTCAGATGTTAAACGAGTAGGAAAAAAATCAGGTAAAGAGTTCCTCTGTTGCAGAACTGCCGGTCATAATATAAAAAACTTCGACGATCCCTTTGTCAGAACTTTTTTTAAAAGAATGGATATTTTCTGCCCAATGGACTTCATGGAGGCATACGATACAATACAGCTGGCTTTATGGGAATTCGGACTTAAGAGAGCAGAGTCTGTCCCGGAGAACTATCAGCTTGGGACACTATGCAGCAAACTGGGAGTAACCCTGGATAACGCTCATGATGCATTGTCAGACATCCGGGCAAATTCAGAACTGACAAAAGCGATCATAAAGTTTTCATAACTGACTCCTTTATTTTGCCTAATAGTTTTTTATATATTGGTAATAAATTTACAATAACACCTCTATCAATGCATGTTCCAGGAAAACTGACGGACGGAACCTGGATCCAAGAACAGAAAGGCTGAACTTATAATTTTCATTTTCTTCCTTCCTTATTTATTCCTCCAGAAAATTTAGAAAACCAAGGTTTTTTTGAGAATTCTCCTGTAAACGTATTAGCCGGCACTTATTGCCAGAGCCGGACACATATCAATACACACACCACAATCTATACAGAATTCTTCACTAACTACTGCTTTGTCATCCAACTCAAGCGCGCCCTGGGCGCATACGTCACTGCAGCAGCCGCAACCGACACAAAGTTCACTATCTATTGTTATTGCCATCTTTCTTCCTTTCTAAAGCATGTCACTTAAACAACTCTGACTTCCTGTTATCTTTTCAAACAATTCAGAGCGTTCTGATTTTATTTTGTCGCTGTGATTCATGATCGCATTCCACATGACCTCCGGGGACCGGTACTGGTTATAAGTTCCTTCAAGACGTTCACCCTCAACTAGTCCAAACAGATAATCCAACTCCTCATCCGTGTATTTCGGCACCAGAGCAAACCCCTGTGCAACCCGCATCACATCAGTGGAGTTAAACTCAAAGGACTCCTGCCACCACTTTGTATATTCATCAAAACCTTTTTCAGTTGAAAGCTCTTTTGCCGCCGCATGGGCAGCCTTATATCCACACATAATAGCTCCCTGGGTCTCCACCTCTACAAAAGCGGCAGCATCACCGATCACAATTACATTTCCCTGCCAGGGTACAGGCATTGCACTAAAAGTCTTAAGGGTACAGCCAACCTGTTTGACAAGCTTGGCATCTTTAAAAGCCCAGGACAGGTCTCCTTTTTGAGTGATATTTTTAAAAATATCGGGAGGAGAATATTTTTTATTTCCGGTACAAATCACGTATCCCACTTTTTCATCATGGATTGAAGGCCCGATCATAACCGGGGCAAGCCCCTGATAATTGCGTCCGAAATATGTTTTTAAAGAATTTTTTTCAAAGACCTCGATCCCTTCCATAAAATAAACAATGCAAAATGCTGTTGCAAACAGCGTTCTTTCCCGGTTAAACCCCAGAGCTTCCGATACACCGGTATTTACACCATCAGCGACAATAAGCTTTTTTGCAGACAAACCTGAATGTTTTCCATTACAGGTGAAAAAAAGTTTGACGTCTTTGCCATTATCTTCAGCATCATAAACCACTGTTGACGACAGATATTCAACGCCCAGACTTACACATTCATCCAGCATTTCTTTTAAAAGAAAACCCTTGTCAAACTTTATAACAATCGGACGTTTATCTTCATAAGCAAAATGAATTGTTTTACCTGCCGGTGAAATATAATATTTATCAGTGACTTTCATTTGTGGTCCACTATATTTAACACTGAAATTATTTTTGGTAAAAAAGACCTCCTCTTTTTCTACCCTCAGAGTGTCCCCTGAGTAATTCTCATCCATAAGAAACTGCTCACAGCAGGCCCGCGTTATTTGAGAGATATCTTTTCTCTTTTCAATCAATACTACCTTCAACCCCTTTTCTGCAGCTGTTTTGGCAGCCATAAGCCCGCCGGGCCCTGCACCAACAATCGCAATATCGTACATTTTAATTCCTTTCACGTTATAATTATATCTATCACTGAGTATAGTAAGTATATATTAGATATATTTTTTTATGCCAATAAAAATTTCATTTTTTCAAACGATATAACTTTTTGAAATGACAAATCAAACCACAAATATAATAAAATCCTTCAAGTGTGTGGGGAATAAAATATTGCAAAAAACAAAAAAAGGGCCTGGATTACTCCAGACCCTTTTAAATATGGCGGGGACGACGAGACTCGAACTCGCGACCTTTGGCGTGACAGGCCAACGTACTAACCAACTGTACTACGCCCCCGTTTTTATCTTATTTTACTGTCTAAACTTTAAAACTTGGTGGGCGGTACTGGGCTCGAACCAGTGACCCTCGGCTTGTAAGGCCGATGCTCTCCCAACTGAGCTAACCGCCCAAGACCCAGCAGTTTAGAATTTTAAATTTTACAATATCTCAAAAATAATGTCAAACAAGAAATAGTATTCTACTAAAAAAAACTAAGGCTTGTTAAATATGCACTAAATACTATTGAGGCGGATGAACGATTTCTGCTTTTTCTGAATAAAAATGAGAGATCTCCTCATGCACCCGGAGAAATTTCTCCGGGTCATCCAGAACCAACGCATGTTTTAGAACCTCATCCGTATGGTCAACCATTATAATGTTTAATTTTTTAAGTATCTTTTCGGGAATATCCTTTAAATCCCGTTCGTTTTCTCTGGGGATAATTACCGTTGTAATGAGTCCCCGATGTGCGGCAAAGATTTTTTCCTTTAATCCGCCTATGGGCAGGACCCTGCCGCGCAACGTTATTTCACCGGTCATGGCAATATCTTTCTTAACCTGTATCCTTGTAAGCGCTGAGACAATCGATGTAGTGATGGCAATTCCTGCTGACGGACCGTCTTTCGGGATAGCCCCTTCCGGAACATGAATATGAATATCCATCTGGTGATAAAGTTCATCTGACAGACCCAGCATTGCTGCACGGGAACGCACATAGCTCATGGCAGCCTGGGCAGACTCTTTCATAACATCTCCAAGCTTTCCGGTAATACTGAGTTTACCTTTTCCCGGCATGGTTGCAACTTCAATAACCAGAAGTTCTCCGCCAACCTCTGTCCATGCAAGTCCCGTTGTTATGCCAATTTTATCTTTCTCTTCAGCGATACCGTAACGAAATTTAGGAATACCCAGATATTTTTCAATTGAGTGTTTCTCAACTTTAATCTCTGTTTCACTGCCGCCCCGCACAACCTTTATCGCCACTTTACGACAGATAGATGCAAGTTCTCGTTCCAGGCTTCTTACCCCGGCCTCCCGGGTATAACGTCTCACAAGCTCGAGCACTGAATTATCAGTAAAAACGAGATTTTCATCAGCCAGACCATTTGCCTCTTTTTGTTTCGTAATCAAAAACTGCTTTGCAATCAGAAGCTTTTCACTCTCCATGTATCCGGTTATCCTTATCACTTCCATCCTGTCCTGAAGAGCCCAAGGGATGCCCTGCAGAGTATTTGCAGTAGTAATAAACATCACCTGCGACAGGTCATAATCAACATCAATATAATGATCATTAAATGTATTGTTCTGTTCAGGATCTAAAACTTCAAGCAGGGCAGAAGCAGGATCACCCTGAAAATCCTTACTCATCTTATCAATCTCATCAAGGAGAAAAATAGGGTTGTCTGTACCTGCTTTTTTTAGAGACTGCAAAATCTTGCCCGGCAGGGCACCAATATATGTTCGTCTGTGCCCCCGAATTTCTGCCTCATCCTTCACCCCGCCAAGAGACTGCCGTACAAATTTACGGCCTGCGGCTCTTGCAATCGATTTTGCAAGGGAAGTTTTACCTACCCCGGGAGGACCGACAAAACAGAGAATCGGGCCTTTTATCTTTTCCACCAGACTCTGGACCGCAAGATATTCCAAAATACGTTCTTTGGGATCCTTTAACCCATAGTGATCTTCATTAAGTATCTTTTCAGCCTCATCAATATCAACCCTGCATTCCGATTTTTCACCCCACGGCAGGGATAACATCCAGTCAATATAATTTCTAACCACATTTCCTTCAGCAGACTGGGGCGGCATCATCTTCAATTTCTTAATCTCTTTTTCAACTTTTGATTGTGCTTCCTGACTTAAATTCTTTGATGCCAGTTTTTCTTCAAGCTCATTTACCTCACTGACCTTTTCATCTTTGTCGCCCATCTCTTTTTGAATAGCGCGCATCTGTTCAGTAAGATAATAATCCTTCTGGCTCTTTTCCATTTGCTTCCGCACTCTGCCTTTTATCTTCTTTTCCACTCTGAGCATGCCCAGCTCTGACTCCATAAGACTGTATATCTTTTCAAGCCTTTCTGTTGAATCCAGGATATCAAGCAATTCCTGTTTTTCAGGCAATTTCACATTAAGCTGTGGCGCCAAAATGTCCGCAAGCTTGGAAGGATCACTAATTGAAGAAACCTTTGCGTAAATATCTTTTGAAATACGCTTGTTAAACTTTATATATTCATCAAGCGTGGAGAAAACTATCTTTACCAGCGCCTTTACTTCAGGATTATCAACAGAGTCTGCTTCTTCCTCTTCAATATCTTCAATAACAGCTGAAAAATAATTTTCGCCATGGATAAACTTTTTCATCCTGTATCTTTTGGCACCCTCAACCAGGACCTTAACACTGCCGTCCGGAAGCTTAAGCATCTGCAGAATAGTGCAGACAGTGCCTATTTGGTACATATTCTCTTCCTCAGGATTATCTACTGTTGAATCCTTCTGAGTCACAAGAAATATCTTTTTGTCTCCCCTAAGGGCTTCCTCAACAGCATTAATGGATTTCTGACGTCCCACAAAAAGTGAAGCAACCATATAAGGAAATACCACAATGTCCCTTAAGGGCATCATCATGATTGAATTGCCGCTGTCTTTCAAAGATTTAAAAATCACCTTATCTGTCCTTAAAAAAATTAATTTTCTTTAAATTATGGAAAGCTGAGAATTGCTTTATCCGTGCTGTACAGCTTAATCTTAGCACGCACAGGATAATGCTTCAAGGTTAAATGAATAGTTCTACTCTACCTAAACAGTACTCTTCTGTTACACAGAACTAAAACTTTAAGAAAAGTGCTTTTAAAAAAAGACTATGCAGATTCTTTCTTCTTACCGTAAACCATAATCGGTTTTGCCTTTTTAGTTAAGACCTCACTGCTGATAATACATTCTTCTATATTAATGCTCGAAGGCAGGTCATACATAATATCCAGCATAATATCCTCAAGTATTGCACGCAATCCTCTGGCACCGGACTTTCGTTCTATAGCCCTTTCTGCAACAGCCTCGAGTAAACCTTCATTAAACCGAAGCTTAACATTCTCAAACTCAAAAAGTTTTTCATACTGCTTGGTGAGAGCGTTCTTCGGCCTTGTAAGTATCTCCACAAGGGCACCTTCATCAAGATCGTTTAAAGTAGACACCACAGGAAGCCTGCCCACAAACTCAGGAATAAGCCCATGCTTTATCAAGTCTTCAGGCTGCACATCACAAATCACCTCACCGACATCTTTCTTTTTAACACTTTTTATCTCTGCACCAAAACCGATAGTCTTTTCGCCCAACCTCTGTTCAATAATACTTTCAAGTCCGTTAAATGCGCCTCCGCATATAAAAAGTATATTTGAAGTGTCTACCTGAAGAAAATCCTGCTGGGGATGTTTTCTTCCGCCTTTTGGAGGCACATTAGCAATAGTCCCCTCAATTATTTTAAGCAGAGCCTGCTGAACGCCCTCTCCCGACACATCGCGGGTGATAGATGGGGTGTCTGATTTCCTCGAGATCTTATCAATCTCGTCTATATAAACTATTCCTCGGGATGCGCGATCTATATTATAATCTGACGCTTGGAGTAAGCTTAATATTATATTCTCAACATCCTCACCCACATATCCCGCCTCAGTTAAGGATGTTGCATCCGCTATGGTAAACGGCACATCAAGCATTCTTGCAAGAGTCTGGGCAAGCAGGGTCTTGCCTGTACCAGTCGGACCGATTAGAAGAATATTGCTCTTCTGAAGTTCAACATTATCCTTACCACCCTTATATTCTATCCTCTTATAGTGATTGTATACAGCAACTGAAAGAACTTTTTTGGCTTTGTCCTGACCAACAACATACTGATCTAAAAACTTTTTTATTTCATGTGGTGCAGGAACAGACTCACGTTTTTTTGAAAGGGACTCTTTCTGTTCCTCGGCAATAATATCATTACACAGCTCTATACATTCATCACAGATATAAACAGAGGGTCCAGCTACAAGTTTTTTAACTTCCTCCTGACTCTTACCGCAAAATGAGCAGAAAAGATGACTTTGTTTTCCTGATCCTTTTTTTGTCGCCATTTTCAACCTCTCATTGTTAATAATTTCAAAAATAAAAATAATGCACTATATGTGATGCGTCCCATGCGGAACGCCGTACATCCCGCTATCACCGGGATTTCCAAAGCTGTCACGTTTACGATTCAAACAACCTTACGACAGATCTCTGTTTTTTATTACCTTATCAATAACACCATACGCCCTTGCCTCATCCCCACTCATAAAAAAGTCTCTTTCTGTATCTTCGTGAAGTTTGTCAGCAGGCTGTTTTGTATGTTTTACCAGTATCTCATCCAGTTCCTTCCTCATTCGAAGGATCTCTTTTGCATGGATCTCAATATCAGTGGCCTGTCCCTGAAATCCGCCCATGGGCTGGTGAAGCATAATTCTTGAGTGTGGCAGGGCATATCTTTTGCCTTCTGCACCGGCAGCGAGCAATACTGCTCCCATACTAGCTGCCTGGCCGAAACAAAGAGTTGAAACATCACATTTCACATACTGCATGGTATCATAAATCGCAAGCCCGGCGGTTACGTGTCCGCCAGGTGAATTTACATAAAGATGGATCTCTTTGTCGGGATCTTCAGACTCCAAAAACAGCATCTGAGCAATGATGATATTCGCCACAGGATCATCTACCTGGCCGCCCAAAAAAACAATTCTGTCTTTTAAAAGCCTTGAATAAATATCATATGCACGTTCTCCCCTGCTGGTCTGTTCCACAACCATGGGTACAAGCTGCATTGTCTCCGACGTATTTTTATTATAACCTGTTGTCATAGGAATAACTCTTTCTACTTATCAGCAAAGTTTGCCTTTGAGATAATCAAATCCAGTGCTTTTTTCTCAAGGACCTGAGGTTTTATCATATCATCTGTTACCTTTTCTTTCACAAAAGCAACATCCTGACCCACCTGCTTGGCAAGATCCTCATATTTTGCCTCAATCTCGCTCTGATCCGCATCCAGATTTTCCTTTTTAGCAATAGCTTCCAAAAGAAGCGCTGAACGGACCTGTTTTTCAGCAGGCTGTTTATAACTCTCAATTAACTGTTCCGGACTCTGGCCCATATCCCCTAAATTCATGCCCTGGGCAGCAAACATCTGCTGCATTTCCGTTACCATATTTTTTGCCTGGGCCTCAACCATTTTTTTAGGGACATCAAAGCTGTTTTTCTCAATTAAGATTTCAAAGATTTTTTCCCTTATATCCCCTTCAGACTTCTGCTTCTTTCTTTCAAGCATTGATTCCTTGAATTTATCTTTAAGGTCCTGAATATCCTTATACTCTCCCAAATCCTTGGCAAACTCATCATCAAGCTCAGGAATCACTTTTTCTTTGATCTCATTTAAGGTAAGCGTAAAATCCGCTTTTTTACCTGAAATATTCTTATCTTCATAATCTTCAGGAAGATCAATGGAAAAAGTCTTATTTTCACCCTTATTCATACCTATAATATGATCGGAAAAACCAGGCAAAAATGTATCTTCTGAAATTTCCATGGGAAAATTCTGCTGTTTGCCCTGAGGAAGAGGCTCTCCAGCTACTAACCCCTCATAATCCACTAAAACATTATCTCCCTTTTGAACCGGTCTTCCCTCTACCTCTTTAAGGGTAGCATGGCTGTTTCTTAATGTTTCTATCTCCTTATCGACATCTTCGTCACTAATCTCAACCTTTTCCTTATCAAGTTCAAGGCCTTCATAATCTTTAACATCAATTTCAGGCTTCACCTCAAAAACAGCCGTATATGTGAAATCTTTTCCCTGTTCAACAACTCCATTCTCAATTTTAGGCGGTGAAACAGGCATTTCCTTTGCTTCTTCCAGGGCTTTTGGATAGGAATCACTGACAAGTTTTGAAATAACATCCTCCTCAACCTGTGCTTTAAAATGTTTCTTCAAAATAGCAAGTGGAGCTTTTCCTGGTCTAAAACCCTTTATTTTTACTTCTTTTTTTAAACCTTTATAGGCCTTTTCGATTTCACCATCCACCAAATCCAAAGAGATGCAGACAGTCATTCTTTTTTCCACATCATTTACACTTACAACATCTACTTTCATCTTTATTTTATACTCCTTTTATTATGCGAGAGGGGGGACTTGAACCCCCACGGTGTTACCCGCTGGATCCTAAATCCAGTGCGTCTGCCATTCCGCCACTCTCGCTGTTTTTTAACTTTTAATACCTTCACCATAACTTTTGTGTAATCTTTAAATATTACGTTTTTTGCCTAAATATGTCAATAAATTTAGAACAGCCATACCTTTCTTAATAGTTTTATCGACCCATGCTTATTATGGAAATAATATTAAATCCGGATACAAAAAAATTCAGTTTAAATATAAGAATTTGAGGAATATAAAATAAGGCAACGATCTTTTTCAGGATAATACTGACTAAGGTTAAAGACTTAAACAGGAACAAACATCATATTAAGTTTTGGAAAAATCAGCACTCATCCTCTTGACTCGCCGCGGTAGAGGTCTTTTCCATTTTCTGAGAATACCCGTTTTGAATATCTATCAAAGCGTTGTAAACACCTTTATCCTCAATAAGATCCTTGTGGCTGCCTTCTTCAATGATCTCCCCCTCTGACATCACAATAATCTTGTGAGCATTCCGAATAGTAGTCAGGCGGTGAGCAATTACAAATGAGGTTCGGTTTTTCATAAGATTTTCAAGAGCTTTTTGAACCTCCTTCTCAGAACGAGAATCAAGCGAGGAGGTTGCCTCATCAAGAACCAGTATGGGTACATCCTTAACAATTGCACGGGCAATTGATATGCGCTGACACTGACCCCCTGAAAGCATTGCTCCCTTCTCACCGGTTAGCGTATCATACCCTTCAGGAAGAGACATTATGAAATCATGTATATTTGCTGCTTTTGCAGCACTAATAATCTTTTTTTCAGATATGTCCTTGCCTCCATAAGCAATATTGTTCCGAATGGTATCATTAAAAAGAAGTGTTTCCTGAGTAACAAAAGCGATCTGATCCCTAAGTGACTTTATCTGAACATCTTTAATATTTAAACCATCAAAATATATTCCGCCTTTATTTACATCATAAAACCTTAACAAAAGGTTTGCGATGGTACTTTTACCCACACCACTATGCCCCACAATAGCAAGGATCTCTCCTTTTTTAACCTCGAAACTTATTTTTTTTAGAACAGGAGTATCCTCATACTGAAAAGATACATCTCTAAATTCTATAGAATTCTTAAGTATGGGAAGCGGAACCGAACCATCTTTGTCAGCAATTTCAGGAACCAAATCAAGAATTTCAAAAACCCGGATAGCAGCAGCAACACCGACTTGTATTGCTATACTTTCTTTGGCAAGAACTTTTATAGGTTTATACAGCATTGCAAGCGCTGCTACAAAAGAAAAGAACTTCCCTGCTGTCATTTGTCCATTCAAAACCTTGATTCCGCCATAATAGATAATAGCCGAGATAAGGATTCCTCCAAAGATCTCCACTACAGGAGATGCAATAATAGCAACCTTAAGACTCTTTATGGCATTTTTGAGAAGGCTAAAAGATTCCTGTTTAAAACGTTCGACCTCATAACCCTCCATACAAAACGCTTTAACCGTCTGACTCCCTGAGATTGTTTCATCAAGAAATGTACTGATACGCCCGACCTTTTCCTGTCCGCGCCGGCTGTACCTTCTGGCTTTCTTCCCAAGCTTGGTTGTAAGAAAGACCAGCGGCGGAACAACAATAAGGCATACAAGCATCAGCTTCCAGTTCTGATAAAAAGCCACCCCTGCAAGCGCTATGATCATAAAGAAGTTTTTTATAACTTTCATAACCGAAGAGGACACCGTACGCAGAAGGACCGCAACATCATTATTTATCCTTGAAATTATTATACCGGTTGAAGTTTTAGTGAAAAAGGAGAGTGGAAGAGTCAGAATATGCTGATAAAGAATGTCCCTTAAGTCAGTAATAACATTGCTGCCGACATAACCAATAAGGTAGTGTTGTCCAAAATCAGCAGCACCTTTAACGAAATACAACACTATCAGTAAAATTGGGACAAAATAAAGCATCGAAACATTTTGTTCCTTAAAGATATCGTCAATTGCCGGTTCCACAAGATAGGCAATCGCACCAGTTGCCCCGGAAAGTATAAGCGTGCATAACACAGAACCCAGAAAATAAGATATATAGGGCTTTGAATAATTAATTAATCTTAAATATACTTTCATTATATTTTAGTAGTACAGCTCTCCGTTTAACACAAAATCACAAAAAAAATAACTCATCACTACAGGAAGAATGTTACTCCCCACAACAAGCTACGGGGTATCTCGACAATTAAGCTTGATTATTTTGAATACATGTCGCTTGACTCCGCACCAGGGTTCGGAGTATGCGCGGCATACTCCCGATCCTGCAGGCACTTAAAATCATTCAACTGTTACACTTTTGGCCAAATTCCTGGGCTGGTCTACATCCGTGCCTTTAAAAACAGCCATGTGATAGGCAAAAAGCTGGAGAGGAACAACCATAACAATGGGCATTAAAATTGGATCTGTATCCGGTATATAAATAACATGGTCAGCTTTATTTGCTATTTCCTGATCACCTTCAATGGCAATCGCAATAACACTTCCTTTCCGTGCTTTTACCTGCTCGATATTACTTACTATTTTTTCATACACCCTATCACCCGGAACAAGTGTTACAACCGGCATGTCTTCATCAATAAGCGCTATGGGACCATGTTTCATCTCACCGGCGGGATAACCTTCAGCATGAATATAAGAAATCTCCTTAAGTTTTAAAGCACCTTCCAACGCAATGGGGTAATTTATCCCCCTGCCGAGATAAAGAAAATCTCTGGCATTAACGAATTTTTGTGCAACTTCCTTGATTTCAGATTCAAGCTCCAGGACTTTTTCAACAAGATGCGGCAGCTTCACAAGATTTAAAAGCAACTCTTTTGCTCTTTCATCACTTAATGCATCCTTTTTTCTTCCAAGATAAAACGATAAAAGAAGAATCGCTATAATTTGACTGGTAAAAGCTTTAGTGGAGGCAACCCCTATCTCAGGACCGGCATGTGTATAAAGCACATGATCACAGCTCCTGGCAAGAGAACTCTCCACAACATTACATATGCAGAGAAGCTTTGCTCCCTTTTTCTTTCCCTCTCTCATGGCAGCAAGTGTATCAGCAGTTTCACCGGACTGGGAGATTAGCACAACAAGAGTTTTATCATCAACAATGGGATCTCTGTACCTGAACTCTGAAGCGAGATCAACTTCAACGGGTATCCGGCTAATATCCTCAACCATGAATTTTCCCACCAGACCGGCATAATAAGATGTCCCGCAGGCAATGAAACATACCTTGTTTATATTTTTCATCTTCTCAGAACTAAGGCTTACACCGTCAAGGAACACATCTCCCGTATCTTCTAAAATACGGCCCCGCAAGGTATCAATAATTGCACGGGGCTGTTCAAATATTTCTTTCAGCATAAAGTGTTTATAACCGTCTTTTTCCGCCATTAACGGATCCCAGGTAATATGAGACGGAGCTCTTTCAACAATTTCCCCTTCAAGTGTCTTTATCTCAACATTTTCGGCATTAAGAATCGCTATTTCTCCATCGTTTAGAAAAATCATATCGCGGGTATGGGAAAGAACAGCAGGAATATCAGAAGCAACAAAATTCTCACCCTTCCCAAGTCCAAGAATAAGCGGACTCTCATTTCTTGCCGCGATAATTCTTGACGGTTCGGATTCAAGCAAAACAGCAACAGCATAAGACCCCCGAACCATAGAAAGACCCTCTCTTACCGCGCTTTCAAATGAGGACCCCATTTTTAAAAAGCGTGCAAAAAGATGTGAGAGCACCTCACTGTCGGTTTCCGAGCTAAAAACACTTCCCTCACCCTTTAACATCTTTTTTAATTCAACATAATTTTCAATAATACCATTGTGAACAACTGCGATTCCTTCATAGAGGTGGGGGTGAGCATTCATTTCCGACGGCCTGCCATGAGTTGCCCAACGAGTATGGCCTATTCCAGTTTTTCCGTTAAAAAATTCTCCAGAAACAACCTTTTCCAACTCAGCAATTTTACCCTCACACCTACAGACCTTTATTTTTTCATTATCAAAAATTGCAACACCGGCAGAATCATACCCCCTGTATTCCAACCGTTTTAGGCCTTCCACCAGTACATCTATGGGTTTTTTTTCACCTGTATAACCAACAATACCGCACATAAGAAAATCTCCAATAATTGTTTCTTATTATTGTCTCCTTCGAGATTTAAATCCCTAGTCTTTATACGAAGAAAATTTAATACTTCTGGAAAAGTAAATGATTTTTATACCGTTAACTCCTTAAGAGGCTTTTTGCGGTTTTTTTGTTTTTTCTTCAGCCCTCTTCAACGGAATACTGAATCCATCGCTTTATAGACAGGGGTAGTTCAATTCTCAGAATCTTTTTTTGTACCGGCCTTGAAGTAATTATTATAATTCACCTGTCTGACCCGGGTAACACCCAGAGCTTTTTCAGGCACATCCTTTGTAATGGTAGAACCCGCGCCAATCAGAGCATTTTCCCCGATCCTTACAGGTGCAACCAGAGCCGTGTTGCTGCCTATAAAAACACCATCTTCAATAATGGTCTGATGCTTATTTTTCCCATCATAATTACAAGTAATCGTACCTGCGCCCACATTCACACCCTCACCAACTAATGTGTCGCCGATATAAGTCAAATGACTTACTTTTGAACCCTTTCCGATTGTCGATTTTTTAATTTCAACATAATTTCCAACTTTCGCACCTTCTCTCACATTTGCCTGGGGCCTTAAATGAGCAAAAGGGCCAACAACAACATTATCACCAACAAAAGCTTCCTGAATCACACATGCTGGCTTAATATGCACACCGTTTCCAAAAACAGAATCCGTTATAACTGAGTTCGGATCAAAGATGCTTCCCGAACCAATTGAAGAATTTCCTTTAATAGTATTATTTGGATAGATAACAGTATCTCTGCCGATTTTTACTCCTGCATCAATTATAGTTGATAAAGGATCAATAATCGTGACCCCTTCTTTCATATGAGACAAGTTTATCCTTTTCCTCATCTCTTTTTCAACCTCTGAAAGATCTACCCTGTCATTTACCCCTTTCACTTCAAGGGGATCTTCTGTTTCTATTGCCTGCACCTTCTGTCCCGACCCAACTGCAATCGAAACAATATCCGGAAGATAATATTCACCCTGTTTGTTATCTGTTTTTACATTTTTTAGCGCTTCAAAAAGAAAAGATGCTTTGCAGCAGTAAATACCCGTATTTATCTCGGATATTTTTCTCTGTTCATCTGTTGCATCCTTTTCTTCAACGATTTCAGTGAAACACCCGTTGCTGTCCCTGACAATTCGTCCATAACCGTAAGGATTATCAAGCACAATTGAAAGAACACTTACAACACAACTATTTTTCTCATGGTTACTTATAAAACTTTCAAGAGTATGGGGATTAATAAGGGGAACATCCCCGCAAAGAATAAGCACGTCTCCTTCAAAGTCTTCGAAGCAATTTCCAGCAGCCATAACAGCATGGCCTGAACCCAGAGGTTCTTCCTGATATGCGAAAGAAACTTTTTCATTTTTAACCACTTCCTCAACCTTATCCTTCTGATGTCCCACTACCATAACGATTCTGCTGCAGCCAATCTCTTTGGCTGCTTTTAATGGATACAGAAGCATGGGAATCCCTGCTACAGGATGAAGAACTTTAACAAGGTCTGATTTCATCCGAGTACCCATACCTGCTGCAAGGATAATTGCGGTTATTTTATTCATAATCCACCTTTCTTTAAAACAGCAGTGATAAAATCATTAATATTTCAACATTCTACCATAGCGTAATTCAGGAAAAATCACATGTCCTTGACAAAATATACTCTTTCATGACATTATCAAAAATTATATACGCACTATAACCGATTAACAGTTAAATATCAATTACGGACATTTTATGAAAAAACTACTGATCATATTGCTAATAATTCTTCTGGCATGCCTGACCTCATGTTCCTCTACTCCGCAGACAAAAAAGACAAAACCCATGGGAAAAGCTGAGGCAGACTATAACAAAGCAGTAAAGTTTTTTAATAAAAAACTTTACTTTGAAGCCGTCCCCTCCTTTGAGGAATTAAAAGACAAATACCCGGTAAGCCCCTATGCAGCCCTTGCTGAACTTCGTCTAGGGGACTGTCATTTTCTTCAAAACGAACTGGAACTGGCAATTCATTACTATGATAATTTTAAGCGTCTCCATCCAAGCAATCTAAACGTTCCCTATAGCATATACATGACCGGCATGTGTTACTTTAATCAAATACTTGAAGTTGACAGGGATCAGACAGCAGCCCTTGAAGCAGTTGAGTATTTCCAGTCACTTGTTGATCTTTACCCTGAAAGCCCATACTCGGGCAAAGCATTATGTAAAATTTCAGAAGCAAAAAAACAGATCGCAGAGCATGAGACCCTTGTGGGCCTGTTCTATCTTGAAAACAAAAAATACAAAGGAGCCACCAAACGTTTTATCAAACTTTTAAAACAATACCCGGCATCCATTGACAAAGAAAAAATATACTATCACATTGCACAGGCAGATTTTGAATCAGGCAACGTCCCTCGTGGCAACAGAATAATATTACTGCTTGAAAACAAATATCCTGAAGGCACCTATACCTCCCTGGCAAAAAATCTGATCGGACAAAACCAGCCGGAGGTAAAAACACCGAAAAAAAAAGATAAAAACAAAAAGTAGCTTTTCTAGCCCACTTCCCTACTGAGCTTTTCGATTAAACCACAGGCTTTATCAATAGCTTCTTCGATTCTTGTCGGCTCGCTGCCACCCGCCTGTGCCATGTCTGGCCGTCCACCACCCCGGCCACCCACAACAGGTGCGATCTCCTTAATAATAGTACCGGCTGACACTTTATCCTTCTTATCTTTTTTCACCATGGCCAAAAGATGCGCCTTACCATCAAATTCTGTTCCCAGCAGGATCACACTGTTCATATCAATACGGTCTCGCAGCTTATCCCCATATTCACGCATTGCTTTAGGATTTATCGGATCAATACGGGTAGAAATTACAGAATAATCTCCTATCTTCCTGACAGTATCAAGAACAGAATCAGCCTGTTTTGAAATAAGCTGACCCTTAAATTTTTCGATCTCTTTTTCCATATTCCTGCTGTCTGAAATAATACGTTCCACTCTCTCAACCAGCATACGCGGCTCTGTCTTAAGAATAGCAGACAGACGTAAGAGGATATTCTCTTCTTTCCTGACAAATTCACATGCCGCATCTCCTGTAACCGCTTCAATACGCCTCACTCCTGCTGCCACAGCACCTTCACTCACGATTTTAAACAGACCTATTTCTCCTGTAGAAGAAACATGGTTGCCCCCGCAAAGTTCCATACTGTAGTCCCGAATATCTACCACCCTTACCTTGTCTCCGTATTTTTCCCCGAACAGTGCGGTTGCCCCCATTTCCATTGCTTCCTTAGCCGCAAGAACCTTAACCTCAAGCAATATGTTTTTCCGGATATGTTCATTAACAAGATCTTCAACCTTTCTCAGATCCTCCTTTTTGATCGCTTCAAAATGGGTAAAGTCAAAACGCAGACGATCAGGCGTTACCAGCGAACCTGACTGTTTAACATGATTACCCAGTATTTTTCTTAATGAGGACTGAAGGATATGGGTTGCAGTATGATTATTCGATATTGCACTGCGCCTTGAATCATTAACATTAAGGACAACAACATCCCCCAGCCTGACCTTCCCTTCTTCAATTTTACCCCGATGCACCGTAAGTCCGGGAACAGGTTTTAAGGTATCAGAAACCTTAATTGTATAGCCATTACCTGTAATAACACCCCTGTCACCGACCTGGCCACCCGATTCTCCGTAAAAAGGAGTTGTCTGTGTTATTATCTCTACCTCTACTCCTTCTGAGGCTTCGTCAACTGCAGAATCACCAACAATTATCTTTAAGATTTTGGAGCTGCTTTCAATCTCATCATAACCGGTAAATTCGACATTGACACCTTCCTGAACAATTTCGTTGTATATATTTGCGACTTTATCATCCCCGGAACCTTTCCAGGCCTGCCGCGCCCGTTTTTTCTGCTTTTCCATCGCCTTCTCAAAACCAGCGATGTCCACTTCAATATTATGCTCCCGCACAATATCACTTGTCAGATCAACCGGAAAACCGTAAGTGTCATAAAGCTTAAAAACAATATCCCCATTTATAATCGTCTTCTTTTCCTTTTTAATTTTTTCAACTTCCTGTTCAAGAATCTCAAGACCGGACTTAAGCGTTAAAGAAAAGGATTTTTCCTCATTAAATACAACTTTTTTTATATAATCGATAGAACGGTTAAGTTCAGGATATATATCCTTCATCTGCTCGGCAAGCACATCAACAGCATCATGAAGAAAAGGCTTTTCAAGGCCAAGAAGTTTTCCTCTTCTAGCCGCCCTTCTCATTATTCTTCTCAATACATACCCTCTTCCTTCATTGGACGGCATCACTCCGTCTGCAATCAAAAAAGATGTGGCTCTGCAGTGGTCAGAAATAACCCTAATGGAAGTATCATGCTCCGGATCAGAACCGTATTTGACACCTGATATTTTTTCCACAAAACGGATAAGAGGTTCAAACAAGTCTGAATCATAATTACTTTTTTTGTTCTGCAGCACAGCAGCAACTCTTTCCAAACCCATACCAGTGTCTATACTCGGTTTCGGAAGAACAGTCTTGTTGCCATTAATGTCCCGGTCATACTGCATAAATACAAGGTTCCACAACTCAAGGTATCTGTCACAGTCACAGCCTACTTTGCAGTCAGAACGGCTGCACTTAAACTCTTCGCCCTGATCGATCAGAATTTCAGAACACGGGCCACAGGGACCGGTATCTCCCATTGACCAAAAATTATCTTTCGCACCCAGTCTTACGATCCGGTCCGGGGAAACTTTCACCTGATCTTTCCAGATATCATAGGCCTCGTCATCATCTAAAAACACAGTCACCCAAAGCTTTGAAGAATCTATCTTAAGAATACCTGTAAGAAACTCCCATCCCATTTTTATAGCATCCTGCTTAAAATAGTCTCCAAAAGAAAAATTTCCAAGCATCTCAAAGAAGGTATGGTGGCGAGCTGTTCGCCCCACATTTTCAAGATCATTATGTTTTCCACCGGCACGCACACATTTCTGAGAGGAAGTCGCTCGGCTGAATGGCCTCTTTTCCTCACCCAGAAAAATACCTTTAAACTGTACCATGCCGGCATTTGTAAAAAGAAGCGTGGGGTCATTCTGCGGAACAAGGGGGGCACTCTCTACAATAGTATGTCCTTTTGACTCAAAATATTTCAGAAATTCATTTCTTATTTCAGCTGCTGTTTTCATATCCCTACCATAGAAAAATTATAAATTAGCCGTATACCGCACAAAAAAACTACGAGGATGTTAGTCCTGATCATCAGGGCTAACATCCTTCACAATTCTATATATAACTCCTGATGAGAAACCGCGTGATTTTAAAAACGAGAGAATTTTTGACTGAGACGGCTGTGCAATAGAAGAAAAACGTTTACTTACCGCTTTTCGAGCTGTATCTTCTTCACTAAACTCTTCCCAGACTTTCTGCTGAATCCTGTCTGCTACGTCTTTTTTAATACTCTTTTCTCTTAAAAAATTATACAGCTTTGCTTTGCCCCACAACCTGTTTTTTATCCTTGACTCTGCCCATCTGTAAGCCACATCATAATCATTAAGAAATCCTTTTCTTAAAAGCTCCTCAATAATATTATTTACAAGATTTGTCTCAAAATCCTTGTCCAAAAGTTTTTTCTCAAGCTCTTTAGTTCCGTGGGGCCGACGGGCAACAAATGCATATGCCGAGCCTAAGGCTTTTTTAAAAGACTCATCTTTTTCCATCCAGCTTAGTTCTCTTTTTCAGCCTTATTATCAGATTTATTTAAACCCGCCTTTTCAAGGATCTCTGTCTCTATCGCCTGAAGTATTTCCTTATTTTCTTTCAGAAAGGTCTTTACATTTTCACGCCCCTGTCCAAGCCGGTCACTTTTATAAGAGAACCATGAGCCGCTCTTTTCAACAACCCCTTCTTCAACACCCAGATCTATAAGATCCCCCTCTTTCGAAATACCTTCTCCAAACATGATATCAAATTCAACCTGTCTGAATGGCGGGGCCATCTTGTTCTTAACCACCTTGACTCTTGTTCTGTTGCCAAGAACCTTGTCTCCATCCTTAATTGCACCGATCCTTCTTATATCCATACGTACTGTAGAATAAAATTTAAGGGCATTTCCGCCTGTCGTGGTCTCGGGATTCCCGAACATTACCCCAATTTTCATTCGGATCTGATTAATAAATATAACAGAGGTTTTTGATCTGCTTATGGCAGAAGTAAGTTTTCTTAAGGCCTGTGACATCAGACGTGCCTGAAGACCCATGTGTGAATCCCCCATATCACCCTCAATCTCAGCACGTGGTACAAGCGCAGCCACAGAGTCAACTACCAGAACATCAATACCCCCGCTCCTCACAAGCATCTCTGCTATCTCCAAAGCCTGTTCACCATGGTCCGGCTGAGAAATCAAAAGTTCATCGGTTTTCACACCCAGTTTTTTAGCATATGACACATCAAGTGCATGCTCTGCATCAATAAAGGCTGCAACACCGCCGGTCTTTTGTGCTTCCGCAACAATATGAAGAGAAAGTGTGGTCTTTCCTGATGACTCCGGCCCGTAAATTTCAATAACCCTTCCTCTGGGTATCCCACCAATACCCAGTGCAATATCAAGACTTAAGGATCCCGTAGGAATAGAAGGCACCTCATTTAAAAACAGCCCGTCATCACCCAGGCGCATTATAGCACCTTTACCAAACTGTTTTTCTATCTGGCTGACGGCCATCTCTATTGCTTTATTTTTATCTTTATCTCTCGTTTCTTCTTTAGCCATATTTATTCCCTCCACCTCTACTATTTAGAAAGTTGAATACTTTTCAGTTCTGAATATACCGGCCCCTCCGGCATCAAATCACTTTTGTAAAAAGTAATCCGATCTGCTTCAAAGCTACCGGGTTCTGTCCGGATCTGTTCAAAAACATCTCTTAACTGCTTCTTTGCCCTACCGTCCCTGAGCCTGCCTATAGTAAGGTACGGAGAAAAGGACCGTTTTCCCTTTGCAAAACCCAAAGATTCAAGAGATATATCTATATCTTTTTGAATATTATATAAGACATCATCAACCCTCAGCCCTGCCCAGATAACTTTTGGATTATTACTACTTGGAAAAGCACCCAGACCGGAAACAGAAACATTAAAGCTATTTAAATTTCCTGCTGTATTTATCAGGATATCTGAAATATCTTCTATTTTATCCTCACATGTCGGACCAAGGAATTTAAGGGTAAGGTGCATGTCCTTCGACTTGACCCATTTTATTCCGTCAATTTTAGACCCAATTTCCTGCTGAATCCCTGCCAGCAATTCTTTTATGTTTTCTTTTATCTCAAGTGCTATAAAGGTGCGGAAATATTCCATTTAAAGCCTATTTCAATAAGTGATAACAGGTACCACAGGAGCTGTTTTTTGTCAATTTAACCAGACACTCTCTGATTTATTAAACAGTATAGAAAACAGTTTTGACATATACGGTCAAAACACAATTATTTAAATAAATAATTATTGGATAGGAATCCCAAGCACAGCCCTTCTGAGATACTCAAGAGCCATGTGCGAGGTCATTAGCTTTATTCTTTCTCGATCATTAAAGGAAAAACTATGCTTCCTCACTTCGGTTTTTTCTTCAGATGAAACAGCAATATAAACTGTTCCCACCGGCCTTTCAGCTGTTCCGCCCGAAGGCCCTGCTATTCCGGTAACCGCAAGCCCAAAAGTTGTGTCTGAAACTTTTCGCACCCCCTCTGCCATCAGCTTTACCACCGGCTCGCTAACAGCGCCGTATTTAATTATACTATCAACAGGCACATTCAGGATTTCCTCTTTTGCCTGATTACTGTAAACCACAAAAGACCTCTCAAAATATGCTGAACTGCCCGGAACATTTGTAATTCTGTGTGAAATCAACCCACCTGTGCAGGACTCTGCAACAGCTATTGTGGCTTTCTTTTCAGACATAACCCTGCCCACAACCTCTTCCAGAAGCTCTCCATCCTTAGAATATACAAATTCTCCGATTCGCTGCTCAACTGAATCAACTGCTTTTTGAAGCTCCGCTTGAACTTTATGTTCATCAGCCCCCTTGCCTGTCACCTTAAGACTTATCTCAGGGAAACTCGGATAATACGCGAGGCTGATCAAGCCATCATCCGGCAAAACATCTACAAGCTTTTCCTGCAGAACCGACTCCCACAGCCCGAACACTTTAAGGGTCTTTGATAAAATAAAGTTTTTGCTACCGCATTCTTTTTCAAGGTATGAAACAAGAAAACTTTCTGTCATGGCCCGCACTTCACCCGGAACACCCGGCAAAAAGATAAAATGTTTATTATCTTCTATTATAAGAAAGCCGCATGCGGTGCCAACCGGATTAGAAATAACAATAGACCCGTCAGGCAAAACAGCCTGTTTTTTGTTAACTTCACTGACCTTCCGGTTCGCCTTTCCAATAAGCTTTTCCATGGCTGAAAAAGCCTCCTGATTAAGGATAAGTTCTTTCCCAAAACAACGGGCAGCCGCTTCAGAAGTCTTATCATCTTCTGTGGGGCCCAGCCCTCCGGTTACAATTATAAACCTTGTCTCCTTGTTTAAGTTCCTTAAGGCCCCGGAGATATCATCAAGCCCATCACCGACAGTTATTATTCTGGAAATAGAAAAGCCTCTTAAATAGAGAGACTCTCCAATAAACCTGGCATTTTCATCCGCAGTCCTTCCGGAGGTAAGCTCATCTCCAATAGTAATTATTTCAATCATAATTTTCTTTGAAAAAACCTGTTACTTGTTTTTTCTCGATCTTAAACCCGGGCATAAAACTTATAGTCGGCTGCACCGGGCAACCTGTTTTATACATTATCTGGCTGCACTTTAGCAGCACATATCTTTCTTTGCTTAAAAAATCTTGAAAAAGAGGATTGCCTGCAGCACCAGATTCGCATAAACTCCGGCAACAATATCATCAAAAACAACCCCCACCCCGCCATGAACATTATCGTTTATCCGGTTTGCAGGGTAAGGTTTTGTAATATCAAATATTCTAAACAGCACAAAACCTGCGGCAATATATCTCCAGTCACAGGGCAGGAAAGCCATGGTAACAAAATAACCGGCTATCTCATCAATAACAATCTGAGAAGCATCCTCCTTTTCAAATATCTTTTCCGCTCTTTCAGACACCCATACAGAAAGAGCAATAAACGCTAATATCGTCAGAAGGTAAACAGGAGGACTAAGGGATGCTATTATTATAAAAAGCAGAACACCCACAACTGAACCTGCTGTCCCGGGCATAAAAGGAGAAAACCCGCTGTAAGCACCTGTCGCAAGAAAAATAATAAACCCTCTGTTAAACCTGCTCATGCATCCACCTTTTCAACAAGCACCTCATTTCCGGGAAGAATTTTCTTTAAGGCAGAAGTATCTCCTTCAATTTTCCCAAATACATTTACAGAACTGGCAGGCCTTATCTCCCCCTCCCGGCTTATCGGGGTAGCACCAAAAAAGATACAAAAGGCCGCACCTGTGGGCCAGTAGCCAAGATCACCACTTAAAACAACTTCAAGCGCCTCTTTTTCAATACCTGTATTAACTGGAATTGTAAAATATATCTCATCACCCCAGACATTAACATCTTCTTTAAAAGGAAGTGCCCCCCATATCTTATCTGCGGTTACGCTGTCAGAAAGCAGGGCAAATACTTCAACCTCTCCTGATGATATTTTCATTTTACGTACCATTTCTAGGTATCCCTGCTCCTCAAAGGCCTTAGATTCCCAGCCCCCTTAACTTTTATAATTCCCTTGCCAGGTAATATTTTTCAATAATATCACAAATAACATGCCCGGCACAAAGGTGTACCTCCTGAATATTCGGAGTATTTTTTGAAGGAACCGTAAGACAAATATCTGAAACAGATTCAAGCGTTGACCCTTCTTGTCCAATAAATGAAATGGTCATGACCCCTGCTTTTTTTGCAGCATCAAAAGCTTTAATAACATTAACCGATGATCCGCTGGTACTTAAACCCCATACAATATCTCCTTTTTTTCCTAAAGCCTCAACCTGTCTTGAAAATATTGAATCATAATCAAGATCATTTGAAATACTGGTAAGAATTGCTGTATCTGTGGTAAGTGCAATCGCAGGAAGCGCTTTTCTATAAGTCCTAAACTTATTAACAATTTCCGCAGCAAAGTGCTGGGCTTGAGAAGCGCTTCCTCCATTTCCGAAAATCAAAAGTTTATGTCCATTTTCAAAACAATTAATAATCTCCTGCGCTATTTTTGCCAAAATATTTGCATTTTTCTTACCACTTTCTAAAATAACGCGTGATGACTCCTCAAAAAATCCTAAAATATCTTCATTTACCATCATTTTATCCTTCCAAAAACATACTAAATTAAAAACTGTAATTAATAATTTTAATATTATAAAGCAGAATATTTTGTGTCAAGCACTGAATATCCATATTTCACAGAGTAACGTATTAAAACATATTCCCCTTATAAAAAAAATTTAAAGATCCAGACATATGCAGACATAACCTAACTGCAAAAAAAAAGGAAACATGAAATTAACTGCTTATTCTAAAAGCCGTTTGTTTCAGTTTCCTTAAAATACTCTTAAACAAAACAGATATTATGGATCAGTCCTGTTCCACATCAACGGTCATATAACCGCCCTTCCTTAAAGCAGCATCAGTATCAACATCCAGATTCACCTTCAGGGCTGCCACTTCTCTAAGAGATTTCACAATTTCCCTGTTATCTTCAGCATCCACAAGAGGTTTTGACCCTTTTAATAACTGCCTTGTCCTTTTATTTGCCATATGAACAAGAATAAATCTATTATCTACGTTTTTCAGACAGTCTTCAACTGTAACTCTTGCCATTTCCTTTGCCTCCGGGATTGTGCTTTGTATTGATTTATTTTACTATCTAAAGTTTAAATTCTAGTGATATAATTAGTAATTAATCAAAATAACAGATTGACCCAAAACAGTCAATACAATTAAGTGGGCAGGTATTTTCAGACTACAGCTGCTCCTTAACACATAATGAATTGGAAAACACAGTGACAACCGGCATTGCACTATTTTCAGGCGGACTTGACAGTATTTTGGCTATCAAAGTACTTGAACAGCAAAACATAAAGGTTGAAGCAATATCTTTTACCACCCCATTTTTTGGACCTGAAACAGCACAGAAATACATTAAACAAACAAATGCAAGACTTCATATCATTGATATTACAGAAAAACACTTTGAGATGCTTAAAAATCCTCCCCACGGATATGGCAAGAATATGAACCCATGCATCGACTGTCATACCCTTATGTTCAAATGTGCAGGGGAGATGATGAAAGAACTTAAGGCAGATTTTATTTTCTCAGGAGAAGTCCTGGGAGAAAGACCCATGTCGCAGAATAGAAATTCTCTTCAGATTGTTACAAAAGACTCCGGTTTACACAATCAAATATTGCGGCCGCTAAGCGCACGCCTTCTGCCCCCGACAAAACCGGAAGAACTGGGCCTTATTGATACTTCAAAACTTCCTGAAATTAAAGGCCGGTCAAGAAAGCCTCAAATTGCTCTGGCAAAAGAGTTAGGCATAACAGACTACCCGGAACCCGCAGGCGGGTGCAAACTGACCGATCCGGCCTTTAGTAAAAGATTAAAGCACCTGCTTGAGCACAAAAAGAATATAGAGAGAAAAGACCTTGAACTCCTATCCACAGGAAGACACTTTTTCACAGAAGACCAGGTTAAAATTATCGTTGGGAGAGATGAAAAAGATAACAACAAAATTGAAGCGTTATGCAGCAAAGACGATATCCTGCTGACCATTGATGAAATACCCGGCCCCACTGTAATCATCCCGGGAGGAGCGGATAAAAACACCCTGGAGTTTGCTGCTGCCGTTTGTGCTGCCTACAGCGACACAAAGCCGGAAGAAAAGGCTTCCATCACTGTTCTAAATGACAAGAAAGTGGTAGACAAAATTGTGACGTGCGGAATTGCAAAGGAAAAAATTAAAGGATTAATTCTCTGAGTTTTCTTCTTTTGCGGGTGTTTCATCAGAAGTTTCAGATCCTGACGGTTCGTCCGTTTTCTGCTTGTTTATATAGTCCAGATATGCTTTTGCTTCTTTAAATTTAGGGTTAATTTCCAGAGCCTTAAGTATTTTCCTTTTTGCCTCTTCAATATCCTTATTTTCAGCATAGGCCCTTGAGAGATTAAAAAAAAGATTTTCATCCTCGTCACAAAGCCCTATAGCCTTATCATAATAGTCTATTGCTTCGGTATAGAGCTCCTGTTTTCTCAGCTGAATCGCACAGTCATTAAAAAAATACTTATTTTTTTCATCAAAGATAGCATCGATCTTTGATATCTTCACAAAAATATCCTTTGCCTTATCTTTTTCTCCCATCTTAAGGTAAACATTTCCAATACCAAAATTTGCCCTTAAATTTTCTTCATCAACCTTTAATGCCTTTTTATATTCATACTCCGCACTGTGGAGCTCGTTTTTTTTAACATGTTCTTCAGCTGTTACAATATTTTTATTAGCCTTGTTCTCTTTTTCAGCTTTCCGCTCTTCAAGATAATACGGCTGAAAAACAAATTCGTGAATAAAAACATCTTTAGGTATAAGTTCAGGAGCATCAATGGCCTCATCATTTTTGCCAAGGTAACGAACCTCTATTTGACCGTCTTCCACTTCAATTGCCTGACAGTACATTTTCTGTTTAACCTTTTTCTCAGTCGAGCCTGTACCTATCTTTGAGATCTTTTCTACACTGAATATACCTTGAATTTTATCTGCCATGAGTTATCCATCCAGAAATTATTATATTTTTTACTACATATCTATATTATATAATACATATAATAAAACTTAACACAAGAGGCCTTCAATAATTTTATTGTCTCCTTCGGGGCTTAATCCCCTCTTCTTCCCCGCAGAGCGGGATTTTCAATAAACGAAGCACATTTACAGGTATAAAAGTACCGATTTATTAAAGGTTATTCACCCCGTGGAGAATTTCGAGGTTTTTTATTTTCTTTTGTCCCGGTTATCGGGAGATAAATCCACCATCTTTTAGATTTTAATAGTTCAATTAACAACTTAAGCTAACCCTTTAAAATTATATTTCCTGAAGAATCTTCAAGAACTTCTCCAACATGAAAAACAGACACCCCTTTTTCATTACAAAGCTTAATAAAATTCTCTTTTTTTGACATGTCAAGGCTAACCAAAAGGCCCCCCGATGTCTGGGGATCATAAAAAATATCCATCAATTCAGGAGCGATTTCCCCTTCACACAAAACATCTGCCTGATAAAAATTTCTATTATTCCGAGCACCTTCAGGCACGAATCCATCTGATGCATATTCTAAAGCTTCTTCAAAATATGGAATTGAAGAAGAATTAAAGCTGAGCGTTTTATTGCTGGCTTTGGCAACTTCAATTGCATGACCAATAAGCCCATAACCGGTAATGTCAGTACATGCGTTTGCACCTGCTTCTTTCACAGCTTCTCCAACTGCTTTATTAAGCGTAGACATTGAATCTGCGGCCTTCTGCGCAGCAGTTTCACTTGCAGCTCCGCCTTTTAAGGCTGTGGAAATTATCCCGACTCCAAGCCTCTTAGTAAGGAAGATAGCATCCCCTGTTTTTGCGCCTCCCTTTGCAAGGATCTGATCCGGGTGTACAAAACCTGTAACAGAAAGACCATATTTTACTTCATGATCATCAATACTGTGACCGCCCACAAGACACACCCCGGCTTCCGCCATTTTATCCGACCCGCCGCGGAGAATATCTTTTAAAACAGAGCTATCAAGTTTTTTAGAAGGAAACCCAACCAGATTCATTGCCGTAACCGGCTCTGCTCCCATGGCATAGATATCACTGATTGAATTTGCAGCAGCGATCTGCCCAAACAGATAAGGATCATCCACAATCGGAGTGAAAAAATCCACGGTCTGAACCATTGCCACAGTATCATTAATCTTATAAACAGCAGCATCATCAGGCGAATCAAGCCCTATGATAAGATTTGGGCTCTTATGCAGCTTGATTCCACAAAGCATGTTGTCCAGAAACTCTGGACTAAGTTTGGCAGCTCAGCCAGCTTTTTCAGCATATGCTGTCAGCCGCACATCATCTTTTTTACTCATTAAAGATCCTTTTTATAGTGTTGTAAAAATAAAATATCAGATACACAATTTTCTTGTCAAATCATAAAGGAACTTAATCCCCTTTACAAACGACTCGACATTCACTCGCTCATTATGTCCGTGAACAAGTTCAGCCGATTCAATAGAGGACTCGACCTGAATTCCATAAGCTGGAATTCCTTTTTCTCTAAAGAACCTGGAATCCGTTGCACCGGGAGACATAAAAGGAACAACTTTTGCTTTTGGATCAATCTGATTAAAGCTCTTCTCTATTTCACGGTATAAAAACGTATCGACAGGAGAGGCAGAGATCTGAGGAATTTGTTTATAATCTATACTAAAATTCCTGCACCCTTCCGCAGTTAATGCCTGTTCTATTTTTTGTATCACCTCTTCAACCTCAGTGCCGGGCAATATCCTGCAGTCCACCTCGCAGTAACATTCACCCGGAACAACATTTGTCCGAGTGCCCGATCTTATGACAGTAGGGATAACCGTATGCTTAAGAGCTGCTATCAGCATCTGCTGCATGGCCTTATCGCCAATATTATTCAACACATCGCTGTTTTTATCTTCATCCAAAAGCCCGAGAAATACATCTTCAGGCATATAGCCCTGCTCAGAAGCGATTCCTTTAACAAAATCATCTACCGGCGAAATTACCTGTACCGGAAAAGAAATATTTGAAATCGCTTGAACAGCTTTTGCCATATCAATCACACAATTTTCATCATTGGGAAGAGAACCATGACCCGGCCGCCCGGTGAAATTTATCCTGATCCAGCAGGAGCCCTTTTCCGCAACCTGGCAAAGATAAAGATTACTCTTCTCGGTTTCCAGCCCAAACCCCACCCCTTCGTTGATAACATATTTCGTATTCAGCACTTCAGGATGATTTTCCATCAGCCATGGCACGCCCCACTGGCCCCCGGCCTCCTCATCCGCAGTAGCTGCATAAACGATATGTTTTTCAGGATCAAGCCCCTCTCTTTTTAAAAGTAGAAAAGCCATAAGCTCCATAATTCCAAGAGATTTACAGTCAACTGCTCCCCGGCCCCAGACCTCACCATCAATGAGTTTGCCTGAGAAAGGATCATGCTTCCAATTTTTCTCTTCTACCGGCACAACATCAAGATGATGAAGCAGGATAAGATCGGAAATGTTTTCTTCACCTAGATGTTTGGTAATTAAACTTCCCCGGCCGGGCTGAGATTCATAAATATCAGATTCAATCCCCTCTTTTTTAAGAATTTCCTGCAAAAATTCTGCACCTTCCGTCTCATTCCCGGGAGGATTCACGGTATTGATCTGCAGGTATTTGGAGAGAATGTTTACGGCTTCTTTTTCTACTGCGTTCCAGTCAATAGTCATATTCTTCTACTCTTTCAATTAATAGTTTTCAAGTAACAAACTGCTCACAAAATACTGAATGTAAACATTTAAACTTATGACATGAATTGTTGACTCTGCGATTTTTTAAAGTTACTAATTGTCATGTAAAGTATTTTGTATCAATCAAGGCATTAGCTCTACCTGTCTTAAGCTCAATATCATTTCAAACGCTACTTGATGCGAAGATCGAAAATAATAATATCGTAATCACCATTTGAATGATCCAGCCGATAATGCAAACACCAACAGCACGACCAGTGCTTTTATAATCAAGAGCTTGCCGAACAGCAACAACCATAGCAACAAGCATCCATACTCCGGCAACCAAATTGACAATTACGTTCAATCCTGGAATGATACCCAAAATCCGGATTACCCCGGGTGAACTCGAAAAACCGATAGTCCTCAACAACTCACCATAATCAGCTTTAGTCTGGGGTTCTGCTAAAAACCTGGTGCCAATAAAATAGGTCAGATAAGCCCAGACATACCACCCAATAAGTGCTGCGATTGTCCCTGTCAAGATGCCGACTGCACCGACTTGTCCCATGCTTCCAATCCCGGCTGCAATGCTTGACAGTACAACCACCGCCATTGCCTGACCAAACAATCCCTTGTCAGCTTCTACTTTTTCATAAAAGTTTACATCCAACTTAGCAGCCCGTATCATACCATCTAATAATTGATTCATTGCAGCCTCCCTTCAAAAGCTTATTCATTCTATTATTTATTTAAGTCAAAAAGTTCCTCAATCGAGGATCTTTCATGATTTGTAATTTTACCTTCCTTCTCAGGATCAGCAGGAATAACTTTTTATATGATTAACAAATCAACACATCTAAAAAATCAACATCAGGCGACAATAATGTTAAATTTTACTAAGCTGGAAAAAGAATATATTATTATCCCGTCTAAATATTTTTGGATTCCAGGTTCAAAAGCTTTTCTTTTAATGTAGTACCCTCGGCTGCGATAAACACTCCCATTTTACCATCTGCTCTTAAAACACAATGACAGGGTATAACCACCGGAAAGGGGTTTTTCCCTATAACACATCCCCCAACAGCCTTGGCAGAATTCTTCCTTTTGATCTTTTCCGCAATAAACAGTTAAATTCTATTTTATGCATAAAAAATTTTTACTATTTCTGACCATACCATTCTTTGAAAATTTGTTGAACCGGAAAAATCAAGAAAAAATGATTTTTTATTCTCCACACTGAAATAAACACTAATATTCTTGATTTTCTTTTCAAATCAACCAAATATTGCTGTTCAAACAATAAGCCTGATCCCCAGACATTACAAGCCAATAGATCAATTTTACCATAACAACTTTTTCACCCACCCTGTTGGATTTCAATCTGTAGTCTATTTCAAATATCTCTTCCAAAATCCAGGACAAACTGTAAACACTCCAACTCTAACCTGCTCAATAATTTTGTTAATTATAAAATCATTCCCCAATCATAATTTTAATTTATACCCCTTTTTTCAAGGCTATTGACACACATACATTCTTGCCTTATACTTTTTAATCTTAAGAAAATTACTTAAAATATCTGGCGAAAGCTCTTCAATGAAAAAACTGATTACTTCTGCCCTGCCTTATGTAAACAATGTACCTCATTTGGGAAATATTATCGGCTGCGTTCTTTCCGCTGATGCCTATGCCAGGTTTTGCCGCTCAAGAGATTATGAGGTACTTTATGTCTGCGGAACTGACGAATACGGAACTGCCACAGAAACAAAAGCCCGCGAAGAAGGCATTAGCCCCCAGGAAATATGCGACAAATATCATAAAATCCACAAGGCCATCTATAAGGATTTCAACATCTCATTTGATATTTTCGGAAGAACCTCAACCAGAGAGCAGACAGAGATCGCACAGAGCATTTTCAAAGATCTTGACAGCAACAATTTAATCTCAGAGCAGACCTCACAGCAGACTTTTTGCGAAAAATGCAGCATGTTTCTCGCCGATCGCTACATTGAAGGCATCTGCCCCCATTGTAGTTATGAAAACGCACGCGGCGACCAATGTGACGGCTGCGGCAAACTTTTAGAGCCCGAAGACTTAAAAAACCCGAAATGTAAGGTTTGTGAAACAACACCCGTACTTAAACAAACATCGCACCTGTATCTTAAACTTGACAAGCTTCAGGATAAACTAAAAAGCTGGGTGGAAAAATCTCAAAGAGATGGAGACTGGACAAAAAACGCAATTCAGACAACCCAAAGCTGGTTTAAAAAAGGGCTCCAGCCGAGACCGATCACAAGGGACCTAACCTGGGGTATCCCGGTACCCAAACCCGGCTATGAAAATAAAGTCTTTTATGTCTGGTTCGACGCGCCGATCGGATATATTTCAATTACCGCAAAAGAGCTTCCCAACTGGAAAGACTGGTGGCAAAACCCTGACGAGGTAAATCTTTACCAGTTCATGGCTAAGGACAATATCCCGTTTCACACGGTGATCTTCCCCTCATCGCTAATGGGCACAGGGAAGAACTGGACCATGCTTCACCACATCAACAGCACCGAATATCTTAATTACGAAGACACCAAGTTCTCAAAATCCAGAAACATCGGCGTGTTCGGCGATGATGTTAAAATAACCGGCATCCCTGTTGACCTGTGGCGTTTTTATCTGCTTGCAAACCGTCCGGAAAGAAATGATTCAAACTTTAACTGGCAAGACTTCATTGAAAAAGTAAATTCCGAGTTTATTGACAATATCGGCAACCTGACAAACAGGGCCCTTGTCTATCTTCAGAAAAATTTTGACGGTGAAATAAAAGACCTTCCATTGCCGGACACTCACAAAACTTTTATTGAAGAATGTGAAAAAGGATTTAAAGAGATTACAGCCTCCCTTGAAGCGGTAAAACTCCGAGAGAGCCTGCGCCAGATACTAGTCATTGGAAACATCGGCAACAAATTCTTTCAGGACATGACCCCCTGGGATAAAATAAAGACCGACCCTGAACACGCCCATGCAACTGTTTCCGTGCTTACTTATTTAATAAAAAATATTGCGATCGCAATCGAACCGTACATGCCTGAAACTGCTGAAAGAACATTTAAAATGCTTAACCTGCCGAAGCTGAAATGGGAATCACTCGGGTCTTTCAGCGGCCTTGACAAGCACATAGTTGGTACTCCGGAAATACTCTACAAAAAGGTGGATAAAAAACTTGCTGAAAAATTTCGTAAAAAATTCAGCGGCGAACAGCCTGACTTTGGAAAGTTCAAAATCGTTGCCGGTCAAATAACAAGAGTAAAAATCCATCCGGATGCGTCACATCTTTATCACCTCACAGTCGATCTTGGCGAAGAAAAAGAAAGATCAATTGTGGCAGGTTTGGTTAAGCACTATTCCCCTGAAGACCTGACAGGCAGAAAAGTGTTTGTGCTTGCAAACCTGAAAGCCTCTGAGCTTCGCGGAATTCTGTCTGAAGGCATGGTTCTGGTCTGTGAAAAAAGAAACAAAATGGAACTACTGGATGCCTCTTCTTTTAATCTCGGAAACCAGGTAATTGTAGAAGATCAGACCATCGACCATACTGAAATATCAATTGACCAGTTCAAAACAGCGCCGCTACGCATCATAAACAGTGAACTGTTCTTTGACGATCAGCAGTGCAGAGTCAAAGGCTCACCTGTAACGACTCAAATACTTCAAAATGGAAAAGTCCGTTAACACCATAAGTAAAAACAAATTTACAAAGCTCTCTTCCCGCCGTCAGCATGAGTTGCTTTCCGGACTGGCCCGCAGCGCCCTATCAGACCTTGATTTAGACCGATTTTTAGATCGCTATAATGAATTACAATCATGGGCACCCCTTGATTGCTATACACCGCCTGTCTGGCTTTCAAAAAAAGAGGCCCTTGATGAATATTTAAGTTTCCACTTAAACTTTACATCTTTGCAGAACAAACAGGAAGAAACCGACAGCACCCTTTCCTGGCAGCCTAAATTTGAAGTGGAAGTCGTCATTGACCAGGTAAGAAGCCCATATAATGTAGGTTCCATCCTGCGCATCATCGATAATTTTGGACTTAAGGGAATGGTACACTCATCATCATGGCTCAGCCTCAGTCATCCGCAACTCATAAAAGCAGCAAGAGGATGTGAGAGATGGGTCCCTGTCCGTTTTGAAAAAGACCTTGTGCTCTACCTTGAGAACTCTTCACTACCCGTGGTAGGCATTGAAAACAATGACAGGGCTGAGAACCTTAACAGCTGGTCACCACCTGAAAAATGCATTATTATTCTTGGGAATGAATCATACGGTATTGCTTCAGCTTTACAAAAAACCTGCTGCAAAACCATACAAATTCCCATGTATGGATTTAAAAAATCCATGAATGTAACCCATGCACTTGCGGTTATCGCACATAAAATAACCGAGCTTTCTACATAGATTTATAATCGTTTAAAAAAACTTTCTCTTTCATTGAAACTATTGAATTACCACCGTCTGCAAAATTGTAAATTCCGTACCCCGCTGAAGCGGACTGAAAAAAAACAAAAAAACCGTGGAATTCTCTAAAGACCTTAATAGTATTAAAGTCATTTGCAATTCCTGAACCATTAAACATTTTTAGTCTAAAGACAAGGGTTTTAAACCCCGAAGGAGCCAATAAGACAATTTTAAAAAAGCACGCAATTGACAGGTAATTTCTTTTATCTTATACTTTCCGAAAATAATGCAATAAATATTATCCGGGATATATAATGGCTGAAGACACAACCCAAACGGATCAAGAAAACACGCATGAAAATACCTGCCTTTTTTCACTCAGAATAGACAGCACTGAATTTAAAGAGATTCCACAGGACACAATCGATAATATTATTTCTCTCCTTAAACAATACAATGCCCGAATAATCAACGTAGAAGACACAGAAGTAAACGCCTCCTTCCAGACAGTTAAAGACTGCACCCAAACAGCAAAAAACATCATTCAAAATATCGTACAGACAACAGCAGAATTTAACCAGGTAACATATTTTGTAAAAACAGGGCTTCATCTGATCGAAGAAACAGATCTTGATGAAGAACAGATACTTAAATATTTTGCCATCTCAATAGCTGCACGAGACAACGCAGAACCAAACGAAATAATTATTACATCTGAACTGTACAGTAAGCTCCCACCTGGAGCACAAGAAACCTGCAAAATAAGAATAGACAACCCGGACTCAAACAGCCCTTTCTATTCTTTATCACAAAAAACTCTAGACAAAAAAGAATCTCGGGTAACAACCATCATCCCATCTGCAAAAACTCTGCCGGACAGACCTGCCTGCTTCTACTGCGGATCATCACTTCACTCTCCGGCAGACTGCCCTTCCAAACCCATCCAGAGATCAACCGACTTCATAGATAAGCTTAGCTATGTACCCCTGCCCAGAATCATAGAAATGTTCCATGAAAATTTTTCAGAGATAGCCAGGCCATTAGAAAAAGGCAGTAAAGAGTACCGATTTGAGACACTTTATAATGAAAAAAGTGACACGCCTCTATCCGTTTACTTTTTTTCTTTTTATGAAATTTCAGAAATATTTCAGCTCAGATCTCTTCGTCAACTTTATGTAAATATCCCTAAAAACCCGCAGACACAAAAGACAGGCTCCCTAAAAATGGGCCAGGACTGTCTTAGAGTATCCCGTTTCAGTGAAGCAGAAGACTGGCTTAAAAAAGCTTCGGCTGAAAACCATGATGACTATAGACCCATTGTAAGCCAGGGCTTTCTTTACCTGGAACAGGATAAGCTCAATGATGCGCTATCCAGGTTCAGGATGGCACTCTCATTCCCCCTTTTACCCTCCCAGCAAGCTCCCCTGTATCTATTATGCGCAAGAATACATGAAATATCTGATGATTTATTAAGAGCAAAACAGGAAGCAGCTAATGCCGTTAGCGCTGGAAAAGGATGGAAAGAAGCAGAATATTATTATGCCGTGATCCTTGCAAAACTTGGAGATATAGAAGGCGCAGTCAAGATATTCAAGAAACTATCCTATGATCACCCGCGTTATTTATTAATGGCCCTTATTGATCCATCAATTAATACTGCAAGGGAGGAAATAACAGAATTTCTTAATTCAGAAATATCCCAGCTCCGATCAGGAGCGCTTGAAAGTTATGCGAATATTAAAAAGAATAATAATAAATATGAACAATGGTTAGGCCTGGAAAGCAAAGATCAAAAAAGAGCTTATGAACTCTACCAAAAAGCATCAAGCGCCCTTCAGAATGAGAGCATATCCGGTCTTGCAGATATTCCGGCTTTTGATCTCGAAATCAAGACAATGATAAAACGCTCTATAATGGACCGGAAAAATGAACTCCGTAAAAAAATTGTAAAATTTGGTAAAAAACCAATTTTTTTTGAAAAATATCTACATCAGTATCCCTATAAATTTGCCGTATCTCAAAATAATTTTGAAACCGGAAGAAAATTTAAATCATTATATGACAAAGCCATAAATGAAGTTAAGCATGACAGACCACAAAATCTGGAAAACGCACAAAAACTGCTTGAGGAACTGATTAAAACATCAAGGACTGTTACCTCAATATACAACAAACTTGAAAACACAAAAACCCTCCTTTTTGGAGCTGCGTATTTATTTAGAATGCTTCGTTTTTTTACTGTCACAGGTATTATTTCAGCAGTTCTGTTTATTGTTATCCTTACGCTTCTAAGGTCTGTTTTTTATACATCCGGGCTAAAAACACTTGATTATATTTCATTTTTTAGATACGGTCTTTCCGCAGGACTCTTTGTCGGCACAATAGCAACAGCATTATGGATAAGAAAAAGTCTCTAGAAATAACTGCTGAAAAGAACAAAGACTTGACTCAAAATCCAGCTAATGCTAAATTTATAAGTTCAGGAGGAATGGCCGAGTGGTTGAAGGCGGCGGTCTTGAAAACCGTTGACGGAAACGTCCGTGGGTTCGAATCCTACTTCCTCCGTCATTTTTTAATTAGTAAAGGAGAGATGGCCGAGTCGGCTGAAGGCGCTCGCCTGCTAAGCGAGTGTACACCTTAAAGTGTACCGAGGGTTCGAATCCCTCTCTCTCCGCCATTTGATCCCTCTCAACATTATATGTAACTAAAAAAAGAAACCGCCGATCCTGAGCTTAGCAGCTGACAGACCCGTAAAGAATCAAATTTCGGGCTGTAAATTAAAAACGCACAAACACTGAATGTTTTAGCTGCTTTAACTAGTACGCTGCATCAAGAGCCATAACAAAATACAATTTTAGAAACATGACTTTTTACAAAATTGTTAAAGTTAAAATTAAATTCCTTTAACTCACTTTTTAAACGAAGCTTGTTACTAAATTAGAAAATGGCAAATAATCCTAAAAATCAAGCATCAAACTCTTCTTTTAAAAACCCAAAAGAACCGGCTCAAAAAATAGCTGTTCTGTTTACAGACATGAAGGGGTCCACTACTTTTTATAAAAAGCATGGAAATCTTGCGGGCAGAATAATGGTCCAGAAGCTGAATGACATGCTTTTCCCCATAATCAGAAAAAATGAAGGTATCATCGTTAAAACAATCGGTGATTCTATCATGGCCTATTTCTTGTCACCGGATGAAGCTCTCTGGGCGACAATTAAAATTCAAAAAAAACTACAAACCTATAACAGTGAAAGCACGGCAGAGGAGCACCTGTTCATAAGAACCGTTTTAAATTACGGTCACGGAATTATCGAAGAGAATGATGTCTTTGGCGATGTGGTCAATATAGCCGGCAAACTGATATCCAGCTGTGAAGCTCAGCAGATTATAATCTCTGAATCTCTTTATGAAGAAACTAAAAATTCGGGAAATATATCTTTTTCACCCTACCACATAAAAGAAACGAAAAAAGAACTTCGGGGGTTAAAGACCTTTCAGGTAGACTGGGAAAAAGCTGAAGAACCTGAAAGCTCAGGGAAACTCTCTCTGCTGTCACTTATGATCGAAGAAACTTCAAAAGGTGAAAATTATTCGGGAAATATTGAAAAAATATTAAATATTATAAAACATGACTCCAGCAAGCACATAAGCATCGAGGGAAACGAAGCAAACGTAATATTCACCAGCTGGAAGACCTGTCTTGAAACAGCAAAACTATCATTACAAAAATATCTTGAGCATGCACCTGTAAGCGGAGATCTTCCCCACATACTGAGGTTCGGACTTCACTCAATTGACGAAGAGAACCTTGACAGCATTTCCCCGGCTCAAAGCTTCACTGAACCAATAAAAGCCAGAAAAAAAGCAGATCGTTACGGAATAACAGTCACTTCCGAATTTTATAATGAAATGAGTACAGAGTTTAAAAACGCGTGCACAGTGCAGCAGGAAAGCCCCTGTACACTTTACGCCTTTCACTGTGATGACATCAAGAAAAGGTCGTACGAAATTACGTCCCTGATTCCGAAAGAAAAAAACAGGGCTGAAAGCACTCCCTGTTTTTACTGCAGCAGCACAAAACATCAGACAAGCCAGTGCCCTTCCAAGTTTATAAGAAAAAAAACAGGTTTTCTTGAAAAGCTTGGGTATGTTCCAAACTCAAGGCTTCAGGATCTTTTTCAAAAAAGTTTTAGCTCAATTGTCCAGCCCCTGGAAAGCGGAAAAGATGAAGCCCGTTTTGAAATGCTCTTTAAGGAAAATAATAAAGACATCTATACAACCGCTTTTTTTTCATTTTATGAAATCTCAGAAATTTTCCAGATAAGGTCCATAAGACAGACCTACATGGGGCTCAACCCAAACATAAAAAAACAGCAAAGCCCAAGGAAGCTCCTGCTTGGGGAGGACTGTCTCAGGGTATCCAAGCTTCAAGAAGCCGCGAATTACTTTAAACAGGCTGTTGAAGAACAACCAGATGATTACCGGACATATATTGCACTGGGAATCCTGTGTATGGAAATATCAAAACCAAATGACGCTATTTTAAATCTAAGTAAAGCGCTTTCATTTTCCGTTGATGAAAATTTGAAAAATTACATTCATCTTCTAATTGCACGCATTTATGAAATATCCGGAGATCTGTCACAGGCATTAAAACAAATGAAAAAAATTGGGCGGCCTTTTTCTGAACAAAACGACATAATATATTACTATGCTGTTCTGCTTTCAAAAACCAGCGAAACCAATGCTGCGATTGGTATGTTTAAATCATTGATAAGATCTTCCCCCCGGTATTATCTAATGATATCACTAAACCCTGAACTCACCGTTATTCATGAGGAAATAACCAGACTTTTAACCGGGGAATTTACAGCAATAAGAAACAAAAGCAGCGAAGACATTGAAAACATACAAAAGATACTTGAAAATTACGGCCGTTTGCTTGACGACGACAATAAAGATTATAAAAAAGCTGAGAGTCTTTTTCAGAAAGCACTGACGCTGCACCGTGAAGAAAGTATATCCGGCCTCATAGATATAAACGGCTATGAACTAAACATTAACACCCTTGTAACCGGAGCAATCGACCGGACATTCAAATCTTTTAAGAAAAAAATATTAAAGTTTGATGACATACTGAATAACAACTATCAATTCCTGTCCAATTTTCCATATAAAAGAGCTCTGTCAAAAAAAGATTTTAAGCTAAGGGATGAGTTTAAAGCGCTTATTGATGAAGCCAACCAGACAGCCAATACTAAATCATCCCGAGACATGGACAAATTAAGCAAACTGCTATCCCAGCTCACAAAAGCATCTTCAAAAATAGTTCTCAATCAGAAACGCCTGGGAATAGTCAGCAATACTTTCTTTGCTGTAGAATTTTCCCTTAAATCAATTTTTATTTTTATATTTTCAGGGGCTTTTACAACTTTTGTATTCACAGCCATACTTGTAATATATAAAATGTTTGAAAATTCAGCATCTTCTCTTTCCGAAGATGAAGTCTCAAGTGTATTAAGATTCGGCCTCTGCGCCGGAGTAATCTCCGCAACTTTTATTACCGGATTCTGGATCAATAAAAAATACGTCTAAACGTCGTACCGATTGAAAGGCAGAAAATAATGTCTGAATGGTTCATCCTCTTATCTCTTTTTCTTTTCGGCAGCATAGTGGGGAGTTTTCTAAATGTATGCATACTCCGCATACCTGGAAACATGTCTGTTGCCTATCCCGCGTCCCACTGCCCGGCATGTAAAAAACCCATTCCTTTCTACTTCAATATACCGCTTATAAGCTATATAATCCTTGGAGCAAAATGCAGATACTGCAAAGCACCCATCTCGTTTCAGTATTTTCTTGTTGAACTCATTACCCCGCTGACTTTTGTCCTTTTATATTTCTTTTTTAGTTTGTCTCTCCCCTTATTTATAGCTTTTATATTTTCAGCAGCACTTATCGTCATCACCTTTATTGACCTTAAACACCAAATAATTCCGGACAGAATCAGCCTGCCGGGAATTATTATCTGTTTTATTTTTTCTTTTTTTGTGCCCTGGGTAACACCAATAGACTCTGCTATCGGAATACTCACAGGCGGCGGCATCCTTTACATTTTTGCAGAAGGATATCACTTCCTGACAAAAAAAGAAGGCATGGGCGGCGGAGATATAAAACTTCTCGCAATGATAGGCGCATTTCTGGGCTGGAAAGGCGCGCTAACCACTTTAATGCTCGGAGCCTTTATCGGCAGCTTCATTGGAATTATTCTTATCATATTCAAAGGCAAAAATACTAAATACGCCATACCTTTCGGTCCTTTTCTTTCAGCCGGCGCTTTTTTATCCCTGTTATGGGGAGAACAGATTGTCTATTATTATTTAAACCTGGGAAGATAGAATTAAAATTTCACAAATGACTACGACAGAAAAACAAACAAAACCTTTTTTTAGTTCAACCCCTTAATTTATTTATCAGAATGAAAATCGGATTAAAAACAACAATATTCTGGAACATAACTCTGCTGATGACAGCGGCAATAATTCTGATGAGCTTTGTTGTGTTAAGGATAACTGAACGTGAGATTTTAAAACAGCGCACAGAAACAGGTGAAGCTGTTTTCTCAATAATAGAATCATCCCTGGCCCGCATTAAAGAGCAAAATCCTGAAGACAGAACCGCCTACTCAAAAATACAGCCGTTCATAACCGGCCTGGTCGAAAATAAGACATGCAGCAGGATACTGTTTGTTAACAACAGACATCTTTTAATTGCTGATACACAAAATATCAAAAAGGGCCATTATATAGATGACATTGAACTTAAACATGCTGACAGCAATAATTCTTTATATAAAAAAACCTATCAGGACCCTGACACCCGGGAATCAACACTTGTCATTGCGGGGCCTGTTTATATTGAGGACAAACAGGCCGGCATACTGAAAATCACTCTCCCTCTCAGCCAGGTTCAAAAAAGCATAGCAAAGGCTAGAAAATCCATTTTTATTTATATTCTTTTTGACGGAGCAATACTTATTCTTTTTGGTTTCTTTCTCCTTTCCCGATACCTTGTGAACCCGATAAACAAACTGATAAAACTTACGGAAAACATCTCCGAAGGAAATCTCACCCAGACCCCTCTTTTTCTTTCAGACAAAAACGAGATCGGAAAACTGTCTTCAGCTCTTAACACCCTTTCTGAAAACCTGAAAATAGAAAAAGAAAAAATTAATGACCAGTTCAAAAAACTTGAAGAAAAAAACAAAGAGCTGCAGCAAGCGCATGATGAAGTTATTCAGGCGGAAAAGCTTGCATCCGTAGGAAGACTGGCAGCCGGGATAGCCCACGAAATCGGCAACCCTCTTGGCATCATCCTGGGATATATTCACATGCTTAGGGATAAAAAAACCGATGATCAGAACCGTGCTGATTATCTTAACAGAATGGAAAAAGAGACCGAAAGAGTAAACACAATTGTCCGTAACTTTCTTAATTATTCAAGACCCGGAAAACAAAACATCAAAGAAATCGATCTTAACAAGATCATACATGAGACCTTTTCTCTTTTTTCCGGTCAAAAAGATTTTATAAATATTACTATTTTGTTCAGCCTTGCTGACAACCTGCCGCCCTTACCTGCAGATGAAAAAGAGATACAGCAGCTCCTGGTAAATTTTGCCCTTAACTCACGTGATGCAATGCCTGAAAGCGGCACCCTGACAGTAACATCCAGCCTTGACAGTATTAATAAAAAAGATAGAATATGTCTCATCATAACGGATACTGGAACAGGCATACCCGAGACAGATCAAAATAAAATATTTGATCCGTTCTTTACCACAAAAGAGGAAGGTAAGGGAACAGGTCTTGGCCTTTCAAATGTCCACAGAATCGTGAAGTCTTTAAATGGAGAGATTGAACTCACAAACTCCTGTGAAAAAGGCACAACATTTACAATCAGGATACCCATCGCAGAAAGAAAGCTTTAAATGCCCGAAAAGAAAAAAATCTTGGTAGTCGATGACGAAGAAAACATGCGCCACTTTCTCAAAGCGCTGCTTGAGCAGGAAGGGTATACTGTTTTTCTGGCAGAAAATGGCCGCGTTGCAATAAACCTCCTTAAAAATAAAAAAATCAGTACCACCCTGTGCGATATCCGAATGCCTGAAATGGATGGTCTGGAATTTTTAAAGGAAATAACAACCCGAAAGATTAATACCACCGTAATCACCATGTCCGCTTACGGAACCATTGACCTTGCCATTGAGACAATGAAGTTGGGAGCATACGACTATGTATCAAAACCGTTTAAACCTGACGAGATTCTGTTAACCCTTATCAAAGCAGAAGAACGTGAAAGTCTAAAAAATGAAAATGTAAATCTCCGTAAAGAGGTGGAACAGAAATACAGTTTTCATAATATTGTGGGCAAGAGTCCCGAAATAACAACTATATTTGATACCATAAAAAAAATATCGGACTTTAAGAGTTCTGTCCTTTTAACAGGTGAAAGCGGCACTGGCAAGGAGTTAATCGCAAAAGCAATTCATTATAACAGTTCCAGAAAAGAAAAACCTTTTCTGGCTGTTAACTGCGGGGCAATACCGGAAGCCCTCCTGGAAAGCGAACTGTTTGGACATAATAAGGGGTCTTTCACCGGCGCCATTAATGACAGAAAAGGAATATTTGAAGAAGCGGATAAAGGAACCCTGCTTCTTGATGAAATCGGCGATATTCCCATTAACCTCCAGGTAAAACTATTGCGTGTTCTTCAGGAGAGCGAAACCAGAAGAATAGGCATGGACACGCCAACATCTGTAAATGTAAGAATAATTGCCGCAACAGCAAAAGACCTTGCACAGGAAGTCTCAAACAACACTTTTCGTGAGGACCTTTATTACAGGCTGAATGTTCTGCCAATACATATCCCCGCCTTAAGAGAACGAAAAGACGACATCCCCCTGCTGGTAAAACATTTTATTGATAAATATAACAAGGAACATAATTTAAACATAAAGCATCTGAAACCTTCTATTCTGAAAGTTCTAATTGAGCACTCATGGCCAGGCAATATCCGTGAACTTGAAAATATTATTGAAAGATCCATGATCCTTGCACAAAATGACAGTTTTGATCTGAACGATATGAAAAATACCATCACATCCTTAAGAGAAACAAACACCAATCTTACCACAGAAGGTCTTTATTCAATTAAAAAGACAGTTAAAATCATAGAAGATAAATTAATAACAAAAGCCCTCCAGAAAACCGGCGGAAACAAAAGCCGGGCCGCAAAGCTTCTTGAGATCAGCTATCCTTCACTTCTCAGCAAAATAGAAGAATACAACATTCATGGAAATAACAGGGAATAATAAGCTTTTCCGATTTAAATATAAAAAGGCAGAAAACATAAAAGGAGGGGGTCCAAAATGTTTTCTGCCCTTTATCAAAAATGCCATGATAATGCGGCATGTTGTGTATATCTAAATATATAGCATCAAACTGTTAAATAACTATTACTAAATTGTAAAGAAAGTGTGAATTTATTTACCTGATATAGGTAAACAAATTATATATCTCCGGTTTTGCCAGGATACCGCAGTTAAAAAGCATTACAAACGGAGCAACAACCTTGCCAATTATAGCAACTGTAAATACCAAAAGAATTGTTTCTTTAGTTGTTTCTTTAATTGTTTCTTTCATCTCTATTCTCCCTCACTTTATTTAATCTTTTTATGCTTACATTATGCGGTATAGATGTGAAGTCATTATGTCCGACATGTGAAATCATTAAATAATTTGTAAAAAATATGTAAATTCTTCTCCTTATTTCACATAACTAAACACATTATATGTCTCAAGCCCTGCCAAAGCAGTGTACTGTGAAAGCGATATAAACAGAGCAATAACCCTGACAATTACAGCCGCTGAAAACAAAAAAAGAGCTAATTCCTTAATTATTTTTTTCATCTCTATTCCTCCCTTTTATTTGTCTTGATGGTTTTCTGAAAATTTTACTTCTTTTTATAAACCTTAAATTTGAAGCTTTTTCGGTACCATCCTTATGTTCCTTGTTAAGATTTTATCAATTTTTCTATGATTACATTATGTTATATGGGTGTTAAGCATTTATGCTCTAAATGTAAACAATTTAAATAAATTGTAAATAAAATGTAAAAAGAGGGGGAATTTTAAAGAATTTTGGCTAGAGTGTTTTGTGTAAGCCCCACCCAGTAGGCAGGGTCGAGCGAAACACTCCGGTCCAAACTTTTACAACAAAAAATATACTCCGGACATGGTTTTTACTTCTCACTAAAACAGCAACCAACTATTTTTAATTTTGTGTTAGCCCTGAAATTTTCTTATCGCATCCCTGAAAACCTCTATGGGCTGCACACCTACAATATTGTATTTTCCCCCGACAACAAAAGCAGGAACGCCTGAAAAACCAAGCTGTCTGGCCTCTGAGGTTGTTTTCTGAAGAACTGGAAGATATTTCTCAGAATCAAAAACTTCCTTAAGAGCTAAAATATCAAGCCCTGTTTTTGAAGCAACATCCAAGATCACTTTCTCATTTCCAATATTTCTTACCTCAGTAAAATAGGCATAAAAAAGACCTTCATGAAATTCATCATACTTACCCTGTTCTCTGGCAAACTCACTTGCCTCAAACGCTTTTCTTGAGTTGGCAAGAATAGTTACATCTCCAAATTCAATACCATATTCTTTGCCTGACTTCCTGATCCCTGTATACATCTCATCCCAGTCAATATGCGGAAGATGCTCAGTTAACAAGACCCCTTCAGGAGGCGTCTCAGGGTGTATTTCAAATGAGAGCCATTCATCATCAATATCAAACTCTTTTTTCAAGTTCTCGACAAGTCCCTTGCCGACAT
>Ga0307988_1000002_pt1 | contig 198577 bp, 174 predicted proteins | sample EllFjometagen183_FD_203166 | JGI IMG/M metagenome (GOLD analysis project Ga0307988, IMG submission 203166) | Marine microbial communities from Ellis Fjord, Antarctic Ocean - #183 | ecosystem: Environmental > Aquatic > Marine > Unclassified | place: Southern Ocean | collected 2014-10-08 | reverse complement strand
AAGCATAAAAAGGCGTTTCATCCATGAAAGCTTCGATGAATATCGGATGAGATTGAAACCACCTTATTTATTTCAGATATTGTCTTGACGTTGGGGTCCACTTTACAACTGCACACCATCAACACCGTTACTGGCATGAAAAATCAACATGCCCTTGTAGACAGTTAAATACATCGGAAAAGAGCTATCTGAGGGGTGAATATCATCCACCATTAACGTCGAGTCAGTCACACTATCATAGGACCACAGTTCCTGGTTGCTCGAGCTGTCCTCGGCAGAAAAGTATAGCTTTCCGTTATACTCAGTGAGCCATGACGGACTCGATGATTCGGAAGGTGTATTGAAGATATCTGCCGCCATATTACTCACTGCACCATCATAATACCAGAGTTCGATACCGTTTGTGCCACCTTCGGCACTGAAATACAATCGGTTATTGTATACACGAAACAGGGTGTCTGGTTCGATTGGTACCGATGATATCGTCACTGAATCTGTCACCCAATCGATATTGGCTGTAGTAAGCGGCGGTGGCAGAGTCCCATCATATGACCAGGGATAAGTCCCTATTCCATTATTGGCTGAAAAGAAGAGGCGGTTCTGGAAAATTGTCATTCCCTCTATGCCAGAACTAGTAGGACCACTATATATATCTTCCACCATCCCGTTTCCACCACCATTTAAATACCAGAGTTCACTACCATTGGTGTCACCTTCCGCTTTGAAATAGAGGTTCCCGTTAAACACTGTTAAATTTCCCGGCGAGGACGAAATACCACCAGGATATATATCCATATTTGATGCCGACTGGGACAAGTCATCGTACTCCCATAGCTCAGTTTCAGCGCCATCATATGCCTGAAAATAGAGCTTGCTATTGTAGACCACTTTCTTCTGTGGAAATGAATCAGCAAAACCCGGGGCAATGTCAGTCACCCGAACCGGGGGGTTCATGCCATCGTATGACCAAAGCTCTGCACCAAAGTTGGTGGAACCATCACTTGCTGTAAAAAAGAGTTTTCCTGCATAGACTGTAAAATAACTCGGGTCGGATCCATTGGACCCATCCTGATTAATATTCCTTTCCATCCTTAAGACGGTATCGGGAATATCCACGCTGGTCGGAGTGGGCTGTTCAACTGTTCCCTTTACTGAATACACCAGGAAATGGGTGGCAAATGAAGGGATAAACATGCTCCCCAGGCTGAATGACAGGTCTGGATCAGAGACCGGAAATGTTTGAATAGGAGGCTCTCCCGGTAGTTTAGTACTTGGGCTGTTACCCCAGTAAAGGGCATACCCGGTAATATCGGTTTCATCTATTGCACGCATGATCTCAATAGTTCCCCAGATCTCGAATTCATTCGTGTTCTGGTCCAGGAACTTGATTCCCTGTGCGTTATCAGGTGGCCATAGACCTTGTCCGGTCTCGAAACCATCTACCATCTCAAACTCCCCCTCAAGACGATTCAGCGCCAGATCTTTGGCTGAATTCGTTATGCGGAGTTTATACCTTGTGAAACCGTCGAGGGGCTCCTGTGGAGAGAAGGTAAAGGACATTTTGTCCCCACTCACCATATAGCTTTCCTGTGCCATGGACACACAGCTGAAAAAATTATCCCGGGACAGTTGAACCCCACCGGAACACTCTTTAGTGCTGGTGTTGAAGCTGACAATAGTAGCCGACGACATAGGCTCGTCAAAGGTGACCGAGATAGAGGTTTCCACTGGTACCCCAATTGAAGTGTCGGTCGGGAAAACACTGACCCAATGGGGCGCACCCTGGTCGTATGACTCCACTGCTGCATCGTCTCTTCCGCAAGCGATGAAAACGGCACCCACTAAAACCACCAGAATCAGGCTGGATATGGTTAAACCTGCTGCTTTTTGTTTCATGACCATCTCATTATATAGCGATGATGTTTAACAGGAACAGTGTCCCGGGAGCTACAACAACCATTTGGTTGCTATTGAAAAATATATGCCACTTTTACCTTAAAGGCACTCTTTGAGTCGCTGTAACTGGCCTCTGCGGAATTTGCAAGGAAGTAAAAACCGATGCTGAGACCATTATCAGGTATCCAGAGCACCCCCCCCTGAGTGTTTGTCATACTGATCTCTTTAATGGACTCTCCGTTTTCCATCCTATCCACTTCCTTTTTAATATCTTCGGACACCACCGAAAACAATAGCCCGCTGAACATCATCTCTGCAGACAGGCGGCTGATATTGGTTGCCGGATGATAGCTTTCCTGTTCACCGCCATTGAGACCATTTTCTTCTGATTCTGAAAGTGCCAGGGAGTATTCAACCCTGAATCGGGTTCCGCCCGGTTGTCCAAGATGCATGGCCACCCCGCCGATCAGATTATTCCATGTCAGATCGACCGCATAGCTGCTCTGCTCTTTGACACGTTCGAATCCAAGACCAAGGTAGAACATGTCCATGGTCTTAACTGAAATAGAACCTATAGTTCTGAGGGAGCTGGTTGATTCAGAGTCGTAGATTTGATTAATATAATCCAGGGATTCTGTCGATCGTGCCCCCAACCCGATAGTTACAAAGTCGTTCCCCGCCAGGGCAATGTTTAACCTGCCATCATCTAACTCAAAGTTCATCTCTCCATCATAGGCCACGTTGAGCTTAACCGTAGTTGTTTTCTGAGCTGCATACAATTCAACAAACACGTTACCTGCTTTGAATGCCAGATTTCCGTCCATCCCGGAATCATCAAACTGGTAAATTTGTTCACCTTGAAGGTCCCGGGTTCCACTCCCTTCATAATACCCGAAACCGGCTGCCGGTTTTTCACGCCAACCTGCTGCCGAAGGCATTAAAACAGACTGTGTCGGATCCATGGACGGTGTTATCACCTGGCTGAAGCCAGGATTCACCAGAAAAGCCATAAATCCCAAACCTAATAACAGTTTTTTTCCATTCATCGCTATTTCCATCATTGGTTACCTCAAATAATGCCCGTGAGGAACGTCCCTGCCCTCAAACGGGTTTCCCAACTCTATCTTTATTGACTAAATAAAACCGAAACTCAGTGTTCCCTGGAAAAACTGGGTTTTCAGTTCCTTATCACCTGCAGTCTGGGTCCCTTGCCCTGCATACACCCCCAGGGTGGCACTCCCCAACTTGAAGCCAAAACCGTATCGATGACTGACGTCGCTCAAGTCATCGGTTTCCGTTCCCACAACTCCCTGGGTGGTACTTCGATATCGGTAAGAAAATAGAAAGCTGTCAAATAGCACCTCCGCAACAGCCTGCACCCGGGTCGTTTCCGGGTGGGGTATAATGGCCGGATCGTCAGCAGTTGTTTTGGGTGATGACTGGTAAGAGGCTTCCGTTCGAAACATTCGCTTCAGGGGGTCGCCCAACTGCAGCGCAACACCTGCCAATATACGGTTCCATTTCCTGGAACTCCCTGAGTCAAATTTCTCTGTCACCCGCTGCATCCCGGCAGCCAGGTACAGATTATCCAGCATTCTCAATGAGAAACTGCCCTCATAGAGGCTTTTATCAATTGAATCTGTCGATGCATCCTGATCTTCAATCCGATACCCTATTCCCAGGGTAACATTTTTATCACCCCTTATCGCCAGGCTGAATCTTCCGTCACCATTTGTGGTTTCTAGAAGTGTGTCGGTCGTGTGATCCCACAGATAGCGTTTCCCGGGCGTTGCCCAATAGACTTCAGTGATAATATTGCTGGGTTGATAGGCGAACAGAACAGATGAATCGACATTGAAATAGTCCACTTGCTCTGTCTCTCCATCAACTTTAGCAAAGGAGGTTTGGCCTCCTATGGCGCTACCAAATCTCCATCCTGCTGCAGAAGCCATCTCAACGGGCAATGCAGCATCCAACTGAGGTGTCACAACCTGTGCTGATGTGACATTTATGGACAGGGCAATGGAGACAATCAGTAAGAATAGTTTTTTCATATATATTATTCTTTCTTTTTGCAGGTGAACTCGTCCGAACACACTTTTTCTCGACAAAACTGTCGCAAAAAGACAAAAATAGTTGTGAATAAAGAAAAGAGCTTGCTTACAATCTTCTTTTTTAATGAACCTTTAAGGACTTGCAATAAAGGTGCATTTCAACCGAGATCTATCAAACATTTTCATTATCACGATTCTTTAATATTTTTTTATGCTTTCTACTGTCGGTTCAATGCATTGTTACCACATCGTCTGGTTTTTCCGGTAACGGCATTTCAGTTAGTCCATATATGGGGATCATTGCTTCCGGGGTTGCCGAAACAACACATTTTTATCTCATTCCGCTCGCTAAAGAATATAGGCCATTTATTCATAAATAGCGAATTTCGGTAACCTTTCTCAAAGGCAAGATTTTCCTCATTCCAGCTTATTTGTACGGTATTTGCACGGATGTTTATCTGACCCAGGTATCTGATTCGTTGAAAAGAGCATGAACATTCCGAACTAAAATGAATAGCAAAATGAATCAAGAGGTGAGACAAAAACCATGAAAATAAACGCTTTGCTATCAGCACCGTTGGTTTTAATTGTTGCACTGTTTTTCTGGATACCTGATGCCAGCGCCATCAATGCTGTGGCCAGTATCAAGGATATCCAGGGACAGGTTGATATTGAAAGGCAACACTCAAAACTTGCTGCCAGAAACGGCTTGATTCTCTATGACAAAGACACGGTGGCCACTGGAGATCATTCCAGAGCAACCATCGTTTTCAGGGATGGGTCAATCATTCGTCTCTTTGGAAATACACGATTTATGATTGAAAAATCGGTGGAGGTAAAAAAGGGTTCCAGGCGCTTTCTGCACAAGATTTTCCTGAAACTGGGTTCCTTCTGGGGTAAATTTTCCAGGAAGTACCAGAACACAATGATCCGAACACCTACCGCTACAGCTGGTGTCAAAGGCACCATCATTGCTGTGACCGAGCAGAATGGCAAGATGGGGATCAGCCTGACAACCGGGGCTGTGACAATAAACAATGATAGCGAGACGATTACACTGCAGCCGGGGCAAATGCTTATGGGTATCACACAACGTGGCTCAATCAGTGATAAGATTCAGAATCTGCCTTATCGCCTGGTATTCAAATCTGATCGTCCCGAAGTGATCATTCCGGAATCAGGAAATGAGGTGGAGATTTTTTTCACCCTCCAGATGGTTCAAAAAGCAAAAAACCTGAATGCTTCCCGCACGGGTCCGGTTTATATCAGCCACAGTTTTGACAACATCCGATTTGAGCCGGGTATTCACCTGAACGAGCGTGGTTACGCAAGAATCAAGGCGACCGTCCAGCCATTTCAGGGCAGAGAGAACTTGAGAGAAACCGCTGAAATTACTGCCTTAATGGATGGGGAAACCTTTATTGATGTCGATGCCGGACAGGCAATTCTGACACTCATCCATGCAGGGTGGAAAACAAAAACCCTGAAAATCGATGTCAAATCGGACAGTATAGAATAACCAACCCAGGACCCCAGGCCATCATTCAAAGCATGGTCATGGGGTCCACATCAATCGAAACCCGTACCCCTGATTTTGCCCGCCATCCTTTCTGACTGAAGAACAGGTTTCTGATCACACCTCTGGCCTTGCCAATTTCATCGCTCTTAATCAGAATCTGCCAGTAGTATCGATTATTGATTTTTTGCAGTGGCGATTCCACCGGTCCCCAAACCTGATAATTTGATTGATCCTCTTTCTGTTTGAGAATCGCACCCAGTTCGATCGCAGCACGTTCAACAGCTGCGGGATTCCTGTCACTGATTTTCATCAGGATCTGCCTGACAATTGGGGGGTTCTGCAAGTCACTCCGCAATGACATCTCCTGGGTATAAAATGCTGAAAAATCGTGCTGAACCGCAGCCTGGAAAGCATAATGCCCGGGATTATATGACTGGATCAAGGCCAGGCCACTACTCTCTTCATTGCGCCCGGCTCGGCCTGAAACCTGCGAAACCAGCTGAAAACTTCTTTCAGATGATCGAAAATCAGGAATATTAAGGCTCATATCCGCAAATATCATGCAGACAATTCCGATATGTTTAAAGTCATGCCCCTTACTGATCAGCTGGGTTCCAATCACAAAATCCACCTGTTGATTGTTGATCTTGTCAATATTTATTTCCAGGGCGCCTCTTTTTCGCACCGTATCCCGGTCCATTCTTAAAAACCTTGCATCGGGAAACAGCAGTTTCAGGTCCCGTTCAACCCTTTGAGTGCCAACCCCTTCAAGGTGAAACGACTCCGCTTTGCATTGTGGACAGACTTTAGGATATCCCTGGCTGAACCCGCAATGATGGCATTTCAGCCTCTGCTGTGAGCGGTGCCAGGTCAGAGCAATCGAACAATTTCTGCAGAGAACCGGCTGTTCACAGGACGTGCAGGACAAAAACGCGGCATATCCTCTTCGGTTCAGAAAGATCAGGGCCTGCTTCTGTTGTTGCAGGTTTTCCCGCAGGCGACTGACCAGATACCGTGAAAGATAGAAAGCCCCTTTTTGCCGTTTTTCGTTCTTCAGGTCAATCAATTCAGAAACGGGCAACGTTTGCTGATTCACTCTGTTTTTCAGTTCCAGCAGGGTATATTTCTGGTTGGAAAAGTTAAAATAGGACTCCACAGACGGGGTGGCAGATCCAAGTACTACGGTACAGTTGTTTTCGCTGGCCATTTTAACAGCAGCGTCTCTGGCATTGTAGTAGGGACCCTCTTGCTGCTTAAAGGATGTGTCATGTTCTTCATCCACTACGATTAATCCGATATTTTCCAACGGAGCAAATATGGCTGAGCGTGCTCCGATGACGATATCGCAGATCCCTTTTTTAATTTTCCACCATTGAACCGTCCGCTCCCTATCCGCCAATCCACTGTGCAATACGGCAACTCGGTCCCCAAATCGTTCTCTGAATCGACTGACGGCCTGAGGTGTTAAAGAGATTTCCGGGATAAGGATCAGCACACCTTTGCCACACTGAATTGTTTCCCTTACAGCATGAAGGTAAATTTCCGTTTTCCCGCTGCCGGTAACACCGTGCAGAAGAAATGTCTGAAAGATCTTTTGTTGGATTGCCGTCAAAATTTCACGAATGGCAACCTGTTGCTCATCATTAGGATGGATAAACTGATCAGTGTGAATAGTTGATGGTCGGCTTGCCGTCGGCGCAGGTCGTTTTTCGCTTTTCAGCACCCCCAACTTGATAAAGCGGTTGATCTGGGGTCCGGCTTGTAGAAACTGATCGAGCACATTCACCCTTTTGGTCTCAGGCACAGATCTGAACCACTCCAGCAGCCGGCTGTTCAGGCTGCCTTTTCGAACTGCTATTGCGTTGCCAGTTTCTGGTTGGAAAACTAACCACTCCTCGAGCGTCACTCCTGAATCACCGGGAGAAACAGAATAGTGATACCTGACGGCCTTTTTCTTTTTCAGCCGAGTAAACAGACGGCTGTTCTGATTCCCGTCCCGTCCTTTCATCACATCTGATGCTTTCTTACCATCAACCAACTGCAACCATTGTTTGTCGTCCAAAGCCAACGAAGAATTGTTAAGCGCATCGGTATCGGCCTGGATAGTCCTTATTATCTTTGGTCTCAACCCGGATGGCAGGGCTGCTTCCAGAACTTCACCCCAACTGCAGAGATAGTAGTTTGAAATCCATTTTGTAAAATTAAGCATTCTGCTGCTGTAGACTGGCTGGTCCTCGATCAGTGCCAGGATCGGTTTGAGCTTTTCAATATTAGAAGTGGATAGCAATTCAACGATTACCCCGATCATTCTTCTTGCCCCCACCGAAACCAGCACACGCAGACCGACATGTGTTCTTGCTGTCAGTTCAGTTGGTACCAGATAGTCGTAAGGGGAGGTAAACGGGATATTTAAGGCAACTTTGACGATCATGCAGTTTTACTCAATCCTGAAGAATTTCCAAATCGCACTTCCTAGAGAAAAAGCCGCAGGACAGCCTCCAGATCAGAAGGATTGTACACCTTTTTTCCATCAACTCCCATGCTTTTATCCCTTGCGGTTATTCAGTCATAACACGGTTTCGAATATTCCGGCTACTTGCGATAATCCCCGGAAAATTGTATTATCCTCTTACCACATAGTTAAAAAGCACAATAAATAAAATGTGTTACGTGTTCAACACCCATAATATTCAATCCAGAGAATAACCAGATGCCTGAAGAAATCCTTCCCGGACTGTATCGTATAGAGGTCCCCCTGCCCGATAGTCCCTTAAAAACATTGAACTCCTACATTATTACAGGACCTGATCGGAACCTGATCATTGATACTGGATTCAATCGGGATGAATGCCATGAAGCGATGTTAGAGGGGCTTGGCTCTTTGAAAATAGATCTCAATCGGACTGATTTTTTCATCACCCATCTGCATGCCGATCATTTTGGCCTGGTTGATCGTCTTAAAACTGACAGCAGCATTATATTTTTCAATCGTCCGGATGCTGAAATTCTGGATGGGTGGGACGGTTTCGACCATATGTTCAGCTACGCTGCCAGCAATGGCTTCCCAGAAATCGAACTTCGTAATGCCTTTCAAAATCACCCGGGTAAACGTTTCGGTACCGAGTGGATTCCCGAACTGAAAATTCTCCAGGATGGCGACGTGCTCGAGGTGGGCGAATATAAACTGACCTGTGTTGAAACGCCAGGGCATACCCTGGGTCATACCTGCCTCTATGAAGCAGAGAAAAAATTGTTCTTTTCAGGTGATCACATCCTGGGCGATATCACACCTAACATCCAGGGTTGGTCTGATCAGCAAGACATGCTGAGACACTACCTAAAAAGCCTGGAAAAGGTTTACTCATATGAGGTTGATCTCGTCCTGCCAGGACACCGTAGTTTGTTCTCCGGTTTCAAAGAGCGTATCAATGAATTAACAGATCATCACCTGAAAAGGCTGGATGAAATCCTCTTAATTCTGGATCCAGGTCCCAGACATGCTTACGGCGTTGCTTCTGAAATGAAATGGGACATCAAGTGCGATTCATGGGAGCAATTTCCGGTGCCACAAAAATGGTTCGCCACTGGAGAAGCCATCGCTCATTTGCGATATCTGGAAGAATCCCACCAGATTGCAAGGGATGAAAACGCTGATGAGACTACCTATTCTTTAGTCAGCTGATTGCATAAAACATTTGCCTGAGTTTCAGAAACAGGTTAAAAAATAGAAAGCAGCTGCTGTAATTGACAATTATCACAACCCTTTATTCAAGGGCTTTCGGGATTGAATCTTGAAGGTGCTGCCATTCGAGATCAAGCCGGCTTTCAGACCTCAAGACACATGATTAGGATTAACAGACAGATTTTCGAAAGGCTGCAGTCTTCTGTAGAGTTCTTTAAGGGTTTTACAGACGCGGACCTACATACGTTTTTGAAGTTTATGAACCCCGAGCGGTTCAAAGATGGGGATACCATCTTTGAAGAGAATGTGTTTGGTTCCAAAATGTATATTCTCATCAACGGTAACGTAGTGATCAGCAAGCGTATCGGAAAAAAGAATGGTGTCATGAAGGAGACGGAACTCGCAGTGCTCAACCCGGGCGAATGCTTTGGCGAAATGGGCCTTCTTGACCAGAACAGACGCTCGGCAAAGGCCACCTCCAGGGGAAACTCACTTCTGTTTTCAATCACGGATGAAATGCTGACCCAGATCTCCGGAACCCGTAAATATTTTACGCTGGCCTATAAGCTGTATCGGAACTTTGCCAAAGTACTAGCTATTCGGCTGCGAGATTCAAACCTCAAGGTTGTCGATCTCGAGGCGAAAACCCGAGACAGCAGATAGACTTGATCCATCTGAAATGTTTGAAATTAGAGTAGAACGCGTATTGAGCAGCGTGTAGAAACCACATCAACACGGAGTTGACAATCATTATAAAAATTTTTCAAATAATCATCGTCACCGCCGCGGTCGGACTTCCCCTTTCCTCCTTTACCGATCTGGATTCGGAAATAGTCGCAGCCATTACCGGACTTGTTTTCCTGTTGATGGTTCAATTGCAGTTTATCCTCTCCAGAACCCGGATAAATCGAGGTCGACCGACCAGTCAAAAACCGGCACCGAAAAAACCGACTACGTTAGCCAAAGCTCTCCCCAGCGGGAAAACCAGCCTGAAAGGGAAAGCTATTGACCCAAGCCTCTTCTCAAAATTTCAGGAGAATCTGACCCAATCCACAGGACCTGAAGCTGAGAAAACCGGAGGCAAAGACGAGGTTATTCTGTCTCTCTCGAACAAGGGAAAATCAAAAAATCTGAAAAAAACGCCGCAAACAACTCAGGCCGCCACCAAAGCGAAAACAAGTCCGCCAGCTAAACCTGCAGGCGACAGAAAGGCTGACGAAACGCGAACCAAAGATATTTCGGTTGCCCCCATTGGGCCCCTCTTTGACGATATTAGTGAACCCCCTGAAGTGTCATCGGGAAAAGTTGACCCGGTCAAACTACCAGCCAAGAAACTGAAGACACTGGGTCTGCCACCAGACAAGGTCGCTGAAACCATAAAGGAAGCTCCTTTAAACACTGAGGCCCCGCTGGCTTCCAACGAAGTCCTCACATCAACCGATTTTGAACCTGACAAGGAGACAGCCGAAGATGAAGCGACAATTACCCTCTCCCTGGCAAAAAGCTATTTCAAGAAAAAAGAGTTTGGAAAGAGCCTCTCGGCTCTGCAACAGTTTCTTGATGAATCGGATCAGGGCAAACCGACTTCAGACCTGCTAGCCGAAATAGTTCGGATGCAAGGAGAATGTGAGTTTGAGCTGGAAGCGTATGAAAAAGCCTCAAAGCATTTCCAGGATCTTTTTAAAAACCATATCAACAATGAACACCCGCAATACCTGGATCAGCTGGAGCAGGTAATCGAGAGGTTTGTCGATGCGGATCAGCAACAGCATGCCGTCCATTTCCTGTTTACAGCCCTGAATGAGTTCAGACAGCTGCACGAGTTCCACAGAATGGATGACATCTACACGGAGATTGAATCCGCCTATCATCAGAAACAGGACCTGCCACGCCTGACGCAAACCTACCAAAACCATCTCGCCATTAAAAAAACCATCAAGGATTTTAAGGGGCAACTGGATATTCTGGATCACCTGGGCAAGTTACTGTACGATCAAGGGGACGACGAAGGGTCCAGGAAATGCTATGAGCAGCGGTTGACTATTGAGAGTCAGATGGAGAAATCCTGAGGAATATCCAGCCGATTTCCTGTTTAACCCTGTGAGTCGAAATAGTCACTCAGAAATTGACGTTTGAACTCTTTGAAGGTACCAGCAAAAATCGCTTCTCTGGCTTTTTCCAGCAGTTGTTTGAAGAACCACAGGTTGTGATAACTGTTCAGCCTTGAGGAAAGGATTTCATCTGATTTGTAAAGATGCCTCAGGTAGGCGCGAGAGTAGTTTCTACAAACGTCACACCCGCAATCTTCGTCTATGGGAAGGCCGTCTTCCTTGTATCGAGCCTGTTTAATCGACATCGGCCCCTTGAAGGTAAAGAGACCGCCGTTTCGAGCATTTCGCGTCGGCAATACGCAGTCAAACATATCGATGCCGGACTCAATGCTGTTGATTATGTCAACCGGATCCCCCACACCCATCAGGTACCGGGGTTTGGATTCCGGAAGATCAGGCGCAATCATCGAGACGATTCGATTCATGGTTTCCTTCTCTTCACCGACACTCAAGCCGCCGATGGCAAATCCGTCGAAATCCGTCTCCATCAGCATCTGGGCAGACTCTTTCCGAAGATCGTCATAGTTTGCCCCCTGAACAATGCCGAAGAGATTATTTTCTGTTGTTCTGGCATTGAATGAGCGAACCGCCCATCTACCGGTCCGCTTAATGGATTCGGCCGCGGCTTTTTTATCTATCGGGATCGGCAGGCACTCGTCCAGGACCATCATGATATCAGATGCCAGATTTTCCTGGATGGCAATGACCGATTCCGGAGTCAGCACCTTTTTACTGCCATCCAGATGGCTTTGGAAAAAGGCACCTTCTTCTGTTACTTTATTCAGTTTCCCGAGAGAAAAAACCTGAAATCCGCCACTGTCAGTGAGGATCCCCCGGTTCCAGTTCATAAAATCATGCAGGCCGCCAAGCCGTTGTATGATCTCGTCACCCGGGCGAAGATGAAGATGGTAGGTATTTCCGAGGATCAGGCGATAGCCGATTGTCTTCAGTTCATCAACTGTGATCGCCTTAACGGTAGCATTGGTCCCAACAGGCATGAATATGGGCGTTTCAATCTTCTGCCCATGAAGATGGAAAAAACCCGCACGGGCGTTTCCATCTCTGGCTTCCAGTTTAAAGTGCAACTTTGAGCGACTCAATATCGATGCCTCATTCCATAAACCTGTTGGGAACCATTCTCTATTGACCTTTTCTCCAGAGGAGCAACCTAGAAAATGGTCGCTGTAGAGTGGGGATATTCATCCCGCAGTTTGTCGAAGGCGAAAATCCCGGTGTTATGATCATCACTCCACAGGATTTCCAGCGCATAGTTACCGATATATGCGCTCTTCACCGGTTTAATATCCTTTGGGACGGTTTTGTCGTCCAGGATTTTCTCGTTGGTGATCTCGTCCACACACGATGCACACGGGCAAGCAGTGCGAAGATCCCAATAGTTATAAATGGTGTGCGCTCCATCCTGCCAGATGATATGCATCCGGCCGTCGAAGTAGATCTCCTTCGGTCTTGTGCGCAGGTTACTCCCAGCCATTAGTTCGCCTCCGAACAAATCTGGTCCAGTTTCGCGGCCATCTCAATAAATACTTTGGCGCTGGCTGAATTCGGGCTGGAGTGAACAATGGGGTCACCATTGTCTGATCCCAATCTGATATCCATCTCAATGGGAACGCTGCCGATATAATTAACGTCCTGGTCTGCACTCTCGCGCTCGGCGCCACCCTTGGCAAAAATCGGTGTCTCTGCGCCACACTTCGGGCAAACAAAAGCGCTCATGTTTTCAATCATACCCAGTACAGGAACATTCACCTTACCAAACATGCCGATGGCTTTTCTGGCATCCAGCAGCGCAACGTCCTGGGGAGTACAGACAATGACAGCACCAGTCGCTTCGGTCATCTGGGCCAGTGAGAGCTGTATATCTCCTGTTCCCGGGGGAAGGTCAATAATCATATAGTCACCACCCGGCCAGGCTGTGTCACGCAGCATCTGCTGAATCACCTGGTGAGTCATGGGACCTCTCCAGATCAAGGCCTGATCTTCCTTGACCATGTTCCCTACAGAAATAAAGTCAATTCCATATTGATTCAACGGCGTAACCTGCTGTCCTTTCACTTCCAGAGGCTCATTTCGTCTTCCCATCATAATAGGAACAGAGGGGCCATAAACATCAGCATCCATAATGGAGACGTTTTTCCCGGAGGCTTTCAGGGCCAGAGCCAGATTGATGGCTACAGTTGATTTTCCAACACCGCCTTTTCCACTGGCAACCAGAATCACATTTTCATACTCTTGGAGATAGTTTGCCTGTTCCGGTGCTTCAGGATTGGGGCCGGCCTGTTGCTGCTGAGGCTCAGCATCAGCTTTGGAGCTGACCACTTTGATATTTACGTCGTTAATTCCGTCGATGCTTTTCAAACCCTGCTCGACTTTTGCTGCAGTTTCTTCCCTGACAGCCTGGTATTCGTCACTGATAACCAGGGTAACGCTTGCGGTTTCACCGCTGAGTTCAAGTGAATGTACAACTTCACTGGTCAGAATATTCCCACCATTATCGCTGAAAGGGATCTGTTCCAATACTTCCCTTATTTGTTGTTCCATGGATTCCATAATTTTTTGCCTGATAGTAAATGATTAAAACTTACAAGAATAGCATTCCCGGTTTGCCGTTAAAAGCGTTCTGCCTTGAGATCTGGTCGTCCGGCTTCTGTATTTCAAGCTATCGCTTTGCGGGCTCCCCATTAAAATCGGAGCATCTAAAATTTTGCAGAACATCCTCTAATTTTATATCGGTGGAGGTTATTTTGGTTAGACTAATATCACAAAAGTTGATCTCCATCATTTAGTTACTGCATTCCTGATTGGAAAAAACAGAAAGTAAAAACAGTTAAATAAAGCGCCTTTTACCCTTTGGCTTTTGCCGATTTCGGCCGAAAGGCTTTGACGATATCCGCGTTGGTTTCCAGAATCGGGCCCTCAAGCAACTCGATACAATAAGGAATGGCCTCAAACAGTTCATCGAGGGTCTCCTTGATGGCTTTAGGCTGACCTGGCAGATTGACGATCAAGGCCTGTTTCCGAATAGCTCCTACCTGTCTGGAGAGAATGGCCGTGGGAACATACTTCAGGCTGATGGAGCGCATCCGCTCTCCAAAGCCGTCCATTACCTTGTCTGCAATAGCCAGGGTGGCATCCGGTGTAACATCTCTTTTCGCAGGGCCGGTTCCACCCGTTGTCAATACAAGGTGGCAACCTGCCATATCCACCAGCTTTTTCAAACACTCTTCAATCTGAGGTTGTTCATCCGGTACAATTTCCGCAATACCATCCCAACTGCTTTTCAGAGCACTCTGCAACCAGTCCCCGATAGCGGGACCGCCTTTGTCTTCATATTCACCGCTAAAAGCCCGGTCACTCACGGTCACAATCCCAATCTTAACTGTTTCACTTGCCATAAAACCTCCTATTATTCTGCTTAATTTATCCAACAAAGGGCTCAGAAACCCCATTTGTTCACTGGCTTATTTGTTAATGTGGATTATAACAGGCCTGTCAAGAACCAACCAGCGCCCTTCGGTAATCAATCCGAATGGCTGCTTTCTGAACGGATGGCATAGTATTGGGGAAATTCAGGAAACATATCATTTTCAGACAGACGGAATCGGAGAAACCATTCATCTTCAATCTGATTGTCAACCAGCGCTTTAAGCTTATAGAAGTAGTCAAGAAACTTCAAAATCTCTCTTTGCATGTCCTCTTCGAAGTCCCCAGCCATGATCACAAATGTCAGATCAGAGCTTTGCGCACGAATAAACTCGGCCCCCATCTGCTCGACTGCGCGAACTTGAAAATCAGTTAACTGGTTTTCCAGACCCTTCACCAGGTACGATCGCAGTGTCCACTCCGCCCTTTCGATTTCTCTGAAGGTCCAGGCGACCTTGGGGTCAGACCACTTGACATGCAGGGCATCATGTCCCCAGGTGGACGGATTGGGCACCGTCCGGGGCAAAACAGGGAGATCTACAAGATAGTGGGAAGGGGTTGTCAGGCCAACGGTATCTCCCCGGCGATAAAACTCTCGCAGCAGCTCTTCAAGGAATGCGGGTCCTTCCCACCAGTGGTGACCAAAGAGCTCAGCATCGTAAGAACAGGTAATCAGCGGAATGGATTTGTGATCCCGCTTTCCCAACTCTGTTGCAGTATCACTCAGTTTTCCATAAAAATCCTGTGCCAGCTCCCGAGCGATTTGCTCGGCTTTGCTGGGGTCATAGGGTTGCTTATTATCCGAGGTTTTGGATGTAATTCGCTTGACAGGTAACCCCAGATGCCGGAAATGATACTCACGAAACTCCGGATGCCCGGCGTATCCGATATCAGCATCCCATACCTGTGTTCGCCCCAGGCGGCTGCGGCCAAAAGCAACCACATTGCCACCGGGCAGAACAATGGGGCTGTACTCCTCCTCAATGGGCCTTTCTGATGCAGAGAGAACGGCTTCTGCTTCAACAAAGAAATATGCCAGGGCCTCTTTGTCAAGCAGACCTTCAACGCCAGGGAAGAAGGAATTTTCGGCCAGCCAGATCCCCCGTGGGCGATCACCGAAAATCCGATGATGGCTCCTGGCAGCCAGTGTAATCTGGTTGTTCAGCGCATCGGGCACACTCTCTAGTTCCGCAGGCATCCCGTGTGTTGCAGTACAGGTAGAGATTTCAAGAAACCCTTTCAGTTCCAGATCACGAAATGCCCCTATCATATCTTTCTGCAATTCATCGACATAGAAGGACTCAATCGCATCCACACTTTTTCTATAATGTTCCGCGGCATGAATAAATACCGCGGAATCATTTCGGAAACGCATCTGAGCAATCTGCCCGTCCACATACGCCTTCACCCGTAGCAGGTATCGTGACATATAGTCCTTGAACCAGGAGCTGCTGATCATATAGGCAACCGGTGGCGATATGTCGAGACTGACTTGAAAATCAACCTGCTCGAAAGCCAGTTTGCGAAATATCCTCAGAAGCGGTAACCATGAATCCAGACAGTTTTTCAATACCCATTCTCCGGGGGGATTATGCACCTCCGCCCCTTCAACCGTCAAAAGCGGCCAGGTTCCATCCCTCAAAAAACTCTCCCTGAACGGCTCCAATCGATGCAAGTTTGGCGAATGCATATGCAGATGCAGCAACACCCTGGCCCGGTTTCCGGCATCCTTCCCATGAAGGTGTCGAACTTCACGCTGGGAGCTGTGATAGCTGCTCTTTTCCACCCTGGCATAGCTGGTACAGACAGCCATCGCACTATCCGTGATTCGAGGGGTGATAATCGGCATCGACACAGGGGTCAGAGCAAGCTCCTGTTGATGGTGTCGGGCAATCATCTCAACGGAGAGGCTTTTATCTGGCTCAACATCGATATATCGGTCCTGGTGTTCCGGGAAAAGGTCTGTCACGGGGATATCGAGATCCGGCCGACGAATCCGGTCACCCAAATACTCCTCATGCACCTTCAGGAAAAATCCGACCTCTTCCAGGCCAATCTCCCATCTATCACCGATCACTTTTTCAACATCACGCTGATCCAGATCCCAACAGACAAAGACCCGTTTCTGGCTGAAGGGTTTCAGGTAGACCCGAGGGGGCCATTTAATCCGGGTTTCCGCTCCAGACGTAAACACCCTGACCCATCGATCCGGCTCACTCAGATCGAACAAAATCCACTCGCAATAGCATTCGGTCGCTGCAGGCGATGGCAAATAGTCCCAGCGCATGGAATGGGCAATATCTCTCTGAAACTCCTGCCAGTCATGGCCATCCACTTCAAACCAGAGAACCAGTTCCAAAAATGACTGATCCCAGGAAACATGACGATTGGTTTCAAAAAGCAGTTGCTCAGCCAACATCAGCTCCTGTTCAGAGAATCCGATGGGACTGTCTGTTGAGAAGATTTCCAGCTGTTTTTCCAGCAGAACAAATTTGAACAATTCCCTGTGGGGAGAGGTGATTTGAAGCTGCAGCTTGTATCTTCGAACCGGCTCGGGTTTTTTCAGATTCCATTCCAGCCTCTGAATCTGATCAACCAGGTGATATTGTACCTTTGTTGAAAATCCCCACTGCCGAATCTCAGCAACCTGTTCCCCATTTTCAAAAAAGCGGAAACAACCGATGGCATGCTCCGGGTTCCCATCAGTCACCCCATTCACAAACTGCTTCTGCCAGGTATTTCGAATCTGAAAGGTCGGCGTCAGCTCAGCCCTGACCCGCCAATCCGGAATCGGGGTCACAACCTTTGAAAACATCAACCGGATTGGCTCCTCTTCCAGCTGAAACTTAAGCGTCTTGACAGGCAACATCTGTTGCAGGTTTGTAGAGATTTCCAACAGTTGATGTTCACCACAACTCAATTTAATGACTTCCGGCCGACCCACCAATTCACTTGTTACCCACGATGTCAGATGACACTGTTGGTTTAAAACACCATCCTGAAAGATTTCAACCGGTTTTTCACCACAAACCTTTTTAAGCGTCTGGACATCAATGTCCCCCCAAATCAGTTTAACCCTGTTTTCATGCTGGAGAATCAGATCTACATGGGGAAGCGGGTCGAGTTCAGAAATGATCTCAAATGACAGATGGAGAACAGACAGAAGGCGCAATTGATATTCAACCCCTGTTTTCAGGCAAAAATGCAGGGGTCCTTCGGAATTGGGACGGGCAATCTCAACAGGGAGCAGGGAAGATGAAGGTGTTATTTCAACAATATAATACTGCTTGGCAAGATCGAGATCGGGAAGCAGGTTCCAGTCAAAATAGAGCTCTGCATAGGGTCCGCACACCTGATGCATCTCCAGACCGTCTCTCTTGAAAATGGTATTACCTGGTTTTCTCACAGCCCACCGACTCAAGTTGCCGCGCGAAACTTAAAATAGATCCTTACGGCTCTGATATAAGGGAAGAAAAACAGAAAAATCACAATTGCGGTCAGAATCCGCCAGATCGATATCTGAAGTATCAGCAGAAAATCGTTATTCTCTTCAAAATTGCCACGCACCTGAATGTGTTCTCTATCAGGTAAACTGCTCAGCAACCCGACCAGGATACCCTGCCAGTAGTAATCGTTCAGGCCTATATTCCAATTTAAAAAATGGATTTTGATGGCGGAAAAACAGCGCTGGAGTAAGTGGAGGAGTTGAAAAAAAACCTTCCTGACCGCTGCGTCCATCAAGGTCTCTTTTACCAGTGAAAATGGAATTTTCTTTTTGGTTTTCGCTTTTTCAGGCTTCTTTTTTTCTGATTCGGGTTTTAGTTTCTTCTTTTCCCGTTTCTCAATTTTCTTGTTAAAGAGCAATAATTCAGTTTGGACGTCTTTCTGGTCAGCGGTAATCCTGACAGTCAGAAAAGTCCACTGGACAAGAAACACCATGGTCGATTCCAATCTGACCTTTACTGGAATACTCAACAGGACAATCAGCAACAGGCCAACTCCCAGAAGAAACCCATATAAAAAAATCATTCGTCTTCGTTCTTATTTTTCCGCTTCAGCTTTTGAAAAATCGAAATCAGCTTATCAAGGGTTTCCGGTGCCTTTTCCAGTAGGTTTTCTATGGTACCGCTACTCAAGTTGTGAATGGAGACGTTCCCATCCTTCACCACGATAAAAGCCACTGGAGTCAGCAGAACACCTCCGCCACCACCAGCACTGTCAATCGTTTTAGCATCACCTGAACCAAAACCGAACCCGACTTTCACAGAATTGACAGGAATCATCGTAACGTCACCCACGTTGTATGGTTCTCCAAAAACTGTTTCTGACTTAACGAAACTTTTCAGCTGCGGCAGAAAACTGCTCAATATCGTATTTTCCTTTTCCTTTTCCATAACGACTCCTGAAAAATAGTGCCCATTTCCGATTTTTTTAGAGATAGTGGCCGGCCATGTTTTTCAAATTGATTTACTGTTCCGGGGACACCGTCTTTTAATTGCTTGACTTATTTATATAACCACTCACCTTGATTTGTCTTTAAAAATTCAGACGAACTCCCGAAAACACCCTCCGGACATAAATCTCAGCCAGACTCACAACAATGATGCAATCAGGGGAATCCCAATAAAGGTTCCAATGCTGCTGCCCAGGTTGCTGAACACAACAACCAGCAAAATTCTGGTTATTTCATTTTTGCGAAATCCGCGCACAGTTGTAATATCCCGGGGCAGGTTTTCAAAATCTTCCACCCGCGGCTTTCTGATCCACGCTTCGGTTAGCCCGGAAACCCAGCCGGCGGCGATAGTTGGGTTTAAAGAGGTGATGGGAGCGGCCACGAAGGCAACAAGTACTGTCAGTATATGACCGCCAGCCAACAGTGCACCCGCAGCAGACAGAATCCCATTTGCCAGCACCCAGCGCTTAATCATCTCAAGGCTGACTTCGGTGTCCATATTAAAAAAGCCATAGGCAATAACCCCCATTATTCCCAGGGGAATCCCCCACTTCAGGATTTTCCCGATTTTCCCCGGAAGGGGGACCGTTTCCAGATCGGAGATATCCCCAGGATTTTCCATATGGTGTGCAATCCCCGGGACATGTCCGGCACCGACAACAGCTACGATTGTTTCACCTTCTGCTTCAAGAATTTTGGCCGCCTGAAATTGGTCTCTCTCATCGATCAGAACGGATTTGATCCCCGGCAGTTCCTTTGCCATCATGTCAATTGCTTCTGTCAGCATATCCCCCTCTTTCAAGCTTTCGACCTCCTCTTCGGAGATATCGGGGGATTCAAAGACACTGGCAAATATCTGCCCGATCAACTTTATTTTTTCCCAGAAGGAGAGGTTCCCCCAGGCCCGTTTAAAGGTGATGGTCACGTCACGGTCTGCCAATACAATGTTGCTGCCGAATTCTTCCGCCACTTCAATTGCTTTGACCATTTCAGCCCCGGGCTTGACCCCCAGTTTGTCGCCCATCTTTTTCTGGAAGGCTGACAAGATCAGGTTCATCATCAACATCGGGGCTTTACCCTCCTTGACCACCTTGACGATATCCATGTTTTTCCAGTGATCCGGCTTGCGGATGGATTCATATCTGCTGGCACACAGCTCAACACAAACAGAATCCGGGCGAACCTCCTGAATCACTTCGGCGACTTCATCAACACTATCTTTGGATATGTGGGCTGTCCCAATCAGGATATACGTTTTGCCATTCAGGCTGATCTCTTTTCTCATTTTGGTTTATCGTCTTCCTTTCCGATTTTCTGATAATCCCAACAGTAACCCGTTTACCGCTGAGCGACTGCCATTTATAACAATGAATCAATAAATACCGCTGTTTTCTGGTAAGCGCCCGGATCTCCCAATTGCTCTTTCAAATCAGCCAGATTCTGCCTGATTTCCTTGTTTGCAGCCTCATGTTCCAGGTAGTAAGTCACCCGTTCGGCCATCCGGCTTGGAGAGGTGAAGTGCGGATCTTCAGGAACAATCTCTTTCCCGGCCACAATGTTGGGAAGCCCAATGGCTTTAATGCGCAGCAGATACTTGCCGATTAAATAAGTCGTCAATGATGATTTGTAAATAACGATCAATGGTGTCTGTAAAATGGCTGTTTCAAGGGTCGCCGTCCCCGATGTCACCAGGGCGATATCCGAGTGTGCTACCGCATTGTAGGTATCGTTTTCCACCAGGAAAATATCGGCGTCATCCGCATTGATCAGTGGGGCGATTGCTTCTCTACTGACCGTTGGGGCCAGGGGGTATACAAACTGGATATCATTGCGATCCCGGGCCATGTGGCGGGCAGTCTCAGACAGCAGGGGCAGATGCCTGGCTATTTCATTTTTACGGCTGCCCGGAAGGATACTGACAGTTTTTTTTGTCGGATCCAGATCCCATTTTTTGTAAAACTCGCCTCTCTCCTGGGTGGGTCTGACAATATCCAGCAAGGGATGCCCAAAACAGTGGGTTTCCATCCCCTCTTTCTTGAAAAAATCCACCTCAAACGGGAACAGAACGATCAACTCATCGACCAGCGCTTTTATTTTATGGATTCTGTTTTTCTTCCAGGCCCACACCTGCGGGGCGACATAGAAAATTACACGAATCCCGCGTTTCTTTGCCTCTGCGGCAAACTTCAGGTTGAAAGCCGGATAGTCCACCAGCAGCACCGCATCTGGTTTCTCCTCATCCAGTTTGTTGACCATCTCATCAAAGACGGCCTTGATGTGCCGGTAAACCTTCAGCACCTCAGAAAAACCGATGACCGCAAGATCTTCCACCCGATAAAACAATCGAGCCCCGGTTCCAGCCAGAATATCTCCACCGGTCCCGAATACATCCAGCTCCGGTCTTATTTTTTTCAGCCGTTGAATGACATTTCCACCATGAAGATCACCAGACGCCTCTCCGGCAATCACCATCAATTTGCTCATCTCATTCCCCAGTATCAAGATGCAAAGTAGCGCTTGATTTCATCACAAACCCGGATAACCTGCTTTTCGGTCAACTCCGGAAACATCGGCAAACTGATCAACTGTGCCGCACAGGCTTCTGAAACAGGATAGCTGCCAACAGGCTCCCCTCGTTCCTTGTACGCCTCCTGGAGATGCAACGGCACTGGATAGTGAAACCCAGTGAAAATCTCTTTTTGCTTCAAGTAATCAGACAGACCGTTGGGGTCGGGAACCAGTATCACGAATAGATGAAAAACATGGCCAGATTCATCTCTGATAATGGGTAGTTGCAGGTTAGGAATTCCTCCCAGCTCTTTCAGGTACAATTGGGCAACCTTCCGCCGCTTTTCATTCCAACCGTCCAGAAAGGGCAATTTCCCCCGCAACGCAGCTGCCTGCAGGTTATCCATCCGCCCGTTGTATCCCTCCATGCGGTGATAGTATTTCTGGCTCTGCCCATGTTCACGTAAACAGGTCACTGCTTCTGCAATTTCAGGATCGGATGTCACCACGCATCCCGCCTCTCCAAAAGCGCCCAGGTTCTTTCCAGGATACATGCTGAAGGCTCCCGCGTGTCCAAGCGTCCCCGCTCTTTTTCCTTTGTAATAAGCCCCATGTGCCTGGCAGGCATCTTCCAGGACCAGTAGATCATGCTTTCTGGCAATGGTCATGATCGCATCCATATCGGCAATCTGCCCATAAAGATGAACCGGCACCAGTGCCCGAGTCTTTTCGGTGATTTTTGCTTCAATCAGGTCGGCGTTCATCAGATAAGAGCCCGGCAACACATCGACAAAGACAGGAACTGCACCTGCCTGGGAGATGGCCTCTGTCGTTGCAATAAAGGTGTTCGGAACCGTGATGATCTCGTCCCCGGGCTGAATGCCCATTGCCAGGAGTGCAAACAGCAGAGCGTCGGTTCCATTGCTGACACCGATTACGTGGGGAGCGTCACAGTAGGTCGCAAATTCCTTTTCGAACTCCGCGACATGCTTGCCACCGGCAAACGCCGTGTTCTGGATGATTTCCATGAACCAGCTGTCCATCCGGTTAAACATGGGATGAAGTGCCAGATTCAAATTCAGAAAATCAACCCGATCGGAACCCGCAGCATCGTCAATGGTCAAAGCCTGTTGCGGATCAATAAACGCGACCCCCTCAAGTTCTTCCTGTGAGTCGGTGCTCACCACAAAAGGAATTTTAAACAGCTTCGCCGCTGCCACCAGCATTCCGACCTCGAATCCGGCCGTGGACTCAAGTGCCAGCTCATTGGTCAGCGCGTTTTGGGGAACCTGGGAAAGTCCCTTTATCAGGTTCTTGATTTTTTCAGGGGCAAACCCGCCTTCGGCACAGGTCTGAACCGAGTGCGCCAGGATCCATGCCTGGACACCCTCATCGGTTGAGCAATGACGGATAAGCTGTGCCGACACTGTTTCAGGATTTTGCAGTGCCTCGATCAAGAGGTCGGGTGATAGAAGCAGTTTAATCATATGGCGTCCAAATTGATGTTCTCCCCTTTCTGTTTCATTGACAGCTGTGCCGCTTCCAGGATTTTGACAATCTCCAGTCCGAATTCACCGTCACTGACGGGGGATTCTCCCTTGTTGATGCAATCAACAAAATGCTGACACTCCGATTTTAATGCCTCAGTCTGGTCGAGTTTTGGCGCAAACATATCGCCAGTGCGATACTGAATCAATGTGTTGTATAAAGCATCCTTGTCTCCGGAATTGAGTTCTACTCCGGAATCGTACACCTTTATTTTCTCGGTATTTTCCATATCGTTATATACGATCATCTTTTCCGACCCGCCAATCAGTATTTGCCTGACCTTGATCGGAGAGAGCCAATTGATGTGGAAATGGGCAAAGGTCGTATCTTCGTAAAACACCGTTAAGTATGCAATGTTCTCCATGTTGTTCTTAACATGAGAAACCCCGTTGGCACTGACGCTGACCGGCTTTTTCCCGATAATGTACTTCATAATGGAAAGATCGTGAGGGGCAAGATCCCAGATCACATTGACATCGTTCTGAAACAGCCCAAGATTTACGCGAACTGAGTCAAAATAGTAAATATCACCGATCTGTCCTGAGTCTACCAACTCCTTGATTTTTTTGACTGCACCCGTATAGAGAAAGGTGTGATCAACCATGATGATCCGATTCATTTTCCTGGCCAGCTCGTTAAGCTTCGCCGCATCCGACGCCTTGTCAGTCATCGGCTTTTCAATCAGTACATGCTTTCCCGCTTCCAGTGCAGCTCTGGCCAATGGGTAGTGTGTTTTAACCGGTGTCGCCACCGCTATTGCGGTGACCTCCGGATCATCTAATATCTGCTGATAATCGGTTGTGGTAATTTCAACGTTGGGAAAAAGAGCGTGGACTTTTTCCAGGCGATTTTCATCAAGGTCACACACGTATTTAACGTGAGTATCTTCCAACCAGGAAAAATTACGGACCAGGTTAGGACCCCAATATCCATAGCCAATGACTGCAATGTTCATCATACGCATCCCACTGTTTTCTATTTATTTTAAAGACTTGCGATGAGGCCAGTATTTTCAGAAAGGCTGTGGCAATCTCAACGACAGACACTCCGCTCTGAGGCTTGAATAAATTCGACGAGCATCTGGATATGATCTGAATTTGGAAACTCTTTACGGAGTCGGACCAGTGCATCATCCCGAGTCAGGCCGCTTTTAAAGAAAATTTTGAATGCCTGATTGATAATATCAATCTCAGCAGACGTGAAACCTCTGCGATCGAGCCCGATATAATTAACACCTGCCAGTTTAGCCCGGTTGCCTGCTGCAATGGCAAACGGCACAACATCCAAGTTTATCATGCTCTGCCCGCCGGTGATAGCATACTCCCCGATCCGGCAAAACTGGTGAACGCCTGTCAGTCCACCCAGAGTTGCATAGTCCTTAACCACAACATGCCCCCCCAGGGTTGCTCCATTGGACATGGTCACATGGTCCCCGACAATGCAGTCATGGGCAATATGACAATAGGCCATTATCCAACCGTGGTTGCCCAACCGAGTGACACCACCCCCGACTTCAGTTCCCCGGTTGATGGTGACATATTCCCGGATGGTATTCTGATCTCCGATTTCGAGGCGAGACTGCTCCCCATGAAATTTTTTGTCCTGGGGCTCCAGGCCCAGCGATGCAAATGGAAATACCCGGCATCCAGTGCCCAGTGTTGTCGGGCCTTCAATGACGACATGATGCCCAATCCGGCTATCAGCCCCTATTTCAACTCCAGGGCCCACAATGGAATAGGCGCCTACCTCAACACTTTCATGTAGCTTTGCACTCGGGTCTATTACAGCGGTTTGATGAATCATCTAGTTTCTAAACTGAATGGTTGCGCATTTTGGATGCGTGAAGGTATTGTCACCTTCGTCCAGATGTTGGATTTATGGCGTTGGAATGATGGCCAGTTTAAAATCCGCCCTGGCTACGAGTTTGTCATCCACAAACGCCTCACCTGTCAGGAACCAGATGTTCATCTTCTTCTTTATAAATTCGGACTTCAGAATCAACTGATCGCCTGGAATGACTGGTTTTTTGAACTTGACCTTGTCAAAGCCTGCAAAAAACGTCAGATCCTTACCGCCAGAGTCTGAAAGGGCATAGCCAGCAATGCCACCGGTTTGCGCCAATGCTTCCACTATTAGAACTCCTGGAAAAATCGGGCTTTCCGGAAAATGACCCTGAAAAAATGGTTCATTGACCGTCACATTTTTTAGGGCGGTACACCTCACCCCCTCTTCCAGCTCCAGAACCCTGTCAATCAGCAGAAAGGGAAAGCGATGTTTTAGTCGTTCCTTAATTTGCAGTATATCCAATACCATGGCGATTATCCTTTACTATTCGTTTATTTCCGGTCTGTGCAGTCAGAGAACGGAAATTATTTAGCAGCCGCTGTTACCGGCATGCTGTCGAACCGTTCTGTTACCTTCACTGTAATATCTGTCATCTGGTACTTGGAATACAGAATCGTCTGCACCACATTCAACTCCAGAATCAGATCGTAGTTTTCGGCCTTTGCGATTTCAGCGATGACCAGCTTTAGAGCGGTAAATATTTTCGTCGTTCGCCGCATTTCATCCTGACGCAAGATTTTTTGGGCCTTGCCCAACTCCTGCTGCAGTGCTTGCTTCATCTGACCGATCTCTTTCTGTTTTTGAGATCGGGCCTGCTGATTCAGCATCATGTTGTTTTTCAGACCTGTTTCCTTCTGAATCACTTCCTGCTCTTTTAATTTCAAGGCACCCTGCAGCTGCTGGGCCTGAGCTTTCAAATACTTTTTCATTTTCTTCCCTTCTATGGACAGGTGAATGGCCTTATTCATATTCACATATCCCACTTTCATCACAGCCTGACTGAACCCGGTTGTGGCAAACAGGAAAAAACAAAGTATCAGAATCAATTGTCTCATTTATGCTCCTCGATCAGTCTCATTGAAAAAAGCAACCATTTCCATCCAGTCCACAGTCTCACCTCCGGTATATGCGATATCTATCGGCCGTGAGCCTGCCGGGATTTCACTCGCCCGCTGATAATAAATCTAACCTTAAATTGTGCCTGCTTTCGATGAGATAGTCAATGTGCCATCCAGGGCAAAAACCGATACAGGCAGCCCTGAACCGGGTCTAAATCTACCGGCCTCCTCTACATCAAAATGTCTGTTCATCCCCTACAAAACAATAATGAAAATATCATAAAATGCATGGGTCAGGCAGACTACGGCAAAACCTCTGACTGAGTAAAGTGTGGTAAACCACAGACCGGCCAGAAATCTAAAAAGAAAGGAGTAGAGTTCAAACGTGTCTCCAGCACTTCCTACATAATGCGCCAGAGAAAACAGAATAGACGCCAGGACAACGGCAATGGTAATGGAGAGCCATTTAACATGTACCAGCTTCATAAAGATCCACAACAGGCCTGATGTTAAGATTACCCGAAAAAAAAGCTCCTCAAACAGGCCCGCGCCGATAGCCAACCCCAAATCACCAATGATGGACCCGGACACAGAATTTGTTGCCATAAACAGGTTTGCAATGACCAGCTGTATCAGCAAGCCGGATACCGCCCCCCAGAAGATAGATTCGGCAACCAGTAAAACAAAAATTCGTTTACGAATCATCAGTCCCGGATTGTAAAAAAGCGGAATAGCCAGAATCGCCGCAGTTATCATCACAAAGCTGATATGATAATGCGATATTCCCAGGGTGTTTAACAGGGTTCTGAGCCAGACCTCGGGGGCATTGCGCATGACACTATTTGACGTACTCCCCAACACAACAAAGATCTCATATAGCAATAGCATGACTAAGGCTGTCAGTGCGCCATAGAATCGGTGTGAAGATGCCTTAAGATAGTTTGATACCATTTTGACGGCTATGCCGGCTTCACTGGTTTCCAGTACCCCGGGAAGCCTGGGGCTTTCTAATGAGGAAGATATACAGTCCGAGCAGTAATAATGCAGCCAGAAATGCCGCTGGATAATAGAAACGGGCCTGGGAGATGGGTATGTTCCTGATCAGTATCGCTATATCACGCCTGTCCCTGTCCAGGGATAGTGTCTGGGAATTGTACAATTTGTTGCTGAACCGTTTTTCCTGTTTGACAATTCTGGCAGATGAAAGGTCACCGCTGGTATCAAATGAGAGATCCAGTGTATTAACAGGCACAACTAATTCCAGCTCTCCCAACCGGGGCGGAACATCTGCCAGAAAACTGATGGCCCGGCTTCCGACCGGCAGATCATAGCTATATACCAGCTGATGCTCTCCCGGTGGAACCTGCAGTTTAAACATAATGCGGTCCTGTTCCCTGGTAGCCTGAAAACGATTCTGCCTTTTAAAAAACTGAAAGTTAACTGCATCAGCTGGGATTCGTCTGACAAAGGGGGATTCATCAACATTAACCACCCCATTTGACCTATTTGAAAAATTAATAACTTCTGTTATCTGCAAAGCCTCTTCCAAGGCTTCAACTATCAGAATATGCTTTCTGAAATCGAGATATTTCACCCCAATCAGGGTTTCGGGCAAAACCAGTTGTACCATTTTAACTGGTTGTCCCACCTGGAGCCTGAACGGCTCAGAACCCGTTTCTGAGGTCTCTGACTTCGCATGGAGTCGGAGGAAAATATTTCCCTCCATCGGCTTAACACTGAACTGATATCGACCGTCCTGATCTGTCCGGCTTTGCATTAAAGGGGTAACAGAAGGCTTTTTCTGCATGACGATTTTCAACAGCACCACGGTTATGTTGCCAACAGCCTTTCCCTGGGATGTGACGACTGTTCCCTGAACTTTCATCGTCGCTTCTCCAAAACAGGTCCCGGAAAATAACAACATCACCAGCCCCCAGCTGACTGCAACGAACCCGAGGGTTCGAGCAGCGCTATCAATCATCATTTTCATCAGATGTGCATATTTCAAGATTTTTCAATGTCGCCAGGCTGTTTGCAGCAGGTATGACGGTTCCGCTAAAACAACCACCTTTTCAGTTATTTCTTTGTTGCTTGTTTTGATACGATGCTTCAACAAATCGGAAAAATAACGGATGCGGAAGAGTGGGTTTTGATTTGAACTCGGGATGATACTGCACCGCTATAAACCACGGGTGATTATTTAATTCAATAGTTTCCACCAGATCCAACTGGGGGTTTTTCCCAGATATCACCATTCCTTTTTCCTGAAGCATCGGCACGTATTTGTTGTTTACTTCATATCTATGACGGTGCCGCTCTGAAATCTCGGTGCACCCGTATACCTTCGCAATCTTGCTGTCGTCTTCCAGTTTAGCAGGATAAGCCCCCAGTCGCATGGTTGCACCCATGTCTGTCACGTTTTTCTGTTCAGCCATTAAATCAATCACATTATCCTTAGCATGCTGATCGATCTCCACTGTATTTGCTTCCTCCAGCCCCAGAACATTTCGTGCATATTCGATAATGGCAACCTGTAGTCCCAGACAGATACCAAAATAGGGGACCTTGTTTTCGCGGGCAAACCGAATGGTTTCTATTTTACCGGCAACACCCCGTTCGCCAAATCCGCCAGGAATAAGAATACCGTCGCAGCTTTCCCATGTTCTAACATCATTTCTCTCCATTACCGCTTCTGAATCGATATACTCGATATTGACCTTCAGGTTCAGCGCGGTACCGGCATGAATTAACGCTTCGTGCAAACTTTTATATGAATCTCTCAAATCAACATATTTGCCAACAACGCCAATAGTGACCGTATCTTTCGGATTCTTATAGGAGTGCACGATATCCGCCCAGATCTGAAGATTCGGCCGTTTGGTCCACAGTTGTAGCAACTCTACAATTTTATCGTCCAACCCTTCATCGTGAAACCGGAGGGGTACTTCATAAACGCAATCGACGTCGATGGCTTGAATCACGGCGTCATAGGTTACATTGGTAAACAGCGCAATTTTTTTCCGGATATCATCCGTCAGTTCCCTGTCGGTTCGACAAAGCAGAATATCAGGTTGAATTCCAATTTCCCTGAGTTTGGTTACGCTATGCTGGGTTGGCTTGGTCTTCAGCTCTTCGGCGGCTTTAATGTATGGGATGAGCGTCAGGTGAATAAAAAGGGCCTGGTTCCGCTTCAGTTCATGACCAACCTGCCGAATTGCTTCCAGAAATGGCAGGGATTCAATATCACCAACGGTTCCGCCGATTTCTATCAGCGCCACATCGCTTCCTTCTGCAGCTTCGTAGATACGCTTCTTAATCTCATCCGTTATGTGCGGTATTACCTGAACCGTCTTGCCAAGATATTCGCCTTTTCTCTCCTTGGTGATCACCGAGTTGTAAATCTGGCCTGTCGTAAAATTATTTCTCCGGCTGGTGACGATATTGGTATATCGTTCGTAATGGCCCAGGTCCAGATCTGCTTCATAACCATCTTCAGTCACAAAAACCTCGCCATGCTGGAGCGGGCTCATGGTACCTGGATCGACATTAATGTATGGATCCAGCTTCACTATGGTTGCCTTCAGTCCCCTGGACTCCAGAATAGCGCCAATCGACGCCGCCGCAATCCCCTTCCCAAGTGAAGAAACAACACCTCCTGTGATAAAAATCAGTTTTGTTTTCATATCCCGATACCCGGTTGTTAGTTAGAATGGGTGTACCTACCCAAACGTTTCAGTAAAAATAAAATCGGTCATTACGTTACCTGATTAATGAATCCAGACAGACAAACCGATTGGTTAATTCAGGAAAAGGTGAAATCCAGGCAGGAAAAAACGGTTCTGACTTTCCCCCAAAGGGTTACATCATCTCCTTAAGGATTGGTGCCAGATACTGCCCTGTATAGCTTCGTTCTGTTTTGGCTATTTTCTCCGGCCCTCCAACCGCGACCAATTCCCCCCCTTTGTTGCCCCCTTCCGGGCCCAGATCCAGAATCCAGTCAGCATTTTTAATCACATCCAGATTGTGTTCTATTATCACAATCGTATTTCCCACGTCCACCAACCGCTGGATGACATCCATCAGCCGGGAGATATCTTGAAAATGTAACCCGGTTGTTGGTTCATCCAGGATATACAGGGTTTTACCCGTCGAGCGCTTACTTAATTCAGAGGCCAGTTTTATCCGCTGAGCTTCGCCACCGGAAAGCGTCGGAGAGGGCTGCCCCAGTTGAATATATCCCAGCCCGACATCAAGCAGTGTTTTAACCCCGGGATAAATGGTTTTATGATTTTTGAAAAAGCCATAGGCCTCTTCCACAGGCATGGCCAGAACGTCAGCAATGTTTTTCCCTCTGAAAGTTATCTGCAACGTTTCCCTGTTATAACGCTTCCCTCTGCATATTTCGCAGGGGACATGCACATCGGGCAGAAAGTGCATCTCGATGACTTTAATGCCCTGCCCCTGGCAGGACTCACAGCGCCCCCCTTTGACGTTAAAGGAAAATCTCCCCTGTGTGTATCCCCTGACCTTTGACTCGGGAAGCTGAGAGAACAGTTTCCGGATACCATCGAACATTCCGGTATAGGTTGCCGGATTCGATCTGGAAGTGCGACCGATAGGGGATTGGTCAATGTTGATCACCTTGTCGATCAGATCCAGGCCCTTGAGCTTTGCAAACTTTCCAGGAATAACCCGACTGCCATTCAGGTCTCTTTGAATTCCCTTCAGCAGGCATTCATTCACCAGACTGGACTTTCCAGATCCCGATACACCGGTCACACAAATCAAAGAACCCAGTGGAAACCGAGCCGTAATATTTTTCAGATTGTTGGCTGCTGCTTTTTCAATAACGATCGCACCATTCTGTTTTTTGGGTGTACGGGGTTTCGTCCTCCCTATTTTCAGGGACCCTCTAAGATATTGGGCGGTCAAACAGTTGTCTTCAGCAATAATGACTTCGGGTAGGCCCTGGGCAACAATTTCCCCACCATGCTCACCCGCGCCCGGACCTATATCGATCAGGTAGTCGGCATGACGAATCACCTGCTCATCATGTTCCACAACGATGACAGTGTTGCCCAACTCCTTCAGCTGTATAAGGGTTTTCAACAGGCGAAAGTTATCCCTCTGGTGCAGGCCGATCGTGGGTTCATCCAGCACATAGGTTACCCCGACCAACTTCGCCCCCACCTGGCTCGCCAGACGGATCCGCTGCGCCTCACCACCTGACAGTGTGCTTGTTGCCCGATCCATCGTCAGATACTCCAGCCCGACATTCTTTAAAAATCCAAGCCGCTCCAGGATTGCCTTTTTGATCGGTTCCGCAATCTGCTTTTTCTCATTTTCCAGATTAAGGGCTAAAAAGTAGTCATAGGCATGCTCAATGGTCATCTTCGTGACCTGATGAATATTCAGATCATTTATCCGCACAGCCAGTGCTCCGGGATTAAGTCGCTGCCCCTCACAACTGGTGCAGGGAAGGTTGGTCATAAATTCGTGTATCTTCGCTTTCTGGGATTCGGACTCTGTCTGATGAAACCGTCTTTTCAGGTTGGGAATGATCCCTTCAAAACCTGAATGGTCACCCCGTATTGATTCCTGGCCGAAGAGAATCTGCTCCCTGGTTTTCTTCGGAATTTTACGCCATGGGGTTTTGGTCGAAAGGTCAAAGTATCGCGCAAGCTTTCGAACGGAACTGCTGTAAAAGCCACCCAGCCCTGACCCGCACCTCTTCCAGGCTTTTATGGCACCATCTTCCAAACTCAGTGAGTTATCCGGAATAATCAGGTCTTCAGAGGGTTCCATCAGGGTTCCCAATCCCATGCAAGTCTGACAGGACCCAAACGGGCTATTAAAGGAAAACAGGCGCGGCGATATCTCATCCAGTACAGAACCGTGTTCCGGACAGGCAAATCTTTCACTGAAACTCTCCTCCCTCTCCTCCCCGGATCCCTTTTCTTCCTGCAGGACCACTACCAGGCCATCACTGAGTTTCAAGGCCGTTTCTATGGAGTCTGTCAGCCGGGTGGTTACCCCCTCGCGGATAATAATCCGGTCAACAACCGCTTCGATTGAATGGATATAGCTTTTTGCCAGAGGTTTGACCGCTTCGATACCCAGGATATCTCCATCGACACGCAGCCGGGTAAAACCCTCTCGTTTCACAAAGTCAAAGACTTCACGGTGCTCCCCCTTTTTTCCCCTTACCAGTGGAGCCAGAACGTGAAGTCGGGTCCCCTCCGGAAGGGACATCAGGTGGACCACAATATCTTCAGCCGATTGTGACACAATGGGGTGACCACATTCCGGACAAAAGGGTGTCCCAGCCCGCGCATATAAAACCCTTAGATAATCATAGATCTCGGTCGTAGTCGCAACTGTCGATCTTGGTGTCGCTTTACCGGAGCGCTGCTGAATGGAAATCGTCGGGGTCAGTCCCTCAATGGATTCCACAGCCGGCTTCTGCATCTGATCCAGAAACTGCCTGGCATAGGTTGACAGGGATTCCACATATCTTCTTTGCCCTTCGGCATATATGGTATCAAACGCCAGCGAAGATTTTCCACTGCCTGACAGGCCGGTGATCACAACAAGGTGGTTCCTCGGGATATCGACATCGACATCTTTGAGGTTGTGCTCATGCGCCTTCTTGATACGAATATACTGGGAGAGGGGTAATGCGCCGGTCTGGAGCTGTTGGTTCACGACTTTATGAGGGCATGTGTTTAAAACAACCAATTTCATCTGTAAAACATTTATTATTCATCCTTATAGGTGAACTTTCAACTCCAATTTCTATATTTAAATTGCCGTCAACAGCATTTGGCATTTTTTCAGAACGTTTCAGCTGTACGCATATGGTCTCAACCCTTTGGATCGGACTATGACCGAGCAGCAAATCGCGCAGATAGAACCCCTGAAATACTTGACATTTAGGGCGCTTAGGGTTTTAATGCAGGGAGATTGTTACAAAAATTGACCCCGAATATCCCGACCCTTAACCCTCAAATAAACAACAGCATGAGCTCAGAATTTAATTTATCTGAATTAATCAGCCTGGAGGGCATCGGAACATTGAACCATTTTCCGAACCTGATCCTTATCGTTCTTGTTCTATTTCTGATGTGGATTGGGAAAAAGGTATTTGACCTCCTCACCAGCTACTCAATCGAGCATCAACTGGTAAAAGAAGACAACAAGGCGATCACCGTTAGTTTTGTCGGATATCTCGGTGGTGTTGCCCTGATCCTGGAAGGTGTCCTGGAAACCGGTTCGGACTCCCTGCTGGTTGAGTTAATGAACATCACCATCTGGGGAATCATCGGCATCTTGCTGCTGAATCTCGCCGGTAAGGTGAATGATCGAATCATCCTGCACCGCTTCAATAATGTTGATGAGCTGCTGAATCAGCAGAACGTCAGTGTCGGTGTTGCCATGGCTGGTGGCTATCTCGGGAGTGCGGTTATCATCAGGAGCATTATCATTGGTGAATCACTGGGATGGGCTTACGATATCGGATTAACGCTATTTTACTTCGTGCTGGCACAGCTGGCGTTTTACCTGTCGGCATTTCTGCACCAACTTGTCACGCGCTACGATTTCCATCAGGAGATCCACAATAAAAATGTTGCCGCCGGCATATCCTTCGGATCTTCTCTGGTCGCAGTCGGAATTTTATTGTCCATTCCACTGAGAGAATCATACTCTCTGGTTTTCTTTGCCGCCTGGTTTGTGTTGGGAAGCGCAGTTATGGCATTTTTCCGCTTTGTTATGGACCGCATCATAATCCCACAGGAAAAGCTGGATGAGGAAATTCACAAGGACCAGAACTGGGGAATCGCCCTGTTGGAGGGTTGTTTTGCCATAGCAGCGGTTATGACACTGCAAAGCGTTTTTATCTAACCTCATCATCAAAAGTGAGTCATGTCTGACGTCAAACCGATTTCTCTGGACGGGTTTCGCAAGAAAAAAGAGAAGGAGGAAGCAGAACGATACTTCCCGGGAAAAATGGTCTGGCTTTATTGCCCGAAATGCAAATCCCTCGAATACACAGAGATCATCTCACCAACCGGACGCATGCACACTTGTGGAACCCTGGTGAAAGAAAGAGAGGTTGAGCTTGATCTTCGGGCTGAAATCACCATCACCGAATACAACCTGCGGGTAATTGAGGGACTGCTGAGTAAAAACAGCCGCTTCAAACTCGTCAAGATTCTCTCAAAATCTCTAGACAAGGCACTGGTAGCGCTCAAAGCGTCAGAAGAAACCTATCAGGAGCGCATTGCATTGGCGGCAGGTATGAACCTGCCCCCCTATCCCGGTGAGATCGAAGAATTGGCAGACAAACTGTCGATCAGGGATACCAATCGGCTGGGTTTGCTTATCTCTGATTTCAGATTTGAGCCGAAAAATCGATTTGACCTATAAAATTTTCGCACTGATTCCTAATCCGCATTCATTTTTTTATTAAATATATCAACTGCTTTTCCAGGTTTCACTGGGGCTCCCCCGCCATCCAATCATTCATTTCCCGGAAGTTTTGTATGCAGATCCCGGTTTTTTCCTGTTATAACCGATCCAATCAGTCACAACAAATAAGAGCACCCATTCAAACCCTGTTTTCTAATGGAAAAGGGGGTCTGAAATACATTTAGCAACAGGTAACCCTCTGTCAATGAACACATTTTTTGTGAGGTAACAAAAGACTTATTGGAGAATGTTACCAAGAAAGATGTTAATTATGCCAAGACGATTCAAAAAATTCCGCTGGTTCATTTGAGACCCGACATTGGGTGCTTTGTCCTTTTCAGTGGGGATTATTCGGGATTGATGATCATGAATTTTTCCGCAGAAGCCGCCATGTCAATTTATCGAAATCAAATGGTCAATATGGGGCTGCCTGAAGACGAACTGGCAATAGAGTATACAGCAGATGAAGTGGCCGACAGTGTAGGGGAACTAGTAAATCAGATCCTCAGTTCGGTACGCAGACGGGTCGAAATCCAGTACGATCTGGTATCAACCAACACCCAGCCAAAAGCAATTGCCCTGACCACTTCAATCGTCCTGTCTATTGATACTCCTGAAGTTGATAAGGACCTCTGCCGGAAACTGTCATTCAAAATCGAGGGACACCCCTTTCATATTGAACTGTCAATGGAAAAAACAGAGTTTGTTTCCATGACCGGTGAAGATGTTCATGCACCCAAAACAGGCTCCGAGGGACCCGGTGAGAATCAGCTGGATTTTGATGCGGTCAAAGCAGCTACAGACAGTGCCGAAGCAAACCCGCACAGACCGGTCAGGCTCTGGACTTTGATGCCCTGTTCGAAGCCAACAAATAAACAACATCTCCGCTCGATCCGGGTGCTGCACAACCGCCCGGAACTCACGAAATCCTGAACCACACTATCTTCAGTTCCTGAATATCGAGACTCTTTTGCAGGTCTCGGTAGCCCACTTTGATCATGGAGCGAATATTCAACGTCACCGTTCCCACATTAATCTGATAGTGGACAAACAGATGTTCGGTAAAATGCTGAAATAGCTTCAGATTCACTTCATCTTTGGTCAGCCTAATACCTTTTGTTTCAAGCTCCTGGCTCCAAGTACGCCCAAAGTTTTTGGCCGGAAACGGCGTGGTCGACTCTTTGAAACCGGATGAAGAGTTGTTACCTGCCTCTTCCCTGGTTTTTTGAATTAAGTCCAGGATCTCATCCCGGCGCTCAAAAAGGTTGGCATATTTATCCATATCTTCATATCTTCGCAGAACTCGTTCAATATCAGGAAGCCTCGTCAGGTTTACATCGATATACTCACTCAGAGTCGAGTCAGTCCCTGTTACCACCCTGAAGTTCGCTTCCAGGTAGTCTCTGGTGAAGCCCAAGCTTTGGAATGCCGGTAACAGATTCAGTTCAGAAAGTCGGTCAAACCCTGTATTTTTTACCTTATAGCCCGGTTCCGCTTGGGGATATTGCTCTGCACTAAAGTGAAAAACCGTATCATCCATATCGTTCGAGTCGGTCCAGTCAATAATAGCGCTCAGGGCTTCATGGGTGCTTTCCCCCGACAGATAGTTGAATTCGTTTGAGCCCTCCTTGCTCATGTTGACCATGTTTTTAAATACCTGAATGCGGAGATCATCGTAGCGACGGATTACTCGATTCAAATCAAACCGGTAGTCAATGGGGGTCACTTCAAGGATGGTCACCGTGCCGTCACCCACCGGAAACCCCATCTGCTTAATCTGGTCCAGATAGGTGTTAAAGGTCACCAACCCGGCCTGTTTGATGGCAACCAGAATCAGTTTCAGCCCGGATCGTGACAGGTTCTCCGCCTGAAACCGGTCCAGATTATGTCCCAGTTGTGCGACCTCAACTGATCGCTTCTCAAAGGTTTTCATCAGGGCAACCGACAGAAGCAGGACCACGGTGAGAGACATCAGCAGCGCCACCCCTTTGAATCGCTGTCGCTGTGAGCGATGGGTTGATTTGCTCACTCCCATGAGATCCCTCCCCCCATTGACGGCTGCAGATTGATCTGGAATTGCGTCTCAAATATTTCGCTTCCTGAAGCCTGCAACTTCAAGGTTACCAACACACCTGCCGGCACACCGAAGGCCTCTTTTGTTTGCCGCTGAGCTTCTGGCGCCCCCCACACTTCGACAGGCTCGGTACTGCTCTTTCTGTAGTACTTGATATCAAACCCCACCACATTTTCTGACAGCGCATGAACGATACTCTCATCTCCATCTGTGATGTCGAGATCAATATAAAACTGCTCTCGCCTAATGAACTGCAGCCGGTTTTTGTCATCCGCCTCGAGATAATAGCTCACCTCATGAATCCCGGGGTCTTTTTCAGGGGGAATCCCCCTGAAAAAACGTGTCGGTCGATTTACATGCATATGGATGCTATCTCTCTCATGGTCGCCAGCTTGCTCATCAATGCCGATGATGCCAGAGCGCCTGTCATCTTTTTCCTCCTTAGCCGGATTTGCAAAGGCTTTCAGGTAGACCGCTGCCTGAAGGTCCTGCCTCAGCAGGTGCTCCAGGATTCTGGCCTCCTGCCTCAGGTCCAGGGTCGCGTCAAAGCGGGTGGTTTGGTCCTTGAACTGGAAGAAGACATTCATCAGCAGGCCCATAATCGCCGCGAACAGGCTCAATGTCAGCAACAGTTCCAGCAGTGTAAAACCGCGCGATTTCATCTAGCGCCTCCCGCAGAGAATACTGGACTCAAAGACATGGTCCGAATCACCCCTGGGATTTTCCCAACTGACTCGGAATAAGATGCGGATGGTTTGAATCATTCCCAAAAAGTAGGACTCATCAAGCACCTCCCTTTGCCAATGATCGCCAGCAAGCTCGTGATCTTCCGAAAACTTGCCGTCGTCTGCTGCGGGCATGCTAGTCCCGCACTCCCGCTCTGCTTTTGAGAGTTCGTTCATGACAACTCTCTGGACGAGTTGCTGCTTCCCGGTTTTTTCGAGAAAAAAGGCGGTTTCAGCTTGTGTTTGGATAATAACTGTCAGGAGGGTTGCCAGAAGCGCAAAAGCGATCAAGACTTCCAACAGCGTGAAACCGGCTTTGTTTTTCAAGTGCATCAGCGGGAACATGGTTTTTCCTTTCCGGAACAATACCTGCGATTATCCAATTGGATTTTTCGATCAGATATCCCTGGGTCAATCATGATTCAAAGCGGAATTTCTTCACCAATCACTATCTTTCCCATGATATTAACTACGGAAAGCGATAATTGATTCTTCTGGTCTTTCAACCGAACGGTAAACAGATCAACAAATCCTGAGGAGTCGATATAGATCTGAAACTGCTGCCCAAATATCTTATCAAAGACTATCCTGCGACCAGCAAACTGCCTGTCTTCATCGGGCGTTTCTGTTTGCGAAACCGCATAAAGCTGCACCGGAGCCTTCAACAGCACCGGTTTATCGAATTGTTTGTGAGGGGTAAAGTGTTCTGGTTGGTCAGCCTTTGCAGTGAAAACAGTATATTCAGATTTTTTAGTATCAAAAACCAATTTTTGAGTTTTACCACTGAATATGGCCTGCTGCCTGAGTTCATTGATCAGCCGGGCCAGCTTCCGAGTCTCCAGCTGCAGATCACTTTCAAACAGGCTGGGGAAGCGGGGCAGGGAAAAGCCAAGAATGATCATCATGATAAACATGATGACACTCAGTTCCAGCAGAGAAAATCCCGGTTTTTTTTCCAGCCGACTATCGATCATGGCAGACGTTTAGTCCAGAGGGATATCAGCATCAATGCCCTCACCACCCTCTTCACCATCTGCTCCAAGACTTTTCATTACTATTTTTTTCCCATCCGACTGGTAAATGTAGTCATTCTCCCATGGGTCCTTGGGAATTTTGGTACTTCTCAAGTACGGTCCCCGCCAGTTCTTGGGAATTTTCCCGATCGACGGCTGTTGCACCAGGGCTTCCATCCCTTGATCGGTAGAGGGATAGGCTGAATTATCAAGGTGATAAAGGTCCAACGCCCCAACAAGACTTTTCATCTGAATTCTGGCCTGATCAACTTTTGCTTCGTCCAGCTTTCCAAAAAGCATGGGCCCGACAATGGCTATCATACCCGCCATGATCACGATGACGATCATAATCTCAATAAAACTAAACCCTTGCTGGCCCGTGTTAATGGCCTTATCAGCACTTTCTGTCTGACTGTTTCCTGCATTCATATTTTTTCCCCGAATTATACCACAAAATTCAAAAAGTAGTCGGTTACTAAATTCCCACAAATATAGGTTTGAAGTCAATTGGGCTAAGTTGGTTACACCTGCATATTTCTATTAGTTTTTGCTACAGGATGATTGTAGCATATCATTTGCATATCCTTGTCAAAACAGCTTGTTTTTAGGTCAACGGACAAAATTCTTAGTGCATGAGACTACAATAGACCCAAGTTAACCAAAACAGCCCGATGAAACAAATACGCCTGCTTTTATCTATACTGACAATCTTCTGTTTTCTGTTCAATTTATCGAGTCCGGCACTTGCTCAGAATCGCGGGTACCTTGAAGACGAAGGGAGCTATCTCTGGGAGGAACAGCAATATCATGACTCTACCGGCAGGGAGTTTGAAACAACTGATACCCAATACGTCGGAGAACAAGAGGCTAAAGAGGCGGAAGCGGCAGCCAGAATTTCAGGACGCCCCTCCATTGATCTTGCAGCTGCCCTGGAAAAGGATAAGGAACTTCTGCCTGATAATATTGTTTATGGCATCGGAACAGGAGCTGTTATTGGAGGCTGGTTAGCTCTGGTACAGGGAGAAAACGCCCGCGATAACGTTCGGTTTCTGAGCGTTGGGGTTATCACTGGAATCCTGCTCGGTATGGCCGTGGGAACTAAATCGCTATATATCCCACAGGGGCAATCGGTATCAAAGCTGGAAACGAATTCTCTACCTTTTCAACTTGATCTTGCCCTGGTGAAGAACCGTACGCTTCCCCGTATAAATTTCCAGTTTAAATTTTAGGGAAGGGTCAGGGCATACACCACATGCTATCCAGATGTCAAAGCCATTTTATCGAGGTTGGCCTGATTCTCCTCCCAGACAGTAAACAGTTCGTTCAACTCCCCATTCAATGCATCTTTGCGCTCCAGCATAGCCTTTAACCGGTCGCTGTTGCCCGACTTGTATAGCTCATCATCCATCATCTCCCCATCCAGGTCACTAATCTGCGCTTCCAGGTCGGCAATACGGCTTTCGTTTTTTTGAATGGCTCTTTTCAGCTTGCTGGCCGTTTTATTGTTTTCCCTCCATTTTTTATTATCACCGGGCGCTTTCTTGCGAGGGGCTTGTTGTTTTTCTGACCTGCTTCGTGACATTGACCTGTCCAGATAGTCTTCCCCCTGCTTTTCCAGGTATTCCCGATAACTTCCCGAAAAAAGATCAAAACCGTCCAGTTTCAGCTCCAATATTCCAGTGGCAAAGCTCTCAATAAAGCGGCGGTCATGGCTGACACAAACGACAGTGCCAGGATAGGCATTGATTGAATTCCCGAGAGCTTCCAGAGATTCGATATCCATATGGTTGGTCGGTTCATCCAGCAACAGTAGATTGGGTTTCTGCAACATCATTCCGGCAAATATCAATCTTGCAGACTCGCCCCCGCTCAGCGCGGAGGTTGATTTATTGGCATCCTCCCCCTTTATCAGCACTCTCCCCAATAAACCTCTGATCATACTGACAGTTTCTCCAGGCGAGAAACAGTATAGCCATTCAAAGGGGGTGGTATTATCTGGAATGATATCCTTGTGATCCTGAGGACAATAACCGGAATAAACCTCGTGTCCTGGTTCGGCACTGCCACTACTCGGCTTGATAATACCTGCAAGCAGTTTCAAAAAGGTTGACTTCCCAATACCGTTCGGACCTATGACAGCAAGCTTTTCTCCGCGGTTAATTTCCACCGAAATATCTTCCAGAACCCTGGTGGTATCAAAAGCCTTGGACAGGTTTTTAGTGGTAAATGCAACCTTTCCGGACGGGCGACAAATATCAAAGGAGAAAAAAGGAGATATCCGAGAAGTGCGCTTGATGACGATATCATCCATGCGATCAAGTTGCTTCGCTTTACTGTTGGCCTGCCTGGCTTTGGTCGCCTTTGCCTTGAAGCGGTCAATGAACTGCTGCAGATCCTCTTTTTTCTTTTCCTGCCTCGATATTTCCGTCTCCTTCTGGGATATCTCCAGCTCCTTCTCCCTTTTATACTGCTCGTAGTTGCCGGTATAAATTTTTATCTCTTCATAATCGATATCGATGATATGGGTTGATACCCGATTTAAGAAATACTGGTCATGCGAAATGATCAGGCAGGTACCCGGAAATCGATTGAGGTGTTCCTCCAACCAGATGATGGAGGCGATATCCAGATGGTTTGTAGGTTCATCAAGGAACAGAATATCCGGCTCGCTAAATAAACACTGGGCCAGTAGCACTCTCAACTTGTATCCACCAGAGAGAGTGCTCAATTTATCAGTCTGTTTCACCTGCTGGATACCAAGACCAGCTAGTAGCTCCGACGCTTCCGCTTCAGCCTGATATCCATTGTGATCAGCAATGACGACTTCCAGTTCAGCTATTCGCTCTCCAATCTGTTCGGTGACCTGGCTTTTTTCCGTCAGGCTGTTTTTTTCTTTTATGGCGTCCCACAACCGCTTTTTTCCCATCATCACCACGTCGATGATGGATTCATGTTCATAGATAAAATGGTTCTGTTTCAAGATCCCCAATTTAATCGTACCGGGGACATTAATCGCTCCATTCTCAGCTGTCATTTCACCCGACAGAATCCGCATCAGCGTGGACTTTCCGGACCCATTAGCACCCACCAGCCCGTAATGGTTGCCATAATTCAACTGGAAATTTGCCTGTTCAAACAGGACTTTTTCCCCAAAATGCATACTGAGATCGGTTACACTAATCATAATCAAGAGTCTCTGGTTAACAATTCAAAAAATCAATATTCTGATATCTATTCTGGCAAACTGTTCAGACTAAGACAATCGGAGAGACCCAAAGAACACCGTTTAAATGAAAAAAGAGATACTCCCCAATAGTTATTGAAACAGTTGAGTCGAACGGAAAAAAGTGATAAATTTCTCATAAACATCAGACGGGCACGAGATTTGCTGGTATTGGTTTAAGGTCAGTTCTGCCTACGATCAAGACAATTTTGTCCCTATAGCCTTCTGGAATGGGAAAATATTGCAGCCCAATGAAAATCCGTATAATACAACACTATCTGACTGACTGCTGTAAAAAAAGGGTTTGCGCCGTTTTCATCGCGCTACTGCAGATCACTATTTTCCCCCTGTCCACCTCAGCACAGGAGATAACCCCTCCCCCTGTGACAGGCCGCATCCAAAGTTCATCCGGGTTCGGAGTTAATGCTATTGCCTCACACAAGCCTCAGGAAAAAGATCTCTCAGATGTCGGCGGAGAAGAGGACATCGATAAATTTGAGATTTACTTTGATTGGGATTGGCTGCGAATGGGTTATAACATGACCAATGCAGAGCTGAATTTTTCGGTTTACAATCACAACTGGAAAACTCGACTTAAGAAAAATACGGCCTATGCGGCCTACCGCATGTCCACTGCAACAACACAATCAAAATGGGACCTTTATCTGCTTGCGGGTTTGGCTTATACGGAAGCGACACTTACTATTACCGATGTATCAAGCAGCAACTCTACAGATCTAGGTTTCCTGACCGGTGGCGGTATTTTTTATCAAATGGGGCGGATGTCTCTTGGAATGGGAATGCTGGTCATTTCATCCCAGGGAAACTTTGACGGACTCAAAATAGCAACCGGATCAACACAGATTCTGACAGGGGTCAGGTATGCGTTTTAAGAATCTTCGATCAATTATGATCCCAGGCTGACGTTAATCATGAAAATCGCAGTTTTTAAACTTGCCAACTATCTGCTTCTGGCTCTTGCGCTTCTTCTGCTGGCGTTCGCCTGTAAATCCGATAACTCTCTTCAATCCTCACTCACCGATTACGACCCAATTCTCGACCTGTCCCGCTATATCAGTTACAACCAGTCGTCATCCAATCAGGTTAGAGGTATTTACACGCTGTCCATGTCGGGGACCCAGAGTTTTGACCCATTTTACTGGGGCTGGGAATCGGGAACACCGGAGAACGTTCTGAATAAAAGCAACACGGTGGCCGACACCAGCCAGATACCGGAGCATTTCCTAACCAATCACAACAAGACAATCAACACGGTCAGGACGTTCAATGACAGCTACCCATCCGGCCCCCAGTATTTCCAGACTCATACGGGTTATCCTCCTTTTGCCGATGACTCCTTTCCGAACACCATAGCCTCATCAGGTGTCATACGCCCGCTGAGTTTCGCCTCAATAGAGAGGACCCTGTTCAATTCGTCCAATGAGCTGGCATATGATGCAGCACTTCGAACCTATTCCTTGACCTATGACAGTTCAACCGAACAAATCCAGCGTTATGCCATATTAACCCAGAATAACACGGATAATTCAGTCAAACTGGTCACATTCGGGTTCTCACCCGATCCAAGATCATACAGCAAATACTACACTTCCAGCTATGTCGAAAAATCGGGGACAAACAACACCCTTGTCGGATCAATCACCACAGCAATCGATGTGGACAACACAGCAACCAACACATCAGAAACGTATACATATAAGCGGCTTGATGATACCGGGGCGCTGGGAAGTTTCACTGCCAGCAGTGATCTGGACTACCTTGGATCCGATTTTTTTAAAAATGAGAACGGACAAATCATTGTCAAAATCATCACGACCATAACCACCTACAGAACTGCTTCAGGGAGCATATCAGCAAATTCAATCGGAACCGTAACCGAAAAATTCAGCAGTAATACCAATGTTGTCTTCAAAAAGGTTACCATCAACCACTATGAAGATAGCAACCTGCTTAGTCTGGCTGATTATCAGCAGATGATATATAATGTGGCTGGGGCAACTGAAACCAAGGTCAGTCAGGACAAAGAGTGGTATGCCGATGGGTTTCTGGTACTGGATCATGACTACACACCCGGCAACGGCTGGACATCTCCGTCGAGCTATGTTGTCCACACAAGAGATGCCCAGGGAAGGATCACATCGCTAAAACACTACAATACGGCTGGAGAATTAGACATAAAACAGAACTACACCTTTGACAGCGATGGTCGCACAGAAACCATTCGCTCCTATCAAGTTGACAGCAGTTCTGTTGAAACCTGTTATAACACCACCAGCTATAAAAACAGTAGCTATACATACAGCATAAGCTCCAGCAGCAAATTGATTTCAGAAATCCGTTTTACCTGCGATGGGGATAATATCAGCACCTCACCCTCAAACAAGTATGTCTGGACATACAACTCAACCGGCAGACTTACTGAGTATCAGAAATATGACTACCTTACCTCTTCATTCCAGCTGGATGAACAAATCAAGTATGGATATGGCAGCAGCGGGGAACGGCTGTATGAGCAGAGATATACGGTCTCTGGCGGGAGCGCCACCGCGGGAATCCAGTATGAGTATACCTATGACAGTAATCTGTTTCAAACATCAGAGATCATAAAGAGCTCATCCGGAGAAATCGCCACCGGCTACTACCTCTATTCATACACCTACAGATAAACTCTCCAAACCAGTCCCCATTCCCAGGAAAAGTCTCCCCGTCATAACCATCTCGCTCAGGACCCCGGTATTTATACTTTTAAACGAGAAACGCTGGCTTGTATAAACGGTTGTGGCAATCCACACCGCATGATAAAATAAGGGCATAGAGACAAGAAACAAGAGCGAAAAACAACACATTATATAAGGAGTATCCATGCAGACAGCTCACAGTATCAGGGAATCAATTCCGGCGGCAGCCGCCCCTTTAGAGGAGAGAATGGCATTTCTCAAAAAGGTGTATGGACTTTTGTCCATCAGCGTATTGCTAGCAGCCGGGGCATCATGGACGACCCTGAACAATGAACCCTTTTTACGAGTAGTGGCTGGCAACTATATTCTATTTATCATCCTTGAGTTTGCCGTAATCTTCTTTGCCATGTGGGCCAGGAAAAAAGAGACCATGGGGTTGGTCGCGTTATTCAGCTTTACGATATTGACCGGTATCACGACTGCTCCCGTCCTGCTTGCATACAGTGGCAGTACCGTCACCAATGCGCTCTTTTTAACCGGGCTTATTTTCGCAGGGCTCTCTTTTTACGTCATCGTTTCAAAGAGGGACTTTTCATTTATGGGAGGTATGCTGACCACCGGGTTGATTGTACTGATCGTTGGTGGTTTGTTGAATGCCTTTATCTTCAAAAGCTCAGGGATGTCATTTCTGTACTCTGCAGGCGGGGTTTTTCTTTTCAGCGGGTTTATCATTTATGATACATTCAACATCCTGAAACGATACCCGACCGATGAATATATATCGGCAACGCTGTCGCTGTATCTTGATATATTGAACCTCTTTTTAATGCTGTTGCACCTCCTTGGAGGAAGTCGAGACTAGGCAACCCTGACAGTTTCGCACTAGCCCCACTTACAACACCACTATCTGACAGGCAGATGGATGTCTCCAACCCATCTACCTGTCATGAAGCAGACACGCCTCTTATCCCAACGTCGTATTCCACGCAGCAATTCGATCGCTCTGCTGTTCCAGAAGGGCAGCACTGTCTCCTGATATTTCGATGGCGGTGATTTTATCGCCCTGGCGGATACAGTTTACCACTTCCATATCAGCATCACCCAGAACCGCTCCAAACACGGTATGTTTCATATCCAAATGGGGCGTTGCGACATGAGTAATAAAGAATTGGCTGCCGTTCGTTCCCGGGCCAGCATTGGCCATTGACAATACACCAGGCTTATTATGCTTCAGTTAAGCAGTACATTCATCTTCAAATCGATACCCGGGGCCGCCTCTGCCATCACCGGTAGGGCATCCTCCCTGTACCATGAAATCATCGATCACTCGATGAAAATTCAGCCCATCATAATACTGCCGCTGAACCAGATTCACAAAATTGGCCACCGTCACAGGCGCCTGATCAGCAAAAAGGTTCAATTGGATGTCACCTTTTTCGGTTTTTACCGTTGCTTTTAATTCCATAATTTATCCTATTGTTTCTTCTAATGTTTGCAATAAAATCATTGGTTCCGATTTCATCATAAAGAGAGAATCATCCTGCTGCTGGAGCCTCTTTTCAAGTCATCCCGTGTATTAAAGGATAAGAATATCACGCCCGGCACTTTTTTAAAATCCCAAAAATATTCTTTGGAGAACCCGGAGAAAAATAGTGAGCATCATGATTATCAGGCAACCTGATTGTCAGAATTCCCAATCATCGATACCTTATTGAAGAGTTACCAGCTGGTATTTTTGCTGAATCGTCAATTCAAAAAATGACACGTATGAAGCCCCAGGTTTGTCCACTCTGCTCTCATGACGCCATTGAGGCATTCCATCAGGACCGTAGTCGGTCGTTTTTTCGGTGCCCCCGGTGTGAGCTAATTTTTGTTCCTTCGAGCGAACATGTATCGGCCGAAATGGAAAAAGTCAGATATGATCTACACAACAACAGTCCGGATGATAAAGGGTACCGTCAGTTTCTGTCACAAATTCTGGCGCCGCTGCTGCCGAAAATCAACCCCAGCGGAAGAGGTCTGGATTTTGGATGTGGCCCAGCCCCTGTTCTCACACAAATACTCCAAGAAAAAGGGTACCAGGCAGAACATTTCGACCCAATATATCACAATCGCACGGAGCTATTATCCCGGCAGTACGATTTTATCACATGCACCGAAGTCGTTGAACATTTCCGGAACCCGAAAGCGGACTGGGAACGGCTGGTAAAACTTGTCAGAAAGGGAGGGTGGCTGGCTGTTATGACACAACTGATACCAGCAGGTATGGATTTTGGACAGTGGTACTATCAAAGGGATTCGACCCATGTCAGTTTTTATTCCGACGAGACGCTCAGATGGATAGCCAACTGCAACAGGCTTTCCATTGAGCGGTATGGGAAATCAATTGCTCTTTTCCAGCGTTGATCCTCTTAAGACTCGGGGTGTTCAGACTTCATTCTGAACCCGAAAGAGGTGTTTGCGATAGTACACCAGCTCAGCAATTGACTCATGAACATCTTCAAGAGCAGTGTGCTTGTTCTGTTTCTTAAATTTCGGCAGGGTGGGAAACCAACGGTAGGAGAGTTCTTTGATCGTGCTAACGTCAATATTCCGATAACTTAAAAAGCCATTCAGGGTCGGCATGTACTGGTAAAGGAATCGTCTATCCTGATGGATACTGTTGCCACAGAGAGGGGCTTCACCCTCCTTGACATACCCTTTGATAAATCGAATTGTTCGCTCTTCAGTCTCTTCAACAGTTATCTCAGAATCCAGCACTCGTTGAATCAAACCCGATTGCCCATGGTGCTCCTGATTCCACTCATTCATTTTATCTAAGATTGCCTGCTCTTGAAAAATAGCCAGCTGAGGACCCACAGCAATCAACTTCAAATCGATATCTGTAATGACTGTTGAAATTTCCAGAATTCGATCTACCTCTGAGTTCAATCCCGTCATTTCCAGATCCATCCACACCAGATACGTACCTTCAAACATATGATATCCTAGACTAACCCTGCAGTTTTTTGGTTGAAGCCCCCTACTTCTCGGGGATATTTGACTCCTGTATAGATATACCCCATCTCCCCCTGTTCATCAACTAATATTCCCGGGAAAAGAGTTACAGCGGCTCTTCAAAATCTTCTGCACGAATCACTTCACTGATCCGAATACCATAATGTTCATTAACCACAACAATTTCGCCCCGACACATCAACCGGCCTCCCACGAGCACATCCATCGGTTCTCCGACGACCTTGTTGAATTCCAATACAGAGCCTGTTTTCAGATGCAGTATCTCCTGAACGGATCTTTTTGCCGCACCAACAACCGCATGCATGTCTACCGGAACATCATGAAGATAATCGACCTCTCCGTGGGGAACATCTGATTCCTCATCAAAAGTGGCTGAATTTGTCGAATAGCTTTGACCGACGCCCTCGTCAAAAAGATCATCTTCTGCTTGTTCTTCTGTTTGATTCTCTACCATTGTTTTTTTAAATTCCTTTATTAATGGTTCATCTGCCAAACCTCTAAAGGTAGGTGTGCACTCAGTCAAAACCTGCAGAACAGTTACGATAGCCGAGCGCAAAGTGGAGACCAACTAACAAATGGTCCCTTCCGCCTCTGGACGAATTCCCCGCTATCTGAAAACCTTAGTAGGCACCAATACGCCAGACAGACCGGAGATAACTTTGTTCGTGCTTAAACAGAGACTTGTCAGTATCCTTACCGTTATCAAGCAAAAATAGTTCCATCACCAGAGATATCAATTAATCAAACAAGGAAGATGCCAATTATATATCTACAAACCATACTAATTGCTGTTATTGAGGGGTTAACAGAGTTCATTCCCGTATCTTCAACCGGGCACATGATTCTATTTGGAAATTTCATTCAATTCACCGGGGAAAAAGCAGCAACTTTTCAGATCTTCATCCAGGCCGGCGCCATTCTCGCCGTTGTATTCATTTACCGGGAACGATTTCTGGGCTTGTTACCCCGCAAGCTTAACCCCTCTGACATCTCCCGCTCGCTTTTTAATGGTGACACCCATCCGACCGGCCTTCATATGCTTTTGTCGATCACGCCCATTTTGATCGTGGGATTTTCTTTATACAGCATCATCAAATCACACCTTTTCAGCCCCGTAACCGTTTCTCTGGGATTGATTGTTGGCGGAATTCTGATGGTTATCGTCGAGTATTTACCAATCCGTTATTCTGTTTTCAAGCTGGAAGATATCAATTACCGACAATCTTTTCTGGTAGGGCTGGGCCAGTGCCTGGCTGTCTGGCCGGGGATGTCCCGTTCAGGGTCAACTATGATAACGGGCCTGCTGCTGGGTATCAAACATAAGCCCATAGCAGACTTTTCCTTTATTATAGCGGTACCGGTGATGTTTGCCGCAGTCAGCTATGACCTCATGAAGTCATGGCGGTTGCTGGAACTGTCCGATGCGGGCTATTTCATCATCGGTTTTCTCATTGCTTTTGGTGTGGCCTGGGTATCGATAAAATGGTTTTTGCGCGTCCTGACACGGGTTCGATTGATACCATTCGGCATCTATCGAATAATTATCGGCTGCATTTCATTGTGGATTTTTTGGGGTTAAACAGGTTATATTATTGGGGAATTTGTTTTTTTGATTTATTTTTACTGTATACTTCATTATTTGCACTAATTGTGAATGATTTTATTGATAAGATAAAGAGAAGTGGTGCGTATCATTTCCCATTGGCGCCAACATGGGCATAAATAACTGTAATTTCTTTGTTATTGATTTTATGGCTGTTGTGTTTTAAATGTGTCTGCCAATTTTATAAACATTTTTAGAGGCTTATCGATGAAACGTTTATTGCTGATAACATCAATCCTGATTTTCATTCAGGGCACCATCTGGGCTGAGGAGTTTTGTTCCGGAGCATCCTGCATGCCAAACGAGGTGAAGAGTAACTGCACAACCATGCAGGGTAACGGCTGTATCGACTGGAGCAACGGGGTCATTTATGCTACCGGAATGGGGGTCCCCATGCAGAATGTCAGTCAGGCTCAGAAGAGATATTCAGCTCTCGAGGCAGCAAGGCTGGTCGCCATGCGAAATCTACTGCAGATGGTAGAAGGAATCAATATTTCGTCTACAAGAACCGTTAAAGCTGGCATGCTGGAAAATGATACCATCAACACGCAGATCAATGGCAGAATTCGCCAGGTGATCCAGGCAGGCAAACCGAAAGAGATGTCTGACGGTTCGGTGTGGGTTACCATGAAAATGTACCTTCGCGATATCATGTCGATCCTGATTAAAAATGAGCAGTTTGACACCCAGGAAACCAGCATGAACAAAGCTGCCGCACAAAAACAGGAAGCGGAAGCGAAGAAAAAAGAGGGCCCTTCATACGGAGGCGATACCAGTACTGTCTACACAGGCCTGATTATTGATGCCCGTGGTGAAGGAATCAGCCCGGCAATGTCCCCTAAGGTATACAACATAGAAGGAAAGGAAATTTACGGCTCTGCAGCTGTTGACAGAGACTTTGTCCTGCAACACGGTATCGTTGGATACGTCAAAGATCTGAAAAAAGCACAACAGCATCAGCGTGTCAAAGGCAATCCCCTCATTATCAAAGCACGCAGCAGCGAAAAGGCAACCGATTTGACCATCTCAAACGAGGATGCCAGCCTTTTGGAAAAACTGGATGCTTCCCAATCCTTTCTGCGTGAAGCACGAGTTCTTATTATCGTCGGATAAGCTGATCAAAACTGCCGGTTGAAACTAGAAGATCGGCAAAATCAATAGAGGAACTGACAATGAAGAATATGCAGAAACAGAGCAGGAGCCTGGCATTCAGCCTGGTCATTATGTTAATACTCGCCATGGCGGCATGTACTCCTCCCGCCTCCAAAAAGCGCAGCCAGACAGGCGTCATGGACACACCCTCATTTCATGTGCAAAGGGGGGACGAAGCGTTGATGAACTCCGGGTATGAAGATGCAAGATCAGCCTACCGAAAAGCGTTGAGTCTGGACGGTTCATATTCTCCAGCGCTCAGCGGATTGGCAGCTGCGTCCGCCTATGAAGCTTCGCGACCAGGTGTCTCAGACCAGACTCGAATGGATATATTTGAGGAGGCCGTTTCGCAAATCGAGCAGGCATTGGACAATGCATCTTCCACAGCCGACAAGGCCCGGGCACACAACTATGCCATGCAGGTATACCTGTCGCTGAAGCTACCGAAGGTCGAATGGTACGAGAAGGTCAAGGATCATTTTGAAGAGGCCCAGGATTTAAAACCGGGTGACGCCGCTTCCGTATTCTATATGGCAAAGGCGGAAAGCGCCGGCTATAACTACAGCCAGGCGTCCCAACTCTATCAGAAAGTTCTGGAGATAGGAGGCGCCTTTGAAGCGCGGGCAAACCGCGAACTGAAGCGGGTTCAGAGAATTCAACGGGCCATGCCCGGCAGCGAGTTTGGAAAGCAGGTGGCAAATGTGGAAAAAATCACCCGTTCGGATATTGCCGGTCTTTTTATTGCAGAATTGAGGTTGGATCGCTTATATCGTGACCAGAAGAAAAAACGAAAAGGTGGCTACCAGGTTCCGAAATCTCAACGGAAGATGAAGATGGACCCCTTACAGAAATATCCGGAAGCGGTTGACATCAATGGGCATCCCATGGAGGCTGCCATCAAGCAGGTCATGGCCATGCAGATCAAAGGACTGAGTCCTGATCCATCTCATAAATTCTATCCGGACCAGGAGTTCAAGCGAGCAGAATTTGCTCAATTGCTCCAGGACATCCTAATTAAAATCACGCGGGATAACTCTCTGGCAACCCGTTACGTCGGTGAATCCTCACCGTTCCCAGACGTCGGACGGGATGTCTGGTACTACAATGCTGCACGAACCGTTATTATTCGGGGGTTGATGCAGGTAAACAATACTGTTACCGGCAGCTTTGCCCCACTGGCACCTGTCAGCGGTGCGGATGCCCTGCTGGCGGTTCGAAACCTCCAGGAAATCCTCAAGTCATATATCCGCTAAGCGGATAGTGTCCTTACCGGCAGGGCAGCATCGTTGCTACCCTGCCGTTTCTGAATCCTCTGTAGGCTCCTGCCACCTTCCCTTCTCTCTGATTAATTCGATCAGCTTCTCTACCGCTTGATTCTCTGCAATCCCCCGCCGAACCCTGGTTTGGCCAAAATAGAGATCAACTTTACCCTTCCCGCTGCCGACATAGCCAAAATCTGCATCCGCCATTTCTCCTGGACCATTGACAATACATCCCATCACTCCAATTTTGAGTCCTTTCAAATGATGTGTATATCTTTTAATTTCCGCTGCGGTTCGTTCAATATCAAATAATGTTCGACCACAGGAGGGACAGATAATATAGTCAGTCGTGATCATTCTGACACGGGTAGCCTGTAACAGACTCAATATCCGTTCCAGCGCCAGTTGATTTTTTATCTCCGGCAAGAGCAGAAAATCTACCAACCCTTCACTGAGAACACCAGCCAACTGAATATCATACCAGAGGTCTGTCTCATTTATTTCCGGAGGAACCATCAGACCTATAGGCAATCCCTCAGCCTCTATTTTTCGCTGGCTATGGATCTTCCGCAAATGGAATAACGGGACGTCACTTTGAATCAAGATAGCAGACCCAGCTTCCTTTTGAGCCGGATTGACCTCAGGAAGCTGATTACCTGATGTTACCAGCAGGGGCTCTGAATGCCCCTCAATCTTGAAGTGTCCGTCTGAAGAACGGTAAAGAAAATCGGGCTCAAACTCAAAGATACAGGCTGGCAATTCTAGATCTGCAGGAGCTCCAATTTTCAGCCCGGAGCGGTTCCCTATGACCACCTTCTCCAGGTCAAGCTGCTGACTGGCAGGATTTTGATGATTCAGAGGCCTTTTCCAGGGGCTCTTTTCCGTCCCTTCCGTCACCCCCGATTTATCAATAGAAGCAATCAGGGACTTGGCAAACGCAATCTCATTCGGCCCGGGTTCAGTCAATGAAACCCTGATGGTATCACCAATCCCGTCTGCCAATAGCACCCCGATACCCACCAGGCTTTTAATACGCCCCATCATGTGGTTCCCGGCTTCCGTAACACCCAGGTGAAGCGCGACCGGTTCTACAGACGTCTGCTTTTCCATAAGTAGACGATAAGCTTTCTGCACCACAATCGGGTTGGAAGATTTAAGCGAGACCACCAGCTGATCGAACCCTTGTTCCTCAAACAGCGCTATCATTTCTAGCGCAGAGGCAACCATGCCTTGGGGAGAGTCTCCATACCGCTCTATCATTCGTGATGACAACGAACCATGATTGACTCCGATCCGAAGTGCCCGCCCGTATTTCTTCAGGTTGCTGATAAGCGGGATAATCGTTTCTTTGAGCCGTTGATATCCCTCCTCAAACCCGGTTTCACTCTCTCTGGCAAAGGCGCTTTTCGGCCGGTCCGAGTAGTTGCCCGGATTAATCCGAACCTTTTCAAACAATTCGCAGGCATCAATTGCCAGTTGCGGAGAGAAATGAACATCTGCAATCAAGGGTCTGACAATACCCTCTTCCCTCATCAGGCGACGAATTTCCGGTATAGCAGACAGGTCTTTCCGGGAGGGGACCGTTAAGCGGATCATTTCACAACCCGCCAGGTCAAGGGCCAGGATTTCCTTGAAGCAGCCGTCGACATCACTGGTCGGGGTTGAAAGCATGGATTGAATGCGGATCGGACATTCCCCACCCAGATGCAGATCACCTATCTTGACCATACGAGACGGTTGCCTCTTATATCCAAGTTGATATCCGATGGATTCCATATCGATTTGAGAGGGCAGGTGGTAGGGTGGTGCGGTTCTCTGCCAACCAGTTACCGGTTGAGTGGAAAGAAGGGGAGTCATCGACCCCCCCCCTTTCTGAAAATGCTGGCCTTTAAACGGGGGTTGAACTTAACAGAACATAACTACTCGTAGTCCATATCATCCAAATAGTCAGACTGCTTTTCCTTCTCCTGAATTTTCGGCTCAATCAGGCCTTTCAACAGCTCATATTGTGCAAGGGCAATCGGCTTCCCGCCATCAGCGCTTGAAACCAACCGGCTGGTCTTTCCAGCGTAAAGATCTTTCGCACGACTGGTCATTATTCGAACCTTCTGGAACAGATTGATATCCGACTCCTGACCAGACTCTTCAACCAGATCCAGATAATTGTATGTCTCTTCAAAACTACTTTTTGATGCAACCATATCACCAATCCTGTTTGTCTTCTTGTTTCTATTACTAGCTAGGCGAGCAGACAGCCCCACGTGAGGCGTTACTCAATACGACCTTTGATTATAACCTTTTAACTGAGTTTGCGCAACTGGTTACAGGAGCCCCGACAGTTGTTTGGCTTTCCCGGCAAATGGGCTTTTTGGGAAGTCCTTCAACAGGATATCAAGGGTTTCCTGAGCTTTATCTTTTTGACCGGACTGCAGATATAGCTCTGCGATCTCCATCAGCAGAACATCAGTCATTTTTCCGGTTTGAGCCAACTGCAGCACCTCAATAGCCTGAGTTAATTTATTCTGATCTCTCAATACATTGGAAAGATACAGACTGGCCAGAAGATATAGTTCCGACTCACTATTCAAAGAACTGCGAACCGCTTCAAAATCCGCCTCCGCATTGCCAAAATCTGATCGTGAGGCGTACATTCCTCCCCGGTAAAGCAGTGCCAGGATATATTGCTTTGTATCCGAGTGTGACTCGATGAAACGGGTCAGAAGGGGCATTGCCTCTCTGTACTGTCGATCTTCGGAAATTGACCGATTGTTGATAATCTTCTCAACAGCGTACAACTCTTCATTTCTGAGATTGTCACGATACTGAATAAATCTGAATACCCCGTAGACAGATGAAATGATTACGGCAAGAGCAATGGCCAGAGCAATAAACAGTTTGCGTCGAACATAGATATAATTCGCTGCGTGAAACAGGAACTCATCCAGCATATCCTTTTGCAGCTCTTCGCTTCCCTCTGGTGGACTTTCCGGCATCTCCACCAGATCCTGAGGTGTGTTAACGACCTTCTCTTTTCTTTTTCCAGCTGGTTTTGTTGCTTTTTTCTTTGAAGTTGCCAAATTATTTCCAAATGTTAATGGTTGGTTAAAGTCCTCTGACATTCCGCTTTAGAGTGCCTCCAGACGGAATCAAACTCTATTCATGTAGGCTGCCACCAGATGCTAATTTAAACCCGGGATAGACTATACAGCCAAGAAACGTTCTCTGCCCTGATTTTTCGTAATATTGATCTTTATCATAATCGGCAAAACAGCAAAAGCCCATATTGATGTGTTTTCAGGATTGAGATCAATATTTTCAAGGAATCGCTCGTTACACAAGATCCTATTCAGGATCCTGGGCAAGCGCATGAAACCTTTCCAATCTGCTCTCAAGGCGTTCTACCACTTCACGAGTCAGCTATATCGTCACGGGCTATCTTAGTCCTGTTCGACTCGAATCATTTTTACCGGGGCTGTGACGAATGACAAACCCTTCAATTTCTCTATCGCAATCTTTACCTGCCCTTCGTTTGCACTTTCAGTGAAAATGATCATGTACTTCTGTGAGGGCAGATCATTGGAAAGGGGCCTCTGTGTAATTGATTGAATACCAATTGATTCTTCATCAAGGATGCGTATAATATCGCCAACCGACTTTTCAGCGTCATCCAGTCGCAGTCTCAGATAGAACGCACCTTCCGTCTGTTCCGGCGGTATAATATCCTGATGTGTCAGGTGCTCAGCACCGATATTCAGAAGCGGAAGCGGGCTATCCATTCCGTTGCTTTTTGCCCTGATGGTTTCAATTATATCTGATACCACTGCCGACGCTGTTGGATAGGATCCTGCTCCAGCCCCATAACTCATGGTTTCCCCAACAAAATTCCCCCAGACTGAAACCGCATTGAACGCCCCTGAAACAGAGGCCAGCATACTGTTTTTACTGACCAGTACTGGTCCTACTCGCCCCTGAAATCCGTTTGCTGTTCTTGATCCACTACCAAGTAATTTAATGACAAATCCTGACGCGTCAGCAATGGCAATATCAATCGGTTCAATGCCTGTAATCCCTTCAACCGGCAACTGGCTGAAGTCAAAATAGGCATTAAATGCGACAGCCATTAAAAGGATCACTTTATGAGCTGCATCGATACCTTCAATATCAAAAGTAGGATCGGCCTCTGCAAATCCTTTTTCCTGGGCCGCTTTCAGCGCATTGTCAAAGCTGACACCATCCCGACTCATGGCGGTAAGGATATAGTTTGCGGTACCATTAACGATTCCGGAGAATTTATCAATTCGATCCCCGGAAAATCCTTGTCGGATACTGCGTATGATGGGGATTCCACCAGCCACAGCAGCCTCAAAACCCAGTGTTCCTGCTGCCGGTTCTGCCGCTCGAAAGATCTCCTCCAGATACTCGGACAAAAGTGCCTTATTGGCAGTCACTACTGATTTCCCATTTTGTAATGACTCCAGCACAATTTTTTTCGCAATCGTTTTGCCTCCAATCAGTTCCACTACGATATCAATTTCCGGATCCCGCAAAATGTCATCCACTGAATCCGACACATCTGTATTGGAGAAATCAAGTCCTAGGTTATCGTATCGATCCAGCGTTGCCACTCTTTTAATGATGATATCCCTGCCGGTACGCTGTTTAATAAGTGACGCATTTTCAGACAGTAACTTGAACACGCCTGAACCAACAGTTCCCAGTCCACACAAACCAACCTTAATTGCCTCTTCCATTATATTCCCTTATTCGATCATAAAAAATTTAAAAACGATTGCTCATCATAGTTGATCAAACCAAGCCTGACAAACAGCTTCCTGTTGATCTATTCAACATAAATCTTGGCATTTACATATTTCTGCAACAAATTCTTAAACCCGTCCCGCACCAGCTTTTCTTTATCCTCAGGGTGGATATAAAAGTAATCGATGATTTGATTTCCGATAGTCGTTATAGTCACCTGTTGCGGTATAATCCCAATGGCTTCGAACGATCGCATAATCTTGTAGTAACAGAACGGGGCGTCAAACAGCGATATCTTAACCACAATAAAATCCGATTTTTTCCGTGCGAACTGCCCCTTGTCCGATTCCTGTATCAGGTAGCCCTTTTCCGGTTCGTGAAAGTACTGCACCTGGATTTGCGATTCCACCCGTTTAGAAACTGGAGGTGGATTCAAAGGGGGAATGATCAGATTTTCGATGACAGATTCCAATTCGATATTGGACAGCCTATCTTCTCCACTTTGCTGAGAGACATTAAAAAAGCCTACCCAGCCCTCCTGATTGTCAGCATAAACCACTTTGTTGATTTTGCCATTCTCAATATTGACGCCCCGCCAGCTGAGAGCATAAGCAATTTTCGCCTGGATTTTCAAATCACCGATACTATAGAACAAAATTGTATCATATTCACCCGGCTCCCCTTTATTGAGTGAAAACCTCGGATTACGATGCTGTCGGGCTTCGAACTGCTGCAGCTGTGAGGTGATGATACCAACGTCCGAACTGAGCAGGTATCGATTGGGAACCGTGGCAAAAAACCAGTTCCACTGCGAACTCAAGGGTTTTACCAGTTCAAATATATAGGCTTCCGGTATCGATGTCCTGATGATCTGGATAAAACGAATACTGTATTTCTCCAGGGCTTTTTGATCCAGTTCGGCCAGTTTCAGATAAATCAGTGCGTGTTCAAGCTCCTTCCGATGCTTTTCAACCTCCTGCTCCGCCTCAACCGACAGTTTTCTGAGTGGGGACAGAATAATATCCTCCAGGCTTCGGTTGCAGCATTGATTTAACAGCAACTTCAACAGAACCGACGTCCGCACTTCTGAAACCATACGATTGAGATAGTTGTTAATTACCTCATTCATCGATCCCTTCTGCTGCCCGCTTTTGAACTCACTCAGGATACTGATTGTTTTTTCAAAAAACTGCTCCAGATGAGCGGTCCGGTGCTTCATTTCTGAATTGACACTCTTGTAATCACAAATATTGATCAGATAGAGTAACAGAACCTTGACGGGATCGCGTTGCGCCAGTTCAAAGAATTTCAATATTCCAAGATCCAGATAGGTAGACAAGCGACTGAAACGAACAACCGATTGGTGGTGCTCTATTAACAGACGGATCAGATCCAACGTCCCCGAATCCTCTTCCCAGCCCAACCTCAGCAGCATCTGAGTAGAAAGAACCGGCCCCAGTTCTTCATGATTGCGATAGGGATTGATCTTTCCCACATCATGGAAAAATACCGACCACTTCAACGCAAAAATATCCTTTTCGCTGATAAACCGCCATAGCTCCGGTTCGTTTTTCTGAACGTTATCTATCTCTTCTTCAACCTGCTCCAGCGCTTTCAGTGAGTGAATACACAACGGAAATTCATGTACCTCGGTATTCCTCAGAAGATAGCGCATTTGATTGACCTCGGGCAGGAAAAGTCCCAACAGGGTCCTGATATTCCCTTTCCGACTCAAGGGAGACGCTATGTCTATCATTTGTCGAATCGCCACGGACCCATTTTCTGTCACAAACAAATCAAAAATAAACTGGCGTAGAAGATCTGACTGATCCAATTGAACGGATTGGTATAGATCCGGGACCAGGGCAGACAGGGTTTCTGACAAGTTTGAACTCAACTGGTTTCCCGACTTCCCGATATACTTGAACAGCTCCAGAAGATTGGGAAGGTGAAGAAAAAAGTCCTCCAGCGGCCCTTTGCTGACGACTCCCGATTCGGCATCCCCCGGGCTTTCGGTCAGGGGCTGAAAATGGGTTATCTGATTCGTACCCAGATGCTTGAACAGAATAAACCCAGGTAACCTCTGTGTGATGGTCCGATCCAGTATATTCCCAACAATGGATTGAGACAGTCTTGCTACTGTATGCATGGAAAACAACCGAAAACGATCCAGAAAGTCAACAGTGGTAAACCGATCCTTCAATTTGAGATATGCCATGCAGGACTGGTCATCCAGATAGTTGCTTCCTTCTGTTTGACGCTTAACAAGGTTTTCAAACCCCATATTGCCCAATCGTTCGGAGAAAAACTCATAGAGCCCGATGAAATTCCGCAGATCAAAATAGAGTTCCAGAGCCTGATTCAATCGCGTTTCATCAAGTGGAGATATCCACCCATTTCGCTTCAGGAAATTGAATATATCAACAGAATTGCCACTCTCGTGACTGACAACAATCAACACCATCCAAATTGAAAACTGAATATGCCGTACCCCACCATAACCCTCCTTGATATCAAAAGCCTCGTTACTTTCCAGCTTCAGTTCGTCCAACTGCTTTTTCAGATACCGAATCATCTTTTCCTGCGGGCAGATGGTTAAAATCTGCTGTTTCAACTGCTTCAGGTTGGAGTGGTTCCCGATAATAGAACGCCCCTCCAATAACGATGGGACGGTGTGCAACGCTGCTGTCTGACTGAAGCGAGAGAGGTCCTCCTTCAGTTCAAGGTATTGGGACGCAAAATCCAGGTCCAGAACTTGAAACAGATCTTCCATCCGTTTGATCAGTTCTCTCGCCGTCTGCTGCTCGAGAGCAGAGATAGAATCCAGGTCAACACAATACCCGAGATCGATATCTGAGGTGAAGGTAAGCTCACCTCTTCCATAACCGCCTCTGGCAAAAATAACCAGACCCTCGAGGATTCTACTTTCATCAGCTCTTATTGAGGCAATCTGTGGCGTAATCTCTTCCAGGATACCCAATTCCTTTTCTGCCTCCTCAAGTTCTCTTTCAAGGTCAGACAAGCTGTTTTTATAATAGGCCCTCTCAGCCACTTCCATGTGAAGTGGTTTGCTGTTCGCAGAATGGATAAACTCAGCCAACTCCTCCTTCTTTTTTTGCTTATCAGGTATGGTACCCTTCAAGAACAGCAGTTTTTTATCGCTCTCCTTGAGCAGTTCCCGCATCAGTGTTTCTTCCTCAGCGTACACAAATTGCCAGGTAAACATAATCCAGGCATCCATCCAGGCGGTGTGGTCCGCGACAACATCAAACGCGCTCTCGCTGACCAGTATTGTCTCAGCCATCTTTCGACGATAGTCAAGATACTCAGCTTGGAAAAAGGCCTCGTACAGAGCCTTTCTCTCGGTCAGAGAGTACTCAGCCTGTTGGCTAGAAAAGGATTCGAACTGCTGGTTAAAGTAGGCCACATATTCAGCAGACATGCCTGCACTCTTATTTTGCGGGACCATTTTGGATGTTTTGTGGTGAAAGGGTATCGAGGAAAAATCTCGTAAGCGTGTCCAACTATCGTCAAAGCCCGGCACAGGATGATTAACTGCCGGCCACAATTTGCCCGTTCTCTGTTTTAAATCATTGTAATATAATACAAAAAAATTGGCACCCCCAAATTAGACATTTTTCACTTAAAATTTCCCCAAAACGGCAAATAAAACCGTAAAATCAGAGACATTAGGGACATATATCAAAAAAAGAGAGAAAACCCATTTATTTGTTGCGGGTTAATCGATAGTCTGAATATTTCAAGAGTTGTTCAGATCAAAACCAGCTGACTGTTCCGATTTTATGACCCCTACTGACAGCCAACTGAATATACACAACCGGGTACATACAAGGTAACAGATGGATAGTCGAAAAACCCTGATCCTCTCCGGAATGGGACTAAACTGCGAAAAAGAAACCGCATATGCCTGTCGGAGGTCCGGCGCATCTCATGTCGATATCGTTCATATGCTAAGGTTTTTAAAAGGTGATATTCAATTGAGTGACTATCGTTTTCTGATATTTATTGGGGGCTTTCTTGACGGGGATTATCTCGGGTCTGCCCGGGTGGGAGTCAATCGGTTCAAATATTCCTCTCCGGAAAAAATGGATCTTGAATCAGAATTGAAGCGCTTTGCGGAGGACGGCAAATTAATACTGGGCATATGCAACGGATTTCAGTTTCTGGTCAAACTCGGCCTGCTACCTGAAGAGCAGTTGGCGTTTCAACAACAGACTGTTTCCCTGACTCAAAATCACAAGGGTATTTTTGAAAACCGCTGGGTCCACCTTGCGGTTAACCCCAAAAATAACAACGTGTTCACAAAAGGCATCAAACAAATGTATCTCCCGGTTCGACATGGTGAGGGACGCATCGTCATCACAGAAAAAACGACACAGGAGCAAATACTTTCAGAAGAATTGATCGCCATGTCTTACGCTGACCAAAAGGGCGTTCCAACTGACAGCTATCCGGAAAACCCTAACGGATCGTGGCAAAATATTGCTGCCTTGAGTAATAAAAAAGGGAATATTCTGGGCCTGATGCCACATCCGGAAGCATACAATCACTATACCAATCACCCTCACTGGACACGACTCACGTTTTCCGAGGAAGACGGCGAAGGTCTCCTTCTATTCAAAAATGCCTATCAATATCTTGACCAACTTGAAAGTCCATAGCTGAATCATGATCTATCTCGACAATGCAGCCACAACCCGACCCCACCCCCTTGTCCTTAAAAAGGTAGAAACCTGCCTCAGCCTGGACTTTGGAAATCCCTCCAGCACCTATTCGCCTGGGATTAAGGCCAGGCGCTTGATTGATGAGGCGCGAAAACAGTTGGCAGGAGCATTCAGTGTTCCAGAAGCCGGCGTTATTTTCTGCAGCAGCGGTACTGAAAGCGACAATCTAGCATTGAAGGGGATTCTGGGGGATCGTCAACGCAGTCCGGGCAGACTGGTTACCACAAGACTGGAGCATTCGGCTGTGATAAAAACTGCCGAATGGTTGGAGCAGCAGGGCACGGCGGTGGATTTTGCAAAAATCTCTCCCGAGACCGGGCAGGTCGACCTTGATCATCTGTCACAATTGATAACCCCCGAAACAAGGCTTGTTTCCATTCAACATGTCAATAGCGAATCTGGAATCATACAGGATCTAGCCGCTATCACAAAAACAGTTAAGGGACAAAATCCAGAAACCCTGATTCATTCAGACGGTGTACAGGCCTTCTCCAAATTCCCGGTAGATATGAGAAAACTGGGAGTTGACCTTTACTCCATCAGTGGGCACAAATTCCACGGAATCAAGGGGGCTGGAGCACTGATTATGTCACGGCAGACACCTATTAAAGCAGTCACCCACGGAGGCGGCCAGGAGTTCGGTCTGCGTTCAGGAACCGAGAACGTTGCCGCAATCTCCGCCATGGGACTGGCAGCCGAGCTGGCACTCTCATCGATGCAGGTAAACTATGATAAGGTTGCCGAATTTGCGGTAACGTTTAAGGGGCAACTGCTGAGGCGGATTCCTGGAGTACATATCATAGAAGTCCCCAGCACCATCCCCCATATTATCAGCCTTTCAATCCCAGGGGTACCCGGTGAGGTTCTGTTGAATCATCTGGCCCAGCATGAGATTTATGTAGCCACAGGAAGCGCTTGTAATGCGGGAACAAAAAACCTGTCTCCTGTGCTGACAGAAATGGGACTTTCATCTAAGCGCATCCGGGAAACTGTTCGAATTTCGATCGCAGCATCAGAAATACCAGACCCTCCTGAGGATTTCCTGAGCCGGTTCGGTACTGTTGTTGAGGAGCTGATTCAGATCATCTGATATCAGCTGGAAAATCGCAGACTGATCAGGTTGTCGATTGAAACCCATCCCCGAACAGGATGACCCAGAATGGCAGACCTTCAGCATCAAATTCAATGGCGAGTGATGAGGCTTCCGTCTCCAAAAAAGCATCCGGCCCCACGATAGGTAACCCGAGTTGAAAGGTCTGATCATCGGGTAGAATATCCGCCATCAATCGTCCAGCGATGATATTCACGATCTCACCCAGCACATCTTCAATAATGCTGTCTGTAATCTCCTCTGCTTCCAGGCTATACATATTTTTTGCAAACGGAACAGCAAGTCTTCTGGGAAGAACCAGTCTTATTTCGCCCGGGAAGGGTGCATTAATCAGAATTTCCACTCGTAACCTGATAAGGCTTTCATCATATGGACTAATCTTATCCGAGGGGAGCAGCTCCATGAAAGCCATCGACTCTACCGTTTCGGTAACAGCATCTACAAGTATCTCTCTAACATTCATGTCTTTCATAAAGGGAATGTGTTTATTGGGTTATTTTGTAGCCGAACTAAAAGCCAAAGCTGTCATCCGCCTGAATATTTAAAATCTCATGAATGACCGGCATCAGTTTGGATGGAGCAACCGGTTTGCTCAAGACATGAGATGCCCCCAGTTTCATCAACTCTTCCCTGTTTGCCGGGCTGTTCACACTCGTAACCACCACAACCGGGATCAACGTCAGCTTCGGGCTTGATTTCATCCAGCGCAGCAAGGTAGCACCATCCATCACCGGCATATTCAGATCAATAAGGGCCAGATCGGCGGGGGACTCTTTCATTCTAGCCAAAGCCTCCTTTCCATTTTCAGCCTCCATGTACTCTATTTCACCCTGATCAGCCAGTACCGTCTGCAAGCATCTCTTTACAAACATTCTTGACGTTGAAGAATCATCAACAATCATGATTTTTTTCATGAAACTCCTTTATTTTGTCTATGAACCCTGTGATATGGTAACTCTTCCAGTCCCAACATCTACACCGACGGTTCGGCTGCTGCTGCCTCCGGTTTCCTCGGCAACAACCGCCAGATTGTATGACCACAAAATTTTCTTTATTGCCAGTATATTCCGTTTTCCAATATTGAATCGCTCATTCGGATCCATAACACGGGCACCACCAATCAATTTAATAATATACCCCTGCCCCTTTGGGTGGCTACCCAGCTTGGCCATCTCTGCCATGAGATGTGGGATTCCGGTATCGGCAAAGTACCCGGGTTGCTTTTTCGCCTTGTCAGGATTGATAGTCGAATCCGGTAACGCAATATGTATTAATCCGACAACTCTTACCCTAGGATCCAAAACCACAATTGCCACACACGATCCCAACCCGAAAGTTTTCAATACCTGGTCTTTCGTTTTAGAAACAGCAAGCTCACCAATTCCTACATTAATTTGGCTCATTTAATCAGACCTGATCGACTTATTATTCAAATGATTTCAATACTGCCGGTACAATAGCATCAATCGGCAGCAGCTTTTCCACCGCTCCAATTTCATATGCTACCTTAGGCATTCCAAATACAACTGACGTTTTCTCATCCTGAGCAAAGGTTCGCGCTCCTGCCTGGCGCATCGCAAGCAGACCCTTTGATCCATCACCTCCCATTCCTGTCAGCATCACACCCACCGCATTATCCCCCACATGCTCCGCGGCGGAATTCATCAGTGTTTCAACAGAAGGGCAGTGCCCATTCACCCGCTCACCCTCAAATATTCGCGTCAGATACACTCCGCCGGAGCGGTATACTGTCATCTGTTTACCTCCAGGCGCAATCAGCACCCTGCCGGGAATGATCCGATCTCCGGTTTCAGCTTCCTTGACATTCATCGCTGACTGATTGTCCAGACTCTCCGCAAAAGCCTCGATAAAACCAGGCGGCATATGTTGAACAATGACAACCCCAGGTGTCGAAGCAGGGAACATCTTCATCATCGTTCGAATCGCCTCGGTGCCACCAGTTGAAGCCCCGATCACAACCACCTTGTCTGTTCCACCTGACAAAACCTGTGCTTCCTTCTGAACCTTCGGTTTTGCATGCTTATGATTCAGCCAATGCGACACATCTGCCATTGAGGCAATTTTCACCTTTTCCCGCAAATCACTCATCATGGCATTCAGGCCACGAGAGACGCCAGTGCTTGGCTTTGTGACAAAGTCAAGGGCGCCCGCTTCCAGAGCATCCATGGTTATTTTTTTCCCCCGCTCGGTCAACGCACTGACCATAATAACCGGAAGAGGAAATTGTGGCATCAGGCGCTTCAGGAAAGCGACACCGTCCATACGGGGCATTTCCACATCAAGTGTCAAGACATCTGGTCCAAGTTCCAATATTTTATCCCGTGCAACGTATGGATCTGAGGCAGTACCCACGACCGATATCATTGGATCCTTACTTAGCCCAGCTTCCAGAATGCTTCGGACCAGTGCTGAGTCATCCACTATCAGTACTTTAACTTTTTTTTGGAGTTGTTGAGGCATAATTTAGTTGTTTATTTCTCCGTTTTGCTTTCTCTGCTATCCCTCACGCCGATATATGGACGGGGCGATGTAACGGTATGGGCAATTGCCACGTCCGAGTGTCTCCGCATTGCCAATGAAGAGATACCCGCCCGGATGAGTGCATTGATATAGCTTTCTCACCAATTCATCACGCGTCTTGTGGTCAAAATATATCATCACATTACGACAGAAAATAATGTGAAAAGGCTTTTTAAATGGAAACGTGTCAGTCATCAAATTAAACCGCCTGTAAAGGACCTCCTTTCTCAAGCTTTCCTTTATACGGTATAAGTCTGCCCCTGCATTATCGAAATAGCTGGACTTGTATTTTGGTGGCACCTGCTCCAGGCGCTCACTGGAATACTCCCCTTTGGCTGCAATGGCCAGTGCGCGATTGGAAATATCTGTCGCCAGAACCCCGGCGGACCACTGATCATACTGCGACCCAAGATACTCTTTTATCAACATTGCCAGAACATATGGCTCTTCCCCACTCGATGCCGCCGCACACCAGACCCTCAAGTCCTTGCTATTCTGTTTCTGCAGTCGACTCACCATATCCGGCAACACGTTACTCATCATGTAGTCAAAATGGGCACTTTCACGAAAAAAGAAGGTGTGATTTGTTGAAACCGCATCAATCAATTCACTCGTGCCGTGACCCGTGCTATCTTTTTGAATCGCCTGAAAATAATCTTCAAATGAGGTAAAACCATTTTGACGAAGAATCTTCTGCAACCGATTAACCAGCAGTGCCCGTTTTGCTTCGGTCAGATTGATCCCGAAATTATCGTAGATAAACGTGCTGAACTGTTTGAACTCCTGGTCTGATATTGAAATCAATGCCTGTATCCCGCTATTGTTTTTAGATATATTCAACTCCAAACCTGCGTGGTGATGTGTCTGCTACAAATTGAGTATATTCTCCACATCCAACAGGATCATTACTCTTTTCCCGATCTTGCCCATTCCATTAATATAAGTGTTCTCAAATCCTGCATGTGTCGACGGAGGGGGATCCTTTTTTTCCTCCGGAATATCGATAACCTCATTGACTGTATCAACAATCAGCCCCACTGCAGTCTCATTTACATCCACGACGACAATGCACGTTCTGTCATCATAGGTCCGAGTCTCCAGATTAAAACGCTCTCTCACATCCATAACCGGGATAACTTTCCCGCGAAGGTTGATCACGCCCTTAATGAACGGCAGCGTATTAGGAACCTCCGTTATTTTTTGCATGACAATGATTTCGGTGACATACTTTATTTCGATTCCGAAATCTTCTTTTTTAATTCGAAAAGACAGAAATCGATCCTTCTGGGTATCTTCCTCCAAGTCACCCAACTGGCTGATGTCAAACACATCAACCGCTGTGGATGAGTTCTCTTCCGGTTTTGCTTCAGACCTGTCTGCCGAGTCCGTTTTCTTGGTCTCAACTATTTCTTCCGGCTTGTCCACCGGTTCGATCTCCTGAACCCCTGCTACTGAATTTTCAGTCATATCCAGCGCTATTTCAATCTCATCGCTCTTTTTGTCTCCCTCTATCTTTTTTGGGGTCTTTTCAGCAGAAGCCTTCTTTTTAACCATAGGTTTTTTTTCAGTCGTTTTTTTTATCACCTTTTTCGTTACTTTATTGGCCTTCCCTGCACCCGTTGAGGGTTTTGTGGATTTCCTGGGAGATGTCTTTTTTTTCGCTGATGTTGGTTGCTCGTCTTCTACGGAGGCTGCAACCTGCTGTTCCGATTCACCCAAGGCATCCAGTGTATCCAGTGCCTTTCGTGTTCCCCTGCGATGTTTATGTAACTGTTTTTTAGAAGGTAATCCCATAAATCTACCGTAAATGAATAATTGCTTCCGCTATTGTTTCGATTTCAATAATCGCCTTTTCTGCCTGCCCAAAAAGCTTTAGATTAGTTTTGACCGAGTGAGCGTATTCATACAGATTGCTCCCACCCCTTGAAAAGTTTTCAAACACCGATCCGAATGAAAAGGTGGCATTCAGACAATGGATATAATCCGGCAGCATATCCTCAAAATAATCGATGACATTCTGCCGATTGATCAGCGGATGGGTAAATGACGGGACAATATGAAATACGTCCCTGGTCTCCCCATCCAGATCCACAATCCGAGTAATAATCGGCAAGAGATTATCCACAAATGCTTCTTCGTCGTTGGTGGACGTTCGCATAGGGATCAATACCAAGTCAGCAACCGCGCAGGCAAATTGAGTATGAAATTTGCTGATACCTTCCCCGGGAACATCCAAAATAATCAGCTCGCTGCTTTGTTCAATTTCTTCAAGCTCTTTTAGAATGACCTGACGATCCGTGCTGGAAACATGCTTGAAATTAACACCCCTGGACGGAAACCGGTTCTCCTCCCTGCGTTGCCACCACCTGTTCAATGTTTTCTGAGGATCCATCTCCACAATGGAGATGGAATCAAAGGCCTTCGCAATCCTTCTGGAAAAGGCAATGCTCTGGGCAAGGGTACTCTTTCCCGTTCCACCTTTTGTTTGAACAAACGCAATAATCATAGTCTTTGCAGGTTAAACAATTTCACTTCTTAGGTCAGCCACATCAAGAATCAAGCTCACCTCACCATTGCTCAATATAGAACACCCAGAAATGCCCGGGATTTTCCCAAGGTATTCAGACAATCCCTTGATCACAGTCTGATACTGCCCCAACAGCTCATCCACCATAAGTCCAAAAGCCTCATCCTGGTGTTCCAGTACAATCAAAATGGCCTCCTCCAGCTTCTCATACTGCGGTTCGATATTGTGCAGCTTGTGCAGCCGGTAGACCGGTATCAGCTGCTCCCGGATCATCACCACCTCACGGTTATCAACAATTGTAACATCCTCAGGTTTTACCTGGATGGACTCGCGAATGGCCAGCAAGGGCGCCGTATAAACAGATTTTCCGACTCGAAGCAGCATACCGTCAATAATGGCCAGCGTCAGTGGAATTCTCAAGCCAAGCGTACTGCCCTGCCCAGGGTTGCTTTTAATGTCAACATGCCCTTTCACTTTTTCAATATTCCGTTTGACAACATCCATCCCGACGCCCCGTCCGGAAACAGACGTGACCTTCTCGGCTGTCGAAAAGCCAGGCTCAAAAATGAGCTTGTAAACTTTATGATCTGACCAGTCCTTTGCTTCCTCTTCGGTAACCAGGTTTCGCTCAATACCCTTGGCAAGAATTTTATCGCGATCCAATCCCCGGCCATCATCAATAATGTTGATCCAAACCTCATTACCCTCATATTTCGCTTCAATAATCAGCTTTCCAACGGGAGATTTCCCTGCAGCTTCCCTCTCACCGGGAGGCTCGATGCCATGGTCGATGGAGTTTCTCACCAAGTGTACCAGAGGATCTGCTATCTGCTCCACAACCGTCTTGTCGAGTTCTGTGTCCTCACCTCGGGTCTCAAACTGAACCTGTTTCCCGGACTTTTTTGAAAGGTCCCGTACCAGGCGCACCATTTTTCGGAAGGTCCCGGCAAGCGGAATCATTCTGATCGACATCGCCACGTCCTGCAACTCGGTGATCAGGTTGTTTAACTGGTGTGAAGAACGTCCTGTTTTATCCGAGTCCTGCTTAATATTACTGGTAATCATCTGACTCACGATCATCAGCTCACCGACAAGGTTGATAACCTTGTCAACCTTGAACAGGTTCACCCGAATATCCGTCTGCAATTGTTTGGCAACTGCCGATTTCTCGTCAGCGGCTTTCGCTGGAACACCTATTGGAGGTGCTTCCACCTTCTTTGGAGACGCCTTGATTCCGGGTTCATCCATCTCCGTCTCAGGCGCACCAACAATGCCATCCATCATGGATAGGTATTGCTGTACCCCCTCAATGGCAGAGCCCTCTTTTCGGGAAATCTGCTGAACCGTACTTTGCAGAATATCCAGAACCTTGATCAGTACCGTCACACTCTCTTCAGTTGTGGGAATATCTCGATTTTTCATTCCGTCAAAAACGGTTTCAACCCTATGGCTGATCACCTCCAGATGCTTGAAATTCATGAAACCGCAATTTCCCTTGAAGCTATGAATCAATCGAAAGGCATTATCCAGAAGCTGCTGATCAAAACCAAATTTTTCAAGAATTAGAAGCACCTCTTCAATTTTCTCAAACCCGCTTTCCGCCTCCTGAACAAACTGATCAATCATTTCGTCCGTGATGGGGATCTCCATCTCTTCATCACTCCCGGCCTCTCCTTCACCAAGAGCGTCGCTCAATTCATCAGGGGATGATGAGGCCTCAGCTTTCGGAAGCTCAATGCTTTTCCCGGCGATCAAGTCATCCATAACCTGAACCAGGACTTCATTCTCCTTTTCAAACCCATCGTCTGACAGCATTTCATTGACCTGGTCCAGGATCTTAATTATTTGATCACAAACCAACACCATAATATCAAGGTGATCAGATGCAAATTCAAGTTTTCCCTTGCGAAACAAGTCCAAAAGTGTTTCCGCCGAATGGGTAATTTTCTGAATATTGTTTAGGTTCAGAAAACCCGCCCCACCCTTTATTGAATGGAAACAGCGGAAGATATTATTTATCTTTTCCTCATCATAGTCAGTCTCTAATTCAACTAAAATGGGCTCGATATCCTCCAACATTTCTTTTGAATCCACGACAAATTCATGAAGAATATCTTGCATATCTTCCATGCCACCGATTTGTTCAGACATTTTTCCCGGTATAAATGGTTATTTTAATAGTAGGGTTTATCCGTTTTTTTCGCTTATCGTCACACTACTGCTCAATAGTTGGTTGTTTTCCAGATTTTAATTCGGGCCCTTCAGAGCGGTCCATCAAAAACTTTCGGCTGCCGTATGCGTCAAGACAATACTACTTCAGCTGTTATTATGCGGGGGGATCTCATGGTCTCCGACGCTTGCAGAGACCTCACCAAACTAAGCTAATAGTATCCAATATGTCCCATTTTTACAAATTGAGATCACTCCTGTCTCTCTGATACTCAATGAAACCAGAGTCTATTCCCAATACCCCCTTTAAAATGAACAAAACACATTATTTCATATTTCAAACTAATAATAAAGACAGTTTTAGGCAGACTTTCGAAATCACTCGTTTTCGGAAACACCAAAACTCGCTTAATACCTGACCTTTTGCCTGGATATACGCTCAAATTTCCGCGCTTGTCAGACTATCAGAGCAAATGTCATACAAATTCACTATTTCAATTACTAATCTTTCCTGAAAATCAAACAGCCCATCCCACTCGAAAAAAAGGCAAAAAAAAAGCCGGCGATAGGCCGGCTTTCTCTTTACAGTTATAACAGGGTTACATCATTCCGGGCATTCCGCCGCCCATGCCGCCCATTCCGCCGCCCATTGGAGGCATCGGCATATCACCGCCTTCGGATGGCTTATCGCTAATAGACGCTTCAGTTGTTACCAGTAATCCAGAAACAGACGCAGCGTTCTGCAGAGCGTTACGGGTTACTTTTGTCGGATCGATAATCCCAGCCTTCACCAGGTCACAATACTCTTCTGTCCGAGCATCAAAACCATTGTTGCCTTCCATATCCTTCACCTTGTTCACAACAACAGCGCCCTCAAGGCCTGTATTGTTAACAATTTGCCTTAAAGGCTCTTCCAGAGCTTTCAGCACAATCCCGGCTCCAATCTTCTGATCACCTTCCAGAGTTTCGACGGCAGCTTCAACAACCTTTTGTGCTCTAACCAGGGCTACACCACCACCAGCAACGATGCCTTCTTCAACTGCTGCACGAGTTGCATGCAAGGCATCTTCAACCCTTGCTTTCTTCTCTTTCATTTCAATTTCAGTTGCAGCACCAACGTTGATAATAGCAACACCACCAACCAGTTTGGCCAGACGTTCCTGCAGCTTTTCCCGATCGTAATCAGAAGTAGTCTCTTCGATCTGAGCACGAATCTGATTTACCCTTGCCTTGATGTCATCATTGGAACCAGCACCATCAACAATCGTTGTATTGTCTTTATCGATTGTTACTGTTTTTGCTGTACCTAGCTGAGTGATAGTCAGGTCTTCGCTTTTCATACCACGATCTTCAGATACAACTTCACCACCTGTCAGGATAGCAATATCTTCAATCATCGCCTTGCGTCTGTCACCAAAGCCGGGAGCCTTGACTGCACAACACTGCAGGGTTCCCCTGAGTTTATTCACAACCAGAGTTGCCAGCGCTTCACCATCAACGTCTTCTGCGACAATCAGGAATGGCTTGCCTTCTTTGGCAATCTGCTCAAGAACACCGAGAATATCCTTCATATTGCTGACCTTCTTTTCAACCAGGATGATGTACGGATCCTTCAGAACCGTCTCCATCTTGTCAGAATCTGTCACAAAGTAAGGTGACAGATATCCACGATCAAACTGCATCCCTTCCACAACATCCAATGTTGTTTCCAGCCCCTTGGCTTCTTCAACAGTGATAACACCATCTTTTCCAACCTTGTCCATCGCGTCGGAAATGATAGTGCCTATGGTCTGGTCGCTGTTAGCAGAAATAGTTCCAACCTGAGCAATTTCCTTGCTGTCAGATACAGCTCTAGAAGTATCAGCCAGATACTTGACTGCCGCTAGCACTGCGACGTCAATTCCACGTTTCAGGTCCATCGGATTGGAACCTGCTGCTACATTCTTTACGCCTTCACGAAAAATTGCCTGAGCCAGAACAGTTGCTGTTGTAGTACCATCACCAGCTACATCAGATGTCTTGCTGGCAACTTCCTTCACCATCTGTGCGCCCATGTTCTGAACTTTATCATCCAATTCAATCTCTTTCGCAACAGTTACACCATCTTTTGTAATCAAAGGAGCACCAAAAGATTTCTCAATCAGAACATTCCGTCCCTTTGGACCTAAAGTTACCTTCACTACATCGGCCAGCTGATTGATTCCTTTCAGCATATCTTGACGATTTGCTTCACCAAATATGATTTGTTTAGACATTTTTATTCATCCTGTGTAATAGATTTAGTTCAGAAATCCCGGATGATTCATGATTGTAAAACACCGGTATTCATTTTAATTAAACTCGGTTGATACCGACTACTCGATAACACCCAGAATATCGTCTTCCTTCATCATTAACAGCTCTTCACCGTCAATCTTAATCTCGGTACCTGCATATTTTCCAAAAAGTACCTTGTCACCTTTTTTTACATCCAATGGTACCAATGTACCATCTTCTCTTCGAATTCCAGCACCGACAGCTATGACGTCACCTTCCTGGGGCTTTTCTTTTGCCGTATCCGGAATGATGATGCCACTGGCAGTTTTAGTCTCAGCATCGTTGCGCTTTACAATTACGCGATCATGTAAGGGTCTTATTTTCATGGTAAATATCCTTGCGTGAAAGGTTATTCTTTTTGCTAAAAAAGCAATAAAACAAACACCTGCGTCAAACCATTCCGTTAACACGAGTGTCTATTTTCTGTTTGGTAGCACTCAACTAGGTCGAGTGCTAAAGTATCCTTTTAATATAACCACCCCATTTTATTAGATCAAGCAAAAAATGACACCCCCCCCAGAGCAGGGAAAAGCGCTATTTTTTCTTTTTAGTCTCAACAACTTCTTCTTTTTGAGGCTCCGGCTTTGCTTCAGATTCCGCTGATGAGGGGATTTTAAATACTTTTCTGACATCGGCATCGATTTTCTTCATAATTTCAGGATTTTCCAGCAAAAAATCTTTTGAGTTTTCTCTACCCTGGCCAAGCCGCTCATCATTATAGGAATACCAGCTGCCGCTTTTCTTTATAATTTCTCCATCAACGGCAAGGTCGAGGAGGGACCCGATTTTTGAGATCCCCTCACCGAACATGATATCAATTTCGATAATTTTGAAGGGGGGTGCGATTTTGTTCTTAACAATTTTAACCCGTGTTCGAGTTCCCAGGACATTGTCGCCTTGTTTAATATCGCTGATCCGCCTGATATCAATACGAATCGAGGCGTAGAATTTCAGTGCATTTCCGCCGGTCGTCACTTCAGGGTTTCCATACATAACGCCAATTTTATGGCGCAGCTGATTGATAAAGATGATCATGCATTTGGACTTGGAAAGCGTTCCGGTAAGCTTTCTCAGTGCCTGTGACATCAGGCGGGCCTGCAGTCCCACGTGGGAATCGCCCATCTCCCCGTTAATTTCAGCCCGTGGAACCAGTGCGGCTACTGAGTCAATGACAATAACATCGATTCCGCCGCTTCTTACCAGAATATCTGTGATTTCAAGGGCCTGCTCACCGTAGTCGGGTTGTGAGATCAGCAGGTCATCGATATCAACGCCCAGTTTTTTAGCATACACCACATCGAGGGCATGTTCTGCATCGATAAATGCTGCGATCCCTCCAGCTTTCTGAACTTCTGAAACGGCGTGTAGTGCGAGGGTCGTTTTCCCGGAAGATTCCGGCCCATATATTTCAATTATTCTCCCCATAGGGAATCCGCCAGCGCCAAGCGCAACATCCAGGCCGATGATGCCGGATCCGACAACGGGTATATTCTGTGCTGCTTTATCGCTCATTCGCATCACCGATCCCTTCCCGAACTGGCGGTCAATTTGGGAAAGTGCTGAATCGATGGCTTTGGTTTTTTCTGTATCCCACATGTATTTACTCCTTGGATTCGGATTCTCTGATAATCAGTAGATCAATAGTTGATCGCGTTATGGTGTTTTCGTTTCACAACATCTGAAAAGTATGTGAAGAACGCTTGCCAGTTAAGCGTTGGTTTCAACTGTTCAACTCTGAAAAAGGCGTGGATCTTCTTGCGGGATCGATGAATATCAATGGCGTAGACCCATGTCATCAATTTCTCCGGTTTGAAGCCTGACGAAGGATGAGTTTATTTAAATAATGCGAATAAAGCAAATGAAAATCAAGAGGTGGTTATACCCCTTAGGGCAGCAACTACCTACGATAATTACAAAAACAGTCTAAAATTCTACATGGTGAACCTCATCAGGGTTTTATCACAATGGGAATTTTGTTAAGCTGTTTCACTGGTGTAGTAATGGTTTCCATGTTTGCCCTGTCGTTTTAACTATTGAACTGTTCAGAAATAGTGCCTCTCACGACGGTGATTCTAATGATACAGCGCAACGGGATTTGACTTTGACAGCTCTTTCAAGGATCATCGGTTTATTGCCCGGGCAGTGAAAAGCTTTAAGAACCCGACCTGGAAAAAGGGGGGAGTTCCCCGTTAAGAGGTACTCTCTGATATAAACAGTTACATTGTGGTGTGAACTGTTCAGTGGCAGTGCCCCAAAATTTGTGATCGATATAATAGCCAAGCGCTTACACTAATAATCCTGTGTCGGATCCGATCTTTTAAGTGGCCTTCACCCCCCTATCCCTTTTTTTATTACCAGATCGTAGAAAATGAATAAGAGAGCACATTGTATGAAACGGAAAACATACTGGATAATCATATTATTAATCAGCTTGATCCTTCCTGTTACACTAATCGCCACAACAGGGTCTCATGCTGATATAATGGAATTCCCACCGACTCTTGAAAGCTATGGTGACAAGCATCTAAGTGATATCGGCTCCATCCTGCTGCACCGCATCAAGCAGGAACCATTGAATCTGATTGTCACAATCATGTTTATTGGCGCCATCGTTCACACTTTTATGGCCGGCAAGTTCCAAAATATTGCCCATCGCCTGCAGGAACGGCATGAAAAAAAGATGCAGCAGAAAAAGGCGGATGTTCGATATACCGGTGACGTCATAGAGGAGGTGAGTTTTCTGTCTCAGCTGTTCCATTTCTTTGGAGAGATCGAGGTTGTGTTCGGTCTGTGGGTCTTACCCGTATTCTGGTCTATCGCATACTTCCATGGTCTGAATACTTCTATCACATATTTCAGTTCCATAAACTACACGGAGGCAATGTTTGTCGTTGTCATTATGACCCTGGCTTCGGCGCGTCCAATCATGCGTCTTGCAGAGCAGTTTCTAAAAGCAGTGTCGAAACTTGGAAAAGGAACCCCTGCAGCGCTCTGGTTTACCATATTGACAGTCGGTCCCATTCTGGGCTCTTTTATTACTGAACCTGCAGCGATGACTATCTCGGCATTGATACTGGCCAAAGAGTTCTATGCCAGAAGGCCGAGCAACCGGTTTGCCTACGCAACTATTGGGCTGCTTTTTGTTAACATTTCGGTCGGTGGTACACTGACACACTTTGCAGCACCACCGATATTAATGGTTGCAGGCAAATGGGGATGGGGCCTGGAATTCATGTTCACGAATTTTGGATGGAAAGCAATGATCGGAATTCTCATTGCGAACACACTCTATTTTTTCATTTTCAAGGGCGAGTTTGAAAACCTGCAAAAGTTGCATGATTCCAATGGTTCATCACTGCTGATTAAATGGGATATGAGAGAGGACAGTGTACCAGTGGGGGTTACCATTATCCATGTACTTTTTCTGATGTGGACGGTTTATTTTGCACACTATCCGCCACTTTTTATTGCCGGTTTTCTGTGCTTTCTTGGATTTGTCGAGTCCACGGGACACCATCAGAACCGAACCAATTTAAAACCAGCCCTGCTTGTCGGGTTTTTCCTGGCGGGTCTGGTGATTCACGGAGGATTGCAGAAGTGGTGGATAGCGCCTATCCTGAGGAGTTTGAGTGAGGTTCCATTAATGATGGGGTCTACCATATTGACGGCATTCAATGACAATGCCTCTATTACCTATCTGAGCTCGCTGGTTCCGGGTTTAACTGAATCAATGAAGTATGCGGTTGTTGCCGGAGCTGTTACAGGAGGTGGTTTGACCGTGATCGCAAACGCACCGAACCCCGCTGGGTTGTCCATCCTGCAGAAATTCTTCCCCGACGGGTTTTCCCCTGCATATCTTACTTTGGGGGCGCTGATTCCGACAATCATCATGGGCTTGTCGTTAATGCTGTTTTAAGAGACAGCGTTTGTTTACAAAGCGCTGTCCCTGTGACTAATCAAGCAACAGTGCCAGCCGTCTTGATCAACAACGGTTAAAATCAGGCGGCTTATCCGACTGGCGACCCGAGCTTTATTTAAAATGATCATTTGACTATAATAGAATCACTCGAAATCTGTTGTAAAAGATCTGTAGCCGATTCCATTGACTGATATCATATGAACGTGCCGGAAAAGCAGCCCATCAAAGGCAATTGACGAAGTGCCTGACTCGAGCATCAACCATATGGATTTCAGTAGGTGTTAACCTCAAGCCCCCACCTTTAACCTTCAGGGAGAAAACTCAGATGAAACAATATCCACAGTCAAAGCGATTCAAAAAAGCAACGGCCCCATTTCTGATTGTAATGATTTGCTGCGCCTCAATCTTGCTGTCAGGGTGTGCACAAAAAAGAATCAACCCCCTGACACTACCGATTCTACAATCTGATAGCATTGAAGCCCGGTTCCCACCGAGTAAAGAAGAACTGATACTACGCCCATATATCCTACTTCCTTTAATTACCTATAAAGACCAGACGGTTACTGAATCTCGGCTAAATGATGTCCTTCATTTCATTCACTCATCCCTTGAAGAGAATGGCAATTTTTCAGTTATGACCAGAGACCAGACCAAACATCTGCTTGCCAAAGAAGAAAACAGACACTTTCAACCTGGAAATATTGCTGACGCCATACAGCTTGGTGCATCCATTAATGTGGATTTTGTCTCCCAGATGCAGATCACCATCATAGAGAGTAAAATGGTCAAGAATATTGACCATATCAAGGCAAATGTAAATTTAACCTTGTTCACAACGGGCAGTGGACAAGTCATCATCAAGCATGATGCCCTTTATGATTCACAAAACCTTGAACGTTCGGATGAAGCGCTCAGGCAACTGGTTCAAACCAATTTCCCAATCAGGGGGTTTATCCTTGAAACCCGAGGTGGACACCAGGTTGCCAAAATTTCGCTTGGGAGGAGTGCCGGGATAAAACTGGGCCGCCAGATTCTGATCCGTGAAAGGCAGGTCAACTCCCAAATTGTAAATGGGGTTTCTCGCAAGACCATCACATTTAAAGCAGCTGCCCTTGCTAAAACCAAAGTCATCCAGGTGCTGGAAAACGAAAGTTGGGTGGCTGTGAATAAAGGGGATCAACATAAAATAAAAAAGGGACAGGTTATTTTTACGCTCCCGAAGTAAAAGGTCTAAAAAAACAGCCAACTTTACGGCTTCAGGGGCGGGAAACACCACCCCTGATGTTCCACTTACTTATTCAATTAAACTGACACCATCAAAGAAGAAGGTATATGCTTCGGATCCCTCCCGGCCTGGTTGAGAAATACGGCAATAGTGGCCCCCGCTACACTTCATACCCAACAGCTCCGATATGGCATGACATTGACCGTGCCACACAGCTGGAATGGCTGGCGTCGCTGAAGGAGAGCCAGCGACCATTTTCATTCTATTTCCACATCCCGTTTTGCCGCCATCGTTGCTATTATTGCGGTTGCAACACACATGTCACCCGAAATCAGGCACAGTCTGCAACCTATGTAGAGCATATCATCAAGGAAATCCGGCAGATTACAAAGTACCACTCTAATAACAAGGAGGTGCGCCAGCTTCATTTTGGCGGGGGAACCCCCACTTTTCTGCTGGACGAAGAGTTTGAGGCAATCCTGGGAACCATGCGCTCTGCCTTTTCGTTTGAGACAGACGTGGAAATAGCCATTGAGGTTGACCCCCGAACCACACGTCCCAACCAGCTGGCATTTTTATCTGAACTGGGTTTTAATCGCATCAGCCTGGGTGTGCAGGATTTTGATCATAAGGTTCAAGTAGCGATTAATCGTATTCAAAGTGAAGAGATCACATATGAGCACCTCCAGGTAGCCCGATCACTTGGATTTCGGGGAATTAACTTTGACTTGATATACGGCCTCCCCTTCCAGACACTGAACAGCTTTGAAAAAACGCTTTCCAGTGTTATTCGGATGAGGCCTGATCGTCTGGCGATATATAATTTCGGATACCTTCCCAATCGGATGATTCACCAGCGAAAGATCGACCCCGATTCACTTCCCGACCGACAAACCCGTCTCGCCCTTTTATTTGAAGCTATCCACCAACTGACAGATGCCGGATATGAATATATCGGTATGGATCACTTTGCACTGCCTGAAGACGAACTGGCCATCGCCATGAAAAACAGGACACTCAATCGTAATTTCATGGGATATACACCGAAGGCAGATGTTGACCTGCTGGGGATTGGGATGTCGGCGATCAGCGAGATCGGAGACTATTTCCTGCAGAATGAAAAACAGATCAAACCTTATCAGAAGCAGGTCAGCGAAACAGGTCTGGCTGCCTGCAGAGGAATGGCACTCAGTCAGGATGACATCATGCGTAAATGGGTCATCAGGCGAATTATTTGCCATTTTTATCTCTCCTTTTCTGAATTTGAGGCAGCATTTCACCTATCGTTTTCTGAATGCTTTCAGACTGAAGTTGAACGTTTGAAGACGTTTCAGGAAGACGGACTACTTGCAATCGCTTCAGACCATCTCACTGTTTCCGAAACTGGCAAAATATTTGTTAGAAATATCTGTATGGTGTTTGACACTTATCTTAATAAGCAGGATACCCCAATGGTTCGATATTCAAATACCGTCTAAAAGATAACCATTGTTTCTCATAGCCTGACAGCTGATAGTCTTGACCGCTATTTTTCAGTCAGGCAGATTTTTCCGCTGCTCTGGTTAGGCGTTTTTAACGGAAAACCGAATAGCGGGTCCCAGGATCAGTCTGTAATCTCATTACCTGAATATGGCACTATTCGAATACCGAGCAATTGACAAAAGCGGGAAAAATAAAAAAGGGAAGATTGATGCGCCCTCATCCAAACAAGCTGCCGCCAAAATAAAATCGCAGGGTCTTCACCTGGTTACCATATCGGGAACAAAAGAGAAGCTGAAAGGATCTCCTGGCTACCGCAGGTCCCAAAAACACGCCTCTATCCGATTTGAGATCATTACCGGATTCACCAGACAATTGGCGATTCTGATCTCCACCGGCATCCCTTACGACAAGGCTTTCGATATACTGATAGAGGAAAGTGAACAAGTTACCTTCCAACGCATTCTCGATTTAATCAAGGCCAAGATTGTAGAGGGGAGCTCGCTGGCATCTGCACTTGAAGGCCACCCCATGCTTTTTTCAAAAATGTATATTGCCATGGTTAAAGCGGGGGAAGCAGGTGGAACATTGGACCAGGTTCTGGAACGCCTGGCGGAATCACGGGAAAGGACATCAGAGATCAAAGCAAAGATTCAAAAGGCGTTGATCTATCCGACAATCATGACCCTGATGGGGCTTGGAATTGTGGTATTCATGGTGACGTTCATCATTCCCAAAATCGTCCCCATCTTTCAGCAGTTCAATGTGCAGTTACCACTACCGACGAGAATTGTGCTGTGGGTAAGCGATCTCCTCACGGAAAACAGCTTGTCCCTCACGCTGTTTGTCGGAATCACACTCCTTGGACTTTACCGGTTCTTTAAATCGAACAAGGGGGAATGGACTAAGGATTGGCTGCTTATGCAGGCACCTGTTCTTGGTAAAATAACCCGAAAAATCATCATGTTCAGATTCACCCAGACGTTGGGGACATTGCTGCAGAGCGGCGTTGAACTGAAGCAGTCATTGGAGATCGTCAAACAGGTGATGGGAAACCGGATCTTTGAAAGTCGGTTTGATGACATTTCACGGAACATCACCAAACGGGGCATGGATTTATCTCAGGCTCTGCGGCAGGCAGAGATTTTTCCCGTGTCTGTGATCCAAATGATTCGAGTGGGAGAGGAGAGCAGTCAGCTGGAAAAAATGTTGGATAAGGTCTCAACTATTCTGGAGAATGAGGTCCGACAATCTCTTGAGAAATCCATCGCGCTACTGGAACCGGCATTGATACTCTGGATGGCTGTTTCAGTCGGCTTTATTGTCCTATCCGTTATGCTGCCCATGCTCAGGATGAATCAACTGATCTGACATTTTTTCCCCACAAGCAGCACCAGATAAGGCATCATCTCAGGGAGCTCCCTCAAACAGAAAATCCAGCTGTTTCAGCCTGGACACAGGGCCAATGGCCAGCTTTGTCATCTCCATGTCCTGCTGAGCACTCACATTTTCCCGAATTCTGCGATTCAACCGAATCACGTTATTGGTTTCCGAACTGAGAGGGACCTTCATGTAAATACTGGTCTTCGACAACGCAGAGTCTCGAAGTTGCCAAGCAGACTTCTTATAGCTCTTAAAATCTGATTCAGCATCTGATCCTGTTTTTCGCCATTTCAAGACAAACAGATCCAGATCCAGGTCTTTGAGATAGGACAGGCCTGTTGAATACCACTTAACAGAGAGGTCCTCCTGCAGAATCATTTCTGGTGTTACCTCCAACCCCAGAATCATGGACCTCTTTTTAGCTCGAATATCAGTAATCAGATCCCAGAGCAGCTGTTTCACTTCCCGGGTACGCCAGACCGCAATATCGTTAAACGCCTCATCGGCCAGGATCTCGTACCGCTCATTGGCAGCAGGTTTGACCGGAATAAAAAGTTGATTAAACAAAATTGTTCTGCCAGTTGCTTCCAGATATCGCCTGCGAGCTACAGCCGAAAACCCCTCATTAATCTCATGGGTAAAGTCATCTTTGAACACAATGCCATCAATTTGAGACGACAATAATGAGTCAATTAACTCCTCCAGGTATTGTTTACCACGAGGGTTCAAAAGATCCAGTTTCGCATTTGGTGTCGTCCGGTTCTGGATGGAGTTCCACGACTCATCTACCATCAAATCACTCTGATGGCCTAACATTGGATGCCCACGCAGCGGCAGTGAAACCAATATTTTAAGCCCATTATCATGCACCAGCGCCGTCAGTTTGCTGAGGAGATTGTCCACCAGCGGGCCGGATGGGGTATTAAAATAGTAGCCCAATGGGTTTTCCGGCTTTGCAAACAGGTAGATCGGCTGCTCCAGATCCTGGACCACATTGAGTTGAACAGTCGCGATACCGTTGCTTTTGAGTTTAGCCAGGTATTGACTGAATTCGTCCAGGTTGCTCGCCTTGGGATAAGCCACCTCAACCAGGCTACCCTTTAACGGGGCAATTTCAAGCTCCTCTGAATAGAAAAAGGTGCGCCACTTTTCTTCCAGATAACTTTTACGACCACTTTGAGGGAAAGAATCCAGAAAGAACTTGTAGAGACGTGTAAATTCATTTTCATCTCTTCTGACATAAGCATCTTCAACAAGCTTGAGTAGTTTCCCCTCTATCATGGATGAAACATTATATTCTGACAGTTTCGGCTTACTTGTAGCAAATTTAAGGTCAACCGGATCTTCCAGAGACCCCTTTACCATTTTCAGCGAGCCCGTCTTTTTGCCGGAATCGTTGTAGTGTGCCAATGATGGACGCCTTTTCCCGGGCAGGACATCCGGCAACCGGTCGTTTTTAATGGATTCTGAACGTCTGGTATGGGTAGCCAGCGATTGAACCTTTACCTGATTTGGTCTTTCCTTTTGTTGAGCCCCTCGATTGGACGATCTGGGTTGTGGATAGTTCCCTGCGTAATAGTCCTTCAATTGCCTGGGGCTACTGGAGCAACTCGACAGTAAAACCAGGATTGAGATTCCTAAAAGTAACTCTCCCACCAAAAAGCGCTTTCTTAAAACAATCATTTTTCTCCTAAACAACATCCATGTATGTATCACTGTTACCTGCCTGATTCCTGCTGATAACATCTGCAAGTATAACCCAACCAGTCTGAACAATACTCTTCGCAACCTATTCCACCTTGACCGGATTTTTTTTGGCCACAAATTTCTGCAGATATAAACGGTTCAGTTCAGACATATCCTGGAACCTGAGATGAATATAGTTTTTTCCTTTCTGGCTACTTGTACGAACGATTTCCGCCGTTACTTCCTGTTTGATATTGGCCTCTTCCAATTTGAAGAAGACATTGACCCCCTCAATTGCTCCCTCAGGAATCTCTTTTACAAGAAATCTCAAGCCCCCTATACTAATATCCATCACAATACCTTGACAGCTTTGACTCTTGTTCTGGTTACTGAAAAAGAACTGACGCTTGAAATGCAATTTGTAGCGGTCATGTTCTCTTGTCAGCAGTTTCTTGATTTTATTAACATGTACCATAACAAGAGCGTTTGCCGGCATGGATATTTGCTCTTTCAGACGGCAGGAGAATTGATATTCACCATCATTTCTTCTGAAAACGCTGAAATCAAAGTTTTTAAACTTTGACAGATTAACAGCTTTTCCTTTGACAAGAGGGGGCTTCACCCAGAATTCCTCTTCATTGGTACTGATGATGGTACTGACATAAGAGTGAGATTTACTTTTGAATTGAACAGCAACCCGAAGCTTCTGTCCGGATTGCAGCATGCGCGTATTAATAAATGGGGCTCTTCTATTGAAAAATGTAAACCCTAAATCTTCTCTCAACTCGGGAATTTTGAGAAGCATGGGATCGTCGGGTGACTTTTTCCGTAGTTTTTCCACCGCCCACTCAAACGATTTGTTATTGTACAGGACTTTTTCAGGATCCAGTTTTACTGTTTTCGCCAGAATTTCGATCCGCCGGCTGGTATCATCAGAGAAATCCACGCCCTGCCGCCGTGCAGCTTCCTTCTTTTTCAGATATAGCTGATCCACTTGCTGGATTTTTCTGCTGTTTAACCAGTTATAGATTACACCAACTACGACAAAGACCAGAATAATCGCGACGAATATAATATAATAGATCGAATCAGCCCCGCTGGAGGACGCCCTTCTACTGAACAGAGAAGTATCAATTGTTTCGTTGATAGCGTATGCTTCGGAATAGAATGTGTACCAGGCCATGATTCATTAACGGTTAGTAGTTTAGTCCGCCCGAACGGTAATAGATTCTCAGACGTTAATTGAAAAGCAAAAACAACACCAAACCGGTCCCAAATCTTACTCATATTATAACATATTTTCATATTTATGAATATTGCCATATTTGGAGGCAGTTTTAATCCAGTCCACATGGGACATTATGAAATCGTTCATCACCTCTTACAAACCAGAGACTTTTTGAGAGTTATCATTGTCCCGACCCATCAGAATCCGCTCAAGACCGCACCTCCCGTCATACCCGACCAGATTCGGTTACAGATGATCGAGAACACATTTCATGAGTTTGGACCTGTTGACATATCGGATGTTGAAGTTCGCAGTCAGTCCGTCAGTTACAGCTATAAAACACTCACCCATTTCAAAAATAAATACCCTGACGATCAATTATTCCTGATTTTGGGAGAAGACAGCTTTGCCTCTTTTCCACAATGGGCTAAAATAGAAACCATACTGGCACTCTCAAATATTCTGGTATTTCCCAGGCCTGACTTGAGGTCTTCTGAGATACCAGTCCCCTTTTTCCACGGATTTGAGAAATACGTGACCTGGCTCGACATAACCATCCCGAACATTTCGGCCACCCGAATTCGGGACAATGATATTGACATCGTTTCTGAGAACAACTGGTTGCACCCTTCTGCATTGATGAATTGGAAAGCCTACAAACAAACACAACTATAAGAGACCTATGGATACAAATTCCCTGCTGACTGCAATTACAGAAAGAGCTAACGACATCAAGGCGCTTGATCTCGTCGTAATAGATATGGACGGAAAATCCGCCATCACTGAATACCTTGTCATTTGCCACGGAACGTCAACAGCCCATACTCAAGGCATAGCTGACAATATTTCCCTGACATTGAAAAAAAGTGACGTCCTGCCTCTGGGAGTTGAGGGCATGGGCGAAGGACGCTGGATTTTAATGGATTATAATTCAGTCATTGTTCATATTTTTCTGGAGGATGTCAGAGAAGAGTACAGCATTGAGGAGATCTACAACGCTTATCCGAAAAGAGAGAGCTAAATGCGAAAAGTCAGGGTCCTTTGTGTCGGCAAAAAGCAAGAAGCATATCTGAAAACCGGGATAGAGATCTACCAGAAAAAACTACGCCGTTATTGCGATTTCGAACTGCTCGCTCTGAGAGAAGCAAACTATGGGAAGGGATCAATCAAACAGTGGCATAAGCAAGAGCAGGAAGAGATCACAAACAAGCTTCGTCCCCAGACCTATGTGATCGCTTGCGATGAAGGGGGGAAGTCACTCTCGTCGGCTCTTTTCGCAAAAAAACTGGAGGGTATATCCAACCAGGGACTTTCCAGAATTGATTTTATTGTCGGGGGACCTTACGGACTTCCGCCTGCAGTTAAAAACCAAGCGGACCTGATCCTGAGCTTTTCTTCCATGACCCTGACCCACCAGATGATCAGGCTTTTTTTAGTGGAACAGATATACCGTGGGTTTACTATTTTAAATGGGGAGAAGTATCATCACTAAGCCCATCATTGGTGCAGGACCCCTTGTTACAGCGCCAACGCTGCCGCATCCAGGATCTTTGTGTGTAACAGAGCCAGCTTCGGGATCACTTCCAGATTATAGCCCCCCTCGAGAAATGTGATCAGTTTCCCAGAACTGAATTCAGCTGCAATCTGACAAAGAGCCTCTGCATAGGCCTTGTATGTTGTTTCCGTAATATTGATTCTTGCCAGCGGATCGTCACGGTGAGCGTCATATCCTGCTGAAATCAAAACTATTTCCGGTTTAAACTCACGCCAGGCTGGAATAAATGTCTCTTCCAGAACTTGCAGATATTCATCATCACCGGAGAAGCTCCTCATGGGAACGTTCAGGGTAAACCCCTTCCCCTCACCTATTCCAGTTTCATTCTGGAATCCGGTACCCGGGTAGCATACCGCTGGATTCTCGTGAATACTGCAATAGAACACATCATTTCGAGATTCAAAGATATGCTGGGTACCATTACCATGATGGACGTCGTAATCCACAATCAGAATCCGTTTATAGTTCTCATGACGGATTAAATACTCAGCACAGATAGCAATGTTGTTAAAGTAGCAGAAACCCAGTGCCTGTCCCTTTTCAGCATGATGGCCGGGGGGGCGGACCAGGCCAAATCCATTCTTTAATTCACCTGCAGAGACCTTCCGGGTCAGAGCCAGCATGCCACCAACCGCTTTTTCAGCCACTTCAAAGGAGCGAGATGAGACAATACAATCCATGGTGCCAATAAAAAGTGCCCCTGACTTGATCTGAGATTCCAGGGATTCGATATATTCAGCTTCATGTACCAGCTCAATCACAGACCGATCTGCCTGTTCAGAAGGAATAACCTCAAGTTGATTCCAAACCTCATCTGCCTGTAAAGCAGACAATATGACACGCAGTCGCTCCGCATTTTCCGGGTGTTGCCCCGTATCATGTTCGAGGTAAATGGGGTCAGTAACTAATCCGGTCAGTTTTCTCATTATGCCTTTTTATCTGGGGGTTAAGCTGTACATAAACACTCCCACTGCCAGCTGCAAATCATGCAGTAAATCCGATTTTCGATGTAAGAGGGTAGAATCGTGCCCCAACCCCTTCCAATGTCATACGGTGTATCATGTTCCCGATCAATAATCCAACCATAATCTTAGGTTTTATCACCTATCTCAAACCCTGGCAGTGGACCTCAATCCCAGCAGGATCCTCATCCACGATGCTGGTTCTGCTTCTGCCGCTATCAGCAGGGCGACTACAGCACTAACCACCCCATATCACAAACAACTATATTCAACTCTACAGCCCTTTCTGGTTCAGATAACAACCTGATAGAAATTAGGCGTCCGAGGCTGTCAGTAAAAGGAGTTAGCACCATAGCTCAAAACCAAATATGCGTTGTTTCAATCTAAATTGTTCTATGTCCTGAATCAATGTTTATATTCGATTTTTTTGTATTTTTTTTACGAATGGCTAGAATATAATTCAATATTATTTGGAAACAAGCTAAAAAAACATTTTTTGTAACCAATCCAATAGAGGTAGCAGAACTAATGGCTGAGAAAAAAGGAAAAAAGAAAGATCCCAAAGAGTGGCGAATTGATATTGATGCCGAGAGATGCAAGGGATGTGGATTCTGCGTGGAATTTTGCCCGAAGGGTACACTGGCAATGTCAGATGATTTTAATTCTAAAGGTTACCATCCTCCGATGGTCGCAAACCCTGAAACCTGCACATATTGTGATATGTGCGAAATGGTTTGCCCGGAATTTGCCATCTGGCAGGCTTCAGATGTCCAAAAGAAAGAAACTCATGTTGCTGACGACCTGCTCCGTATGGACCGCATGCCCCATATCTGGTGCCCGGGCTGTGGAATTGGAACCGTCGTTAACTGTTTCGTAGAAGCGCTTCACGAAGCTGGTCTCGATCGTGATAAGACACAAGTTGTATCCGGTATTGGATGTACCGGTCGGGTCGCAGGATATGTAGACCTGGATTCATACCATACCACTCACGGAAGGGCTATTCCGTTTGCAACCGGTCTGGCACTGGGTGCTCCGGATCAAAAAGTGGTTGTCATCAGTGGTGACGGTGACCTCACAGCGATTGGTGGAAACCATTTCTTCCATGCAGCTCGCCGGAATACAGACATGACTGTTATCTGCGTCAATAACTTCACTTATGGTATGACAGGTGGTCAGGTAACACCGACTGCTCCAAAAGGGTCGATCGCTATTACCACTCCATATGGCGCCTTCGACAGACCGTTTAACATTCCGTTTATCGCAGATAGTTGCGGCGCCAACTTTGTCGCTCGCTGGACAACGTATCACGTCAGGCATCTGCAGAAAGCAATCAAGACAGCTCTGCTGACTCCAGGTTTTTCACTGGTTGAGGCAATCTCTCCCTGTCCGACACTGTATGGTCGCCGGAACAAGCTGGGTGATGGACTCGATTTGATGAAGTTTTATAAGGAAAAATCAGTACGATTTAAAAAAGATCAGCACACAACAGCTGACGCAGAGATTGGTTTCCAGGACCAGATAATGGTAGGAAATATGGTTCAACGCGAAAATCCATCTCTGCTGCAAGCAATGGACTCATCTTTAAAAGCCAAGTTGGGTGACAAATACGTTCAGTGGCCAATACCAGGCTAAGGAATACACAACTGATACCTTTAAAAATCAACTAATTTAAGGAGCAACAAGTGAAAGCTGATCCAAAACGAGTACTGACCGGTAACCATTTTATCAATGGTAACCACGCTGCGACTGAAGGTGCCATTGCTGCTGGCTGTACGTTCGCTGCTGGCTACCCGATTACACCGTCTACAGAAATTGTTGAAAGAATTGCATCTCGCTTCCCTAGAGTGGGCGGTATGTTTGTTCAAATGGAAGATGAAATTGCTTCCTCTATCTGCCTTCAAGGTGGTGTATGGTCCGGTCGAAAATCCATGACGGTAACATCAGGTCCTGGTATGTCACTGATGATGGAGCACGTTGGCCTGGCGCATATTACAGAGACCCCATGTGTTTTTATTAACGTACAGCGAGCCGGTCCATCAACGGGACTTCCCACAAAAACCGCACAAGGTGACATGATGCAAGCCAAATGGGGGTCCCATGGTGATTACGAATGTATCGCACTGTCTCCCAGTTCTCCCCAGGAGTGTTTCGATTTGACAATCGACTGCTTCAACCTGTCTGAAGAATACCGCATGCCTGTCTTCCTCATGTCAGATGAAATGACCGGTCACATGACGGAAAAAGTGGTGATTCCACCGGCGGACCAAATTGAGCTGGTCGAGCGCAAATTCTACACTGGCTCAGAGAAGTATCTGCCATACAAGCGCGAAGCCAATGGCGTACCCCTGATGAGTAAGGCTGGATTGGGACATAATTACCATATCACCGGTCTGACCCATGACGAGCAGGGTTATCCCGTCCTGACGAAAAAAGTTCAGGAAGAGATGATGGAAGGTATGATGAAGAAGGTAGGTGACAACGTTGACAAGCTGACCCGCTACGAAGAGTTCATGATGGAAGATGCCGATATCGCTCTGGTTTCTTATGGTATCTCTTTCAGAATGGCTTATAAGGCCATGGAAATGGCACGTGAAAAGGGCATCAAGGTTGGTCTTCTTAAAATGATTACCTGTTGGCCTTTCCCCGAGAAGCCAATCACCGAACTGGCTCAGAAAGTCAACAGTATGATTATGGTTGAATTGAACTACGGCCAGATGTTTCTGGAAATGGATCGATTCGCCAACAAGTATTGCGAAACTGATCTTTGTGGAAGCTCCGGTGGTGAAGTTCATGAACCTGAAGAGATTTTAACCAAAATTCTAGAAGCAGCTAAAAAGTAACAGGAGAAATCAATGGAAAATAGAGAAGTAAGACTTGGCGGATTTGGCGGTCAGGGTGTGATCTTAGCAGGAATGATTTTGGGACGTGCTAAATCTATCTTTGAAGACAAATATGCCACTCTGACCCAGGATTTCGGTCCTGAGGCAAGAGGTGGAGCTGCTTCATGTGCAGTTATCCTTTCAGATGATCCCATTTTGTACCCCAACGTTTTCAATCCTGACGTTCTGCTGGCAATGAGCCAGGGAGCACTGGATAAGTATATCGACGGATTGCAGAAGGGTGGAATACTGGTAATAGAAGAGGATCTGGTCAAGGTCGGTAATATTGACCCGAGCATCAAGGTCTTCGCCTGCCCGGCAACTCGTTTTGCTGAGGAAATTGGCAGAAAAATCGTTCTGAACATTGTCATGTATGGTTTTCTCGTCGCTGTAAGCGATCTTGTCACTGAAGAAATTGCTCGCAAAGGTGTTGAGGCCTCCATTCCTTCTGGAACTGAAAAGCTGAATTTTGCTGCATTTGAAAAAGGCTATCAGTATGGCATTGAGCAAAAAGAGAAGTTAGGATAGTATCAACCCATTGTCCTAATTAGTTCGACCCCGATTGATTCTGAATCAATCGGGGTTGTACCGGCTGTACCACCGCCGAATCACATCTCATCGGAAAGTCTATCAGTGAAGCTCCTTAGTGAGCGTAGGTAATTTTTCAAAGAAGGTATGGGATCCAACCCCAAACTGAAATCACTCCTCAAAAATCCCCGGGTTTTCACCGGTTCCATCCTGATATTTGTAGTTCTCTGCCTGTTTCTTCTGTTTTTATCCTATCGCTCCGATGTTATCAGGGAGTTTGAGCGTATTCAGGTTTTTCAAAGCAATAATTCGATTTTTTTTGATATCCGGAAGCAGCCTTTTCATATCATTCGCGGAGAAGAAGACCGCAAGTATGTCGAACTGGATAGCATCAGCCGCAACCTTCAACTGGCTGTTGTGGCAGTAGAGGATGCCCGCTATTTTCAGCATTTTGGTTTCGACCCGATCAGAATCGTATCTGCAGCCCTCCGCCTTCTGAAGAAAAACAGTTCTCTTCAGGGTGCAAGCACCATTACACAGCAGCTCGTCAAACTGACGCTGCTGACACCGGAAATCACGTTTAAACGAAAATTTAAAGAGCTGATTGTCGCCTTTATGCTGGAAACCAGGTACAGCAAATCAGAAATCCTTGAATTTTACCTGAACAAGGTGTACCTGGGTCATGGAAATTACGGGGTGGAGAACGCCGCCTTGAATTTTTTCCATAAACCCGCATTCGAATTGTCTCTGGCAGAGAGCGCATTCATTGCCGGTCTGATTAAGAAACCAGAGGGATATTCACCCTTCGTAAATCTGAATAAAGCGCGTCAGCGGCAGATACTCGTCTTGAAAAGACTAAGAAAACTCGATTGGATATCCACTACCGAATACAACAGTGCCGTCAACGAGCAGATTCTGATTCGGCGACAAAAAGGGGGAGATTACAAGATTGCGCCACATTTCACCAACCACATCCTACTGAAGTTGAAGAAAAAATACGGGCACAAGATGATATATGGCGGTGGATTGCGGATATATACCACCTTGGACCGCCGGTACCAGGATGTAATGGAGAAAATTAAGGATCAACAGCTTACTAAACCAAACAGCTTCAAAGAGCTTGCCGGGGTCAGCATCGATCCCGAAACCGGCTATGTCAAAGCCCTGATAGGGGGAACCGATTTTTTCAGAAGTGAGTTTAATCGCGTGACACAGGCTAAACGTCAGCCAGGTTCAGCTTTTAAACCGATTCTTTATGCAGCAGCACTCAAAAAGGGCGTGCGCCCCACTGACACCTTTGTGGATGAACCGACTCAATACACCCGGCAGGTAGACGATGAGACGGAAGTTTACGAACCCGGCAATTTTTCGAGTAATCACGTGGGGCAGATAACCATGGCCTATGCCCTGAAAGTGTCCAATAATGTGGTCAGCGTTCAAATCCTTAATCAAATAGGGATTCAATCTCTAGTGCAAACAGCAAAACAGTTCGGAATTGATCTGGATGGTAAAAGAGGGCTGTGCCTGGCCCTGGGATGTGGCGAATTGACCTTGCTGGATCTGACAGCCGCGTATACAACCTTTGCCAATCAAGGATACCGGAGTGAACCCGTTTTTATTCTGAAGGTAACAGATCGTGAAGGAAATATTCTCGAAACCCATGAATCATTGGAAGCCACTCAAATCCTGTCAATTGACCACTCTTTTCAGATGAGTTTTATGCTTCAGGAAGTGGTTAACAGTGGAACCGGACGAAATGCAAAAATCAGTCAGATTTCGGGGGGGAAAACCGGAACCAGCGATGACAACCGGGATGCCTGGTATATCGGTTTTACGCCAAGTCTGGTGACCGGGTTCTGGATTGGCAATGACGATAACTTACCGATGGAGGGCGAAGTGGGGGGTAGAACACCCGCCATTCTCTGGCGTGAGTATATGCAAACCATACCAGTATCGAAGGATCAGAAATCCTTTGCCATCAACGAAGGGTTCGAAGAGTACCTCATTTGCAACCATTCCGGGATGCTGGCAACCAGTTCATGTCCGAGTACCTCGTGGTACACGTTGAACAGAAACTCCGCCCCTGTGGAGCACTGCCCCCTTCACAATGAAAAGCTACTTGAAATCCAAATTTGTAAAGCATCGAAAAAACTGGCAACACAATACTGTCCTGAACATGAGATCACAACAAAGAAATTTGTACCCGGCACAGAACCGGAAACCTTTTGTGATGTGCACACTGCGGAAGACACTCAATAATTTTTCCTTCAGGAACAATAGGGAACCGATGGGCTCTAGAATCCGTATCTCGGTTCCTCAGCCAGAAACCTCATTTTAGATCTGGAAACGGCGTTAAATCAACAGGCAGCGATCCAATTCCTTCCAGATCGCCTCCTTCCCTGTTTTTTTCAATGAGGAATGCATCAGTGGTGTCCCGTCCAAACCCAGGCGATTTTGAATATTTACCAGTGATTTTTTAAGCATGCTTTTCTTCACCTTGTCAGATTTATTTGCCACAACAAGAGACGGCAACTGACTTTCAGCCAGAAGGTGACTGAAATCCAAGTCCTCATTTGATGGATTGTGGCGGATATCCAGGAGCTGGACGATCAGTTTCAGCTGTGGATACTGATATAGGAAGTCCTGCATCATAGCTAACCAACCAGTCTTCACTTTCATTGGGACATTAGCGAATCCATATCCGGGTAAATCGACGAAATAAAACTGCTTGTTAATCAGGAAGAAATTTATTAGTTGTGTCTTCCCGGGGGTAGAACTTGTTTTGACGAGCTTTTTGCGACCAAGCAGGTGATTGATTAAACTTGATTTTCCCACATTTGAACGCCCGATGAAGGCAATCACTGGCAACACAGGCAAGTCAAAACCTTGAATCGCGGGAAAACTCTTAACGTATTCAGCTGATATGATATTCATTTATTCAATTCCATCTGGTTCTGTTATAACTGACTTTTCGATAGGGCTGACATTCGGCAAACACCGAATTTACAGGCAGTGAGGGTTTCTTTCCTATACAATTCCGGTTTCCTTCAACAGTTCATAAAATGTCGATATTGATGAAACCGCTTTTCATACACCACATATCATACTATAATTACCCAAAAAGCGGAATCGTAACATATTCTATTAATGGGCAGAAAGGCTCAATCCTTATAACTGCAACTCCCATTTCAGAAAGAACGAACCTGCTGCTACAATAAATTTCACCTCACCATTAACGCGGTAACCATTTTTTGAGATGTATCAATGGGGGTTTTAGATCAGAACCGCCTGCAATTTCCAACCACTTTTGGTGGGATATTGATCAGGAGCATACAGACATATGCTGAATCTTTTTTCAACTATCTGATATTGGCTTGCCTTACCTACCTTCCTTTTTTGGCCATTATTGAACTGAGCGATCTGGATATTATGGATATTGTGGAGTTTTTCCACGGTAATTTCCTTGATATTATAATCTTTTTAACCCTCCCGACCTTGTTTATCAACAAAAAGGTACTCCCCCTGGCAACAATCTCCCTTTTTGTGCAGCGTTTTTTTGCGTCAGCAGTGGTCATCAGCCTTGTGCAATTGGGAACACTACTACTCTTCATTACCTTTTTTGCCCAGATCAGTATTGGCGTGATCCTGGTTGGTATTATTCCTTATGTTTTCCTGCTTTTTGCCGGTTTTTTCCTCATTATGGAAAATGCACCAAAACTGATATCCGTAAAAGACAACCTGTTCAACAGTGTCAAATTGGTAAAGGGGCAGTTTTTTGCAATTTTCTGGAATTTCATCAGCATCACCTTCATGATATTCCTGCCACTATTTTTCTTTTCGCTTTGGTATCTGGGGAGCCATCCTGAGATGATTGAAATTAGAAATATTCTAAATGCCAACCCCGAAGGTGATTCGCTGGTCATTCAACGATTCCTGACGCTGGTTCAGAATATTGTGCAGGAAAGCGGTTTTAAATGGAGTCGCATCGGGATACACATTCTTTTTCGCCCCTTGAAATCCCTGTTTTTAACATTTTTATTTTTGGGCATCATCCAGCGAATTTCGCCCAGCACCATCATTAAATTTCTGGGGCCTGTAGCGGATGATGGAGACAAGCTCGGTTCTACAGAAGACGCAATCAACGACAATGAGAGCGGATCTGAGAATATTGTGTAATCACCCGGAATTATCTCGATTCATGATGATTTGGTCACTCAAGATCAAGCAGGAGAGTTTACTTGGTAACCATTGACAAAAAAGCAAAACCCAAGATTTATACCGAATCCGACCACATGCTCAAGGGTTTAAAAGATGAACTTGCCGGTCTTAAATCCCGCATGAATCTCATTGAAGAGGAGCAGGAAAAAAACCGCAACCTGTTGGATCAATTATCATTTCAGGAAGATCTCTCCAATGAATTGATCGCCAGTCAGCATGAAGAAATTGAGACAAATAAGGAGAACTATAAAGTTATTGCCAATGTTATGCATGACTTGAAATCACCGGTCTCCAATGTGGTCGAAAATCTGGCCGGGATCATGTCTGAAATAGACGATAAAGATGCTCAAGATACGCTCAAGGAGTGCATGAACACAGCGTCTAATATGTTGAATTCATTTACCGAGGTAGAAGAGTTCTGCCTGGACGCGGGGGAGGGATTGCAGAGCAGTCAGCAGCCGGTAGACATCAAAGCTTTTTTCAAGGATACTGTCTCTGGTCTGCAAAGAGAGTTGGACCACTCAGCTGGTCATTCACTGCGATTACTGGTGGATAAAAGCATACCGGAAAAGAGTCCATTGTATACAGAAGCAATCAAGCACTGCCTGAACAGCCTGCTCAAGGAATTGTTCAACAACCGCAATTCTGCGAGCATTTCAATCCGGATTGCCTCTGAAAAGAGCGAAATGAAATATGGAATTGAGATCTCTGATCTGACTATTCTGCTGGAAATAGATCAGCCGACGGATATCACATGGAATGATTCATGGATCGACTCCATCCAGCTCAATCAACACAGCCTTCTTAACTCAGGCTTCAATCTGCTGCGTATCAGAGACTCCCTGAGAAAAACAGGTGGTCAGCTGGAGATCTGTAAAAATGCTGACAAGGTTAATGGATTCAAGATCTATCTTCCGCTGACCTATTGAAAACAGGAACCACGTTCAAGCCTGAACTCGTCACCTTTTTATAACGCCGGGTCACCAGTTCTTAATCTATATACATCCATCAACAGATCCCCATCACGCAGGGAGGGAAAACGTTGTTTAACCTGCTCCGCAATTTGCCTTAGCTGCTTCCACTTTTTCTGATGTATGGCCAATCGGGCGTTGAAGCTGAAATATTCCACACGATTTGTTTCACTCAATGCCACACCTTTTAGCAACCGTTTCAACTTATCTAATTGCCGAGTCTGCAGATAGACCTCTGCCAGAACCGTCCAGGCTGTTCTATCCTTATTTTTAAGGCTTCCCAGTCCAATTGCGGTTTCGAGTTCTTCCCAGGCGCTGTTTTGCTGATAAAGCTTAACGATATTTTCAATCAGCTCTCTGTCCGATGGAAATCGAGTCAAAGCCTTTAAAGCCCTGTTTTTCGTCTCCTGCCAGCTGGAGTCCACATTTCCGGTTATTGCAAAGGAGTCTGGCATATAATACGCGTTTTCATCCATCTCCTTCAGGAGTGTTTGCAGCTCATTTTTTCGCTCAGATAGAATATAGAACCAACTTCGCACCAGGCCCAACTCCATTTTATCCATGGCTTCATCAGGATCAGCCGCATTCAGCTGTCGTTCAACCTCATCATATTTACGCAGATAGAGCCCTGTCATGATCTGCATCAGTCTCAATTCTTCATGTCGAGCAAGCAACACCGGCTGGCTTTTCAATAACTCATTTGCGTTACGCCACTGCTTTTTCCAGACAAAGAATGACGCGGCCACCTTAACAGAATAGACGGTGGCCGGAACAGAATTCTGGTCCAGGTATTCCCGACCTACCAATTCATTTTGGAAAATATGGTCTATCACCGATTTACTTGACTGGGGCAGGGTTTTCCATATTTCACGAGCGTCAGCGTATCTGTAACGTTTCTCTAAAAACAAAGCCTGCAGGATCTTACGGGATTGTCCGATTCGTGTCGTTAGAACCCGTTGATTCGGGTAGGGAGATATTTTGATCGACTGGGGAGGAGAGGTTTGGCCAATAACGGGATTTAAAGACGTGATCAGAAGAAGCAGGAGTAAAATCCCGCTCCTCTTCAGGTACAGCCCATTTCTGAATGAAAAGAGTTGAACAATCATCAATGTTGATTATCAGCCTTCCACTAGTGAAACGATCTGACATCTGAAAGTAGACGCAGATACGATACAGAAACAGCTATCAAATGGGATCCTTTGTCAGAACCAGAAAAGCCCCTCTGTACAGTGATTTCTTTTTCAACTCCCGCAGGACACTTCTCGCTTCGGTTCGTGATTGATAGGGCCCTGCATAGACTTTCGTGGCTGAATAGTCCTTGCGAACATGTTCAAGGTTGAAAGAAAGCTCTTTTTTAGGATACATCTTTTCAACATGAAATTTTATTTCCTTCGCCCGATCCAGTGCCGGGAAAGTCCCCATGCTGATGCGATACCCGTTTGACTGGTTCTTCATTGAGGCATTACCGGCCATCTTGTTCTGCCGATTAATGCTATTTATTACAGATTGAGCTCTTTCCCTGCCAAAGACCTGTCGGGATACCAGTTCAATGAAATCATATTTTTCTCCGTCTGATTTCTGGTAAACCGGCTCTCCATCTTGACGCAACGCATTTATATACTCCTCTTTGCATGCATCATATGAGCACTTCGCCACCTGGATCAAATAACTCCTGCGTGGAGCCGCAGGCCTAACAGGCTTGGGTATCTCCGGTTCCGGCAACATCCTTCGAACTGGTTGTCGTTCCACCTTGATCGGCAATTCAACAGGCACGGCTACCTGTGACGGTTGAACAGGCTGCGCTTCCATAATAGCCGCAGGCATCGGCGCTAGCGCTACCATTTCCGGGGTCCTTAATAGAAACCAGTATGCACCAAAACCACCACCTCCCAGGATCAAGAGAATAAGGGGAAGAATGATCTTCATTTTTCCACCACCCTCACTTTTCTCTTTTGGTGGTTTTTCCTTTTTCACTGGTGCCGGTTTCTCAGCCACCTCTTCAGGAGCCGAAAAATCAGCCTCTTCATCGTCACCTTCGTCTCCACCACCGCCGTCATCCATATCTTCAATGGAAGAGAGATCTTCAAAAAACGAATCCAGCTCGCTGTCGCTGTCGGAACCCCCGCCAGCGTCACCACCAAGCTCATCGTCTCCCATCATATCATCGAGCTCACCGGCAAAATCATCACCCGAATCGTCATCCAATTCTAAATCATCGTCACCAAAATCCAGGTCGTCTTCAGCCATCTTCTTCCTATATTAAGAGATTTCAACTATGAATTTGATCAAAACCTATCAATTTTTTCTATCTGTCGCAACGGTTTGGTCTTTTTTCATAAAGAATACTGGGCAAACAAAGCATAAACCATTCCACACCGGGCGTTCAGGCTAAATAGAATCCATTTTTTTTGCAATCATAAACAGGCCTTCCAGAGTCAGGTCATCCACAATGTCTTCGATCGTTGAAGAAGCTGGTTTAATTAAGGTTGCAAGGCCTCCGGTTGCAATTACCTTTGGCTTCAATCCTAATTCCAGTGATATTTTCTCCACCATTGAGTCGACTAAACCTGCATATCCGTGCACCACTCCGGATTGCATGCCATGAACGGTGTTTTTGCCAATAACCGTCGGTGGTTTCTCCAGCTTTATACGGGGCAATTTAAACGCTTTCAGGGTCAGTGCTTCAAGCGATAATCCCAACCCAGGTGAGATGATACCGCCCAGATATGCACCTGTTTCCGAAATCACGTCGAAAGTCGTTGCGGTTCCAAAGTCGATAATAACCAGGGCACACCCATATTTTGCAAATCCTGCAGAGGCATTCAGCAGTCTGTCCGCACCCACTTCACTCGGATTGTCCATCTCGACCTTCATATCCTGAAAACAGGAAAGATCGACAAGTTTACAGGGTCTGTTTGTCAATCTCAGTATGAGATCCTGAAAAACAGTATTCAGTGGTGTTACAACGCTACCCAGAACCGATTGCCTAATATCCTTCGGATCAATACCATCAAATCTTAATAAATTGTTAATAACAATCAGGTATTCATCGCTGGTTTTCTGCTTATCTGTACTGATTCTCCAAAGATGAAGAAGGGTCTCTTCCTTATAGATGCCCAGCACAATATTTGTATTGCCAACGTCGATAACTAGAATCATGGCACCTTTTTCCCTCTCTTTCTGCTTCAGGATGGTTTATTTTTTTTTTAATTGTCAATAAACGATTGAAGTCTGCCTTGCATATTAAAACCCGTGTTCACGCAAAAAACCAGCTGTAATTTTAGATTCTTCTGGTTTTACCTGATCCTGGTAGGGCATCAGCCGTTCAACGTAACGTCCGATCATATCTGTTTCGATGTGAACTTCGTCAGAAATATTTAGGTTTGCAAGTGATGTCTGCTGAAACGTATGAGGAATAATGGCAACACTGAACCTGTCTTCTTCAAGAGAAGCAATCGTTAAACTGATACCATTAATGGCAATGGAGCCCTTATTCACTACATACTTTTTCACTGCAGAATTCAGAGAAAAATCAATCTCATAAAAGTCTCCAGACTTGTGAATAGCTAGCAAACCAGCGAACGCGTCCACATGCCCCTGAACAATATGCCCTCCCAGGCGGTCTCCAAGCCTCAAGGCTCTTTCCAGATTGATCCTATCCCCGCTCCGTTTACTGGAGAAAAGGGTATGATCAAGGGTCTCTGACGACAATTCAAAAACGCTCTCAACTTTATCAAATCGAACCACTGTCAGGCAGACACCGTCAATCGCTACGCTGTCACCAATTTTGAGATCATCTTGAATCAGCTGGCAACTGACACACAATTCCAATTGGTTAGCACCAATCCGAGAAAGTGATTTGATGGCTCCGATCTCTTCAATAATTCCGGTAAACATGGTTGATTTCTACGTATATGATAATGACACTCCAGGGATTCCATTCACTTGATTTTTGCATCTGAATCATAACAGGTCAGCCGTTAAAAGGGAATACGGCGGAGGTGCGAATCCTTGAATGAATCAGACATTTGGAAAATAGCCGGTCAGCATCAGATCATCACCTATTTTTTCAAACCGATCCAGAGAAAGATGTGGCACCTGGGACAACTTTTCAATCCCTAAATATCCGGACCATGATTTTGCTTGCCAGTCACCAATAATTTTCCCTGAGATGAACAGGCACAGCTGATCAGCTGCTTTTTCCCTGATCACCGAACCTATCAACTCACTTCCCCCCTCAATCAGCATTGAACAAACCCCCGCCTTATATAACTGATCCAGACTCCAGACAACAGAGGGGCGCGAATCTGGTGAGACCATTACCTCAACCCCCTCCGCGATCAGTTTTTTCTCCATGTGCCCAGATATGCCACTGCCGGCAATCAACACCCTTCGTGTCTGTTTATCCGATACGAAAAAGGATTTTAACGGGATGTTTCCCCCGCTGGCATAGACAACCCGAACCGGTTGGTATGGATGAGAGGAGTGCCGGTCCGTTAACCGGGGATTATCGTCCATAAGTGTTTGACGGCCGATAGCAATTGCCTGATGCTGGCTTCGCAACGTGTGCCCCCTGACCCTTGACAGGTCTCCGGTGATCCATTGTGACTCCCCGGAGGCCATTGCGACCTTTCCATCCAGAGAAATGGCGGCTTTAACGGTCACATAGGGCATTCCTGTCCCGATATGCTTGTTGAATACACGATTGATATCCCGACATTCTGCCTCACATACACCCGTTGACACAGTGACACCATTTTCGCGCAGCCTGGCAATACCTCTCCCTGAAACCTGTGGGTTTGGGTCCAGGCAGCCGACCACCACTTTTTTAACCTTTTTTTTGAGAATCAGTTCAGTACAGGGAGGCGTCTTCCCGTGATGGTTGCAAGGCTCTAGCGACACAAACAATGTGGCATCTTCCGGGACCGATTCAAAAGTTTCAAGAGCAACAACTTCTGCGTGAGGGGCCCCTGCCTTCTGGTGGAAGCCTTCAGCTAGAATTCGGCCACTACCATCAACCAGAACAGCACCTACAATGGGATTGGGATCCGTTCGATACTGGGCGGTGAGAGCCAGTTCAATGGCTCTCCGCATGAGTGTTTCGGATTGTTCAAGATCAAAGGGGAGGGAATTCACAAGTAAATAGTAATTTATTGATCAAAAGGTGATCTGAGTACCCAGGTGGTTGATACGTTCCTCAGGTGATAAAATTTTGGAGATTCTGGCGCCAAATTTTTCATTGACCACCACAACTTCGCCCGTAGCCAACAGCTGGCCATTCACACAAAGTTCAAGCTCTTCTCCCACCAACCGGTGCAACTCGATAACCGATCCCTGACCCAGAGAGAGTAAATCGCTGATATACATCTTGGTTCGCCCGACTTCAAAGGTCAGATTGAGCTTGATTTCCATCAGGAAATCAATATCGAGCTCTTTCGCCTCCGAATCATCGCTTTTATAGGCCTCCGCAACTTTATGTTCCGCCTTGGCAACTTCCAGGGCTGCTGCAAAGGGGTCATCACCGGCATCTGCATCAACCGATGCCGTATTGGCATTGTCACCACTCTCCATTGCTTGCATGGCAACTTCAAACGGATCGACCGGACCCGAATTGTCGTCCGCGGATCCTGAATCGCCTCCGGCTGCATCCGCAATCGGATCATCAGCACCATCACCTAAATCCAAATCTGCTAATGGATCTCCTGATCCCGACGAGTCGGAATCATCACCATCTATTGAAGACATTGCCGCTTCAAAGGGATCTTCGTTTTCTGCCATGTCTACTCTGAGTTATCAGGGGTTTTCTTTTCGGCTTCATATTCCACCGGATATCGACGCAGGCAACTTCTTTGCGAAACGATCCGAATTGATTTACGGGCGTTCTGATATCGTTGCTTGGTCGTTCTTACACAGAAAAAAGGGACACCATCCACCTTTTTCAGAATGCAGGAGTAGCGCGATGTGCGACACTCCTTGGGCGGAATGATTCTTCGTTTCTGCTTACTGTCCGCCCCAAAAACGGGCTGCCAAACCAACAACAGCAAACAGACGAGAAAGACAATCTGATGTTTCATTTATAATTCCGGCTTTTCATATGCTGATCTTACGATGAGACAAATTTGAATCACGTCCAAGCCAGCGAGCCACAAAATACGTTGTTACCGGCCATTTAATTAATGAACAGTGAACTCGGGCCTGAAGCCTGAACGGTTTTTTCCTTATAAGAGTAAAAAGCACATTTTACGCCAAAAACATCAATCCATGCCGGATTAACCCTTCAATCGATCCTCTGATAAAGCGGATGATCTATCTTTAGACATCTAGAGCGATTGAAAAAAATCATTCCCTTTATCATCTACTATAATAAAAGCCGGGAAGTCTTTTACGGTAATCAGGTATATAGCCTCCATACCCAGCTCGGGATACTCCAGTATCTCAACATTGGTTATGCACTCTTTCCCCAACACTGCTGCTGCACCACCGATGGAGCCGAGATAAAAGCCGCCATACTGCTTACAGGAATCTGTCACTTGCTGTGTGCGATTCCCTTTCGCGAGCATGACAAGGGATCCACCCTCTTTCTGAAAAATCGGGACATATGAATCCATCCGACCGGCGGTCGTCGGCCCGAAAGAACCAGACGCAAATCCTTCAGGTGTTTTTGCTGGACCGGCGTAATAGATAATGTGGTCCTTGATGTAGTCAGGTAACCCTTCCCCTTTTTCCAGTCTCTCATTCAGTTTCGCGTGGGCAATGTCTCGGCCGACGACAATCTTCCCGGTGAGCATGACCCGGGTTTTAATCGGGTACTGTGTCAAGGTTTCACGCAACTTGTCCATCCCCATGGATAGGTCGAGCTTCAAAACTTCGTCGCTGGACCCTACCTTCTCGGCGGACATGTATTGAGCCGGATTGGTTTCCAGTTTTTCCAGAAAAATGCCGTCCTTTGTAATCTTACCTTTAACATTACGGTCTGCGCTGCAACTGACACCAATTCCAACAGGACAGGATGCACCATGACGTGGCAGGCGAATCACCCTCACATCATGACAGAAGTATTTCCCGCCGAACTGAGATCCCAGCCCCAACTGCTGTGACATCTTCAGTACCTCTTCTTCCAGTTCAAGGTCCCTGAATGCCTGCCCCATATTATTACCTTCTGTGGGAAGATCATCATAGTATTTAGCAGATGCCAGTTTCACTGTTTTCAAATTCATTTCAGCTGAAGTCCCACCGATCGCAATCGCAAGGTGATATGGCGGACACGCAGATGTTCCCAGGCTGGCAACCTTTTCCTTCAGAAATGGCAGCAATTTTTCCGGTGTTAAAAGCGCCTTCGTTTCCTGAAAAAGATAGGTTTTGTTTGCAGATCCACCACCCTTTGCCATAAAAAGAAATTTATACGCATCCCCCGGGGTCGAATATATGTCAACCTGAGCAGGCAGATTATTCCCAGTGTTAACCTCTTCGTACATTGTCAGGGGCGCCGTCTGGGAATAGCGTAAATTGGTTTCTGTATAGGTCTGAAAAACACCCTTGCTCAATGCTTCGGTGTCATTGTACCCAGTCATAACACACTCGCCCTTTTTACCAAGAACAATGGCTGTTCCTGTGTCCTGGCAGCTGGGGAAAACCATTTCTGCTGAAATTACCGCATTTTCCAGAAGCGTATTCGCTACATATACATCGTTCTCAGATGCTCCTGGATCTTCCAATATCTTCTTTAATCCCTCCAGATGGGATTTTCTCAGTAGGTGCGATACGTCATGCATTGCTTCTTTGGCCAGTAGAGTCAATCCTTCTGGGTCCACTTTCAAAATAGTTTTTCCATCCAGTTTAGTTGTTGAAACATAATCTTTTGTTAACAGTCTGTATTCACAATTATCATTTCCCTGGACAAATATGTCCTGATACACAAACTCGCTCATATGCCCTTCCTTTCTCTTGGTTTTCTTTTTTTACTTAATGAGACCGATATTTAAATAGAACCTGATGATATTTTATCAGTCACACTTTGCCATGAAAAGCACATTATGTCACCCGTTTAAATGGGCAATAGGTGCAGCAGATCTATAGTTTTAATCGGATTTTTCAGGACAGAATACTGCGACAGGCCAACAAACTCTTTGTGGAATTAACTGAAGTACTTTCCCGCAAGTAAGTTATGTGAAAGTTTTAAGCTGGAAAATTGATACCAGAGGGGAACCGGACTCTCTGCTCGGCAGATGAGCCCAGTTGATAAAACTGAGGGAGCAGCAATTCTGCTGTAGATCTATTCAGCAGCCGTTGGTTCTGCTGTCTTTTCACTTTCAGCACCAGCTGCTGGTGTTTCCTCTGGGGATTCTTCCCCTTCAGCTGGTTCTTTCTGGCTCTCATCCGCTTCTGCCACCACCTTGATCATGAGATCAACATTTACTTCGGTATGCAGCTTCACAGGCAGAACGTGACTGCCAAGCGTTTTTATCGGGCTGGAGAGACTGAGTTGTTTACGATCCAGATTAATACCTTTTTCTGCCAACGCATCGTAGATATGTTTCTGAGTAACAGACCCAAACAGTTTTCCGCTTTCACCAGATTTCATGGAAAAAACGATTTCAATTTCTTCGAGCTGCTTCCCAAAATTCTGAGCTTGTCCGATGGCATCTGCTCTCTTTTTTGCCAGAAGACCTCTGTGATGGCTAATCTGTTTGACGTTTTCCCGTGAAAGGGGCAGCGCTTTTCCCTGGGGAATTAGAAAATTTCTGGCGAACCCACGTTTGACTTCAACCTCATCTCCCAGTGATCCAAGCTTAAAAACGTCTTCTTTGAGGATTATTTTCATTTTTCTTTCCTATTATTAACACGTTTAAAAATTATTCCTGAATCTCATCTTGTTCAACATACCCCGATGCAAATGAGAGCAAAGCGGCGTTTCGAGCTTGTTTGATCGCCCGTGTGACTTTTTTCTGAGATCTGGCATTCAGTCCGGATATTCTCCTGGGAATGATTTTCCCTTTATCCGTGATAAACATTTTCAGTAGTTCAATATCCTTGTAGTCAATTTCCTCAATCCCGGCCACCGTGATCGGGCAGGGGCGGGTTGGCAGTTTTTCTCTGACGTATTGGGTTCTTTTCTTTTTCTTTGACATATCAAGCTCCTAGTTTTTCAGAGACCAAGTTGGCGCTCTTTTGGGGTTCCGCTTTCAATATTTCAAAATCGTCATGGGCCTTTTTCAAATCCGCAACGATAATGACAAAAAACTTAATCACTTTGTCATCGTAACCGAATTGGCGTTCCATCTCTTCGATAGTGTCGCCATCTCCTTCGGCCCAGAGCAGGTAGAATATACCATGCTTCATTTTGTTGATCTCATATCCAAGCTTCCGTCGTCCCCAGGAGCTTTCAAACTTAATGTCACCTCCAATATTTGAGATGATCTCTTTATGCTTGCCCAATACCGCCTGACTCTCTTCATCAGTCAGGTTGGCATCAACAACCATCACGATCTCATAGGTATTTCTTTTCTTCATTTTCTCTATCCTTTTGAGTTATAGCCCGGTTTTACCGGACAAGGAACAATCGTGAAACTTTCATTTCACAAAAATATTCCAGCAGGATCCTAATGGTTTCCTGCCCAATCTCCTGCAACACCGAAAACAGCCGGAAAGCCGTTCAGGGCTGAATGTGAATGGTCGCGTCCCGAATAAAGTCCAGCTGGTGTTCCACTGTCTGCTGAACTGCATGGTCTATCAGGTCCGCTACATCCTTCGATGGCTTGCTGAGAACATAATCAGCAACCTTCTGACGACCATTCGGCCGTCCAATTCCAATCTTAATACGATGAAAATCGCCAGCACCAAACAGCTGCATGATGTTTCTCAAACCATTGTGACCACCATGCCCTCCGCTCGCGCGATACCTCAAAGACCCTACCGGACGATCAATATCATCCGAAATGACCAGGATCTCCGTTATCGGGACCTTAAAAAACTGCTGACACGCCAGAACCGACTCACCGCTCACATTCATGAACGTTTGAGGCTTCAGCAGGATATATCCATTTTCCTGGTATGACCCACGACTCATGAGCCCTTTGAAACGCGAGCGCCATGGATCCGCTGAGATTTTTGACGCTAAGGCGTCCAGAGCGAGAAACCCAACGTTGTGCAACGTATTCTGATACTGACTCCCGGGATTCCCCAGGCCAACTATGAGTTTCATCATCACCGTCATAAAAACAAAAAGGCAAGCACCGAAAAACAGGATTATTCCGCTTTCTCCGTTTTCTCCGCTTCCTGTTCACCTTCTTCACCCTCTTCGCCTTCAATTTCTTCGCCTTCAATTTCTTCGCCTTCTTCAACCTCTTCAGCGATTCTACCGGCTACCGTCACAATGGTATAATTACGACCAGTTACAACCGGGGAAACCCCTTCAGGATAATTGACATCCAGAACGTGAACACTATCGCCAAATTCGAGATCAATCAGGTCAATTTCAACTAATTCAGGAATATCCTTCACCTTACAGCGAACCGGAATCGCCCGCCGAATAATCTGAATCACACCACCCGTCTTAACTGCCGGGCAGTCCTCTTCGTTCGTGAGAACGACAGGGACATCTGCCGAAACAATGGAATCCTGTGTAACTTCAAGAAAATCAACATGCACCAGATTCCGACCCACCGATGTCAGTTGGTAGTCCTGTATCAATACTGTCCTGTTCGACTTACCGTCCGCTGACTCAATCTCAAGATCAATAACCTTCTTTGCGCCTTTCATTGATCGAATAAAGCGCATCGTGGCATCGGCTCTCATTGACACTATTAAAGGCTCCTCTTTACCATAAATAACACCGGGAGTGAGTCCCTGCTGGCGCATGCGCCTGTTGAACCCCTTGCCGGTATTTTCGCGTTGCTGAACCGTAAAATTCATTTTATTCGCCTATCAATTTAGTTTTATACTAATTTCTAACTCACAAACCGATGTAATATCGTTCCCCGCTGTTTGCATTTCAGCCGTATCAATGCTTAGATGGCGACAGAGTTCAAACAACAGCGACTTGATTCTCGAAATAAACGTTAAACGGTAATATTAACAATATACCTTTGTCTCGTCAATCCATACATGCTCTATTTTTTCGCCTTTGACGTGAGGGTCCTCATACCGCTCACTTGTAACTCAACCATGAACGCGTGCTGATATGAAATTAAATAACCGGAATATTCTTTTGGGGGTTTCAGGTGGGATCGCTTGTTATAAATCGCCGGAGATTGTCAGAGGGATCAGAGAGTCCGGGGGTCAGGTGTCTGTTGTCATGACCCGTTCCGCCACGGAATTTGTAAAGCCATTGGTTTTTCAGGCCTTATCAGAAAGACCTGTCGCGACATCCTTATTTTCGCTGGAGGAGGAAAATCAGATCGGTCACATCAAAATTGCTGAAAGAGCGGATGCAATGATTGTGGCGCCTGCTACGGCAAATATAATTGCCAAAATGGCTCACGGAATAGCAGATGACTATCTATCCACCTCTTTTTTGGCTTGCACAGCTCCTGTATTCGTTGCTCCCGCCATGAACCATCATATGTGGGATAATCCAGCTGTGCAGCACAATCTTGATATATTGAAATCGCGGAACTTGAACATAATACCGCCAGGCAGCGGATATCTAGCTTGCGGTTCTTATGGAACCGGAAGAATGGCAGAGCCGGTCCATATCGTATCTGTCCTTGAAGACTTTTTCAGCAAGACAGGAGACCAGGCAGGGTCGGGAAGTCCCCTTAAGAATATCCGTGTATTGATCACGGCGGGACCGACACGGGAAAGAATTGATGCCGTACGATATTTATCAAACGACTCTTCCGGTAAAATGGGGTATGCACTGGCAGAGTGCTGTCAGCAGCTTGGCGCAGATGTTACCTTGATCAGCGGACCTACATCCCTGCCAGAACCTTCACATATCGAAACCGTTCATGTCATGTCTGCCCGGCAAATGATGGAAGCGGTTATGGAGAAAAGTGAACAAGCACAGATTATCATTAAGGCGGCTGCAGTTAGCGACTTTCGAATAGAGACCCCCAACCCTCAAAAAACCAAAAAAAGTGACATCCTGACGCTGGAATTGGTAAAAAATCCGGACATCCTCAAGGCCTTGGGAAAGAAAAAAGGCAAAGACCAGTTTCTTGTCGGCTTTGCAGCTGAAAGCCAGGACATGAAGCATTACGCATCACAGAAACTGAAAGAAAAGAACCTGGATCTGATTGTTGCAAATAATATTCTGCAGAAAGATGCCGGGTTTAATGTAGATACCAATCGTGTATTGCTAATAGACAGCAAAGGGTCAACAGAGCTGCCCTTGCTATCGAAAGAGAAGGTAGCTCAAAAAATCATAGATTACATCCTTGCGCAGGATAAATGGCAATCCATTATCAAGAGCTAAATCGGAAAGCGCGCCATCGGCATAGACTCATATGAAGCTTGTGTAAATTCCCATCTGCGGTATACACCGGCTGTTTTGTCAACCCGAATTGTCTCTATAAAACGTCCGGTTTTCAGTTGTTCCGAGTATTCGTTGTCACTTGGTTTTATTTCAACCGGAAAAATCGTCAATGTGATTTTATTATCCAAAATTGCTCCTCATTTTGACAGTCATCAAAGGGCACAACCCCTTTCGAAAATTGCGCACCGAAACCAACTCTTTGGATAGATGAGACAGTCATCTCATCCTGGAGTTGGGTGGTCTTCAGTTAAAACATCTCCTTCCCGATTCTTATCCAGCAATTGTCCCATATTTGTCAAATTCTACCAGGAAAACAACCATTTTCTACACGCTCTCCCAGCCTATCAATGGAGTTAAAACCGCAGATCCCTGGAAGCATTCCAAATCAAATGTTAATGCGCTTCACGTATCAAAACGCTTATGGAAAAGGCTGCCACCAGAATTGTCTTCTGCGCAATAGGCAGGATTTGATAGGCATTGTCAATAAAGCCTTCAGGGTCATGTGTTGATAAAACCTGCTTCCAGGGTTTTGCACCGGTCAGGGCGGGGGTCTCAAATTCAGTGTCATCTTCATTGAAATTGGCCACTACAAACAGAACACTCTCTGATTCAACATCATCTATCAGGTAAGCAAATGATTGTGTGGGGGTATTGAATTCGGGTACCCCCTGTTTGACATTGTGCCAGCTGATATCAGCAATTCCCGAGGAATCGTTGATCTTTCCTGTAAAAAATCGCTTGCGGCGCAACGACCTGTGCTTTTTTCTGAATTCGATCAGTTTTTTCCAAAACATGAACAGATCCTGATTGAGATCCAGTAGTTTCCAATCCAACCATGAAATTGAGTTATCCTGGCACCACGCGTTGTTGTTGCCTGACTGTGAATTTCCGAACTCATCTCCAGCTAAGATCATCGGGGTTCCCTGACTGAGCATCAGGATTGTTGCCATATTCCGAACCTGTTGCCTTCGCTTTGAAAGAATGGTGCTATCATCAGTTTCTCCTTCAACACCAAAATTGAGCGAAAAATTCTGGCTTTCACCATCGGTATTGTCCTGTCCATTAAGGTTGTTGTGCTTTTTTGTATATGAGACAAGATCCATCATCGTAAATCCGTCATGCGCCGTAATAAAATTAATCGAGTGGTAGGGACTTCGACCTGAATGTTGGTATAGATCTTCACTTCCGGAAATTCGAGTCGCCATTTCAGCGGTCAACCCGGGCTCACCATGGACAAATCGTCGGGTTGAATCACGGTAGCGACCATTCCATTCCGCCCAACGCCCTGATGCGGGAAAGCTGCCCACCTGATACAGACCTGTGGCATCCCAGGCCTCAGCAATAAGCTTTACGTGGGACAGAACCGGATCTTTGGCAATAGCTTCAAGTAGCGGTGGATTTTCAAGGACCTGTCCGTTCTCATCCCGGGTCAGAATCGATGCCAGATCAAAGCGAAAACCATCGACATGCATTTCAATCACCCAATACCTGAGAGCATCCAAAATCATGTTCTGGACAACTGGATGATTGCAGTTCATTGTATTCCCACATCCTGAAAAATTCTGATAATCGCCAGTATGATCAAGAATATAGTAGGTACTGTTTTCAATGCCCTTAAAGGAAATTACCGGACAGCTCTTGTCACCTTCAGCAGTATGATTGAAAACCACATCGAGTATTATCTCCAGGCCTTCAGCGTGCAGGGCCCTGACCATATCTCTGAATTCCCCGATGGCACCGCTGATCACATCTGATGCGGCAAACGCGGTTTTTAAAGCAAAAAAACCGATGGTACTGTATCCCCAGTAATTTAACAGTTTCTTTTTCGATTCAGGGTTCGTATACCGGCAATCGGTTTCATCAAACTCCTGCACAGGCATCAATTCCACAGCTGTCACACCTAGTGTTTTAAGATAATCAATTTTTTCAACAATCGCATGATAGGTTCCAGGGTTGCTGACCCCAGAACTGGAGTGCCGGCTAAAGCCCCTGACATGCATCTCATATATAATTGAATCACTAAGCGGAATACCAGGAGGACTGTCATCTCCCCAGTCATAGTCAACGGGATCAACGTATCCCAAATACTGTTCCAGACAGGCGTCCCTCTCACCCCATGTTTCGAGCCCGGAGATCCCACTCGCATACGGATCCAAAAGAAGTCGCTCCCGGTTGAAAATATGCCCGATTTCCGGTTGCCAGGGACCGTCCACCCGATACATGTAGTAGAAGCAGTCCGGCAGGTCATCGACAAGAATATGCCATACATCACCGGTACGATTTTGCTCTGGATGAAGCGGAATTTCGTGATCTGGAATAGACTGTTTATTGAAATACAGCAGTAGAGAGACCGCAGCCGCATTTCTGGAAAAGAGAGCAAAGTTGTATCCGGAAACCGTCTTTGTCACACCAAAGGGCATCGGTCGCCCCCTGCTATAATCCAGGATTTTCATCACTTTTTTCCATCCGTTTTATATAATCCTGCTTGATAGGGCTAAATACGCTTTTCAGATGCTACTCCCGCTTGTGTAAAACCAAACCGGACCACTCACCTATCTGTAAATTTTTGATGACATCAAACTGATCACAAAACAGTTTTAGTAGAGGTGCTTCGTTTTCAGTCAGAATACCACTGAGAAGGAGATACCCACCAGAGCACGTTAAACGGTCAAGATCCGCCGCCAGTGTTGCGAGGATATGGTCCTCAATATTCGCCATGACAACCTTCGACTGAGCCTTCAGTGCTTCCGGCCCGGAATGAATCAACGTGATGCCTGCAGGATCAACACCGGACAACACCAAATTTTCAGTAACCTCAGCCAGTGAGTCCTGATCGATATCGATGGCAGTCACATGTTTCGATTTAAGCAACAGTGCCGCAATGGCCAGAATACCAGATCCAGTCCCGACATCTGTGACCGTCATATCTGGACAATCATCCAGTAACCACTCCAACAGTGTCAGCGCCAGATGGGTTGATTCATGGTATCCTGTACCAAACCCCTGCCCCGGGTAGATTACAATCTCCTTCCGGTCAGATTGAGACGGTTCCCACGGCGGCCTGATCAGAAAGCCCTTCCCAATCTCGATGGGTTTAAAATATTCCCGCCAGCCGTCCTGCCAATTTTTAAGCGGCTTTTTCTCAACAGACCGCTGCACAACTTTCAATGCATTCAACTCTGGATTCTGCTTCTCTGAGTTCTCCAACAACTCGCCGGGATTTGGCAGGTTTGAGGGGAAAAAAACCGAAAATATCATTCCTTCTTCAATGACCTCCGTTTCCACAATCCCAGATGCCCCCATCTCAAACAGGAAAAAAGATAAAAGGTCAAGATGTTCCGATTGACAAAAAAGAGACAATTCCCAATACCAACCATCTTCGGAGTATACTTTTTTCATATCTTTCATCCTTGAATATAACCTCTCTTGATTGTTACGACGTCATTCCGTGATTCAGTCGGCAGTTTTTACGTTGGGCCTGGACATTTCTTAAAAAAGCTGTCCTTTTAATTGTGCCCTTTTACATATGAAAAACAACCACTAAACGACAGAATTCCTGAATAACAAGTTGGCAATTGAGTTTTTCAGCCAATTCGATATCATCATCTCTAGGCAGTCGCATCGAATCCCAATTGAACACAATACGGTTAACTTTCGGGCTTAAGATTCATACCGCAGTTATTTCCGTTATCATAGAGCATAAAGTGAAAAAATTAAATCATGTCGTTGAATCGCAGCAGTTTGACAGTGAGTTACTACAGCACCTATTTTCCCTGGCCGATTCCATAAAATCGGACCCCACAGCATATCAATGCCCCAACAAGATTATGGCAACACTGTTTTATGAACCTTCGACCCGGACACGGCTCTCATTTGAATCCGCCATGCTGCAACTCGGAGGACGTGTCATCGCCACTGAAAGTGCAAAAGAGTTTTCCTCTTTTTCCAAGGGAGAATCACTCGAAGATACCATCAAGGTGACATCCGGATACGCTGATATTATCGCACTCCGTCATTTTGAAATTGGCGCGGCCAAACGAGCAGCAGACGCTTCCGACAAGCCTGTTATCAACGCTGGAGACGGTGCCGGACAACACCCGACACAGGCACTGCTGGATCTTTACACTATTCGAAATCATTTCAACAATATCGATGATTTAACGGTCTGTATGGTCGGAGACTTGAGATACGGCCGAACGGTCCGCAGTCTCTGTTACTTGCTGGGACGCTTTCATAAACCCAAAATTCTCTTCGTTTCCCCGATAATGTGCCGCATGGCGGATGATATCTGTCAATTCCTGACAAAAAACGGTGTTGAGTGGGAAGAGGTAGAATTTGAAGAAGCACTGGAACACGCTGACTGTATCTATATGACACGGGTACAGAAAGAGCGATTTCTGGATATGGACCGCTACGCGAAAGCATTGGACAAGCACCGTATCGACACGCACACCTTGCCATTGATTAAACCTGGTGCCATTGTCATGCATCCGCTACCCAGAGAAAAAGAGATCCATCCTGATGTGGACGGGGATCCCAGAATGAAATACTTTGAACAGGCTCAAAACGGTGTCTGGATCAGAATGGCACTTATATACATGCTACTGACGGAGCAGTGATTGCAAGTTGACGTTCAATCGAAAAACAGGGGCGGTCCTACAAGAACCTTTCGATAGAACATAAATCGTTACTATTTTTCAAGAGATATGATATGAGTATTAGCAGGGAGTTTCGTCCTATTCTGTGCAATACCGAACGATACGCACTAAATCAAGCCAATGCGTGATGGGGTAAATGACTGGCTGACAAAAAACGAGGCCCATTTGTACTCTTCTGATTTGGATATCCAGAAAATTGATACCATGATAAACGATATTCGAACCGGTCGTATATCACGAAATAAAAACTATTTCACACTCACGGAGGTGAAGGCGTATCGTCGCTTTAGGCGAGCTAAACTGCTGATTTCTTTGATAGATGACTTAAACCATACGGCGTCAATACGTGGCAATACAATAGAGGTAAAGAGAGCAAAAACACTGGTTGAAATCCAGTTGTTTAATCCGAAACTCAAGTACCGCAGGAGAGTCACCATTACAGAGGCTGAATTGAATTTGATCAGGTCTCAGACGGGTCCAATATAAAACAGAATTCACAGATGATCCTTAAAGAGCTCTCGTCTGAGCAGGATGAAATCCATTGTTAAAGCATTAAACAGTTCAAAGCATGTTCAATAGAATGGCTGAACAACAAAAGCACTCATACCCGGGAGTTAAATCCATCCCGTTAACCAATCTCGCTCAGCTGAAACAGCATCTGTTTTAAACACCTTGAACCTCTTCTTAAATGAGTATCAATTTAACAGGCATTAGAAGCTGTCTACTTCTACTACTTATTTTTAGTATGTTGCCATGCATGTTATATGGCCAGACCTCTCAACAGCAAGCGACCCCTGTAAAGAAACGACCGAAGATCACGTTTTCACAGAACATGAATCAATCCGCTCAGGACTTAAAATGGAGCAAAACATACTATCTCAGCTTTAAAAAAACGAATGAGGCAATCTATTTGAAACTGGCGGCTACTCATTGCACCAATGCTATAAAAGTGCTAAAGGCAACACAGGCTGGCTTTCCCAATACAACCCGATTTTACTACAAGGCAAAAAACAAACGATTTGAAGCATGCCGGTTTTTCGGAGACATTCAAGAAACAGCATTAAGACTGGCGCCCCGTAACCAGATAAAAGATATCGCTAATGACGGGTGTGATTTCTAAACCACCATTTCAATGAATTATGATTTCACCGCAAGAAACTCTCGACAGCCATATCCAAGATTTGATTGAACAGGTAAAAAAACACTTGGATATTGATCTCTCGCTGGTCAAAAAAGCCATAGACCTAGGTAAAGAGGCGCATAAACGACAATTCAGAAAAACGGGACAATTCTATTTTATCCATCCTGTCAGGGTAGCCACTAAAGCAATTGGCTACAACCTTGATACCAGCACTATTATTGCTTCTCTGCTGCATGATGTCATAGAGGACACAGAAGGCAAGGATGCAAAGGAGAAAATCAGCCACGAGATAGTCAGCAGTTTTGGAAAAGGGGTTTATGAGCTGGTTGATGCTCTGACCAAAGTCAAAGAAAACCAAAATTTAACCCTTTATAAAATTATTCAACTGGGCAGCGTCGACTTCAGGGTTATTCTGATCAAACTGCTAGATAGACTGGATAACCTGTCTGATCTCAAATACCTCCAAAGGGCAAAACAGCGAAGAATTTGCCAGGAAACAACCGCTGTATATTGTGAAATTGCCCATGGTCTGGGTCTCATCGAAATTGAAGAGCAGCTGAAAGATCTTGTCTTCAAGCACCTCTACTCTCACAGTTACAAACGAATCGCCAACAATCTGAAAGCCTTTTATGACGAAAGACATCTGGCCATTCACCAGATGATCCAGGAGCTGCAGCAGCATGTCCCTATTAAACTCCTGCTGTCTATTCAGCCACAATATTTCACACCTCAGACCTATTTGTTTGACCGGCAAGAAATCGTCAAAGTACTGAACTCCATATTGATCCTGACCACCGATGCGCCTTCCTGCTATCAGGTATTGGGATCAATTCATACCAACTTCCGATCGATTCCTCTAAATATCTACGACTATATTTCAAACCCTAAAGCTAACGGTTGGCGGGGGCTTTCTACTAAAGTGATCGTAAATGGGGAACAAATACAGATCAATATTGTCACTGAAGATTTCCAGAATCAAAATAGAAAGGGGGTTCTTGCCCTGATAAACGAAGGGATTTACCGCTCTGAAAACTACCGGGAATTTTTACAGTTATATCTGGACGTTGCATCGGACAATACCCGTATTGAGGATGTCCTGCGCTACAGTAAAACCAAAACCATACAGACGATGACACCTGCAGGGGATGTGATCGAGTTGAGGTATGGGGCAACTATCCTCGATTTTGCTTTTACTGTTCACACGCAACTGGGCCTGAGAAGTGCCGGTGGCATTATCGATAACGTCCGTTATCCGCGAAACAAGATCCTGGAAGATGGGATGGTGATAAAGGTGATTAAGTCTGAATCGGTAAACACAGAGAGGAGCTGGATCAATGATGTCGTTATGCCAAAATCGAGAAGGGAGATTCTGAAGTACGTCAATACGAAACAGCCCGTTAAAACAGCCTGATCCCAGAGTACTCTCATTGGTGCCAGGCCCCGCAATCAAAGATGCTGATTCAGCTGTTCAACAGTTCCTGAGCCGTTATCAACAACCGCCTTTTCATTTTCAGTCCGATAGCTGATTATCAAAACCAGCCTCCACCAGTTTTTGATGGAGGGTCACAACATTCCCCACGATGATGAGAGCGGGGGGCTTGATATTGTTATCTGCAACCAACGCCGGCAAATTGGAAACAGTTCCTGTAAATACCTTCTGATTCCGGGTTGTTCCTTTTTGAACAATCGCAGCCAGCATATCCGGGGACATGCCGTGGCTGATCAGCTCCGCACTGACTGTTTTAATATTTGACAGCCCCATATAGAAAACAACCGTCTGATTTGGTTGAACCAGGCTCTCCCAATTTAGGCCCTCCCCATCTTCCTTCAAATGTCCGGTCACCAACACGCACTGTTGAGCATAGTCCCTGTGGGTCAACGGAATTCCAGCATATGTGCTACAACCAGACGCCGCAGTGACACCCGGCACAACCTGAAAATCAATACCAGAAGCCATCAGCTCCTCAATTTCCTCGCCACCACGACCGAAGATGAAGGGATCACCCCCTTTCAAACGAACCACCATTTTCCCTTGCCGGGCTAGATCAACCAGCTTTTGATTAATCTGGTCCTGGGGAACAGAGTGATTTGCGCTTTTTTTCCCGACATAGATTTTCTCCGCATCCTCTCTTGCATATTCCAGTATTTTAGGAAACACCAGACGGTCATAAACGATAGTGTCTGCATTCTGAATCAAGCGCAGGGCTCGCAGCGTCAGGAGATCCGGATCCCCCGGCCCGGCACCTACCAGGCACACCTGACCAATAGTCTGTCCCTGAACCTTTTGATCGATCACCCCAATCTCTTTTTTCAACGCCTGCTCAGCTTCATGTTCCTTGCCAGATAAAAACATTTCAATGATTGGACTGGAAAAAATCCGATTCCAGAAATAGCGCCTCTCCTTTTTACTTTCAAGAATTTCTTTGACGTTTTCCCTGAATTTGCCAACCAGCAGAGAGAGTCGTCCGTACGCAAGCGGCAACATAGCTTCAAGGCGAGATCGAATGATTCGGGTCAGGGTAGGAGAGTTGCCGCTGGTGGAAATGGCCAGCAACAGGGGAGAGCGATCCACAATTGAAGGGATGCTGAAAGTGCATAGTTGTGGGAAATCGATGACATTAACGGGAACCCTGGCCTCTTTTGCATCCTTTACGACCTCCAACTGTAACTGTTCATCAGACGATGAGACAATGACGAGTTCATAAAGGGTCAATTCGGCGGCTGAATACGGATCCGTCTGGTGAACAATCCTACCGCTTTCCCTAAATCTGGCAATACCTTCACACAATTCAGAAGCAACAACGGTTACGCTGGACCCGGCGTTTAAAAGCATCTCAATTTTATCGACGAGCGTTTCTTCGCCACCCACAACTAATGTTTTCTTTCCACTAACATCCAAAAAAATTGGTAGATATTCCATGACTCGCTATTCTGGTTGCACCAGCCCCATTAAAACCTAATTTGTTGTATCAGAATTTTTCCCGTTTATTATAATCTAAACGTTGCTTTGCGCTATCCCGAAAATTAAAACTACCAAATCACCGGTGTGATCGCATTGATATAGCGATTTCCAGTGTATGTATCGGCAAATACTGTATTTATCGCTTGTAAGCTTTCAATCGGAATAGTATTTTATATACATTAAGCGTTATATAATAAAGTATCAAATTTTTTAGAGCAACGGTTTAAGATCCTTTTTTAAAAGCCGCCTCATTAGAACGACAAAAAACTAGCTGGAAAAACGATGCCCCAAACCAACAACGAATTGCTTTGTCCCAACCTGAAGCTGTATAAAAAAGGGAAAGTCAGAGAAGTTTATGATTTTGATGACAAACTTCTGATTGTGGCCACAGACCAGATATCCGCCTTTGATGTGGTATTACCCAGCCTAATCAAGGGTAAAGGCATCATTCTTAACAAGATATCAAATTTCTGGTTCGAGTTTTCACAGGGTAACATCAAAAATCATATCATTTCGACAGATGTTGAGGCGTTTCCAGATGAGTGCCAGGAGTATGCTGAAACCATCAAGGATCGAGCTGTGCTGGTATGGAAAACCGAGATGATTGAGCTGGAAGCAATTGTCCGTGGTTATCTTTCAGGATCCGGGTTCAAAGACTACCAGAAAACAGGCCAGATATGTGGTATTCAACTACCGGCTGGACTGGTAGAATCAGCAAAGCTGGAGATTCCGATCTTCACCCCATCAACGAAAGCAGTTGAAGGTCATGATATCAATATCCCAGAGGCTGAGTTAAGAAAGCAGATAGATGGGAACCTGATTGATACTATCAGGGAAAAGTCGCTCCAGTTATACCGGGATGCTGCCGATTATGCATTAGAGCGGGGAATTATTATTGCGGACACAAAATTTGAATTCGGCCTGCTAGACGGGGAAGTCATTCTGATAGATGAAATTCTTACGCCTGATTCATCCCGTTTCTGGCCGACAGAAAGCTATCGACCAGGGCAGTCTCAGAAAAGCTATGACAAGCAGATCATCAGAGACTACCTTGCACAACTTGATTGGGATAAAACCTATCCCGGACCTCAGCTCCCCGATGATATTATTCAACAAACCATGGAAAAATATCACGACGTGTATAATAAACTCAAACAATAGACCCTCTTCTTAAGCAATGAAAGAGCAGATAATCGATTCACTGGTTGAAATTGGAGCTGTAAAGTTTGGCGCATTCAAACTTAAGTCAGGCATCATTTCCCCAATATACCTGGATTTACGTATCATCATCAGTTATCCCGATATTCTCAGGCGTATTGCAGATGAACTGAAATCAATTTGTCAGCAACTGCAATTCGACCGCATCGCAGGTATTCCATATACAGCTCTGCCGATAGCAACAGCGCTCAGCCTGGCTGCTGATTACCCGATGGTTTATTGTCGAAAGGAACGAAAAAAATATGGCACTGGCCAGATAATTGAAGGCGTATGGAATAAGGGTGACCAGGTGTTGCTTATCGATGATCTCATTACAAATGGCGATTCCAAACTGGAAACATTTAATATTTTTATCGAGTCTGGATTAACCGTCAAGGATGTCATCGTCCTGATCGATCGCGAACAGGGGGGGAGGGAGAGACTCCGAGCAGAAGGATATAACCTTCACTCCGCCATCTCAATATTCGAAATCCTGGAGAGGATGAAACACTTGAAACAAATCGGGGAAATACAATATAATGAGATATTCGAATTTCTTCAGAATAACGGATAAGTCTTTATCAAATGATACTCCATAATATAATTGCACCACAAATAACGGAAGCGTTTTAGGTTAACGTTGACAATACTTGGAGATAAGCGTGAATAGTCGGTCTCTTCTAACTGGTCTTGCCCTGCTGGTTTTATTTTTTACCCTGATCAACAATTTTGAGTGGAACACAACCCCGGAATCGGAACTCGGCTACAGTGATTTTCTGCTGTACCTTGATCGGGGACAGATCAACAGCGTTACGATCAGAGGCGAAACGATCAAAGGGACAACCGTCTCCGGAAAACAGTTCAAAACTGTTGGATCATACGATCCCATCCTGATCGAAAGTCTCAGGAAGCAAAATGTTAACATCAAGGTTGTCGAGGATGACAGCACCCCCTGGTATCTTGTACTGCTCCTGCAATGGGGCCCGTTGCTGCTGTTGATTGGGGTCTGGATTTTCATGATGCGAAAGATGCCTGGTTCCGGCAAAATCATGTCGATCGGCAAGTCAAAAGCCACCCGATATGAAAATAAAAATATGGATATCACATTCAAGGATGTGGCAGGCGTCGAAGAAGCCAAAGAGGAGCTTGAAGAAATTGTTGACTTCCTGCGAGACCCTGGAAAATTCCAGAGGCTGGGTGGTAAAATCCCCAAAGGGGTATTGATGGTGGGACCACCGGGAACCGGGAAAACACTTCTGGCTAAAGCTGTTGCAGGAGAGGCAGGGGTGTCCTTCTTCAATATTTCGGGTTCGGATTTTGTGGAAATGTTCGTCGGAGTCGGTGCCAGCCGTGTCAGAGATCTTTTTGAAGAGGCACACAAAAATGCCCCCTGCATTATTTTTATCGATGAGCTCGATGCAGTAGGCCGCCATCGCGGAGCCGGACTAGGAAGTGGTCACGATGAAAGAGAACAGACCTTGAACGCGTTGCTGGTTGAAATGGATGGTTTTGATGGCACAGAAGGGATCATCACCATTGCAGCGACGAACCGTGTTGATATCCTGGATCCGGCCCTGTTGAGACCGGGACGCTTTGACCGGCAGGTGACAGTGGGACTTCCTGATGTGAATGGTCGGAAGATGATTCTGGAGGTCCATGTTAAAAAAATCGTACTAGAAGAAGACACCGATCTTCGAGCAATAGCGAAGGGGACGCCCGGTTTCAGCGGAGCAGAACTCGCAAACCTCGTAAATGAAAGCGCACTTCGAGCCGCTCAGTTGAACAAGAAGGCTGTAACACTCGAGGATATGGAGTGGGCCCGGGACAAAGTCATGATGGGTGCAGAACGTCGCTCCATGATTATGAAGGATGAAGAAAAGGAAGCAACGGCCTATCATGAAGCCGGACACGCACTGGTTGCCTATTATCTGAAAGATGCAGACCCGATCCACAAAATCACCATCATACCCAGAGGACAAGCGCTGGGGATGACAACATTCCTTCCTGAAACAGATCGCCTGAGCATGAACAAAGATGCTCTGATTGCCAGGGTTACTGTAGCTCTGGGAGGGAGGGCTGCTGAAGAATTGATATTAAAGGATTTTTCTACCGGTGTAGAAGGAGATCTCAAAGAATCCACCAATATTGCCTATCAGATGGTCTGTAAATGGGGAATGAGTGAAAAGTTGGGGGCTTTGTCCATACCGCAAGGCGACAGCGGGAACTATCTCGCCATTGACTACAATGCTGAAGCCCCTGTATCAGACGAGATTCAGGAAATCGTCGATGATGAAGTTCAGGGCCTGTTATCTAAATGCTACGCGAACGCTAAAAAAATATTGTCAGACCACGAGTCGGAACTGGTCTCACTGGCCGAACTGTTGATTGAGATTGAAACCGTCAACCTGGATCAAGTAAATGATCTGATTCATCCAAAAAGCCCGGATACACCGCCTGAAGCCGTCGTTTAGATGGGCAGGTCCCTGAACAACCTGAATCAAAGAAGCAAAATGGATAAGAGCGGATGTTGAATCCCTTTTTCAATTCAACGATAAAACACTCTACGAATACGGAACTATGAGATACCTCCTTCTGCGACTGCTGCCAAAAAATCTATTTAGCCGTCTGGCTGGGATTCTGGCCGATCTGGAGCTGCCGCAACCGATCCTGATCTCCATCATTCAGCTCTATTGCCAATTTTACGATGTCAAGCGGCATGAAATGAAAACGCCCATTGGCTCCATGAGATCTTTCAATGATTTCTTCACACGGGAGTTGAAGCCGGAACTAAGGCCCATCGATGGTACTCCGGGAGGTGTTGTCAGCCCGGTGGATGCGACCATTGCCGAATTTGGCGATATCAAACAGGACCTGCTGGTCCAGACGAAAGGTATTCTGTATTCACTGACCGACCTGGTTGGCGAAAAGAGTGCAGCGATATTCAAGGACGGCTATTTCGTCACCCTATACTTGAGCCCGGCAGACTACCACCGTATTCATGTTCCCATTTCAGGTAAAATAAAGAGTTTCAGTTATTTTTCCGGCAACCTGTGGCCCGTCAACAGCCTGGGTGTGAAAAATGTCGGGGGGTTGTTTTCATTGAATGAACGGATCGTTACCCCCATTGAGGGAGATCATGGGACTGTCGGCCTGGTAAAAGTCGGGGCCACTATTGTCGGTAAAATCAAGGTCAACTACAGCGATCTGAGTTCAAACTGCCGGAAACCAACTCAACTGAACCTACCCATCATTCCTGAGCGCAAATATCTGAAAGGAGATGAGATCGGACAGTTCCAACTGGGCAGCACTGTTATTCTCCTGTTCGAGAAGGGGAAGTTCAAACCAGTCGATCTTCAAAGTGATGCGCCTGTTAAACTCGGTCAACTCATAGGCATGATGAAGGGTTGAGAGTAACAACCTCCCGTTTTCACCACCCTCCTTTCAATTGACGATCAGTCACACCAAATCCCTACACACTGCAGCCCTAACCGACTGTGCCCATGGTCAAGGACAATAGTGCTGTTTTCACAATATGTTGGGGATGGAGCCCTGGGGTGACATCAAGCCAGGAGTTTCCCCGGTATCTGATATTGTTTGAATTGAGGAACAAAGTCTGATGTAAACGTCAACCACTCCTCTGATTCAGGGTGTCGAAAGGAAAGGGATGAAGCATGCAGCAACTGTCTTTCAATTCTTCCATAGGGGGGGAAAAGCGGTTCTTCAACTCCGTTCAGCAGACTGATAAAAAAGTCATCCGTTTGGCCATAAAGCTTGTCGCCTAGAATCGGATAGCCAATATGCTCGGCATGGCAACGAATTTGGTGGGTTCTCCCGGTATAAGTCCTTATTTCAGCCAGGGTTAAATTGCCATCCGACCTAACAACGGAAAAGACGGTTTTGGAAGGTTTCCCGGCTTCATTGACTACCTGCCTGATGCGGACCTTCCCCTCGTCTGGAGAATTCCGCTTAATTGGTTGATTTACCAGTATCTCACCACCTGAAGGCTTTCCAATCAGAACAGCATGATAGGTTTTTTCAGGCACATGTTGCACAAACTGCTTTCCCAGGATGGTAGCAACGGCTTTTGTTCGTGCAATCAGGACAACACCTGATGTCTCCTTGTCCAACCGATGAACCGCAAAAAGATCACTGAACCCCTCCCTCTCCTTTAAAATATTTATCAATGTGTTGCGATAGTATCTGCCGGATTCACTGATGGGAAGATTCCCACTCTTTTCGACTACAAGTATCCAATCATCCTTATACAGAATCCGGTATGTATCATCTACAGGGGGCTCCTTTTCCCTGGGGCGGTCATAACTGACAACATCCCGGCTTTTCAGCAAATAGTAAGGGGAGATCTTCTTCTTATTGACTTTTACCTCACCAGTCGAAATGCACTTCAACCAGTTTTCCCGGCTCTGATATGGAAAACGACGAACCAGAAATTCAATCATCGTTTCTTCTTTATCGTGCCGTGTATATGAAAAGGTCTGCATACTCTTTTTTTATTCTTCCCGATTATTAAGTTGAGTGGACCAACCCTCATCCCTGGTTTGAATTCTTTTCTCAAGGATGAGTTCTGAACTGACAAAGGTCATTCTATCTGTTAGAGTAGTCATCGGACGCAGAAAACCAGTTGTTCTGGGGATTGCAAATTCGATTCTATCGACCTGACCCCAGTTTCTGCTATTAAGGTAACCAGAACATCACTTACCCAAACCAGCTGTAAAAAACCAGATACTGAACTCGCTCCCATGAAGGCCAATTTACTCATCGTTTCAGTAGACGATATTCCCGTCCATATTTCTCATTTCCTGCAACAGCAAGGATTTTCATGCCAGTATTCCCGAGGTGGCCTCAAAACAAAAGAGATACTGAAGTCGCAGCAGATTGACACCATACTCTGGCTTTTTCTTGGTCATGAAAAAGCGCTGGCACAAGATCTAATGAAAATCTTTAACAGATATCCTAAGATTCCTCTGATTTTTATCACTCAGAGTTATGACGAACTTGATTTTGCTGATGATATTGCAGGGCTGTTCGCCAATATCGACCTGAATGATGATCTCGATGATCTGCTGAAAACGATTGAGAGCTCAATTAACCTGCCCCTATCAGAGGAAACGGTTAAAAAGCCAGTGGAAACGGATCTGCCAGAAATTGAATTCAGGAATGTGGTTTCGCAGCTGATTCAGGATAACCCTTCTGATGAAGAGGGACTTACCCCACATGAAGATGATTCACTCAAGGATATGACGCTTTGGAATGCTGTAGATGAGCAGGAAAAACGCGTGCTTTCGGAACCGTTTAAACCGGCAAAGAAAAACCTGTTCTCAAAATTTAAAAGCCTCATAGATTGAAAAGAGCAAAATAATACACCCTTTCGTTTAATCTTCGCATCCACAGGTGTCACAACGATTAATTTTATTGCCAAAGACATCTAGGGAACAACCATCAGCCTGCTCAACCCCATATCCTACCGGCAAGCCGCAGGAATCTGAATCACAACATCCATCATCCAGGCTCGGACTACCGCAGTGCCCCTTTATCTTTATATCGCTAAAAATCATGCCAACCGAAAGAGCAAAGAACGCGATCACAAACGTCAACAATGTCGCAATAAAAACTACCATCCCATCCTCAATTTTTAATTAAAAAAGACCTAAATGCTGGTGTCATTTTCACATCAAAACCCGTTTTTCCCCTGATCAGAAAATAGGCTGCCAGCTTTTCGTCAAGGGCTACTTGATAAGCTTTAGCAGGGCCAAGCACCATAAAAGCCGTTGCAAAGGCATCGGCAGTCATGCATGACCGATGAATAACACTGACCGAAGCCAGTTTGTGATTTATCGGCTTCCCGGATTGTGGATCTATCAAGTGTGAAAATCGTTCTCCGTCTTTTTCGAAATAATTTCGGTAATCACCCGATGTTGCCATTGAATAGTCCCCCATGGCTATCACCTGGTGTATGACTCTTTCTCCCACCTTTGGCCGCTCAATACCAACTATCCATCGTGTTTTGGATCCTTTGAATCCGCTGGTTCTGATTTCACCTCCAATTTCCACAAGATAGTTCTTCAACCCACGATTTTCCAGATGGTCTCCCACCTGATCCACAGCAAACCCTTTTGCGATTGCAGAGAGATCAATGGTAAGGTCCGGGTACCTTTTGCCAATCAATTTTTCGACAACCCTTACCTTGATTTTCCTATATCCTGTTTTCTTTTTCAACAAATTTATGATGTCGTCACTCGGAACCGTTAACGTTTGATTCTTAGCACCAAACCCCCACAAATTGACAAGAGGGGCAACAGTCACATCAAACGCACCGTTGGTCAGAGCACTGACCCGGATTGACTCGGTCAGGACGTTGATCATAATTGCTGAAACCGAAAACCAGGAGGTACTGTCGAAACGGTTGAACTGGGATATTTCTGATTCGGGGATGTAAGTGGACATAGAGCGGTTGATCCGCTCCAGAAGGACATCAATCTCCGCCTTTATCTGCTCACGATCCAGACCCTCAGGAAAACCGGCAACCTTTATGGAATAGGTGGTTCCCATGGTGGCACCGGAGTAGACAACGAGAGCATCCTGGTCCGGATTTTTCAAACAACTGCTTAAAAACAGAGACACGGCCACAAAAGCAACCCAGGTCACTTTTGCTGAGAGGCACCTTTTATTGATTCTAACCGCCAAAATCATCCAGAAGAATATTCTCGTGTTCCACTCCCAGATTTTCAAGAAGATTGATAACGGCCGATGACATCATAGGAGGCCCACACATGTAGTATTCACAATCCTCTGGTGCCGGATGGTCTTTCAGGTATTCATCAAAGAGGACCTGATGAATAAAACCGGTCAGCCCCTTCCAGTCATCCTCCGGCAATGCGTCTGATAGCGCTATATGCCAACTGAAGTTTTCATTCTCCTCTTGCAGTTTATTGAATTCATCAACATAAAACATTTCACGCAAACTTCGGGCACCATACCAGTAAGAGATCTTTCGGTTTGTTTTCAGTCGCAACATCTGATCAAAAATATGTGATCGCATAGGCGCCATTCCGGCCCCACCACCAATAAAGACCATTTCAGCATCTGTTTCCTTCGCAAAAAATTCACCAAACGGACCGGCTATGATAACCTTGTCTCCAGGCTTTAGATTAAAGATGAAGGAGGACATAATTCCAGGCGGAACTGATGGAGGAGCTCCAGGCGGCGGTGATGCAACCCTGACATTCAGCTTGATAATCCCTTCTTCCTCTGGGTAATTTGCCATTGAATAAGCACGAACCACCGTCTCTTTAACATGTGATTCATAACGCCAGATCTTAAACTTATCCCAATCCTCGTGATACTCTTTTTCAATATTGAAATCACTATATTTTAAATTGTGAGGCGGGCATTCAATCTGGATATAGCCCCCTGCCTTGAAATCAACATTCTCCCCTTCCGGAAGTTTCAGGGTTAACTCCTTAATAAATGTAGCCACATTGGGATTGGAGACAACTTCACACTCCCATTTTTTAATGGAGAATATTTCCGCCGGAATTTCAATCTTCATGTCGGTTTTAACTGCCACTTGACATGAGAGCCGTTTACCAGTTGCTGCTTCTTTTCTGTTGATATGCACTGTCTCGGTCGGCAGGATATCGCCTCCTCCCTCTATGACGATACAGCCACACTGAGCGCAAGTTCCGCCGCCGCCACAAGCCGAAGGCAGGAATATATTCTGGCTTGCAAGTGTGTTGAGCAACTTACTTCCGGCAGAAGCCACAATCGAGTTTTCTGGATCATTATTGATCAGTATCTGAACATCACCAGTTGCGACCAGTTTGGATCTTGCAAAAAGAATTACCACTACCAGAGACAACACGATAACTGTAAACAGGATAACGCCCAAATATATCTCAATCATTGCTTTTTCCTTTCAAGGCTTATGCGAAATTCAATTTTTAAAAAGCACTCGATCATCTCTTATCGGGTTCATATGAAGCAGCTCGCTCTTTTACGAGCCATTACAATGGCAAATTTCACCTGCTGCTTCGTCAAAGAATCCAGGGAGACCAAATCCGCCGGGGTTTCTCTGTTTTGTCAAGGCTGGCTAGAGTTGTATGCCGGAAAAAGACATAAACGCAAGCGCCATCAATCCGACACTGATAAATGTAATCCCCAACCCCTTCAAGCCGTCGGGAACATCACTATAGGACATCTTTTCTCTGATTCCAGCCAGAGCGACAATTGACAACGCCCAACCGGTTCCACTACCGACGCCAAACACAACACTTTCGCCAAAATTGTAATCCCGCTCAACCATAAACAGCGATCCTGCCAAAATAGCACAGTTTACTGTGATCAATGGCAAGAATATTCCCAACGCGTTGTATAGCGGTGGAAAATACTTATCCAACGCCATTTCAAGGATCTGAACCATCGCAGCAATCACGCCTATATAGCTGATCAGACCCAGAAAACTCAGGTCCACATCGGGAAAACCAGCCCAGGCCAGTGCTCCAGCCTTCAGGACGAAATTATATATCAGATAGTTCGTTGGTATCGTTATGGTTTGGACGACCACTACAGCAATCCCAAGTCCCAGAGCCGTATCGACTTTTTTGGAGACCGCAAGAAAGGTGCACATCCCCAAAAAGAAGGCGAGTGCCATATTCTCGATAAATATAGATTTGATAAACAGACTTAGATAGGCTTCTAGCATTTTAGTTTTCCTCTTCTATCTGATCTTTCTTCCAGGTTCTTAATGCCCAAATGATAAAACCAATTAAGAAAAAGGCGCTCGGTGGTAGTAACAACAAACCATTCGTCGGATACCAACCACCTTCTGTAATCGGTGTAAGAATGTTGAATCCTAAAAGCTTCCCACTGCCGAACAGCTCTCGAAAGAAACCAACGATAAACAAGATCAACCCGTATCCTAAAGCATTCCCCAAACCGTCCAGAAAACTCATCCAGGGGCCATTTTTCATTGCATACGCTTCCGCACGCCCCATGACGATACAATTGGTAATAATCAGTCCCACATAAACCGATAGCTGCTTACTGATACTAAAGGCATACGCTTTCAACAACTGATCAACGATAATGACCAGTGAAGCGATGATGGTCATCTGTGCAATAATCCGAATATTGGTGGGGATATAATTCCGAATAAGACTGACAGATAGATTGGACAGGCTGGTAACAAAGATCAGGGCCAGTGTCATCGCAATGACCGTATCCATTTTACTTGTAACTGCCAACGCAGAACAGATCCCTAGAATTTGGAGTGCGATCGGATTTTCCTTAAAAATCGGATCAAACAGGACCTTCGTGATTTTAGCCATTTCCACCTCCACTATTTCGAATTCTGACTAGAAACTTGCCAAAACCATTTTCACTTAACCAGTATTGCATCAGATTATTGACCCCGACACTTGTCAGTGTTGCCCCTGAAAGACCATCTGCCTGATGAATCGCTTCCGGTTTTTGCGGGTTAACCCTGCCTTTCAAGATTTGAACAGCCAATTTCCAATCCTTATCAAAGAGTTTCTTTCCGACCCACTGTCGCTTCCAAAGTGGATTATCGACCTCACCCCCCAATCCGGGGGTTTCTCCATGATCATAAAATGTATAGCCTTTCACGGTATTGGCATCTCCCTCCAAAGCCAGGAAAGCATACATGGTAGACCAGAGCCCTTTGCCATAGATCGGCAGGATAATCGTCTCCAGGTTGCCACCTTCATGAACCAGATACACTGGTACTTTTTTAGCCCGGCGCCCAATTTTTGCAATATCCTGATCATCAGGGATGCTCAGGCCCATCACAGGGTCTTTTGCAGCAGCTTTCTGATCATACTTCCCGGCATCAACACTCTCATCGAATTCGCCACTAGCAAGATCAACAACCTTCATCTGAATCTTGCTGAACAGTTGGTCAACATCCTTTCCTTCTTCAAACAGGCCTGCAGCCTGAAGGATATTTCTCTTTGTCGACAGTGCCTTGTTTTTCTCTTGAAGTGGTTTCAGCTTCACTGCGGCAGTTGACACCAGAACGGAGCAAACAATACACAGCAGGAATGCGACGGTCAGGGTTCTTTTTACTGTATCATTGGCCATTACGAATCATCCTCCGTTTAATGTTTGCTTTGACAACGTAGTGATCAATGACCGGCGCCCAGACATTACCGAACAGTATTGCCAGCATCATCCCTTCTGGAAAAGCCGGGTTAACCACACGTATCAATATGACCATAAAACCAATCAGCAAACCGTATATCCATTGACCGGTCCTGGTCATAGAACCAGAAACCGGGTCTGTTGCCATAAAAACCAACCCGAAGGCAAAACCACCCAATACAAAATGCCATCCCGGTGTAACGGAAAACATGGCGTTTGTTGAACTGCCCACTGCGTTAAATAGGAAAACCAGACACCCGGCACCAATCACAACACTCGCCATGATGCGCCACGATGCAATACCGCTTGCTATTAAGATGACCGCCCCAATTAAGCAGGCCAGGGTCGACGTTTCCCCCATGGACCCGGGTATAAATCCCAGGAAAGCGTCCATCCAGCTGAAGCTGCTCTCTATAGCAGCCTGCCCGCCTGCATACCCAACACTAAGAGGGGTTGCGCCACTGAATCCATCAGCTGCAACCCAAACCGCATCACCGGATATTTGAGCCGGGTAGGCAAAGAATAAGAAAGCCCTTCCAGTCAAGGCAGGATTTAGAAAGTTTTTCCCGACACCTCCAAACACCTCCTTTCCAATAACAACACCGAAGGACACCCCTAGGGCAGCCTGCCACCAAGGCATTGTCGGTGGAAGAATCAGTGGGAACAGCATACCGGTTACCAGAAAACCCTCATTGATTTCATGACCTCGCACCATGGCAAACAAACTCTCCCAGGCGCCTCCAACCATATACGACACAATCAGCAGAGGCAGGAAATAAAGGGCACCATGAGCCATACTCGCCCAAAAACTGTAGGGGTCGATCGCGACTCCCAGAGATGATAAAATGTCACCTCTCCACCCAAATGCCGATTGTTGCCCGAGTTTGGCCAACGCCAGATTCGCCTGCATACCCGTATTGTACATGGCAAAGATAATACAAGGGACCAGTGCCACCACAACCGTCATCATCAACCGCTTTAAATCCATGCTGTCTTTGACGTGGGTTGATTCTCTTGTCACCTCCCCTGGGGTATAGAGAAACGTGTCCACCATTTCGAAAAGTGCATAGTACTTTTCGAGCTTCCCCCCTTCCTTAAATAGAGACTGTTGACGATCCAGGAAATCTCTCAAAAATTTCATTTATCCATCCTTTTCAATTCGAGTCAGATTATCTCGCAGTATTGAACCATAGTCATATTTCCCAGGGCACACAAAGGTACACAACCCAAGATCCTCTTCATCCAGCTCCAAACACCCCAGCGCTTGTGCCTTATCCGTATCTCTGACGATCAATGAGCGTAGCAGGAAGGTTGGCTGGATATCCAGCGGCATTACTTTTTCATACATTCCTATGGGAACCATCGCACGCTTATTCCCCTCTTCCGAGGTGGTAAAAGCGAACTTCTTCCCCGGAAACAGTTTGGCAAGAAACACATTTTTAATTGAAAACTTGTTTAACCCTGGACTTATCCAACCGAGAAGTTCTCTTTTTCGTCCCTCTTCAAGCACGGAGATCTGCATGTGGTACCGCCCCAGAAAGTCAAAGGCGTCTGCCGCCGTTCGTCCAGAAAGTATCGAGCCCGAGATAACCCTGTTATCCAGCGAGCTAAGTTCACCTGCAACCAGTTCCCCGATATTTGCCCCCAGTCTGCTTTTCAGCAGACGCGGTTTTTTGACCTGTGGCCCTGCAAGCGAAATAACACGTTCCACAAATAACCGGCCGGTCGTGAACAGTTTTCCAATCGCCACAACATCCTGATAGTTCAGAAACCAGACCGTTTTGTTGATATTGACAGGATCCAGAAAGTGAATGTGGGTTCCTGACAAGCCAGCCGGGTGAAGACCGCTGAACTCTTCCACTGTGATCTCTGCTAAATCACTCCCTGGAATAGTACCGCCTCTGGCTTTGCACAGGTAAGTCTTGCCTTCCGTCAATTTTGTGATCAACTTCAGCCCGTTTGTAAAAGCCCCTCGTTGTTCATCCAGAAACAGTTCCGGATTTGCTGCCAGGGGATTTGTGTCCATGGTGTTAACAAATACAGCCTGTGGAACAGTGTCGGGTGCAGGGATTTTACTGAATGGGCGAGTCCGAATAGATGTCCAGAGACCTGACTTTACGAGATTATCCACAACCTGTTCACGGGAAAGACCCTGGAGTTCTTGCTCTGAATACATGTCAAAAGTTTCTTCTTCATCTCCTTCCAATTCGATCACAACCGATTGCAGCACCCTTCTGGCGCCGCGGTTTATAGCGAGGACTTTACCGGCACCTGGCGATGTAAAAAGAACCCCGGGCGTTTTCTTGTCCTCGAAGAGAATTTGACCCAGCTTGACACTGTCGCCCTCTTTAACCTTCATCGTGGGTTTCATGCCATTGTAATCTGTTCCGATCACTGCCACTGATGTCACGCGGTTGCCTTCTTCGATTTTTTGATCCGGCGCTCCTACGATTGGCAGGTCTAAGCCCTTTTTAATCAAAATCATTTTTTTATAACCCTTTATTGATAAAGTGTTATTTGCTGTTATAGAAAATTGATCCTGCCTGCGTCGGCATTCAACTCACCAGAAAGCTCCACAGAATCATCCGCACCTATCTTTTTAGAGAATATCTCTGCAAATCATCGGTATTCTCAAAATCGATTTTTGACGCCCATTATAAGCTAAATCACAAATAAATATCAAGCAATAAAGGGAAAACCTGACTTCCCCGTTTGATTATCTGAAACCAGATCCAAAATTCTAATTTGTTGATTTAACAATCTAAAAATGTATATAACCCCTTTCCAACCCAATAGATAAGCATCGTACCCCTAAAATTGATCTACCTGCAGACTCAGATGCATCAATTAGACACTTGATACGCACAATGACCATGGAATCTTGCTATGTAGCGACTGATCAGCAGTGGAATCTGTAAAACACTGAAGGCGCTGCTACACTAGATACATACATTATTACAGAAAAATAGCAGGTTTTTCACCCTCGTCTATAAAGAAAATCCCCTTTCTTTAGCTGACAAAAATGTACAAAATTGATATCAAGGATGAAAACAACATTGAGACAATGCCTTGGTGTTTAATTCGAGGAACAGAACACATTGACCGGGATACAAGCATGACATACGACGAAATCAAGAAGGGACTGGCAGAATATACAAAAAGGATCACGATATTAGAAGGTTATCTTTGAGTTAGCCAAAAAAGCAAATCAACTCGATCAACTTGAATTTAATGCATCTCAGGATTCTTTCTGGCAGGATTCTAACACAGAAAGGACCTCTACCCTGAAACAGCTTGCGGAAATAAAAAACGTTCAGGACAGATGGCAAGCTATTTCCGCTCTCAGCCAGGATATTGAGTCTGCGGTTGAACTCCTTGAAACCGAAGAAGATCCTGATTTAATTCATGAGGTTAAACAGCAATTCAAGGAGCTCGATAAAAATATCCGCTATTTCGAGCTGAATCATCTCCTTGGGGAAAAACATGACAAGTGCAATGCCATTTTAACCATTAATTCTGGTGCCGGAGGGACAGAATCAATGGACTGGACCGGTATGCTGCTACGCATGTACCGCCGCTGGGGTGAGGAGAACAATGCAAAGATTTCAATTCTGGACTTTCAGGCAGGGGACGAAGCCGGGGTTAAGTCTGTTACATTGAGCCTGGCAGGAGAATACCTTTTTGGAAAACTGAAAACAGAGGTCGGCGTCCACCGATTGGTGCGCCTTTCACCGTTTGACACGAACAAAAGGCGACATACATCATTTGCGTCTGTATTTGTCTATCCCGACATTGAAGATGAGATTGATATCCACATAAATGAAAACGATCTTCGGATCGATACCTTCAGATCAAGCGGTGCAGGAGGACAGCATGTCAATGTGACTGACTCTGCTGTCCGGATTACACACCACCCATCCGGGATTGTTGTGCAATGTCAGAATGAGCGCTCGCAGATTAAGAACAGGTCTACCGCCATGAAAATTCTGAAAGCGGCGCTGTACGAAAAAGAGGAGGAAAAAAGGCGTCTGGAGCAGGATGAATTATACGCCCAGAAAAAAAAGATTGAATGGGGTAGTCAGGTCAGAAGCTACATTCTGCACCCGTACCAAATGGTGAAAGACCATCGGACCAGTCACGAAACCTCCAATACAGCAGCGGTTTTAGACGGGGACCTGAACGCTTTTATTGAAGCTGCGCTTGCACAGATGGCCTCGAGCAAATAAGACCTCTCCTACGATAAAAGGCAGTCGGCACCATTCCGTGATGATCATTCAACGATAAACGGATACCCACCCTCTCTGAAAAAGAAGTAGGTGTTTAACAACAGATTTTTTTGGAGATTCTTCAGGTAACCCCTTTTTTCATCGACCAGACGCCGGAATAGCCAGACCCCACCGGCTTTTTTCTGATAGAGCTGAAGTCGGCCGAAATCCAGGAAAAAGCGTCGTTCCCTTTTATTGATGTACAAAAGTTGGGGCAGGAATGCGACCTTGTTAACGGAACTAGACACCTTAATAACATTTCCATCAAGGTGCAGAGCGTATCGAATGCCACGGGACGGGTACCAGAACTGATCGCTATTTGCTTGTCGAAGATCTGCCAGCGGATAAAAACTTGACACCGGTTCCAACCCTTTATCAACCCCTTTCAAATCACCTCTAACCTCAATCAGTACCGGGGTTTTAAAATCCACAAACCGTTTAAACTGCTCGTTGCGAGTAGTGTTATTCACAAGTTTAACGCCAATTGAGTTTAGCGAATACAGCATCAACAGATCCTGGGGAGGGTCATAGAGAATATCTTCCACGTAAAAAGTACCTGTCTGGTAGTCTACAGGTGCTTCGAGTCTTTTTAACGCGTTCGGCGTATTCAGCCGGACCATCAGTAGAATCTGGTCCATCAGTGGGATCTGATCCTGAAGGGATTTTATCTGCACCAGATCAACCTTACCGGCAACTAGAATCCGGTACCATTTTTTCAATTCAATGTTAATCTGTGGATCGTTCGGCAACAGTGTCTGCGCCTGCTCCAGCCGCCTGAACGCCATGGCATACTTTTTCTCCTTAACATATCGCTGATAGCGATCCATTAAGTTCGTTGTGGTTTTCTGCGCTGTTCGTTGAAAAGCATCCCGGTAAGTTTCATTGTCAGGATAACGCGTATAAGCCCGATGATATTCAATATTCGCCTCTTCAAAGCGCCCTTCAGCTTCCAGATTAAGCCCGGTATGATAGTGATAATTGCAGCCGGACAAAAGCAAAACTGCACAGAATAACAACCCAATCAATCTTCCTGAAGTGGGTTTTCCAATCCTTAATGGAGCAAACATACTTTCCTTTCAGGTTTTTAAAAACAGTATTTGTGGACAGGTAATTTTCTCAAACTCTGCTTTCCGATCCATGAGAATCATTCTATTGCACCCCTCATTTATAAGCAACAAGGGGGGCACAACAAACCCTCAACTTAACATTTGGTTTTTAATGGTTTTCTTTTTTCAATCGGGACAACTCCTCTTTTAAAACGCCATTCTGAAAAAAGCGAGCGCCATCAACAGCATCGGTAAAAAGCCAGGGATTCACCTGTCTCAGCAAGTCGACATCCTTCGACCGAGCATCAGCATCCGAATCATTGATCATTATCTTCAGGAGATAGCCCAGATCATTTTGAGAATCAAACCGGACAGCATCTTCAGCAGTCTTTTTAATCCATGATGTGTAATTGCCGCTGAGATAATACACTTCAGCCAAAAGGGAGTAAAGCCGGGAACGGGATTTGTGGTTCAGAATGGCTTCTCGTAACAGAACTTCCGCTTTTTTTAATATCGATTTCCGCTCTCTACCCTCAAGAGACTGTGATAAAACCACCATCGCTTCACCCAAGCCGCATATCAGTTCATAAGAACTGGTTTTCCCAACGATTTCCTCCAGATAAAGAATCTCCCGAATATCGGGAAGCCCCTCAGGTGCAGACAATTTCTGACTCATGACATACATCTCCAACACCCCGGGTTGACCTTGCTGTGGAAACATGGCTGCCTTTTTCAATTTAAAACCCGGTTGAATCCAGGCACCAACCTGTTTCGACAGAAGGTCAATCTGGCTGTCCAGGTTGTTTTGTGTATAGGATATCTCAAAGCTTTCCATCCCCTCTTCATCAGGCATGATCCTTTTGACCCACAGGGATATATATCCTAATTCCACCACCTGCTGGAAGGAACCTTCAATGATAATCGTTGTCTGAGGGGATATTGGCTGCGATCGATCCGGCCTGAGTGCCCACAGGCTCAGAACACTTGGCGGGTGAAACATCCAGTTGCTGTTAAGCTCCAGATTGGCCTTGATTCTGGCCTGTATGTAATAGCCCAGCCAATCGTTCTGCTTCCGATGCCGCTGGTTGGAAAGTGGTGAGATACCAACCAGTTCGGCACCTAATACGGAATAGAAAAAATAGAATATAACAAAGAGGATTCCGTAACAAACGATAGTTTTTTTGAAAACAATCATTTCCTACATCGAGTCTAGTACTGTTGTTTGTAGATATCCTGTCTTTCTTCCTGCTGCACACCATAACTGGTAGCTGCGGGCTCTTGCTCCTGCTGAGTCTCAATCTCATCCAGGGGCTCCATGACATCAAGCATATCTTTCATTTTCTGTTCATATTGAGCATTAATTTCTTCAAGTTCAGTTACTCGAGCTTGTAGCTCTTCGATTTTCTGAACAGCATTTTTAACCTTTGTTCCTAATTGCTCTAGTATATCCATGTTTTTCCTCTAATTGAAAAAATTAACATTAAATCAAGGATGCTCTCCCTAATTAACGTGAGAAACGCCAAATCGCAAGCGTTTTGTTAGTCATCCTGCCCTCCAGTCAAATAAATATGGCAAAAAAACAAACAAACGCCTGAAATAACAGTATAATGTTTATTTATCCGCTCTGTTGGGCATTCTTCGCGGGAGACAAGCACTAATTATACTTAATATCAAGGGCATTCAGTATTGATTGGTTGTATTCGACCTCCATCTCCTTTTTCATCTGCTCAATCAGACCACTAATTAAAACATTCGCCTTCTGCTGCTTTAATTGGTCGACGAGACCTTCATATTCCTTGTTATCAGATCCCTGTATCCTGCCCTCTTTTTTATCTTCCAGGTAAACCAGAAAGTGCCGATCGGTATCAGAGACAGCCTTGATCTGCCCTTTTCTCATTTTATAAACTACGTTTCGAAAGTTTTCACCTATCTGGAACCCACCGCTTTGTCTATCCGCATAGCTGAAGGTCACCATTTGAGATTTAGCTCCCATTTGACCGATCCGGTTTTCAAAACCACTTTTTGATGTCACAGCCACTCCATCCTTTACAGATGTTTCTTTCGCAATCTTTTTGGCTTTTTCTGATTTCGCGAAAAATTCAACTCTCTCTCTGACATCTTTCAAAGGCTTGGTAAACGGATCAATCACTTCAGCCACCTCATACACAATAAACCCTTTATCCCCAGACAGATTGATGAACCCTCTGTCATTTTTCTTCTTTGATTTGATCTCCTGATATATTTGATAGCTATAGCCAAGATCCTTCAGGTTTTTTGAATCATCAAAGGCATCACTTTTGACGACTTGTTTGCGGTTTTCCACTGCCAGTTCTTCCACTGATTTATCCGGAAATGTCTTAACCAGTTTTGAAACCTTGTTATTCAAACGGCGGGTGGCTTTTCTGTTTCGTATGGTTTCCGTTATCTCTTTTTGGACCGACTCAAAGGATTTGAGTTCAGAAGTTTTTTTATCCATCAATTCGACAATATGGTAACCAAAGTTGGTAAGAAAAGGTTTGGACAGTTCATTTTTCTGAAGATTATCAACGACCGCCTCAAACGCTTCTAAGAACGTTCCTTTTTCAACCCAGCCCAGCATCCCGCCGTTCTTGGCAGATACGGGGTCTGCTGAATTTTTCTTGGCAAGGGAGGGAAACTGTTTCGGATTTGCCTTGAGTTGCTGATAGATCTTTTGAGCCTTGTTTGCCGCCAGACTCATCCCTTTTTCATTTTTGTCTACTGGAATGGGAATCAAGATATGACGCGACAGGAAAGAGGCCCGGGTTGAAAATTCACGGGTCTTATTCTTCTCGTAATAACGCTTGACCTCCTTATCCCGTACAATGACTTTATCACTTGAGTCACTGACCTTGAGGGGAAAATACTTAATCGCAAACTGCTTTTTCTGCTGAAACTCATTTTTATGACCTTCATAGTAGTCATTCAGTTCAGCATCATTCAGCTTGACGTCATCGGAAAACAGTTCAGGTGTATATTCAACAACTTTTACCGTCATTTGGGTTTTAAATCGACGATACTCATCCTTAACGAACTGTTGACTGACAAGGACTCCCGATGTCAATAACCGTATGTATTTTTCCGACAACAGGTTATCCCTCAAATCTTTTTCGTACAGCAGTTTGTCGATACGATTATTTGTCAGCATCCTGGCATATTTTTTAGGATCAAATCGGTTATCGGTCTGAAAAGCCGGTGTATTAAAAACCGATTGTGCCAATTCATAGTCTGTGACAGATAAACCGAGTTTTTCAGCACTTTTCAGCAACAGCGCATTGTTAACCAGTTGCTGTACAATCTGAGACGGCAAATTAATCATTTTCATATATTCAGCCGCCCGGCTCTTGAATCTCTGCCGAATGTCATTCTGAGCCTGCTCAAACGCCCTTTGATACTTTTCAACCTTGATTTCGTATCCATCAATGGTCGCGATGGTGTTAATTCCCTGGCTCCGATACGCTGAAACCCCAAAAAGCGTCATCACCATCACCACTACTGCCACTATGAATTTTACGCCAAACGATTGTACATTGTTTCGAATTAGATCCAGCATCCGTGTATTCCTTTAATAATATGCTACGATATCGTGAGAGACTGATGAGAAACGAATCTATGGATACCTCATTTGACATCAGCTTTTATATGACTTGATGGCAAAGCCAGTTATTCTTGCACACTAAAGAAGCAATTTAACTAAAGTGCTATATAATCGTCAAACTAATGCATCAAGAATCAGCCCAAAAAATGGGGAATCGGTCTCAGAATGATAAAACCAGCCTAAATGATTCAAACACTGACCACACAGTGCCACCTGCCACTGAAACCCTTGAAACCAGGTCCATTCTGAAGAGACTTCGCCCAGAACAACACATCCATCAGCTTTTCGAAAACATCCTATCTGGAACATCTGTCCTGAAGGATTTAAAAAAGTGTGATCAAAAACACCTTGAAAGTTCATTCGGTATTCCGGACTGGAAATTATGTGTTCACAATGCTTACACAATAATTTCCGCTTTTTTTTTGATTTCTTCTTTTCCTTTTGTTCTGTTTCCCGCTTATCCTTTTTTCCCCCATCTTCGGTGTATAGATAGTGTGGTAAGGGGCTTATACTGTAAATAATGGATATATCACGGGGTGTGATTGTTTCAGATTTATAGCCTGCCCTCCGGTTTATGTCTGATAGAAATAAAATAGTGTTTCCAATCGCGCCTTGAACAACATTTTTTTGTGGCTTCCCACCGTTTATTTCTGTCAAGATAGAGCTCCATTGGACATTTTAAGATAGATTTCATCTCTAATGCAGCGTATCCTTTTTGTATAAATATTAACAAGCCGATCTTTCAGAAATCGGCCGTCTTAAATTGAAATTGTGTGTGATTTCACAAGTGCCGATTGGAAAACAACAGTTGACGGTACCAGAAACGCTCAACCAACCATCGTGCAGATCAGCCTTCCACTCCACCTAATAACATAAAATCCGTGGCTCAACTAACAGCGTTCAGCAAGATAATTACACTTGGTCCGAAGGGAACCTTCAGCAATCAAGCCGCCAGCCTGGTTGGGGGAGATGAAATCGATACCATTGAATACACAACCACTATTCCCCACATCGCAAAAGCGGTTGTAAAAGACAAGAATGTTCTGGGCGTCATCCCCATCGAGAACTCAACCTCCGGCATGGTGGGGCAGGCACAGGATAGTCTCGTGGACTCAGATGTAATTATTATCAATGAGCTCCAAATTGATATCCACTTCAGCCTGGTTTCACACGTCCCGCTGGATGAGGTCAGACAATTTTTCTGTCATGCGGAGGCTTTCAACCAGACCATGATATTCACAGCTGAAAATATGCCTGAGGCAAAGGTTGTCTTTTCCAACTCAAATATACACTCCGGAGAACTATTTCTTGAAAGGAGCCAGGAACCAGTCGCAGCGATCATTCCTAAAGCATTGATCGCCAAAGAAGGCGCGTTCCGTGAAAAGCTGATGGCCAACAATGTTCAGGATTATGAACAGAATATTACACGCTTTGTTGTCATTCAGAAGACTCCCGAAGGTTATAAACCTGACTATGCAAAAAATAAGACCTCGTTGTTTATTGAATTCATGGAAGACCGGCACTCCATGCTGTTTGAATTATTAAGGGAATTTCATGTCTTTGGCATCAACCTTTGCCGACTGGAATCCAGACCACTGAAAGATACACCCTGGCGATACAGTTTTTTTATTGATCTGATAAATAACCACCGGGTTGAATCCTGCCTTGAGGAGCTGCAGAAGCAGGATATAGGATATAAAGTTTTTGGCAGTTTTGACAAAATTACCAACTGAGGGTACTAGACTTATGACTGTTTACTGGAACATGGATCCGGAGATATTTCAAATCGGTTTTCTTGCCCCTCGCTGGTATGGAGTGATGTTCGCTGCGTCTTTCCTGGTTGGCAGTTTCATTGGAAGCTGGATTTTCAAGAGGGAGAACCAACCACCAGAATCCCTGGACCGCATTCTACTTTATATGCTTTTCGGAACAGTGATAGGTGCCCGCCTGGGAGAGTGCCTCTTTTACAACCCCTCCTACTATCTTTCTAACCCCATTGAGATATTCAAAATTTGGAAAGGGGGACTGGCCAGTCATGGTGCCGGTGTCGGACTTTTCATCTCCACTTATCTGTACGCCCGGAATACGCCTGGGCAGTCCTATATATGGATCCTGGACCGGGGATCAATCGTTGTCGCACTTAGTGGCTGTTTTATTCGGCTGGGGAATCTCTTTAATTCTGAAATCGTTGGCAAACCAACCGAAAGCAGTTGGGGATTCGTTTTCCAGCGAATCGACTCCCTCCCCAGGCATCCGACACAATTGTACGAATCAGTTTTATACCTGTTGATATTTCTGCTGCTGCTGACCATTTATCTGAAAGCGGACCTCAACAAAATACCAGGTTTACTGATCGGCCCATTTCTGATTTTGATTTTCGGCACACGATTCGGGATTGAATTTCTGAAGGAGAATCAGGTAGGGTTTGAATCGGATCTGATCCTTAATATGGGGCAGTTCCTCAGTATACCTATGTTTTTGCTGGGGTTATTCATTTTAGTTCGCATCTCAATTCCGGCTGCTCGCCGAGCCCGTTAATGATAAACATTAATATATTCGGAATCTGCAAAAACCATCAATCAGTGGACAGGGCTTATATCCTGCCAAATCCACGTGACCTCTACCTCCTTGATTAATGACTGTCATCACACCAGAACACTATCACGCAAAAAAGGCACTTGAATCCAACAATATCATGTGCATATCTCAGGAAGCTGCGGCCAGACAGGATATTCGCCCTCTTCGTATCGGGATACTGAACATCATGCCGAATGTCCAGACATACGAATTCAACCTGCTTCATCCCCTTGGAAAGTCAATCCTGCAAATCATTCCGGTTTGGATAAAACTCAGCACGCATCAGTACAACACATCCAGCAAGCTGCATCTGGACGACTTGTATATTCCGTTCAAGCAGGCGGTTGATGAGGCCCCGTTGGACGGGCTTATTATAACCGGGGCTCCGGTTGAAGAACTGGCATTCGAAAAGGTCAAATACTGGGAAGAAATTCAGAGCATCATTCGCTACGCCCGAAGAAACATCATGTCCACACTTGGAATATGCTGGGGTGGCATGGCACTGGCGAAAACCATTGGTATAGATAAGACCGCCTTTACCGAAAAACTTTTTGGTGTTTTTGAGTATCAGAACCTGAAAAAACACCATCCGATCACCGGGGATCTCGACGACAGTTTCAGATGTCCTCAAAGTCGACACTCCGGCTATGCCGATGATTTGCTTGAGCAGGAAAGAGACAAAGGGAACATCAATCTGCTGGCACGTTCGCTGGACACAGGATACCTGATTTTCGAAACAACCGACAGACGATTGATGATTCACCTGGGACACCCGGAATACAATTCCGGGAGATTAATCGAGGAGACCCTGCGTGATCGTGACAAGGAAAGAACTGATGTTCGTGATCCTGAGAATTTTGACCTGGAGAACCCGGTTAACCGCTGGCGATCACACCGAAATGAATTTTTCAGCCAGTGGATCAAATTCGTGTATCAGGAGTCTGAGTATGATGTAGCCGGTGTTTTTAGCTGAGCAACTCAGACCATCAGATCACCCCGGCATCACGCCCCTTGATCCACACCTCATCTCCAGCATGTAGTCTTACCTTCCACCAGTTTTCACGTTTTTCAAGAATAACAAACTCCGTTCCGCCGGGCAGCGGTTTCTGGTAAAACGACTCATAACTGCTGCCGGGACCTTTTCGTGCAGGGGTAGTATTCGTCACCACCACACCGGCTTTGATAATATAAAACTGGTAGGTCGAATAGAGATAAGAACCTCCAAACCCAAGATTAAGCATAAACAGGATGATCAGCCCCATTCTCAGGAAAACATGCCGTCGGAAGATCATTCCTGCCAGCACCACCCAGAAAAGCGTAAAAACCACGAAAAATATCACCCGCCGCGTTTCGTATGCCATCATATAATGCCAGAAAGCCAGCCCCCTTACCATTTTATCCCACCAGCCATTTTCCGGGATGTACAAATTGAGGCGGCTTCGAGCCTGATTGAGGTTATATTGAAGATCGGCAAATCCAGGCAGGCGTTTTTCAGCCTGGCGATAACTTAATATCGCCTTCCCGATCTCACCGGCCTCATAATAGGCGTTACCCATATTGAAGTATAGATAGCCATTTTCAATCTGATGGTCCTGTATCAATGATCGAAATTGACCTGCAGCCTTAATCATCAGCACTCTTTTCTGCTCCCCTTTCTGCTTTAAACCAAGCTCAAAGTTCGCCTGGGCCGATGAAAAAAGCGATTTGGCATCCTGGGTTGTTGTTTGTGCCTCAAGCGTTGACGCACCCAACAGGGAAAATATCAAAGATCCTGCAACGATCATGGTCTTTAAAAGACCAGCCTTCTTTGCTTTGTGCCGTTCCAGGTGATTTTTTAATACTATGGTCATGACTTTTATCTTGCTTCATCTTATGATGTTGAGGAAGTCGACAGTTTCTTTTTCAATATCTATCACTCCTGCAAGATCCAAACAAGGCGTTATCGCGATAATGGAAGCAATATTTGCGGATAGAAATCGCCTCTCTTTAACCTGTCAGGAACTGATCATCCCGAGCTGATTGCTGATCTGGAGCGGCCATGCCATCGCAATTCACACATCTTCATTTTCATACCCACTACTCTCTGCTTGATGGAGCCATTAAGGCAAAAGGGCTGGGGAAATATCTAGCGGAAATTGGATACGATGCCTGTGCTATTACCGACCATGGAAACCTTCATGGTGCTGTTGAATTCCATGATGACCTGAAAAAAGCAGGCGTAAAACCAATTATTGGAATGGAGGCTTACATAGCCAAGGTCGATCGCTTCCATCGCTCCTACCCAAGGCAGGGACCCAATGCTTATCACACAGTCCTGATCTGTGAAAACATGGAGGGCTATAAAAACCTGATCAAAATGTCCAGCATCGGTTTCAGCGAAGGAAAATACTACGGCAAACCCCGCATTGACCACGAAATTCTGGAAAAGTACAGCAACGGGCTCATAGCTCTTTCAGCTTGTCTGCAGGGAGAACTGGCCAACCGCATTCTAAACGATGAGATCAACGATGCCTATAGTACGGCCCAATGGTATGCAGATGTTTTTCCAGGGCGCTATTTCGTTGAATTACAGCAAAATGGATTGGAGAAGCAGAATATCGTCAATCCTCAATTGATAAAAATTGCTGAGGATCTTCAATTGCCGCTGATTGGTACCTGCGACTGTCACTACAAACTTAAGTCTGATGCCGAAAATCAATATATTCTGCAGCTGATGGGGTGGCAGAAAAAGGTAACCGACCTGGATGTGAAGACAATGGATACCAATGAGCTCTACATCAAAAACGAAGCCGAAATATTGGCGTCTTTCAGCAGTTTTCCGGAATCGTGTATAACGAATTCACGGCTGATAACCGACCGCTGCGACCTGGACCTTACAACAAAGAAAATCTACTTGCCGGAGTATCCAGTCGAACAAGGGAAATCCCTGCAACAGGAGCTAATTGATCAGTCAAGAGCTGGGCTTGCCCACCGCCTGGAGTACCTGAAAAAGCTTTATAACTGGTCGGATGAAGAGCTCAGGGAGCAGCGTGAAACATATGCCAACCGCGTGGAATATGAACTCACCGTTATCAATGACATGGATTTTCCGGGCTACTTCCTGATTGTTTCGGATTTCATTAAATGGTCGAAGAAGAACGATATCCCGGTGGGCCCCGGCAGAGGTTCAGGTGCCGGATCACTGGTTGCGTATTCCCTGGAAATAACCGACATTGACCCGATCAAGTATGATCTCCTCTTTGAACGGTTTCTGAATCCCGAACGGGTCAGCATGCCTGACTTTGATATCGATTTTGAAGTAGAGGGAAGAGAGCAGGTGATAGACTACGTCAAACAAAAGTATGGGGAACCCAACGTTTGCCAAATATCCGCCATAGGATCGCTGAAGGCAAAGGGGGTTATCCGTGGAGTTGCCCGTGTGCTGGATATTCCCTACGCGGAGGCAGATAAAATTGCCAAGCTGGTACCAGATGACCTGGGAATTACCTTGCCGAAAGTACTCGAGCAGGAACCAAAACTGAAAGAGATGCTGGAAAGTGGAACTGAAATCGAGCAAAAACTGATCAAAACAGCACTCTCTCTGGAGGGAATGAATAATAATCTCTCTACCCACGCAGCTGGTGTCATTATCATGGATTCACCGATCTCCGATATTATGCCTACCTGCACGCCGACAAAAGGGGATGGGATTCAATCGCAGTACACCATGAAATATGCTGAAGCCCAGGGAGCCGTTAAATTTGACTTTTTGGGGTTGAGGAATCTTTCCATCATCGATAAAACCGTTTCGCTGATCAATAAAAAGAGGTCTGCCGACGATCAGCTAGAAATCTCGTTGATTCCCATGGATGACAAGGCAAGCTTTCAGCTGCTCTGCCGGGGAGATACAACAGGGGTTTTTCAGTTGGAATCAGAGGGGATGAAGACGCTGATTCGAAAACTGAAGCCAGACTGTTTTGAGGATATTATCGCACTTGTGGCCTTATACAGACCAGGGCCTCTTGGATCAGGCATGGTCGATGACTACGTGGAACGTAAGCATGGGCGTCAAAAAACAACCTACCCCCACCCTAAAATGGAGACCGTTCTTGATGAAACCTATGGCGTTATGGTCTACCAGGAACAGGTTATGCGAACGGTCCAGGTACTGGCCGATTTCACACTGGGGGGTGCTGATATCCTGAGACGAGCCATCGGGAAAAAGATCCCTGAGGTTCTGGCACAACAGCGCCAGGAGTTTGTCGACGGGTGTCAAAAAAATGATATTGATGCGGAGCTGTCCAACTATATCTTTGACCTGATTGACAAATTCGCCGGTTATGGTTTCAACAAGTCCCACTCCGCAGCATATGCATTGATCAGCTACCAGACAGCCTGGTTAAAGGCAAATTATCCCGTCGATTTCATGGCTGCGCTGCTCACCATCGAACGAAATAAACCAGACAGTATTGTGAAGCTGATCAGTGAATGCCAGGAGATGAACATTCAGGTTCTCCCTCCCGATATCAATGACAGTGACTTGATATTTACCGCACACGGGGAAAAGATCCGCTTCGGGCTCAACGCCATCAAGAACGTCGGAGCTGCCGCGTTGGAAAGTATTCTGCAGGAGAGAGCTGAATGCAGCCGTTTTGAAAGTCTGATGGATGTCTTCAGACGAATCGACACCTCAAAAGTCAATTCCAGAGTATTGGAGGCGCTGATTAAAAGCGGTGTGTTTGACTCGGTCGAACAAAACCGCCGAAAAATCCTCGAGGGCATGGACAATATTCTGAGTCTGGCCAATGCTGAAAAAGAGATGAACCGCAAGAATCAGACCTCCTTTTTTGATCTGCTGTCAGAAACGGAGGTTGAAAAAACGATAACCAAGGTCGACCTGCCGGATGTCTCAGACTGGAAATCCAAAACCCGCTTGAAATTTGAAAAGGAAGCCCTTGGCTTTTATATTTCCGGTCATCCGCTCAACCCCTTTTTTAAGGAAATTAATTCCTATACCAAAATCACCCGAACCTCCGACCTCAAGGAGGAAGGGAAAAAGTTCAAATACAAAGAGACCATCAATCTTTCCGGCGTCATCGTCACCAAGGTTATTCGATTAACCAAAAAATCGAACGAAAAATGGGCAATTCTCACCATCGAAGATCTGTGGGGATCAATCGAGGTAATGGTCTTTCCAAAGGTGTATGCAACAGTTCAATCATTTCTGGAGCAGGAAAGCTTTGATGACCCTGTTCTGATAACAGGTTCTGTCAACACAAATGACGAAGCGTTGAAGGTGAGTGCCCAGACAATAACCCCGCTTCCGGAAATCAGGGCACAACGGGCAGCCAGTATGCAAATCGATCTGCCTGAAGATTTAAAACCAAACAGCCTGGATGCGGTCAAACACATCATCCAGAATAATCAGGGCGAGTGTGAGGTCTACCTCTCACTCCTCTCCGAAAACAATTGTCGCGTTAGAATGAAACTCAACCGGAAAGTTCATGTGAACGAGGATTTTTTGAGTGAAATGGAGGATATCGTCCCAATTGAGAATCTGCAATTTAGCTACAAATCTGAAACATCGGGTTCCAATTCCCCGAATATGTCTCACGCACAACTGTCATCATAGAGGAGATGATATTAGACCACAAGGGTCCCCCAGAAGACCTGCTTTAACTGGATAATCAAGCTTTCCAGCGCCAGATTTTTAGACGCGTTGGACTTAATAGCCTGCTCTGTTTCCACAACAAGGTTAAAACTCCACTGCAATGTCTCATTGGTAAACCTTGATGGTATCTGCTGCAATTCTCCCTTCAGATCTCGATTTATCAAATCTGAAGAGTTCTGATTCTGTATAGCCGCAAAATCCCTAAGCCAGGCCAGGCAAAACTCTATGAAGTAACCATGCAAATCCTGTTTCACCCACTTATCGGTCATCAGACTGTACTCATAAAGATCTTCTGTATTCAGGCTGTTCAGCATATTTAACACCTGACGTCTCATACCCGACAGAAGGGTGGCTTTCTCAATAAACCGTTTTCTGATTCTACCTTGGGCATAACACAGCACAAATTCCAGCGTTTCAGCGTCCAGTTGATAATTTTCGTTCAGAACCGTCTGGATCTCTTCCGGGTTCAGTGGGGAAAAGTAGATCTTCTGGCAGCGTGAATTTATCGTTTCCAACAGGTGGCTTTCATCCTCCGTCATCAGAATAATCAACGTGTTCAATGGCGGTTCTTCCAGAATTTTCAGGAAACTGTTTGCCGATTCCTGATTCAGTTTATTGGCCTCTTTAACCAGCACAATACGCTTTGTCGCGTATATGGGTTTTAAATCGAGATGGCTGATCAATTCATGGATCTGCCTGATCCGAATATTCTGTCCGTCGGGTCTAATAACATGAAAATCAGGGTGCATCTTATTGTCAAACATTTTACAGCTATCACACTGATGGCAGTTGTCATGGGTCTCACAATTCAGCATCTGGGCAAACGCCTTGACCAGCATGCCTTTTCCGATTCCAGCAGGACCGATAAAGAGATAACTCGAAGGTATTCTATCCTGCTGATATGCGAACTCCAGGCGTTGTACAATATCATTGTGCCCAATCAGGTTTGAGAAAGCCATTAATTAGTTGATTTTATTAAGTACAGTTTTCAGGACCGTTCGGTGGATCTCGGAAATATCACCCACCGCATTAATCCTCACAAACCGCTCCGGTTCATCGCTGCACATCTGGGAATAGGCGGCATTTACCCGTTGGAAAAACAGGGCATTTTCACTTTCCAGGCGACAGTTTTCCGTGTCCTGAGATTGATTGCGTTTCTGCAGTCGCTCCTGGGAGTCTTCAACACTGATATCAAACCAGAACGTCATATCGGGTGTGATAAGATGCTTGTCCTGAATGGGCTTCAACCAGGAGAGATCCAATTGCCGTCCCCCTCCCTGGTATGCCAGGGTCGCATCGTGGTATCGATCGCAGAGAACGATCTGTCCATCATCCAGCGCGGGCAGAATCACCTCCTTGATATGTTGAATGCGATCTGCCATATAAAGGAGAACCTCTGCTTCAGCAACCAACTGGGTGTGGTCCGGATTCAGCAGTATTTGCCGTATAATCTGACCGATTTGAGTACCGCCAGGTTGTCGGGTTCTTAAAAGCCGGGCCCCGGATTTTTTTAATTCGGCCTCCAGCAGATCAACCTGGGTTGTCTTCCCACTGGCATCAATTCCTTCAAAAGTAATAAACATATTTGTTTTGTTTCCCAAGCTGACTAAGCCTATTTATTTTACACTAAACCCAAAAATCAGATCTCATATTTCAACTGATGTTCATATCCGGATTCATGAGGTTGGTCTTTGTTCACACCCTCTGGATATCGGCACCCAGAGCATTCAGCCGTTCATCGATCTGTGCGTAACCACGATCTATTTGATGAATATTCTGGATTTCACTGGTGCCATCTGCACAGAGCGCCGCAATCAGAAGTGCCATGCCGGCCCGAATGTCTGGACTGGCCAGGGTTGTCCCTTCAAGCCTTGCCGGCCCGACAACGATTGCACGATGAGGGTCGCACAGTACAATTTTAGCTCCCATACGAATTAACCCATCCACCCAGAACAGACGGCTTTCAAACATCTTTTCAAAAATCAGAATAGTACCCGTACACTGCGTCGCCACCACTGTCATAATACTGGTCAAGTCAGCTGGAAACCCTGGCCAGGGAGCATCATCGATTTTTGGAATGGACTGGTCAATGTCACTGTGAATGGTGAGATCCTGATCTCCAGGAACCAGGAGGTCCTCACCGCTTACCTCAAGCTTAACACCCAACCTGCTAAAATACTGTATAATCAGCCCCAGGTTTTTAACCCCGGGCCGCAGGATTTTCAGTTCACTCTTTGTGACAGCTGCCAATCCGATGAGAGATCCAACCTCCGTGTGGTCAGGTTGAATTTTATATTCGCCGCCATGCAGCGATTCAACCCCTTCGATGGTCAGCAGATTACTGCCTATGCCACTGATATTCGACCCCATCATGTTCAGCATATGACAGAGCCCCTGGACATGAGGTTCACAAGCGGCATTGTATATTGTTGTTGTCCCTTCCGCCATTACAGCCGCCATAATTGTGTTCTCCGTTGCCATGACACTGGCTTCATCCAATAAGATATTTGCTCCCTTCAAAGATCCACTTTCAATGATAAAACAATCAGACTCTTTAATGATAGTTGCTCCCAGTGATTGCAAGGCTATAATATGTGTATCCAATCTGCGACGACCAATGGAGTCCCCTCCGGGAATGAATATTTTTGCCTTTTTAAAGCGGTGCAGCAAAGGGGATATTAATAGAAATGATCCCCTGATAGACTCTGAAAGCAAGCGATCCGGCTCGGATGTGATCAAATGAGAGGAGTCAAACTGGTATGAATTTTCACCTTTGTAACTGATACTGGTCCCGAGACCCTCCAGTATCGATTTCATGCTATTAATATCCCCTATATTGGGCATGTTATGCAGGGTTAACGGTTGCTCGCATAAAAGCACTGCAGCCATTGCCGGCAGGGCTTCATTTTTGTTCCCGGAAGGTTCTATTTCACCGTTCAGTCTGTTGCCACCTTTGACAATAAATTGATCCATTTGCTTTTTCCTAAACAGGATGATTGAGAGTAAACAACTGCATACGCTTTATTCAGAGCAGATTAAACCCCAGGCACTGTTAACCCGAAATTCTCTATATTCGGACAGGTTGTCTTTTCGCGCCCCAATCCCCAGCCTGGGGGCTGAAACGTCCGGCAAGCCGGGTATCGCATTTGCTACAGCGACCGGCTTCCGTTAACCGGTAATTCGAAATCTCGTACCAGTTTCTTTCGATTAGGATCTCACCACATCGGCTACACAACGTTGTATCACCCGGAGCATAAGTTACATTACCCGTATAGACATGTGCCAAACCGGCCTCTCTGGCAATATTCCTTGCATTGATCAGGGATGACAGCGGTGTGGCCGGCTTCTCCCTCATCTTATAGTCGGGATGAAATGCTGAGAAATGCAGGGGAGTCTCAGGTCCCAGTTCGTTTATGATCCAATTAACCATCTCCCTGATCTCAGCCTCGCCGTCATTTTCCCCAGGAATTATCAGGGTCGTAATTTCCAACCAGACCTCTGTCTTCCTTCTGATATAGGACAGGGTATCCAACACCGTCTGTAGTCTCCCCCCCGTCAATGACCGGTAAAATGAATCCGAAAAGGCTTTCAGGTCTACATTGGCCGCATCAACGAAGGAAAAAAAAGATTCTCGAGCCTCTTTGTGGACATACCCATTTGTGACGGCGACAACCTGCACACCCTTCTCATGACAGGCTTCAGCAACATCCTTTCCATACTCGATAAAAATAACCGGTTCATTGTAAGTCAAAGCAACGCTGTGACATCTGTATTGTGCAGCAGCAGCAGCAATCCTGTGCGCGCTCGCTTTCCCCGACAACCGATCAAATTCGTTGGAACGACTAATGTCCCAGTTCTGGCAAAATTTACAGGTCAGATTGCAACCGGCCGTTCCAAAAGATAAAACAGGCGTCCCGGGATAAAAATGGTTCAGTGGTTTTTTTTCAATGGGATCAATACAGAATCCACTACTTCTCCCATAGGTTGTCAGCACCAATTGGCCGGCAATATTCTGCCTGACAAAACACAGCCCGCGCTGTCCATCTTTCAGTTTGCACTCTCTGGGACAAAGGTCACATTGGATTCTACTATCCGGCAGTTGATGCCAGTATCCAGCTGGATAATCATCCATTTCAGTTTCACAAATTTAATTGAACCGCTGTCATCCTGATCGCAGACGAGCTTCAGAAAATTACTCAAGACTTTCAGAAAGTCTAGATCATGCTCATCCTTCATGCAACCCCGGCAATCGACCAGACACCTCTATGATCCATTGACTGACTTAATTCATAGAAGCTACTTTATTCCAACACACTCACAAATCACGAGCTCTGCACCCTGAATAGATTTTAACCAATTAATGCCCTCTACGATGAACCCATATAAATCACTGGAATACCGTATTGTTCAGTTACCACTTGTCCCAAGTCATGCTCAAAACAGGGCTGCTGGATATCTGATTCATGGTTCCAAAAATGTTCTGATCGAAACCGGAGCGTCTCAATCGAATCCAGTCATTCATTCTACGCTCGACTCTCTGGATCTGACTCCCGATCAGATCGATGCCATCATCGTTACCCATATTCATCTGGATCACGCTGGTGGCGCCGGGTTGTTAATGCAACAATGTCCGAACGCTACGTTGCTGGTTCATCCAAATGGAAAAAAGCATTTGTGCAATCCCGAACGGTTGGTTGCGGGTGCCAGACAAGTATATGGCGAGGATTTCGAGACTCTCTTTGATCCAATACTTCCGGTCCCGGAGGAGAGAGTGCAAACAGTCTCAAGCGGAGACGCTTTTGATCTTGGAGATGGCAGGGAGCTGCAGTTCCATGAAACCTTCGGACATGCAAGGCATCATATCATTGCATTCGACACCGAAAGCAGGGGACTGTTTTCCGGCGATATTGCCGGGGTATTTCAAGATCGAATCTTCAAGCGAACCGGACAATCTTTCTGTTTTCCGAACACGGCCCCCACTCAATTCGATCCGGTTGAAATGACAGCCTCCTTCGATTTAATGATATCACTGCAGCCGGCTTCTCTGTTTTTCACCCATTATGGTAAGGCTGAGCAAGCAGTAAATATCCTGAAGACAACCAGGGAATGGATTCCCTTTTTCAGTGAGTCCTGCATCTCATACTACAGGGAGAACCCCTCCCTATCCCTTCTAACAGACTACCTGCAGGAAAACATATTGGCTTATCTTGAAAAAGAGGAGATTACGATCGACGAGATTGATATACAAAATCTAAGATTTGATAACAATCTGAATGCTCAGGGAATTATCGCATACGAGCAGCGCCAACAGAAGAGTGCAGCTGGGTAGAAGCCCCGGTCGGGACAAAGGGGAAAACTACTTCCTTCCAAGTTCCAACGACCGGTCATATGATGCCTTGAAACCCTCTATCAACTTCTCCTTAACCTGTTGTTCCGCGAAGGTTTTCAGGGCTGCCTCGGTTGTGCCGCCTGGAGAGGTCACCTTTCGGCGTAACTCTTCGGGGGAGTCTGGGGATTGATTCAGCAGCATGGCTGATCCCAGTAGCGTTTGTGTTGCCAGCAATTCAGACTGCTCGGCATTAAATCCCAACCGAGTCGCCCCCTCTTTCAGCGCCTCTGCCAGAAAAAACACATAAGCGGGTCCGCTTCCGGAGATAGCTGTCGCCGCATCTATCATGATTTCGTCTTTCACTTGAAAAGCCCTGCCTGTTGCACTCAATACCTGTTGGGCCAATTCAAATGACTCCGCTGATACCCGGCTATTACCACAATAGACGATCATCCCCTGCTGAATTGAACAGGGTGTGTTGGGCATACATCTAATAATCTGAACGCCGGGAATTATTGAATCGATTTCCGCAATGGAAATCCCTGCCATGATGGAGATAACAAGCGTATCCGCATTAACTTTCGATGCTACTTGCTTCATTACCGATGCAGAGTCCTGGGGTTTAACAGCCAGAATCACCAATTCCAGATTACCAGCCAGTTTTTCGATCTCGTCCAGGACAACCGCCTTTTGCACAGCAAATTTATCGATATAGGGGTTCTGCTGTTTCTCAACGATCGTAAAGGCCTGTGCATCGTAAACGCCTTGCTGCAACAAAGCTTCTATCAAGGCTGACCCCATATTGCCGCAACCGACTACTACTGGTTTTTTCATGGTCCTTTTTACCGTTTTTCTGTTCGTTACAAACTAGCTGTTTCGACGTTCAAAATCCTTCATAAAATCTGCCAGTGCTACAATACCCTCCATCGGCATGGCGTTGTATATCGAAGCTCTTGCTCCACCAACTGACCGATGCCCTTTCAGAGCTGTCAAACCAGCATCTGTGGACTGCTCCAAAAACAGTTCCAGCAGTTCAGCAGTAGGTAGATTAAAGGTCACATTCATAATGGACCGGTGTGCCGGCTGGGCGTGACCGGTATAAAAGGCTGAATTATCCACCAGTTTATATAAATGAGCTGCTTTTGCTTCATTAATTTTTTCAATGGCGGCCACTCCGCCCTGACCTTTCAGCCACTTCAGAACAAGGTTGATCACGTAGATCGCAAAGGTATTATTCGTATTGGCCAGCGAATGTTTCTTATCATAAATACTGTAATTGAGAAGCTTTGGTGTCTTTTCCATGGCATGTCCCAACAGGTCTTCACGGATAACAACCATTGCCATACCCGCCGGTCCAAGATTTTTCTGAGCTCCAGCAAAAATCAGCCCGAACTTGGAAAAATCCATTTCCCGCGACAAAAGCTCAGAGGTTGCATCGACTACCAGGGGAATCTCACCCGTATCAGGAAACGACTGCCAGCGAGTACCAAAAATGGTATTATTACTCGTCATGTAGGCATATGAGGCTTCCGGATCAAGGTCAGCCGGATCAAATCCCGGAATCCGGTCATAATTGGTGTCCGCACTACTGGCAATCACTTTGATATCACCAAATTTTTCTGCTTCCTCTTTTGACAACCGGGCAAAATTTCCTGATTCAAAATAGAGGGCCTTCTGCGCTGGCTTTAAGGGCAGTAGATTCATGGGAATGGCTGAAAACTGCATTGATGCACCGCCGTGTACATATAACACCTTGTAGTTGTCCGGAAGTGAAACCAGTTCTTTAAACAGCTCATCCGTTTCACAAAGCAGATCATCAAACTGCTTAGACCGGTGACTGATCTCAATGATGGACGATCCCATGTTCGCGAAATCCATGAACTCCTCCTGGATCTGCTCCAGTACGGGACGAGGTAGTTTAGCCGGGCCGGCACCAAAATAATACACAGTCTCATTCATAATACTTCCCTCTGTAGTTTTAAGAGAAAGACATTCCCCATTTCATTTAATAGAAAAAACAACCAATATCTCAGCCATCGTCATAGCCGTTTCCCCGCAAGTTGTGATCCCTCACATCATGCGAAAAACCACTTTAGAAAAGTTCAGCACACTCATTCAGTGGATGCGAGCGGAATAAACCCCCTCAATTGCTGCAATTTCGCCAACAATAGTATCCGCTACCTCTTTATCAACATCCAGTAGTGTATAAGCAACCTCTCCACGACTACGGTTCACCATATCCAGCACGTTAATGTTGTGATTGGCCAGAATGGGCAGAACCTGTCCCAACATATTGGGAACATTCTTGTTTGAAAAGGCCAGACGGCAAGGACCCGTTCTATCCATATTTAAATTAGGAAAATTAACCGAGTTTTTGATATTTCCATTTTCAAGAAAATCAATCAGTTGATCAGCTGCCATTGTTGCACAGTTTTCCTCCGCCTCTTTTGTACTGGCACCAATATGAGGCATCAGGATGATGTCATCCCGCCCCATGATCACCGGATGGGGAAAATCCGTAATGAATTTTGACAAGTTGCCATCATCGAGAGACCTGACGACCGCGTTGGGATCAACAATTTTTTCCCTTGAAAAATTTAGCAACCGGGATCCTTTTTTGACATGCTGCAGCGTATCGTCATTGATCATGTATTTAGTAGATTCCACCATAGGCAGATGCAGGGTAATAAAATCTGATTTTGCCAACAATGACGGCAGATCTTCCACCCGTTTCACCTGATTGGACAGTCGCCAGGCCTGCTCGACTGACAACCCAGGATCATAGCCCAATACTTCCATTCCCATACCCATCGCCATTTCTGCTACAATAGATCCGATTGCTCCCAGGCCAACAATGCCCAATGTGTTACCGATAATCTCGCTTCCGGCAAAATTCTTTTTTTCTTTCTCAACCCTTTTTATCACTACATCCGGATCATCAGTCTCTTTGGCCAGATCATCCAAGAATCGAATGCCCCGAATAACCCCTCGGGATGACAACAACAAAGCAAGCATGATCAGCTCTTTCACCGAATTCGCATTGGCACCAGGGGTATTAAACACCGGGATACCTTTCTCGGTACAATCACTGACGCAAATCTTATCAACACCAGCACCCGCCCTTGCAATTCCCCGCACTGTCGAAGGAAGATCCTCAATTTTGATTGGGGTACTTCGCACAAGAATCGCATCTGGCGAACTGAATTCACTGGCAATTTCATATTTTTCCGTGGAAAATTTTTCCAACCCTTTGTGAGAAATATTATTCAATTTTAAGATTTTTAGCATCATGCTCCTAATGAAAGATCATTAAAACAAATCTGAAACCGATGATTAGACAAAAACGCACTACATGAGTGTTGATCAAACAGGAATGTGATCTGAATTCTGAAAAAATGACAACCCTTCAAATTTCTTCACCGCATAGTCCAGATCCCATGTCGAATTGCACAGAAAGATCTTCTTATTCTTGACATCTGTCGCAATTTGCCCGAGATAGCGTTCTTCAAAACGCTTGACGATGTCCTCATCTGGACTGTGATACCATCTGGCACATGTATACGGTACCCCTTCAAAAACGCCTTCAACGTTGTATTCATGAAGAAGGCGAAATTTGATAACTTCAAACTGCAGTGAACCGACCACCCCAAGAATATGATTATTACTGGCGACTGACCGGAACACCTGTGTGGCCCCCTCTTCGGTGAGCTGAACCAGCCCCTTTTCCAACTGCTTTCCCTTCAGTGGATCCGCCAGTCGCACGCGCATAAAGTTTTCAGGTGAAAAATGGGGTATCCCCGTGAAAGTCAACTGTTCACCCATACTGAAGCTATCCCCTATTTTAAAAATACCCGGATCATACAGCCCCAGGATATCTCCGGCATACCCCTCTTCCATCATCTCCCGCTCTTTCGCCATAAACGTAACGGTACTGTTCAGCTTGATCATGCGCTGCAACCTTGTGTGGAATATTTTCATCCCTCGGGTGAACTTACCCGAACAAATCCGCATGAAAGCAATACGATCCCGATGTGCGGGATCCATGTTTGCCTGAATCTTGAAGATAAAACCGGTCAGGTTCTTTTCTACCGGTTCAACTACTCTTTCAGTAGCCTCTCTGGATCTCGGAAAGGGCGAGTACTCAAGGAAGCCGTCAAGAAACTCATGAACACCAAAACTGTTAAGCGCTGATCCAAAAAATACCGGGGTAATCTCCCCAGAAAGGTAAGCTGAACGAGAAAAAGGCGTTCCCGCGCCCTCCAGCAATTCAAGGTCCTCTCTCAACTGATCTGCTAACGCATCACCCACAACCTCATCCAGTTGTGGATCATTCAAATTCTTCAACTGTATTATTTGAAACTCTTTCTGGCTTACATCTTTCTGAAAAATACGAATGGTCTTCGCATTCATGTCGTAAACCCCCTTAAAATCTCTTCCCATCCCGATCGGCCATGTCAAGGGTGAGCATTGGATTTTCAGGATACTCTCAATCTCATCCAGTAGATCGAAAGGGTTGCGGCACTCCCTGTCAAACTTGTTCATGAAGGTCATGACAGGCGTATTCCGCATACGGCAAACCTCCAGCAGTTTCTTGGTCTGAGCTTCCACCCCTTTTGCCCCGTCAATCAACATCAGAGCACTGTCAACAGCTGTCAAAACACGATAGGTGTCTTCAGAAAAATCCTGATGACCGGGGGTATCCAACAGGTTGATTTCAAAATTCCGGTAGGCAAACTTCATTACAGACGAGGTTACGCTGATTCCCCTTTGCTTCTCAATCTCCATCCAATCGGATGTTGCAAATTTCTTCGACTTTCTGGCCTTGACAGTACCTGCCATGTTTATGGCTCCGCCAAATAACAGGATTTTCTCGGTGATCGTTGTTTTACCGGCATCAGGATGGCTGATGATAGCAAAGGTTCTCCGCCTGCTAACTTCCTTTTTAATTTCAGACTCGATGGACATAAACGGTTTGATTCCTATGCTCGTTTTGAAAACGGATTAACTGAATTATAATTGTCGGACCGGAGCATTGAGTGACCCAGGGCTAATCCTGCCCACTCCGTAATTAGCTCACGCATCGGTGATACCAGAATCAAGTGAGGCCGGATGATAGGTACTGGAGCGCACCATTGTCCGAATGAGAACCAGACGACGGTGATACCGAAATCCTTTGGAAGTAACCTTTTATTCTATAAATATTGAAAAGAGAGATTATATGAGCTGGCTCAAACGTTGACACGAATAAAACAGAACCATGCTTGTACACTCATCCAGGCAGCAGACTCCAATGGAAAGTCAAACATACTTTTTTGTTTTACCGTAATCCAATAGCTTCTTAAAGGAACCACCAGTAGACTTGTTTGCTGGGACCCCTTTTTAGCAGCAACAAAGTATCAGCTTCCACTATCTGGATAGTTCTCGTAAAGCTGACAAATATAACCTGGTTCAAAGGCTCAGATGCCTGGTCTTCGATACCATGAACCTGCAACATGGCGATGGTAAAAACTTATTAAATCAGACCGATTGATTGGCAGCATTACTTGCTTGAGTGCTCAAATTATTTTATGATGAAGGTTTGGGTAAACAATTTACTACTCTGTCCGTATCCGCTTTCCCCTTCAGAGGTGATAATAAGCAGGTGTTAGGATATTGTTGTTACACTGACATACTAGAACAAGCGCTCTTTTCGCTCAATGATAATGCTACCATTGCTATTACGTATAATTAAAGCTTGCCCATCCATTTTTTGCTGCCTTCTGATGCTATTTCTGATCAGCTCAACCGGTTCAGCAAATGCCTTTGAGGTTGATCCTGAACTGTTGAAAAAGGTCAAACTGGTTCAGGAGGATGGCGAAACCATTGTCGAAGTGAGCATGGCGGGCCTACTCTCCCTCGCATTGGAAAGAAGTACCATTGTGGATATGCTCGAAATCAACAAACAGATTGCAGAAGAAACCCTTGCCGCAGCCAGGGAGATGTACAATCCCGTATTTAGTACGTCTATCGGGTTATCCCGCAATGTCTCGGTGACAGGAACAAACCTGTCCGGAGGGGTATATGGTAGTTTTGGTACCACGGGGCCTGCTGGTTATCTGGTCCCAGCGCTCTCGCCTTTCCTCAACTTTCGAGCAGCAGACAGCACCGCACTTTCAGCAACCTGGAGTAAAAAACTTACGACAGGCATCACCTATCAGCTGATCTATCAAAAAATATCTCAAACTACAAGCCAGGCCTCTCTTGAGAGTGAAGATGACACGTTCGAGAGCTGGTCAAAAGTTGATGACCCTTTATATATAGACAATCTATCTGCTGCAGTTAACATCCCTATTTTTCAAGATTGGGGAGAAATCAATCGGTTTCCGGAATTCCAGAGCGAGATTGCCCTTTCCCAGAATGAAATGCAATCCAGAAAGTCAAAACTGGAGTTGTTGAACTTAATAGCCAATATTTACTGGGATCTGGTCGGTGTTCAGCAGAATATTCAAACCCTGGAATCATCCATAAAGCTGGCTGAGCAGTTTTTAGTCGATACACAAACTCGGCATCGAATGGGTGTATTGGATATTATCGAAGTCAAACAGAGCGAAAGCCGCCTTGCTGCAGTCAAGCAAAGCAAACTACTGGAAGTGTTTAAGAAAAGCCAGATCGAGGATCAAATTAGAGCTGCTCTGAATTTAAGCGACCTCCCTTACGGATACAAGGCCACTGAAAAAATGCGGATTCGGCATAGCATCCCCAATTTTCAATCACTACTGAGCGTTATCTACCAGAAAAACAATGATATTCAATTACTAGATTCAGCCGTCCAATTGAATGAGCTGTCGAAAAAAGTTGCTGAAAACAAGGCAGAACCTGATCTTGATATCAGTTTGGTCTACCAGATGAACGGTTATGGTAAGGACTTTACCAAAGCATCCGGAAGGTTGTCAGAGTCTAAACTACACAACTATCAGGTCGGTTTGAACTGGCAGATCCCGCTCTTTGACAAAGTCACGCCGCAGAAAATCAGCCAGGCTGCGTTGGAACGATCACGCCTGAATTTGCAAATAGAAAATCAAAAATCCCAATTAAAAGTTGAGCTTCAAGCCATCCTTCGAAATTTGAAGTTGACTATACAAGGTATCAAATTGGCACAAAATACCGTAGCGCTGGTGGAAGAACTTCTGCGAAAGGAAACCGAAAAATTTAACCTGGGAAACAATACCAGTTTCCGAATTTCACAGGTTCAGCAAGATCTGACCGATGCAAGAAAAAATGAAATACTGGCGCGCATCCAGTATGAAAAAGCGTATCTTGCCTTGCTCGTTATTACGGAAACCATATTTCCGACATATCAGCTGAATGGTTGAATTCAAAGGCGACTGAACAGACCGTTTCAACCATAAAAAGATAACCCACTTTAGACTAAAAACATCCGGACCCCGATGATAAGGCTACCCTACCAACTATTCAGATGCAGCATCCTTTTCAGCTTATTACTTGTTTTTGCAATGGTTCAAACCGCCGATACCAAGTCAGCTGAGCGTAAAAAAGTCACCACGGTTGAGGTCATTAAGCTTTCACCGAGAAAGCTAGTTAACTACGCAAACTATATCGGTCATCTTAAGCCCGTCAACAGGATAACGGTAAGTTCCGAAGTACCCGGAGTAATTGAGAAGTCTTCTTTTTTGATCGGTCAATCGGTCAAGAAGGGACAAACACTGATTAAATTTGATACACGCAAACTGGCATTGAATAAAAAGCTGACTAAGTCAAACTATACCCTTGCCCTGATGGACTATAAGAGGGAGAAAAATCTTTTCATTAAAAATCTCTCAACCTTGGCTAAAGTTGCCTCCCTGAAAAACCGCCTGGATGTCAATAAGGTCCGCCTGGACATGGCAAAACTGGATCTGGAAAAATCCAGCATAAAGGCCCCGCTTGATGGTGTAATTAAACGGAAGTACGTAGAAAAGGGTGAATATATCGGCCCCGGAAAAAAGGTGATCGAGATTATCGACATTGCATCAGTACTCGCAGTGGTAAATATCCCCGAAAAAGAGATCCGGTTTGTAAAACTCAAAAAGCGGTTCGGAATCACATTGGATGCGTTACAGGGAAATCACTATACCGGACGTGTCAAAACAATAGGCCTGGAGGCAGACCCCAGAAGCCGAAGTTTTGCTGTCGAAGTAGAGATCCGCAACCCGAAAAGAGACCTGTTGCCTGGAATGCTGGTTCGAGTAAAGATGATGACGCTTTCCATTAACCGTCAAGTTGTCATTCCCCGCCATACGATACAGGAAGAGGAAAATGGCAGTTTCGTCTATGTCGTGAAGAACAACCGCTCAATTAAGAAGCCTGTAACCATTGGAATCACGGTTGGGGACCAGGTTCAAATCCTGTCTGGGCTGAAGTTTGGCGAGTTGATCGTCGAAACCGGACAACAAATGATCACAGATCAGGAAACCGTCAAAATTGCTGAAATTAAAAAGCAGACTTCATAGTTCACGTTTTTAACCATGTTTCAGCCATTCCAGCCATGACAACTCAAGGAATGAGTAAAAACCAGTCAACAGAACAATCAGATCACATTAACCTGGCGTATCATCTCTCGTTATAGCTTAAACCATGAAAGAACCATCGGTACCCACCAAATCATTCTGGATGAGTAAGCTGGCCATAGAACGGCCAACCTCCGTATTTATTCTGATGATTCTAATATTTTTTGTCGGCTTCAGTGCATACAATATTCTACCACGGGAAGCCTCTCCTGAGGTTCAAATCCCATACCTCATCGTCACAGTACCCTACCCAGGTTCTTCTCCTGAAGATGTCGAATCGCTCATTATCGATAAGCTGGAAACAGAGATGCAGAACGTGGAAGGCTTGAAAGAGATGTCATCCACATCAACCGAGGGCGCCGGAATGTTAGCCTTAGAGTATTTCCTCGGGACAGATATTGATGAGGCAAAGACTGAGGTCAGAGAGGTCCTGGACCGTCTTACACCTGAATTGCCTGATGAGGCTGAGGACCCGATCATCACAGAGATCAATACAGCCGATTTCCCCATTTTAACACTTAACCTGTCAGGCAACGCCGGGCTATTAAGACTTAAGGAGGTGGCAGAGGAGCTTAAAGAGGACATTGAGGCTATCCCGGGGATTCTTGAGGTTAAAAGAGCCGGTGGACTGGAGAGAGAGGTCCAGGTTAATGTCGACCCGGACAAGTTACGCTACTACAATGTTGATCTGAACCAAGTATCAAATACCATCGCCTACGAAAACACAAACATGCCTGCCGGCGATATTACAATAGGCCCGCTGAAGTATATGATCCGGATACCCGGTGAAATAAAAACCCCGGACGACATCAAGAAGATGGTCATAACCGCTCCCAACCAGGTTCCCATCTTTACAAGAGATGTCGCAGATATCAAGTTTGGATTCAAGGAGGTTACCTCACGTTCCAGATTTTATGGTGTGGAGTCCATCTCGCTTTCCATTTCCAAACGCTCAGGTGAAAACCTGCTGGTAATAACTCGTGAAATCAGAAAACTGATCGATCAATATCAGAATCGCTATCAGGGATTAGTCAAATTTACCATCCTGTCCGATTATAGCGACTTCGTTAAAAAACTCGTTCGAGACCTTGAAAACAATGTGTATTCTGGCTTGGCCTCGGTATTGATCGTTATGCTACTGATTCTCGGTGTCCGAAACTCCTTTTTTGTTGCTGCAGCCATACCCTTTTCAATGTTAATCACGTTCATCGTATTACAGGCCTTGGGCATTACGTTGAATATGATCGTTTTCTTCGGGTTGATCATGGCGCTTGGGATGCTGGTGGACAATGCCATTGTTGTTGTTGAGAATATTTATCGTCACGTGGAATCAGGTGTCCCTCCCATAAAAGCCTCACTTAAAGGTGTGAGTGAAGTTGCCATTCCGGTGATCACTTCCACACTGACGACCCTGGCAGCCTTTACGCCCTTGCTGTTTATGCCTGGAATCATGGGTGATTTCATGAGCTACATGCCTAAAACGCTGATCATCACCTTAACGGCATCCCTCTTTGTCGGATTGATCATCAATCCGGTTCTCTGCTCCACAATAATGCGTACCCCGAAGCAGAAAAAGGCGGTTGATGAAATCAGTATCGCGCGCAACAGTCGAATTTTAAGGATCTATCGATCAATACTCAGCTGGTCGCTTCGACATCGACTCTGGGTTGTTATCATGATCCTCTTGCTCTGGATTATCATTATCATCTCATATTTTAAATTCACGTTTCCAAAGGCAGGTGTTGAGTTCTTTCCCACATCCGAACCGGAAACAGCGATCGTTCATATCGACGCCCCTTTTGGGACGGCACTGGATGAATCAGATGGCATGGTCAAAAAGATCGAGAAACTTCTGGTTCCTTATCAGGATAAATCTGAGTCCATCGTTGCAAACATTGGTCAAGCGAGAGGAAATTTCTCATCTACGGGTAAAACAACCCACCTCAGTCACGTTGCCATTGCGTTCCCCAACTGGGAAGAACGTACCACGTTACCCTCCTTGATCATTTCACAAATCAGAGAAATTATTCAACCACTGACAGGTGCCGTTTACCGGATTACCAAAGCCAAGCACGGGCCTCCCACCGGAAAACCGGTTAATATAGAGATATCGGGAGAGGATCTAAATACCCTAAAGACGCTGTCTCTAGAGGTGCAGAAGAGGATCAAGAACATTCCCGGGCTGGTGAATATGGTTGATAATTTTTCTGCGAATCGATCTGAAATTCAAGTGATTGTCGACCGGGAAAAAACCGCCCGCCTCGGACTTCGGACGGCACAAGTAGCAAGTCTTATCCGAACAGCCGTGAACGGACGGGATGTTTCGACCTATCGATCCGGCAAGGATGAGTATGACATTATCGTCAGACTCGACAAGAAACACCTGAGATCCATAGGCAATATTAGAAACCTGTATATCAAAACCCCCATGGGGGAATCGGTTTCACTGAATGAACTGGCAACCATAAAAAACGCTGTTGCCCTGGGTTCCATCCGCCATATTGAAGCCCAAAGGGTCATCACAGTATCAGGTGATGCAGAGGGAGTTTCCGGATCCGTCTTACTGCAAAAGGTACAGAAGCAACTTCAGGATTTTAAGACACCTCCCGGCTATAACCTTATCTATTCCGGTGAGAATGAGTCCCAGAAAGAGATGCAGGAATACCTTCCCAGGGCTTTTATGGTGGCCGTCTTTCTGATTTACCTGATTCTGGTAACCCAGTTCAACTCTCTAGCCATACCGTTCATCATTATTACTTCCGTCTTTCTGTCCTTTATGGGTGTGTTCCTGGGAATGATCATTCATCAAAGCCCGATAAGCATCATCATGGGAGGAATTGGAATCATTTCACTGGCAGGAGTTGTGGTAAACAACGCCATTGTGCTTATAGACTACATCAGGCAGTTACAGGAAGAGGGAATGTCGCGACAGGATGCGATTGTGCTGGGCGGTATGCTACGGATGAGGCCTGTCATACTGACAGCTATGACCACCATCCTGGCCTTGATGCCGGTTACCCTTGGTTTGGACATTAACTTCTCCCGGGCCGACATCATTGTTTTTGGTTCAGAATCAGGGCAGATGTGGTTACCTATGGCACTGGCTGTCATATATGGGCTTGGGGTTGCCACAGTTTTGACACTGATCGTTGTACCCGTTTTATATTCCAGTATTGAAAGCGGTAGAGAAAAATTCAACAGGCTTCTCAACCGAAAGAAGCAGCAGCAGAAAAAGACAAAAAAGGGGGTTGCCACAGCGCGGCTGACATCCCCAAAGAAGAAGTCAAGTCCCGGTTCGCCTGCTACTCAATCACGTCGTTCACCGAATTAACCAGCTGATTGCGGTGATCGATCTGCCATTCATCCAGAGCCGGATCACTGTCAATATTTGCAACAGCTGTTGCAACAAAGGCCCTACCATTCTCCGCAATTTTTGTCGAATAGGTGTACTTCGCATCCAGAGGAATCTGTATATCCAGCATTTCCAGATTGGCACTGTAGACCTGGTTGGCTAATTTGTAAAAATCCTGCCCCACATAAATTGCCTGCAGTATCGTTTTCGCCTCCGTCTGTTTCGCCCGGGATACCATCTTCTGGTATCGTGGATATGCCAACCCCGCAATAACTGCAACAATAATCAGGGTAATCATAATCTCAATTAGACTCAAACCTGCCTGTTGTGTTTTCATTATTTCCCCATTGGAAAATGTTTGAATTTTTTCCAGATATGAAAAAATGAGATCAGTGGATTTTTACCAAGGAAATCAGCGAATAGCAAGGAAAATATAAAACAATCCGGCAACGGCTGGATAACCCGTGTATTTCAGGTATCAGGGGGATGGAGGGTGAAGATAATTGGGAAATTAATCAGGAAGGTACATACTCCTTTATTTTTTCAATCAGAAAATCACTCTGGTCACTGAAAATCTCACCGGAACTTCCCAGATAGTCTCTACCGGAAACAAATTGTTCCTTGAACGTTTTCTCATCTTTTTTCTGGATGAGTTTCAGACTTTCCTGTGCCTGATTGATGAAATCCTTCAACACATGAATATTCTCCGGATTATCCATCAGAATATGAGTATAGAGATGGGGATCTCTCTGGAGGATCCGGCAGGTGAAAGCGAAATTTGCCTGGTAGACAGGACTGCAAATCGACAGAAGGGTATCAAGATCGACCTGCTTGGACTGTAATGTCTGAGTGAAAACAATGTGGAAAAAGTGCATCAACCCCTGGATAAAACTCATGGACACATCATGTTTCTTCCACTCATCCATGACCACGACATTTAAACCGAGATCCTCATACAGACGCTGATATTTCGCGAGAAATTTCTTCTGCCGGACCGGCAGAAGTACAATATTCTGCTTCGATATGTCAGGCATGGAGCCGAACATGGGGTGGGAAGAAACGATGGCGGCTTCCGTTTCAAGCATCGAAGGGATGATCTTGCTCTTTACAGAACAAAAGTCTGAAAGGAGTTGATTTTCCCTCAGCCAGGGGCTGATGCGTTTTACCACCTTCGATGATTCATCAATGGGTACGCTGACAATAATGAGATCGCTCCTGTTGACCAGGTTTTTCTCTGCTGAAATCGAATCGATATCCGAAATCAACACCTCTTTGCCAAGACGCTTGAATTCCCGTTCGAACATCGAACCCATCTGGCCTTCCCCTCCGATAATGCCGATTGTGTTGATCATCGCCCAGCACACCCCACAGAAAGACCACTGCATACCTGTTCAGTCATACCATTTATCCCATGCACCATATCCGACTCACCTATTAGTCCTTCATGTTTTTGACAAAATCCGCGATTTTAAAATAACGGGTAATAAGCCGGGTTGCATCATCAAAACTTAGCTGGCTGGCAGCATCACAAAGGGCATTTTGTGGATCCGGATGCACCTCAATAAACAGTCCCGCTATATTCGTAGCAGCACAAGCAGACATCAGTGATGGAAGGAATTGCTTCGTTCCCCCAGCAGGATCACTACTTGGAATTCCATATTTTCGAATTGAATGCCCTGCATCAAACAGCACCGGATAGCCCAGCGATTTCATAATTTGAAATGACCTGATATCCACAACTAGATCGCGGTATCCATAACAAGTCCCCCGTTCCGTCAATATAATTGAGTGATTACCGGTGGATTCAATTTTTTTACAGACCTTCTCCATGTCCTGGGGATGAAGAAACTGAGCTTTCTTCACATTTACTGGTTTCCCAGTCTTAGCCAGACTCATGACCAGTTCCGTCTGCATGGCAAGATAAGCCGGCACCTGCAAAATATCAAAAACCTCAGCTACCCCTTCATCCAATTCGGTGGGATAGTGGACGTCCGAAATGATAGGGACATCAAACTCATCTTTGATATCACTGAATATCCTCAATGCTTCTGGCAAGGGTAGCCCCGAGAAATATCTCTCAGATGATCGATTGTCTTTTTTGTAGCTGGCTTTAAAGACATAGTCGACGTCAAGCTTCTCAGCCAGTGATTTCAAAAATTCTATGGTTTTATAGGCAATTGCCTTATTTTCCAGAATGCAGTTCCCCGCAATAAGGAGCTGTCTTGAGCCATCCAGGGTTATCTTATCAGATATTTTCATTCAATTATCAGTGCTGTTGTTAATTTGCCATTAACGCTAATAGAGCTACTAAATATGGCAGAATAAGAAATGCTTTCACTATTAGTGGAGAAAGCCGTTTGGTTTATTGTGATCCCGATATGCAGTTCATTTTTCGATAATCTATATTCTCGGGCAAGCAACACCATGATCAGTTCAAAAACACTTGGACGCCCGTTTTACCGCAATAACAGGCCCTGACATTCATAATAGTACTATAAAAAAAGTAAATCCGCTATAGCAGCGTACTAAGTTTTAAGGCCTGCCCCATAGCTGGAGCAGGCAGATACACGCCGACTGTCAGAGGTGCAGACGCGGTATCTTGTCATTTACAAGAGCCGATGCTTCACGTAACCTGAGTAAAACAGCTTCCATGAAACACCTCTTCTTTAACATTCAAGGCACTTTGCCCTCAGGACTGCAATATGAAACAAACAGGCCGATGCTTGCCGGTTGTTCTGCTGATGTTCCTTGTTTTCGCTCACGATCACATGGCGCACGCAGAAGAACTGAAACCACACAATGTTGTGGTGCGCACGGCCTTCAAAGAGATCAGCCGAACCCCGGTCATTACATCACATACCTATGACTTGCTGATCCCTACGTTAATGCAGGAACCCTATCTTCCGAAGTTCGCTTTTTCGGAAGCACATGTTCCCGAGGATTTTCCTCAAAATATCGAAATTAGCGGCCTGACAAAACTCTCCCCCACCCTCTCCCGCTTTTTCAGGGGACCGGCAGGACAATTAGAAAATGGCGCCTTTTTTTATCAGCGCCATCAACTGAATCAAGCAGAAGCCAACCTGCTCCCGTTGATAACACAATCAAAAACAGTGAGAGAGCCCGCCCTCCTCTATCTGGCCTGGATTAAGTACAAGGAAAAACTCTGGAAGGAGTCCTTGAAATTAGCTGGCTATATAATCGGGTCAAACAATAACCAGCTTGCCAGTGAGGCAACCTATCTGACTGCACTGATATATTTTAAACAACAGCAGTACCGAAAAGTCATCACCTTGTCTGAACAGCTGAAAGTTCAAATCTCACTGGACGGTCTCAGCTTGAAGCAAAAATATATTTACCTAATTTCCCTTGTAAAACTGGGTTTCTGGGAAGAGGCGAGACAGGTTTCCGAAAACGCCATCAACGATTCCATTCACCACACCAAACCTTACTATAAATTCATTGAGCTTTCCGCCCTCATTGACTATGAACAAAAGTCTTACGCCACAAGCCTGAATAAACTTCTCAGGGTCAAGAGATACAACAGCCATCCTGCTTACCGGTATACGGTGAATCGTCAAATAGCCTGGCTGCTGTATCTGGGAGGCAATTATTCAGAGGCCGTCAGCATATTGAATGACGAAAAAAACAATTATTCAGATCAGTATCGAGACGAACTGCAGTATTTGAAACTGGCTTGTCTTGTTCAACAAAAAAAGTGGACCGCCGTAAAGAGCACACTCGAAAATCTGAATGGATCATCTATCTTCTATCCATACATCGTTTTTCAAATTCGGTCTTACCTGAAAAATCCCAAAGACCACCCAAATTTGTTTCAGCAGATTTCCAATCAGGTATTCAAACTACCCGAGATGAAGTTTTATGTTGCAATCCTGGATGGAAACCTGTTTCTCAGGCAGAACCTTCATAAAAAGGCCGAAGCTGCCTTTCTAAAGGCGCTTTCAATTGACAGCAGAAGCCCGGACTACCTGGTTGCTCAATACAATTTGGGTCTGACCCATCTAAAGTTGCACCAGTACCGGGCGGCTGAAATCGATTTTTCTGACCTTTTAAAGATCGGTTTTGATGGAAAGATTGAACAAATTCGATACCACCTTGCCTATTCTTTGTATCAGCAGGCAAAGGCGACCGAGGCACTTCATATCGTCAATGCTCTGGACACTGCTACGTTTAATCGCTCACAAAAGACAGAGCTGTTAATGATGAAAGCGGGGTCCCTGCTGCAGGTGGGAAAAAATGAACAGGCCAGCCAGACCTTCAGTGATATCTGGTCGCGGTTCAAAAATCCCGAGTCACTCGAATTTATCATTCAGATTCTTTACGATCAGCAACAATATAAAAAAGCCCTCGAACTCGCCAATCAACAGCCTGATCATCAGACAGATACGCTACACCTATACAAGATTAAATCACTTCTCGCTCTCCGGCTCTTCAAGGAGGCTCAATTTGCTATGGACCAGATATCAACTGAAGACGATCAGGTCACTGAGCTCCGCTTGAAAGTGTGGTCAGCCAACGAAAAATACAAAAAGATTATCAAGCACGTCTCACGCCGGCTTAATGCCTCCCTACCACCCAAAAAGCGACTCTATTACTACCTGAGTCTTGGAAACGCCTATTTTAACCTTCAACAGTATCGGGACAGTAAAATCCAGTTTTTCCGTGCACTCAACCTCACTGAAGAACCCGAGCTGAAAAGCTTGATTTATTATAATATCGCATTAAGCAGTTATTACTATGGAGACCATACATCCTTTCTCAACGAAGTGAATTTAGTCCTGCAACGAAAGTTGATCCCGGACGAGATACGTTACAATCTCACCCTTCTGCTCGCTGAGTTCTATCAAAAAACCGATAAGACCGCCCAAGCAGATCGTATATACCGGGAATATGAGCAAAAACACGCCTACAATCAGGCCAGCATTCACATCAAGCGAATACGGCTCTGGTACCAGAATAAGAACTTCAAGAAATGCAGCGAGCTCTCACAGGGAAAAATGGTAACTGAAAACCGCTATCAACACCGGGACCGACTTATCATGTTTGGATACTGTACCAATAGCATCCAACGCCCGTTGGCCGTTATCAAAAAGATAAAGACGGAGACAGAAAAGACGTCTGACACATACCGACTCAATGAACTTCATTTTATTCTGGCTCAGGCATATGCCGGTACGGATCAATATTCCCGTTCACTCACCTTAGCCAAAAACCTGATCAAACAGGACTTGAACTCAACGGTAAGAAAGGATACGCAACTACTGATCTCCCATAACCTTCTGAAAATGAATAAGCCGCGAAAGGCAAAAATTGAACTGGGAGAGATTGATCAGTATCGTTCAACAGGGCAGTATACCCAATCGCTGCATTTGAGCGGAGAAATACAGTTCAAGCTGAAACAATACCATAAGGCGTATCGAACCCTGCTTCGGATTTACTACCTGCCGGGAAGTACCAATATGGATCGACACCTGTCATTGTTGCGGCTTTCAGAAGGGTATCTGGCAGAAAAAGATCTGAAATCTGCTCGAAAACATTTTGATATGATCAATCCTGCAGCGTTCAGTATGGAACGCGGCGGAACACAACGATATGCTATACTGAAAGAATCCCTTAAAACGCGGCACAGTCGCTCATAATCGCAAAAATGGGCGTTCCCCACTTTTTGTTTCACGTGAAACAAAAAGTGGTTTCTGGGCGGCAAAGGTACATGCCCAGTAGGTTGCGTACAAACGGTTTTCCTCGTTTGATCATTTGCTGTTTTCCGCCCTGAAGCCGTTTGCACTGTCTGAACAAAAAGCGATCCAATTATTACCAGACTCCTGAAGCCCATTACATGAGCCATTATAAAACGAAAGTCTTAATTATTTTAGGCCCTACTGCATCCGGGAAGACGGCGCTCGCAGTAAAACTGGCCGAAATGGTAGAGGGTGAAATCATTTCCGCAGACAGTCGCCAGGTCTTCAGAGGAATGGATATCGGCAGTGGAAAGGACTTGGTGGAATATGGCAACACCCCCTACCATCTGATTGACATTCGGCCGGCTGGCGGCGAGTATTCCGTATCTGACTTCCAACACGATGCTCATCTCGCATTGTCTGACATCCGTTCCAGAAAAAGAGTGCCTATTATTTGTGGAGGAACCGGTCACTACATCAAATCATTGCTGGATGACTACACCTTCGAGCACAACAGGTCAGACCTGACAATCACGCATTCTCTGGAACGCCTCACCCGGGAGGCCCTTTACGGGGAAATACAATCTCTGGGTTTGTGGGAAGATCATCATTGGGAATCTGACAGCCGCCGCCGTATGGCCCGTGCAATTGAGAAACACACCCATTCACAACCAGCAACTCCGCCTTCACCTAAATTTAACGAACTATACCACCCGCTGACATTCTACGTTGAAACTGAGCGGGATATCCTTATTTCAAGGATTGAAAGCAGGCTGGGCGATCGCCTTCAGTCAGGCTTGATAGCTGAAGTAGAGGTTCTAATTGAAGAGGGGATCTCGCACCAAAGATTGGAACGATATGGTCTTGAATACAAGTGGGTTTCACTCTATCTCAGGGGGGAACTCGATTATCATGAGATGTTTCAAAAACTGGCAGTAGAAATAAGGCGGTATGCTAAGCGGCAGATGACCTTTATTCGATATCTTCAGAAAACCGGACACCCCATCGAACCGATCACAGACCCGACTTCCTTTTTCAACCGGGTTCTGAATCTGCTGTCAGATTCATCCTGAGGGCGGATTCAAGCATTGGCGGGCAGAACACGAGCCTTTTTCCACCGCACTACCACCCTTCAAGTTTATTGAAGATGATCGTTAGAACGGAATATCATCTTCGACAAATTCGTCATTCCCGCCCTCTGATGACTGACCGACACTTCCACCACCGGATGGGGGAGCACCAAAATCGTTACCTGGTTGAGAAGGAGGGGTCGGGGTATTAGCCGGCGCTGATTGCTGGTATTCCCCCTGCCCGGTCTGGGGTTTGGAATCCAGAAACTGCATCTGCCTTGCAACAACATCTGTTGAGAAGCGCCTGTTTCCGTCTTTATCCTGCCATTCACGTGTCTGCAGGCTTCCCTCGACATAAAGTTGACTTCCTTTCTTGCAGTACTGCTCGATTAACTCTGCCTGTTTATTCCAAAAAACAACACGATGCCACTCAGTTCGTTCCTGCTTGTTTCCGCCCTGATCCTTGAAGTATTCAGTTGTGGCGAGACTGATATTCACCACTGTATGTCCACTGGGTGTAATTCTTTTTTCCGGATCTTGCCCAAGACGTCCAATCAGTAAAACCTTATTAAGATATCCCATTACATCGCTCCGTATTGTTTTGTTTTCTTCCTATTGACAATTAACCGCCTACATTTACGTCTTTTGCCTTAAATCTGACAGGCATTTTCGTATGAGGTCATCCAGGCTCATTTCCGGTCCCAGGTACTTGATAATCGCATTCTCTGCCTGTTTTGCAGAAAAACCAAGATTGGACAGAGCCGACACGGCATCTGCAAAAATCTCTTCCCGTCCGATTAAATCGCTGTCTCTTCCTGTACCGGTTTGGCCATCCGTCAGGATTCCTTCCAGCTGCAACAGATCCAGTTTCCCCTGCAGGTCCAGTATGATGCGTTGCGCTGTTTTTTTCCCAACACCAGAGACCTTGGTAAACGATACTGCATTTCCCTGTTGAAGCGCCCCAATAATCTCTTTTGCCCCAAGTTGATCGACAATATTCAGCGCCACTTTTGGTCCGATGCCATTTACGCCCAGCAGAAGGACAAAAACCTTCCTTGTGAAAAAATTCTGAAAGCCGAACAGCCGTATTCCATCTTCCTTGACAGCAGTATATACCGCCAACTCAATATCATCACCTTGACTATATGGTGTGTGCAGTTTCAGGTTATTTCCAACCTGCACGCGATATCCCACCCCATTTGTGTCAATAATTATTTCATTCTCATCTATCTCGATTACTACCCCTTTCAGCCAGGCGATCATGTTCTTCTCGTTTTTACCTAATGACTCAGTTTGCTATAACCTTCGAAATCCGTGGTATTGGCGTGACAGATTGCATTAGCCAGTGCATCTGCCTCATCCTCCTTCACATTTCGACTACGGTCAATATTCAGCAGGATCTTCACCATATTATTGACCTGATCCTTGGTCGCCCGACCGACCCCTACCACTGCTGACTTAACTTCGTTGGGTGCATATTCAAACAGGCTCACCCCCTTCAGTTTCAGCGACAAAATAGCAACCCCCCTTGCATGTCCCAGTAACAGGGAAGATCTCGGGTTTACTGAGTGAAATATTCGTTCGACCGCGGCTCTTTGGGGATGAAACTTATCGACCACCTCTCCAATCCGATTAAAGATAACCTCAAGCTTATCCTCAATCGTCGGCAGTTTGACGGTTACAATTGTTTCGCTGAAGATATATTTCAAGCGGTTGTCCACTCTATCAATGATCCCTATTCCAGTATACCGGGTTCCGGGATCAATACCGATAATCCTTGTACCATTTCGAAAGCTACCCGGGTCCTGCTCTTGAATCCCTTGTTTCACAGTGTCTCAAGCTGCTCTAATACGTCTTCAGTAATATCAAAGTTGCTATAAACGTTTTGGACATCATCATCATCTTCAAGGGCATCGATGAACCTGATCACTTGGGATGCTTTCCCTGCGTCATCAATTTCAAGCTTGTTTTGTGGAATCAGCTTAAGCCCGGAGGAGCTTATTGTGATCCCTTGCTCTTCCAGGTACTGATGAACAGTCCCCAGATCTCCAGGAGCGGCCTCAATACTGTATACCTGCTCATCACTGGTATCTATGTCATCGGCTCCTGCCTCAATAGCATGTTCTGTCAGTGCATCTTCATCAATGGAGTTCTTTTCCACCTCAATAATACCTTTCCGATCGAACATATACATGACAGAGTTTGTCGATCCGATATTACCATTGTTTTTGCTGAAGATTGATCGTACAGATGAGATGGTCCGGTTTTTATTGTCGGTCAAACATTCAACAATAACAGCTACATTATGTGGCCCATATCCCTCGTAGCTGAGGGTTTCCCAGTTTTCACCCTTTCCACCACCAACACCCTTTTTAATAGCTTTACTTACATTGTCATTTGGCATGTTAACTGATTTTGCCAATACGATTGCCGATCTCAGTCTCGGGTTTGAATCGGGGTCTTCACCACCCATTTTAGCGGCAACTGTGATCTCCCGTATGACTTTTGTGAATACTTTGCTTCTTTTTGCATCTGCAGCACCTTTTTTGTGCTTGATCGTACTCCATTTACTGTGTCCTGACATATATCGTTTCTAGTTCAATATTATGGTTTTGTTTCCGATTCTTAAAAGTTGATTATCGGTCGTGCTGAGCTACCACACTCTATTCTCTGGTCATTAATTGAGCCGAGTAGGGTTACTCCTAAATTTTCCGATCCGGTCTGACGGTCAGGATATTTTACCGATCAGATCATAGGGATGAGCATCCGTTATTTCGACTGTCTGAAACTCCCCTGGTTGTCCAACCCCTTCGTTAACCAGCACCAAGCCATCCACTTCAGGGCCCTGAAATTGATTTCTTCCCTTCAGTAGGAGATCTGTCTCCTCATATGCCCCTTCTATCAGAACTTTTTGTTTTTGACCAATCATCGCCCGATTTTTTTTGTGCGAAATCTCCTGCTGTATGGCCATCAGCTGATCCCTTCTCTCTATTTTTTCATCTTCTGAAATGGGATCCCCCATCCTGTTTGATTTGATATTATCTTCATCGGAGTAGGTGAACACTCCCAGATGTGTAAAATAGCCCTTTTCGACAAATCGCATCAGTGATTGAAAAGCCTCCTTCGTCTCATTTGGAAAACCCACGATGAATGTCGTCCTCAGTGCGAGATTGGGAACTTTTTTTAGCGCAGTCTCCACAAATGATTCTATTTCAAAGGCTGTAATCTTTCGATTCATCTCCTTTAACACCTTATCGTCAAAATGCTGAAATGGAATATCGGCATATGGATTCAATCTCGAATCATCTGCCATCAGATCAAGCAGGGCGTTTGGATAACGATTGGGATAGGTGTAAAATACCCGAAGCCAGAAGTCGTCCCCTGTTGCGGCCAGCAATCCACTCACCAGGTTAGCCAGTTGCGTCTCATTCGCCAGATCGATTCCATAGGAAGAGCTATCCTGTGAAATCAGGTTTATCTCTTTGATCCCATGCTTTAAGAGTGTTAAAAACTCCTGCTGGATGCTTGCTTCAGATCGGCTTCTGAAAGGCCCCCTTAACCTGGGAATATTGCAGAACGCACACATATTGGAACATCCTTCTGAAATTTTCAAATAGGAATAGGTACTATTTTCTGCAAGGACCTTTTCAGTTCTCTGATTGTTACTGGAATACAGCGGCCTTTTTTCGAGATAGTTGACGGGTTGCGAACTGTTAATGCTATCAGAGATACACTTTGAAATCGCTGAATAGTCACTAGTTCCGATTACCGCATCAATTTCCGGAATCTCCTCCAACAACTGCATTCTATATCGTTCGCTTAGACATCCAGCGACAATCAGCTTTTTGGGTCCGCCGCCACCTTTCAATTTCGACAGCGATATGATCCTGTCTATGGATTCGTTGACAGCGCTTGTAATGAATGCACATGTATTAATAATCATGACATCTGAATCATCCGGATCTCGCGTCATCTCGTGCCCATCTTGTAGCACCTGTCCCATCATAATTTCAGAATCAACACTGTTTTTTGCGCAACCCATCGTTTCCAGATAAATCTTGAACCCCATTCTTTTATCCTGTTAATCAATTGATTTTTATATTACTTATTTTTCATCAAATGCTTCCAGCCGTATCGTTTCATATTTGTTCAATAGGAATTCTGACCATGACAGATCTTCTGGGGTAGTTACCTTAATATTCCATTTTTCACCCGCTACGGGTACGACAGGGAAGCCCAGTTGTTCAAAATAGCCAGCCTCGTCTGTGGCATTGAATTTCCGCTGTTCTTCAACCAGGAAGCAGTGTTTGATATCTGCTGCCCGAAAAGCCTGAGGGGTCTGTGTCAGGAAAATCTGATCCCGATTCAAGACTTGGGTAGCGCTTTTCTCATCGATTTGCCGAACAGTTTCAGTAACATTCAGAACAGGGATAACGATCCCGTTTTCTTCGGTATTATCCGCCAGACATTGGATCAGTTTCTCTGTGACAAAGGGCCTTGCGCCATCATGAGTCATGACCACATCAGAGCAGGGATTTTCGTACACATATTTCAATCCGTTCCTCACAGAGTCATATCTTTGATCTCCCCCCATAATGATTTTAGCGATTTTTTTCAGTTCACCGTGCTTTTTCAGCATCGACCGTAAATCATCTGTTTCCTCTTCTCTGACAACAACAATTATTCTCTTGATCAACTCCATACCGTTCAAACGATACAAAGTTCGGTAAAGCAAAGGGACACGGTTAATCTCCATAAACATCTTATTACGGGCTGCATTCATTCGGGATCCTTTCCCCGCAGCCAGTATCACAATATCGACTTGTTTATTTTCAGCTGGATATCTCTTTTCCATCACTCTTTGTCTCAAGTTAGCATTTCTAACCAACTCTCATGCCATTGATTTTCAATATTCCAACTGCTTTAACTGCCGGAATCAATATATTTGTTTTGAATGTATGACAAAATGGGGATTTATTCCTGATTTTGTTGAGCTATCTTACTATATCAACAGGCTAAATTAAACCGGAATTGTCAGATTCCTCCGGTCTGCATCACCTTAAACGGCTTTTTTCCATAGTTGTTGTTGAACTCAGCATCAACCTGTTGCCTGTTTTTACGGCATTTATCTACTTCAGATAGCGCCAATATGGAGGTTGGTCCTTTAAAACTCTTTGATTTACATTTTCCTGATGGTGCTTGTTTATCTCCCTACCTTCTCTTTCGCCTTATCTTTCTGATATAGATCATTCCTCTTATATGATTGGATATTGACACCAGACCCTCTCTTGGCTATCGTTGCTCAATATTAAATCAAACTTTTTAACTTTCTCATATTGCAAATTTATGGAACACGGATCAGCAAGAATCGGCGAGATATTTAATTTTGGCATGCTCCATCTTGAATGGCCAACCGCCCTATTTATCCTGGTAGTCTTTGTGGTCACCATGATTCTATTGAATGCTTTGCTATTCAAGCCTATCATCAGTACGCTTGAAACCAGAGAATCCAAGGTCAATGACCACCTTAAGCAAACCAACGACCTCTCCTCATCAATTGAAAAATCCGAAAGCGACTATAAAGCAAAGCTTTCTGATGTCCGTGAAAAAATTCAGCAATCCCGCCAGTCTTCATTGAATGAAGCCTTGGAGTTCTCACAGAAGGTCATTGGAGATACCAAGGAGACCATCGCTGCAAAACTTGAAGAAGCTGAAAAAGAACTGGAAAAAGAAAGGGCAAGCGCGCTTGAAGAAGCTTCTTCCCTGACAGAGGGCCTGGCACAGATGATTAAATCCAGGGTTCTCGCCTAGTTTTGCGTTCCGATCTTTCATCAAGCATCTAAATACTATTATCAGGTTTTTACCATGCTCAAACAACTCTTCACAGCTATCACCATGACATGCGTTTCATTCACCGCTTACGCAGCATCTGCGGGTCATGAAAGCGCATCGCTGTTTAGTTCGGATATGATGTTCAAGACAATCAACTTTGCTATACTCCTGTTTCTTCTATATCGATATGTGCGGAAGCCCATCGCGAATATGCTTTCCGGTTCTGCTGAAAACACTAAGAAAGCGGTTGACGAAGCCAAAGAAGAATTGGCAAAAGCCAAGTCACAACTGGTTGAGTATGAGCAGAAAACAGCAGATCTTGAGAAGGAACTGGTATCCCGCGAAGCGGCTGCAATGGAATCCATTGAAGCTGAAAAGGAAAAGATGATTGCCGACGCTAAGCTGCAGGCCCAAAAACTTGAAGAGCAGTCCCAAAACCGTATTGACCAGGATATCCTGAAAACAAAGAATGAGATTAGAGAGTTTCTGGTTGCCGAATCAGTTCAACTAGCCGAAAAGATTATTTCGGAAGAGATCGGAAACAAAGAGCAAGAAGCTTTAGTCGCCAATTACGTGAAGTATTTTAATCAATCCGCATAACTATTAAGAGGTAATATGACTGGAGGTATTGTCGGGCGCCGCTACGCAAAGGCACTACTAAACCTTGCCGGCAGCGATAAAAATATCGAAAAGGTAGGCGAACAGATAGCAGACGTCGCCAGCCTTTTCCAGGAGAGTACAAGTCTCATGGGTGTTATGCACGACCCAAAGATTGGCAAAGACAAAAGAATGGATGTCATTGGAGAGCTGACCAAAAAGATGGCATGTCAGGACCTTGTTACGAAGTATTGCCGATATCTGACGGATAGAAATCGGATTGATATTATCGCCGATATCTCTTCGGCTTATGATACATTAGCCCGTGAAAAACTCGGAAAAGCGACAGCAAGCGTCACCGTCGCTCATAAATTAACCAAAAAAGTAGAAGAGAATCTTCAGAAGCAGCTAGCCACATATACAGGAAAAGATATCTCTCTTACTTTTGAAATAGATCCTTCCATTATGGGTGGAGCAATTACGTCAATTGATAGTTTGGTTCTTGATGGCAGCATTAAAAATAAACTGAACCTGATCCGTGAAACCATATCCAAGGGAAAATAATTATGAAAATCAGAGCAGATGAGATCAGTGCAATCATTCAGAGTCAGATAGAAGAGTTTGATTCTGAAGTGGAAGTAAAAGAGGTTGGAACCGTGATCAGTATTGGAGACGGAATTGCTCGCGTGTATGGCCTTGATAAGGCGATGGCTGGCGAGTTGGTTGAGTTTCCCGAAGGTACTCGAGGTATGATTCTGAACCTGGAAGAGGACAACGTTGGCGTAGCTCTGTTTGGTTCCGGTGTTGCAATCAAGGAAGGTGATCAGGTCAAAAGAACTGAAAGAATTATGGAGGTTCCTGTTGGAGAGGCTGTTCTGGGACGTGTCATCTCGCCGATTGGGGATCCCCTTGATGGCAAAGGTCCCGTGGCAACCGATACTTTCAGTCGTTTGGAAGTTATTGCCCCCGGTATTGTAGACAGAAAGTCAGTTCACCAATCCATGCTGACTGGCCTGAAGGCTATCGATTCACTTGTTCCCATCGGAAGAGGACAACGGGAACTGATTATTGGTGACCGGCAAACCGGAAAGACCGCTATTGCAATCGATACCATCATCAGCCAGAAGGGTGAAGATGTTAAATGTATCTATGTCGCGATCGGTCAGAAAAACTCCACCGTCGCACAGGTGACACAAAAACTGACTGAATTCGGTGCCATTGAATACACGACCATTGTGGCTGCTTCCGCCAGTGACCCTGCCCCACTTCAGTTTATTGCGCCTTATGCAGGTGTTGCCATGGCTGAATACTTTGCCAATAAGGGTGAACATGTTCTGATTATCTACGATGACCTGTCTAAACAAGCAGTTGCTTACCGACAACTCTCACTGCTTCTAAGAAGACCTCCCGGACGAGAAGCGTATCCTGGTGATATCTTTAACGTGCACAGCCGTCTTCTGGAAAGAGCGTGCAAGCTTAGTGACAAACTGGGTGCCGGATCTATCACAGCGCTTCCGATTATCGAAACACAAGCCAGTGACGTATCGGCTTATATCCCTACAAATGTGATTTCGATTACGGATGGTCAAATCTTTCTTGAAACCGAGCTATTCAACTCCGGTGTGCGACCTGCGATTAACGTTGGTATTTCTGTCTCCAGGGTAGGTGGTGCAGCCCAGGCCAAGGCGATGAAACAGGTTGCCGGTACCCTTAAGCTTGACCTGGCACAATACAGGGAAAAGCAGGCATTTGCTCAATTTGGATCAGATCTTGATGAAGCTACTCAAAAGCAGTTGTCACGGGGAGAGCGATTGGTTGCTGTACTGAATCAACCGCAATACGTTCCCATGAGCATGGTAGAACAAGTAATCAGTATTTTTGCTGTGACAAACGGTTATTGTGATGGCATCGAACCAAAACAGATACCTGATTACGAAGTGGGTCTACGCAAGTTCATTGAAACCAACTATGCCGATCTCGCATCAACCATTGCCACTGAACAAAAATTGAGTGATGAACTTGAAGCCAAGTTGAAAATCGCTGTTGAAGAGTTCACCAAGGAGTATGCAGCTTAACATCCATCACTTTTCAGGCATAATTAAAGGACACTCAATATGGCTACCCTAAAAGACATCAAGCTGAGAATGGTCAGCATCGAAAATACTCAGCAGATTACCAAGGCCATGAAAATGGTTGCGGCGTCCAAGATGCGAAAGGCGGAAGAGAACGTCACAAAGTCACGAGCGTATGCGGAAAAATTAAAAGCCATTATTTCTAATCTCAGCGGCGGATTGGATGAATCAGCCCACCCGTTGTTAAAACAGAGAGAAGGTGGTAAAGCTGTCGTCCTTTTGATTACAACAGACCGCGGCTTGTGTGGTGGATTAAATGTGAATCTCTGCAAAAAAATACACAAATTTGTACCTGACGAAACCAATAAATTAGAGCTGGTTGAGCTGGTTGCCTTTGGCAAAAAGGGCAATGAATTTTTCTTGAATCGTGGTGGCAAGATCGCCGAATCATTCAGGGACATGAAGGAACAACAATATGCTGAAACCCTGGGGAAAAAGATAAAGGAATTGATAAAACAGTATATTGATGGTGATTTCAACCATCTTTTCATTGCCTTCAACCAGTTTAAAAACGTTGTAACTCAGATACCAACACTTCAACAGGTTCTTCCGATCGAACCCCCCGAAGAAGAGGAATCAGCGACAACAGATCAGACCGAATTCATTTTCGAACCTTCGGGTGAGGGGATATTAAATGCCATTCTCCCAGAATATGTTGAAAACCAAGCTTTTACAGCACTACTGAATAATACCGCTAGCGAACATGCGGCTAGAATGACCGCCATGGATGCTGCTACAAACAATGCAGGCGATATGCTTTCTGCTCTGCAGATCCAGTACAACAGGGCAAGACAGGCAGCGATTACCTCCGAATTGATCGAGATTATTTCCGGAGCAGAAGCTATCTGACAGTTTTTGTTTTATTACAAAGCCAAGCGCGTTTTTAAACAACGTATTGATTTATTACTTAGTACATGATTTTAGGATAGATAGGGGACAATCTTCTATCCTGTCACTACAAACTAGAGGCTTATCAATGGTAAAAGGGAAAATTATTCAAGTCATCGGAGTGGTCGTCGATGTTGAATTCGACAAGGGAAATTTACCGGCAATTTTGGAAGCGCTGACACTGGAATTTGAATATCAGGGCACAAAAACAAGTATGATTCTCGAAGTTCAACAGCATCTGGGCGAAAACACCGTTCGTACTGTCGCTATGAGTGGAACTGACGGTCTAGTTAGAGGTATGGAGGTTATTTCAACAGGAAATCCAATTCAAGTTCCGGTAGGCGATCAAGTTCTGGGAAGAATCATGAATGTGACAGGTGACCCTATTGATGAAAAAGGACCCATTGAATCCAAAGAAAAGTGGTCCATTCACCGTGACCCGCCTTCATTTGATGAACAGGATACATCAGCCTCCATGCTGGTTACAGGAGTCAAGGTTCTTGATCTCATTTGCCCATTCCTGAAAGGTGGCAAGATTGGCCTGTTCGGGGGCGCCGGTGTCGGAAAAACGGTGGTAATTCAGGAGATGATCAATAACATCGCCCAACACCACGGTGGCTACTCCGTATTTGCTGGTGTGGGTGAGCGAACCCGCGAAGGAAACGACCTCTGGGTGGAAATGGAAGAAGCGGGTGTACTTCCAAAGGTAGCCCTGGTGTTCGGTCAGATGAACGAACCCCCCGGAGCCCGTCTACGTGTTGCGTTAAGTGGAATTACTGTTGCCGAATATTTTCGTGATGTTCAGAATAAGGACGTCTTGATGTTTATTGATAACATTTTCCGTTTTACACAGGCGGGTTCTGAGGTTTCCGCTCTCTTGGGACGTATTCCTTCAGCTGTAGGTTATCAACCGACCCTCTCAACTGAAATGGGACAAATGCAGGAACGGATTACATCAACCTCTAAAGGTTCCATTACATCCATTCAGGCTGTATACGTCCCTGCCGACGACTTGACTGACCCCGCTCCGGCAACAACATTTGCCCATCTGGATGCAACTTGCGTTCTTTCACGACCTATCTCTGAAAAAGGGATCTATCCTGCTGTAGACCCATTGGACTCTACATCACGTATTCTCGATCCGTTAGTCGTTGGAGAGGAACACTATAATACGGCTCAGGCCGTTCAGGGTGTTTTGCAGGAGTACAAGGATCTGCAGGATATTATCGCTATTCTGGGTATGGATGAATTATCGGATGAACAGAAGATGACAGTGGAGAGAGCCAGAAAGATTGAGCGATTCCTTTCTCAACCTTTTACAGTTGCCGAAGCTTTCACTGGTCGCTCTGGTGAATATGTCGATATTAAGGATACAATTAAAGGCTTTCAGGAAATTCTTGCCGGACAGCATGACGATATTCCAGAACAGGCGTTCTACATGGTGGGTTCAATCGAGCAGGTTCTTGAAAAAGCCAAAACACTATAAATACCATAAAGCGATATGACTCTAAATTTGGAAATTGTAACACCTCAGAGTACTCTTCTGTCGACCGAAGCAGAGTACGTAACAATTCCGGGTGAAATTGGTGAACTCGGAATTCTACCAGGTCATATTCCTTTGTTGACCAATCTGCAAAGCGGCGTTCTCACTTATAAAGTTGGCGGAAATGAAGAGAAGGTGGCCGTTCACTACGGGTACGCTGAAGTCTGTAAGGATAAGATCACGATATTAGCCAAAACCGCTGAGTTAAAAGATGACATTGACCTCGAACGGTCAGGGATCGCTTTGAAGAAAACAACAACAAAGTTGGAAGCGGCTTTGAAAGATGTTGATCAGATTGATGTGGTAGAACTGCTTCAAATGAAAATCAAGCGGGCCCTCACACGCCATCAAATTCTGGATTAACGTTTTTCGGCAATAGTGCCATTCTTAGTATTAAGTCACTTGTTTAATGAGACCGACTGTCATCTTTGCCAGTCGGTTTTAGACTTCCGGATTCTGACACGAGTTAATCAGTAATCGTGTATACAGAACAATCACGGCAGCTTCGCAGTTGTTCCCCCCTTTTAATCAGACTTTTCTATCCATGCAGCCAGTTTTCCTGGGAGAAACAGATGAATAATTCCGCGCAGGTCTCAATACAGACGCCATCTCATGAAACGTTGATCAATATCACTCGACAGGTTCAGGAGGTGATCCCCAAAATTGGACTCACAGATGGCCTTATTCACGTTTTTGTGCTTCACACCACCTGTGGACTGACCATCAATGAAAATGCCGATCCCGATGTTTTACACGACCTGTTGTACAGGCTAAATGACATCGCTCCCTGGAAAGGGAAATCAGACAGGCATATGGAAGGCAATTCAGCTGCTCATCTGAAAAGCTCTCTTTTGGGATCCTCAGTTTCCCTTCCAGTAATAAATGGTCGTCTGGTGCTGGGCACTTGGCAGGGTCTGTTTTTCGGTGAATTCGATGGCCCCAGGCAACGCACCATTCACCTGACAGCGATACACTCGTAAAATTTGGCATGATCTTGGGATCTTTGACGGCTCAGGCATCCAGCTGATACGATAAGCCTCAGGTAGGATTAACACACTTCCTGAATGACAATAGATTTTTTCCCATAAATCATTTCCTACATTCTACTCAAAGAAAACCGATGACTGACAGAGATTCAAGTAGTGGTATTCTTGCCATTGCCCGGAAGGCGAAATCAACGGCCCAGAGACTAGCGAATCTGAACTCTGAGACTAAAAACAGGCTTTTGTTAAGCATCCGTGACAACCTTCAGAAAAACAGAGAACGAATTGCCTCTGCCAATGAGCTGGATGTGCAGGCCGCCAGAAAATTGGTGGAAGCCGGTACCCTGACGTCTCCTCTGCTCAGTCGGCTGATCCTTTCCGAGGACAAAATCAACCAGTTGTCCACTTATCTTGAAGAGGTCACAAAGCTAGACGATCCGGTTGGCAAAAAACAATTTGCCATGAAATTGGACGATAACCTTGAACTCACCCGGATCTCATGCCCCATTGGTGTTGTATCAATTATTTTCGAGAGCCGTCCAGAGGTTGTGATACAGGTAACGGCCCTGAGTCTGAAATCTGGAAATGTAGCAATCCTGAAAGGTGGCACCGAGGCCAGTCACTCAAACCGGATTCTTTTCGAACTGATCGATCAGGTTCTTGAGTCATACGAGCTTAAAGGTGCGGTCAATCTGATCGAAACCAGGGAGGATGTTGCCGATCTTCTCCATCTGGATGAATATGTCGACCTGATTATCCCCAGGGGCAGTAATGATTTCGTGCGTTATATTCAGGACAACACCAAAATACCTGTCCTCGGACATTCATCCGGCATATGCCATCTCTACCTCGATGAACAGTGTGATCCACAAAAGGCGATCCCTGTGACACTGGATTCCAAATTGGACTATCCTTCAGCCTGCAATGCCGTGGAAACGTTGCTGGTACATGAAAAACTCAGGGAAACCCTGTTTCCTCAGCTGCTGACTGAGTTAAGTAAAGCAAATATTCGTCTCATCGGGTGCAAACAAACACTGAAAATCGCGGGTCAGCATCAAGTGCAAATGGAGGCCGCAACTGAAAATGACTGGATCACTGAATACTCTGATCTTGTCCTTTCTATAAAGATGGTTTCATCCCTGTCAGAAGCCGTTGATCATATCAACACCTATGGATCGCACCATACAGACAGCATTGTCACCGAGTATGATCAGGCAGCAGACACCTTTTTAAGGCAGGTTGACTCCGGTTGTGTCTTTCACAACGTTTCTACCCGATTTTCTGATGGCTATGTCTTCGGCCTGGGTGCAGAGGTTGGCATCAGCACAAATAAAACGCATTCAAGGGGTCCCGTTGGACTGGAAGGGATGCTGATTTACAAGTATCTCCTGGTTGGTGATGGTCAAGTAAGGGCTGCATTTTCCGGAAAGGGTGCCCGCCAATTTCTCCACATTCCACTCCCTTTGGATTAAGCCATTTCAAGTCATCGAATATATGAAAAACCAGAAGATACTCAGACTGGTTGAAGAGATCCAGCAACAGCTGGCTACTTCACCAGTCGTTTCCAATAAAGCTGCATCAGAATTAGAGTCCATTTTGCAGACAGCTGTCGATAATCTGAAGCAGGCCAGCCCGGAACCAACGGTAAAGCGAGTTGATCATGAACCATCCAACCAAACTCCCATTCAAATATGGAGTGATGGTGCCTGTTCCGGTAATCCGGGTCCAGGTGGATGGGGAACCATCATCCTCAGGAATGGTGAGTACCGGGAACTATCGGGTTATATTCCAAAAACAACCAACAACATCATGGAGATGACGGGTGCCTTGGAAGGCATACGCCAGACACCGGTGGGATGCCAACTGATTATCACATCAGACAGTCAATACTTGGTAAAAGGGATGACACAATGGATAAAGGGCTGGAAACGGAAAAACTGGAAAAAGGCGGACGGTAAAGCAGTACTGAACAAATCCATATGGATGGAGCTCGACAAAGAAGCCAGCCTCAGGCGGGTGGAGTGGCAGTGGATCAAGGGTCATGCTGGACACGTGGAAAACGAGCGCTGTGATGAACTGGCAAGAGATGCTATCACTGACGCCGGTCTGTGTTAACTGAGAATCATGCTTGTATAGTCACGGGCAAGCTCGTGCTCTTTCTGGGCATATTTATCGGCCGGATGGTGGGTATGAATGCTGTTGGGGTTAACCCAGAACGTAATACCAGTCTCTCCGGGGTTGTGCATATCAATCTTATTGTCCTCAAAAAACTGCTTGATGGTTGAATGGAGTTCTGAGCATTCAAAAAACAAGTCAATATTCTGATACATATCCTGAGCTTGCTTTTCCACCGCTAGATGATCTATTTCATCCACATACCACGATTTCATATTATCACGATACATAAACGAAACCCGCCCGTATTCCAACAAATTCAAGCAAATAAAGACGTTTACAATTTCCTTTTCCTTGTAAATACAGTCTCGAAAATCATACTCCTGCGGTGGAAACGCATGATCGATTCGGTCTACAAGGCGATCGACGATATCCGGTCGAATATAAGCCCATTTATCAGCGGACGCTTTTCCAACCTCAGTGTGCCCTACTTGATATTCCAGATGTGTCCGGCTCTCACGGAGCGTCCCTTTATTAAGGACACCGTAGTACCCATTCAATATACAGTGCGCAATACCATGAAGGAAGGAATTATGCTGAAACAAATCGACCTCTTCCGGCAGGTGATCCAGCATTCCAAAAGTATCATAGCGGCTTTCCAAGGTACTCTTTTGAATAGATCGATAAAACCATTTCTGCTTATTATTGATGCCTATCTGCAAGCGACCACGGGGAACCTTCAAATCGGATAATATATCTCTGCGAATGACATTTTTGGGAGGATCGAAGTTCTTCTGGTAGTAGTAGTACCAGATCTTGTTCTCTTCCTCATTTGTCTTGTCTTCACCACCATACTCGTCAACATAGGCCTGTATGCGCTTCATTGAACGCTGAAACAGAAACTTCAGGTCCTTCTCAAAATTGATAACCGAGCCCACCTCACCATTGACGATATGCTCCAGGAACCTTCTTTTACTGACGGGAAAAGCCTTTTTCAGCAAAAGCCCCAGTACATTTTCACGATATGAGTTCAGTTTTTCTTTCTCCCGGATTTTTACGAAAACGTCTGAAATCTTCATATGAAGTGCAAATCCCAGATCTATGACACGCGAAATCAAATCATTTTCTCTTTGATCGGTAATTTTTTTGTTCTCCGGACCAAACCCGATTTTCAGAGCTTTATAGCGCAGCCACCACGGATCCTGCCTCAGGGACGGATACTTTTTTTCAATTTTTAAGACCTCTTCAACAGGCAATCCTCCCGGATAATCCTCTTCCCCTAGAACCTCGTCCTCCTCTTCAGCCTCCTTTGTTTCTTCACTTACTTCCAGCCCATAGTCATCATAGAAGTCATCCACTTCGACTATTATTTCCATATCCTCGTCAGAATCAAGCCCTTCTCCATCAAGCTTTTCGGAAAGAAGACTGCCTGAAAATTTATCCAGTTTATTAGGATCTTTGATCAATTCAATAACAGACGTATTGAAGCGTTCATCAAAGAGCATCTCAAGCCTCAACAGATTCAAAGTAGCTTTAGGCAGGTTACCGGAAGACGCCTTGAATGACTCCCAGTAAACGGCACCGGAATGCGCGGCCATATATTCCCTGGTCAACGGAGGTGTTGCCCCGAGGTCAACCAGATGAGTTCTGAACTGATCATAGATATCAATAAAGTGAAAGCGTATGTAGTTTACCAACTGGTCATAGGAAGCCTGGTCAGCATTGACATCCGGCGGCATCAAAAAATGAATGGGAATCATGGGCGAAAACTGAATCCCGGGCATCAACACTTCGTAGTTCAGAATCAATTCGTATGCGGATCCTGATGCCTCCTTCGACTCAAGTGTTGTTCCATGTTTACCTGCTCGATAGTCATCATTTGAATAGGAGAACAGATAAATCTCAGCCTTTGGGTATTTTTTTTGAACGTAGTTCTGGATTCTCCTGATCTTTTCCCTCAGCAATTTCTCTTTCTCGGCATGCACCCTTTTCAGACAGATCTTTGAATGTAGACTAACCATTCCAATCAGCTCCTTGACAAGCTTCTGCCTTGATTCAAAATTGTTGGTCACTGCCTGTTGAACCGCTTTTTTTCCAAGAACCACAATTTCATAGATGATTGGAAACCGACTCTTGAAATTCGCTTGTCCAGCTTTTGTCAACTGATTTTTGACAGATTCCTGCCTGAGATCGATTGCTTTGATCTTTTTTACCACTCTGTATTTATTGGTAAAAAAACTGATCAACTCACTTGCTTTATCCTTCAATTGCTCATCAGATAAGTTTTGTTTGCTGAACAGAAAGGGATCCAGTTCATACTGCACCTGCAAATCAAGATCAGATGCTGTTTGCTTGTGGCTGATGGTACCGATGGAGCCAAGGGAAGCAATGCTATATATCGGTGAAAAACCCTGTTCTTCTATGACAAACGCATCCATTTCTGTGGTCACAAACTTTTCAAACTGATGCCGAAATATCGGCGATAAATCATCAATACCAACAACCCCCGAAGGCGCGTTTTCAACAAAAAGCGCCGCCGTCTCTTCGTATTCTACCTCTTTTGGGACATCGTGGACCTTCTCAATGCGGGTACTGATAAACGTATGTTCCTCATATTTTTTATCATTCACATGCAGGAAAAAGATCACCTCGAACAGCGCTTTTTTCATGTCCTCTGAAAAAAGAGAAAAAGCCAATTCCATTCGGCTATCATTAAAATTCTGGAAAAAATCGATCCCTGATTCAACAGCCTCTTTCAGTTCTACTGTTCTGCTTTTCTCAAGCTGAATACTTTTTTGTAATTGATCAATTAGCGCCACTTTTCTACCTGCATTAAACAGATGATTGAATTATCTACGTGTTTTCAACTTATCTATACCAACACCACACCGATTTCGGCAATATGGGTTTTCTCAACCGGACTCTTTCAATGGGAAAAGTTTTCCTTCTCCCACAATGCCAGAAACGCCCCCACCAGATACAGGGAACCTGCAACAACTAGCAGATCATGGTCTGGCAGTTTATTATTCATTTGATTCATCACCAGTTCAAACGGTTTTTGTATAGGGTATACGATGACACTTCTGTTTTTCAATACCGAATACGCAACTTCACCATTTTCTGCGCGGTCGCTGTCAATCTCCATGGGGATAAAGGTGATATTATCGCAGGGAAACAGATCGAAGACAGATAACAAATCCTTGTTTTTCATCCACCCCAAGGCGAATAGAATTCTCTTCTCTGCATGCTCTTTTGAGAGGTAAGAGAGTAAGGCTTGCATTCCCGATGCATTGTGAGCTCCGTCCAGCAGTATCTCATTTTTGTTTCCCAAAAACTGAAGCCGTCCTTTCCAGCTCAGGTTCTCGATGATCCGGGCGATGGTCGATTCGTCCAGTTGTCTGTCTTGTGGTACGGCATAGGTATATACTGCCAGGGCGGTTATGATATTGTCATTTTGATGAGACCCCACCAGACCAACCTGACGGGGCGATATCTCTTTCCTGATCTGAGAATCAACGGTTTCTGAACCACCCGATAACCTGATTGTAAACTGAACTCGGCCTACCCTCTCCTCCCAGAAAAAGTCCTCAGGACAACTGACACACGAATAACCCTCAACCTGGCAATGAGACTGGATCAATCGAGATACGGAATCCTGCTGAGGTGCAATGAAGACGGGGGTGCCTGTTTTGAGAATCCCCAGCTTCTCAAAAGCAATCTGATCGATTGTATCTCCCAGATACTCCTGGTGATCCAGGGCAATGCGGGTTATAACACATGCCAGGGGGGTTTCAATGACGTTAGTCGCATCAAGACGTCCGCCCAGACCTGTTTCCAGAAGAATGAAGTCGACACCGGCAGCCTCAAACAGAACGAACGCCATGGCAAGTGCAAACTCAAAAAAAGTCGGCTGCAGCTTACCGTCCCGGGATCGCGAAGAAGAGAGGTCAAGATCAATATCACAGGCATGGCAAACTTGTCTGAAAGCAGCGTTCAAGCTTTCATCATCGATGGCACACCCGTTAATGCGAAAACGTTCATTGAATGAGACCAAATGGGGAGAGACGGTACTACCCGTCTTGTATCCGCTTTGCACCAGCAGTTTTTCAATAGTTTTCAGCGTTGAGCCCTTGCCGTTTGTACCGGCAAGATGAATAATACGGGGATGGTTATGAGGATTACCCAGGCGGTTAAGCATGGATCGAATGGTGTCGAGCCCAAGCTTGATATTGAACTCACCTAATCGGTATAAATAATCTAAGTATGCAGGGAACACATTAGTCCTCTACCTTTAAAGGGCGGGTCATCAGGGTTATCAGGATGTCCTTGAGTGACTGGTTTTCATATATGACTTGATATATCCCATTGCACAGGGGAAGATCGAGGTGGGTTTTTTGAGAGATCTTCCAAACCGCTTTTGTGGTGTAATAACCTTCCGCGACTGTTCCGCCCATAGTTGCCAGGATATCCGCTACTGTTTCGCCTTTCCCCAATCGCTTACCAAAATTCTTGTTATGGCTGCTTTTAGGAGAATAACAGGTCAGGGCCAAATCCCCGAGACCACTCAATCCGTAGAGGGTTTCAAGCGAAATTTCCATGTGCTGGCAAAAGCGCTTCATTTCAGCCAGCCCCCGCGTTACCAGCACCGAGGTCACCTCTTCGTACATTCCCAAACCATCGGCTATTCCCGCAATAATGGCATAGATATTTTTTAAGGCCCCGAGCAGGGCGACCCCTTTCACATCAAAGCTGCGATACACCCGAAATGAGGGGCTACTGAACATCTCCTGCAGTGCCAGGCCAAGTTCGTCATCTTTACATGCCAGAGTTTCCGCAGCCGGTGTTGACTCACTCAGCAACCCTTCCGGAAAACAGGGTCCCCCCAGATGAGCGATGGGATTTTCCGGGAAAAACTCTGAGATAACCTCCGGAACTGTTTTCAGTGACTCTCTCTCAATACCTTTATTAATACTGATTATCACCACATCTGGCGCCAATGTTTCAATACGCTTCAGCACACTTCTCATAAAGGCTACAGGTACCGCCACAATGATGATTTGGGCATCAGCAATTGATTTGTTTAGATCCAGTTCAAACGTAATTTTTCCATCACAACTAAATCCAGGTAGATTGGGGGCAATATCAGTTTTTTTTAGCTGTTCGTATTCTTCGGGCAGGTAACATTGAAGTGTAACAGCCAACCCTTTACGGCTAAGATATATCGCCATTGCAGTTCCCCAGCGACCTGCTCCCAGAACCGTAATATTTTGAAACTGTTGTTTGTTGGCCATGACGCCCCAGCTAGAAATGAAAAAAGGGACAGTTCCTGAAACTGCCCCTTTTTTATTGATAATCCTGAACTCGCAGCAAGGAGAGAGATATCCTGAAGTATGTGGTACCGAGAGCCGGAATCGAACCGGCACGGCCGTGAAGCCACTGGATTTTGAATCCAGCGTGTCTACCAATTTCACCACCTCGGCATTTACATAAAATGTTAGATATCCGTAGGTAAACTGTCAACTTGATTCGAATCGGTAAATCGCGTGTTTACAATTGTTGACGTCGATAAATGATCCAGTGAAATCCTTTCTCATTTCCTCTAATCATCAACTGCTACCAATTACTTTTAAGCAGCATTAGCAGATATAAACCACAGTTAGGTAAGTCATTGTCTTGTATGATTGACCAAATGCTGTTAAATTTAGCCTATAGTCATCAGTAGCTGATATTGATGCTTTTTTATCGTTCTCAAAACCGGACCCGATACAGAAGACGAATCGCTTATCTAGTCAGTAACGGGTTTTGGGTGGAAAAGATTAAGATTATAACAGAGGGGAAAACGTGGATTTTTTTGAAGATTTAATTGCTGAACGATTAGGTGGAAAGCTTTTTGGAAAATCAACCGAAATATATAAGTTTGAGAAGATAAAAAGAGCAAAAGCAGAAGCCACTACCAAATACCCTGATATTCCAATTATAGACATGGGAGTGGGTGAACCCGATATCCCCGCAGATGCAGGAGTTGTTGCTGAATTATCCGCAGAGGCTGGTAAATCGGAAAACAGGTGGTATTCAGATAATGGGATCTCTGATTTTCAGGAAGCCGCAGCAAGTTATCTGGAAAAGGTATATCAACTGACAGATATCGATCCACAAAAGCATATTATCCATGGGATTGGCTCCAAACCTGTCCTGGCCATGCTGCCTATCTGCCTGATAAACCCAGGGGACATTACATTGGCAACAACACCGGGATATGGTGTTACATCGACCTATACAAGATATCTGGGCGGTGAGGTTTACAACATGCCATTGACAGCAGAAAACAGTTTTTTCCCTGATTTTTCGACCATTCCAGAGGATATACGACGTCGGGCAAAAATCCTTTATATCAACTACCCAAACAATCCGACAGGTCAGGTCGCCACCAAATCATTTTTCAGCTCCGTAGTCGAGTTTGCCAAGCAAAATCAGATTGCTGTCATTCATGATGCAGCCTATGCTGCCGTCACATTTGATGGCTACAAACCCCTGAGTTTTCTATCTGTAGATGGTGCACGGGATGTGGGGATTGAAGTTCACTCGATGTCAAAAGCCTTCAATATGACCGGATGGCGACTTGCTTTTGTCGCTGGTAATGAAAAGATCGTCAGCGCATATGCAACAGTTAAGGACAATACAGACTCCGGACAATTCAGAGCGATTCAAAAGGCTGGTATTCATGCTCTGAATCATCTAAACATTACCGATGAAACCTGTGAGCGCTACTCACGTCGGTTTGATCTGTTGATTGATGGGTTAAATGAAATCGGCTTCAAGGCCGAAAAGCCCAAAGGGACGTTCTACTGCTACGTTCCAGCACCAAAAGGAACAAAATCCGGGATAACCTTTAAAAAAGCAGAAGAGGCTTCCACATACCTGATAAAGGAAGCTCAGATCTCTACTGTTCCATGGGACGATGCCGGTCCTTTCCTGCGGTTTTCAGTCACATTCAACGCCAATGGATACGAAGAGGAAAAAAAGGTCATTGACGAGCTGAAAACCAGATTATTGAAACTGGATCTCCTGTTCTAACCATTCAGATCTCCAGGGGAACATGATATTTGCCTTGGGTCATCGATAAGCCCTACCTGGGCTGTTGGTGACTGCACTCTTCAGGGATCAACCACCGCACACCAATCGATTTGAAACAACATAAAGATTTTGTGTAATGCCTTCCAAAGAAGACCCATTTAGAAAGCGGTTGTTTTTATTCCTTGTTCCCAGGCTAATACGGGTATTGATCCTATTTCTGGGGATAACCTACAAAAAAGTGTGGATTGGCCTGGAAAATTTGGACCATTTAAAAACCAGTCAACAAAACTGGATCTACGCCAGCTGGCATAATAATATCCTGATGGATGCACTGTTTTTAAAAAATCAAAACCTTGTTTCTCTCGTCAGTGCGAGTTCTGATGGTCGTATTGCCGCACGAGTCCTTGAATTAATGGGTAATCAGACCATTGCCGGTTCATCTTCCAGAAATGGGATTAAAGCGATGCTGACAATGATCAAACAGATCAGGTCCGGCCAAAACGGGGCAATCACTCCTGACGGACCCAGAGGACCCCGCTATAAACTTCAAGACGGTATCATCTACATAGCCCAGAAAACCGGTGTCCCATTGGTACCGATACATATTGAAGCAACCAGACAATGGATTTTTGAGAAAAGCTGGGACAAGCATAAACTCCCCAAACCGTTCTCGACAGTTGTCATCAGAATCGGTAGTCCTTATCAGGTATCGGAGAACCTAAAAAAAGCAGAACTGGAACAGGTAAAAATCGAATTTGAATCTACAATGAACGAAAACGTAGAAAAAACAATCAACATAAAAGAAAACATCAAATGAACTCCACAACATATGACGTGTTCGGCTTGGGAAATCCCCTGATAGACATCATCCTTCATGTTGATGATGACTTTATGACCGATCTGCAATTGACAAAAGGCAGCATGAATCTGGTCGATACAGAACGACAAAAAGCGATTTTAGCGAAGGCCGCCAACTATCCTGTCACCACCACCCTCGGCGGATCCTGCGCCAATACAATGGTAATGACAGCTCAACTGGGTGGAAAGACAGCCTATGGTGGAAAACTCGGTATTGACGACCTGGGTGAAGACTATGAAAAGCAGCTGGTAGGAAACGGCGTTATATCATATCTGGCAAAACAGGAAGGAATGACCGGGAGTACGATCATATTGGTTAATCCTGATGCTGAACGTACCATGAACACCAATTTAGGGATGTGTCAGTCTTTTGCAAAAGAGGATATCTCCAGAGAGGGTATCCAAAGTGCGCGCTATCTCTACGTTGAAGGTTACTTGTGGGATACACCTGTCCAACAGGAAGCGGTCATAGCTGCCCTGGAATACGCTAAATCAGGTACCACCAAAATAGCATTGACGCTTTCTGACTCCTTTTGCGTTGAGCGTCATAAAAAAGAGTTTCAACGGCTAATGGACGACTATGTGGATATCCTGTTCTGCAACGATCAGGAAGCCAGTTTTATGACTGGTGAAAATGATCCGGTCAAACAGATAGATCAAATTTCAAAGAGTGTTGATCACGTCGTTTTGACACTTGGGAAAAAGGGGTCAATGATTAAATGGAAGGACAACGTTGTCAATATTGATGCGTTTAAGGCAACAGCAGTAGACACAACTGGCGCGGGAGATAGCTTTGCCGCAGGATATCTTTATGGTATCACACAGGGATATGACTCCTTCAAATCGGGAACCCTTGCCTCCTATTGCGCTGCCACAATCGTGGGTCAAAATGGTCCAAGGTACGACGGAAACTTCAGGGAGAAAGTATCAGCTTATCTTTAAACGTATTGCTCGATGCGCTGCAACCAGCCTAACGATGGACAACAAAGACAGGAACCGATAAATAAGGACAGAAAAAATGAGTGAAGAGATTGATGTTAAAAAGGTGGCAAAACTGGCTCGACTGAAACTTCAGGAGAATGAAGAGATCTATTTCAAGGAGAAGTTCAACGCCATCATGGATTATGTTGGTGCGATCTCCGAGGTCGAAATCACTTCCGACATGAAAGTGAAGGATGAGTCGCTCCAACAGATTTATAGAACCGATAAAAAAGAAAAATCACCTGTTCAGCCTGACCAGTTTTCCGACTTTGTCGATAACAAGTTTTTCAAAGTGCCGAAGGTAATCGAATAAATAACTTAGAGATCCAGATTTCTGACTTTTAACGCATTTTTTACAATAAAGTCCTTTCTCACGTCTACCTGGTCTCCCATTAATATTGTGAATACCTCATCCGCGTGAATCGCATCTTCAACAGTGACTTGGAGCATTGTCCGCTGAGTGGGATCCATTGTTGTCTCCCATAACTGCTCCGGATTCATCTCTCCCAACCCCTTATATCGTTGAACATAGGTACCCTTCCTGCCATCATCCTTAAGGAATTCTACCACTTCAGAAGCATTCAGAAAGGCGTGCTCATTATTCTCATTATCCCGTATCAGAAAGCTTCCATTACTCTTTAAGCTCTCCAGAGCTTCAAAGCGGACCAATAGTTTATTATAATTATGGATATCAATTACCTTCAACACAGATTCATGAATTCGAAAAATCTTGTCCTCCAGAAAGATCTCAAGCTCCTGGCTGTTGTAATCAAGGTTTACCATCAATTTCTCTTCCGGCGTCTCCTGGGCAATTTTTTCAAGCTCTCTATGAATGATGTTAATATCGATACTTTCCAGTTTAACCTTATATTTAAACAAAAGATTGTACAGCACCCTCAGAGTGGAATTATAGGTCAAATGTTCGAGCAGGCTGTTTAATCTGACGACAGCATCAGCAAATTCCTTCAGGGATGTTTCTTTTTCATTCACCATGTGATATTTGCTGATTGAAAAATCAAAAAGACGATTAACCAATCCCTTTTCATCCTGAACGTACTCTTCTGTTTTCCCTTTCTTTATTTTGAAAAGCGGGGGCTGAGCAATGTAGAGATAACCCCTTTCAATAACCTCCGGCATCTGTCTGAAGAAAAAGGTCAGGATCAGCGTCAGGATATGGCTGCCATCCACGTCAGCATCCGTCATAATAACGATCTTATGGTAGCGAATCTTTTCGATATTAAAATCTGCCTCTCCGATACCAGCACCCAATGCTGTAACCAGAATTTTAATTTCATCACTGTTCAGCATTTTATCAAATCGAGCCTTCTCGACGTTCAGAATCTTACCCTTCAGTGGCAGAATAGCCTGGCTTTTACGCTCTCTTCCCTGTTTTGCCGAACCACCAGCTGAATCTCCCTCAACCAGGAAAATCTCACTTAAGGCCGGATCCTTTTCCTGACAATCGGCCAGCTTACCAGGCAGAGAGCTGAACTCCAGAACACTTTTTCGACGAGTCAGTTCCCTTGCTTTCTTGGCTGCAACCCTAGCCCTCTTGGCGTCCAGTGATTTTTCGATAATCTTTTTCGAGATCTGTGGGTTTTCTTCCAGATATGTTGAAAGAGCATCAAGAAGAATTTTGTCGACAATCCCCCTCACATTAGCATTTGTCAGCTTAATCTTCTTTTGTGATTCAAATTGGGGTCCTGCAATCTTTACACTGACAATTGCTGTCAACCCTTCCCTGACATCATCTTGACTAATTTTATCTTCCTGAGTTTTAAAAAGCTTATTCTCCAATCCATATTTGTTTATTCCCTTTAAGAGTGCACCCCTGAATCCCTGTTCATGTGTACCTCCTTCTACTGTATTAATATTATTAACAAATGTATGTATCTGGCAATTGTATGAATCATTGTATTGAAAACAGATTTCAACGTACACCCCGTCCATTTCTTTCTTCACAAACAAAGGGCTCGGCAACACACAGGTACGATTTTTGTTCAGGTGTTCGATAAAGGTGACAATCCCTCCTTCATAGTTGAAGGTGCGGTTTTTATCGAACCGCTTATCCTTTAATACAATTGACAGTCCCGGGTTGAGAAAGGCCAGTTCGCGCAGTCGATGTGACAGGATATCGTAGTTAAATGTAACATCATCAAAAATAGTCGGGTCCGGATGAAAAATGGTTGTCGTTCCTGTCAAATCCGTCTGGCCGACTATGTTAAATTCGGAGGTGGGTTCCCCTTTTGAGTATGTTTGATTATAGATATTTCCATTTCTATATATCTGCATCTCCAATTCATCACTCAGGGCATTAACCACAGATGCTCCAACACCGTTGAGCCCACCGGAAAACTTATAGGAGGTCTGGTCAAATTTTCCACCGGCATGCAACGAAGTCATTACCAGTTGGGCTGCCGGCATGTTTGATTTCTCATGTATCCCAACCGGAATACCACGCCCGTTATCCGTTATTTTAATTGAATTATCGACGAGAATGGTAATCTGGATTTCGTTGCAATATCCACCCATGGCTTCGTCGATACTATTATCAACGATTTCAAATACAAGATGATGCAGTGCTGGCGAATCAATTCCACCAATATACATTCCTGGTCTCAGTCGCACAGCTTCCAGACCTTCCAGTTGCTCTATATCATTTGCGCTATACGAATCTACTTCAGAAGCCATTTTCTTAACCCCTCTAATTAGGTCGATTCCACCTCAGGAATCAGAATTGAGAAAGCACTTATTTTTCATTTAACCAATTCGGTGCACTCTGGTCACATAACACTAAGACTACCGTTACTCACACAAATTCCAGTTCCCACATCCAGAAATTTCTCTGGGATACCCGTAGATGTCACAAATACCTGGTTCTCTCTCTCGACAATATGATTGATAGTCTTTTCACTCACTTTTTCATCCAGCTCTGAAAAGATATCATCCAATAGCAGTATCGGCTTAAAACCCAGCACAGTGGTAACAATCTTATTCATTGCCAGTTGCAATGACAGGTAAGCGATACGATATTCTCCCTGTGAAAATGTCTGCCGGTCCTTCCTGCCGTCTAATGTCATCCAGTAATTATCCCTGTGGGGGCCAAACAGACAATGACCATTTCCGATCTCCTGATCCACCTTTGTCTGCAAAAACGTTAAGATTGACTCAGGCAGTAGTTCAGTCTTGTTTTTTAGATCGTTTCCATAGGAGAACTGCAGACAATCTTTTCTTCCAGTTAGAGCAGCAAATATGTCCGGTAACAGGGTATTTATTTTTTCAACAATTTCAGCTCTTACGTTGACAATATCTGGGATGATTGCTGCCAAAAGTTTATTCCAGACATAAAGATCTTTACGATGACCACCTCGAAGCAGGACATTTTTCTGTTTTTTTATTCGATTGAATTCTTTTATTTTTTGAAAGTACATTTCATCTGTCAGAAACAGGATTCTGTCTATGAAATTTCTTCTTTCAAGGGGAAATTCTTTAAATGCTACCAACTGATCAGGTGAAAACAGCAGGGATAAGAAATTTTTGATGTACTCAGATGAATAATTGACCATCTTTCGATTGTGCAAAACTTTCTTCAGGTTCTCATGAAGCGTTATTCTGATATCGTGGCGGACATTTTGTTTCGAAAGACCGGTTTGAACCGTTGAACCCTTTTTTGAAAAAGAATTTAAATCGCTTAATTTTGATGTACGAAAAGACTTCAGGTGAGTGATCAAGTACAATGATTCTATCAAATTTGTTTTACCTTGACCATTCAAACCGTAGATAAAATTGATCCCGGAATTGAACTCAACATCAATGTTTTCGTAGTTTCTGAAGTCCACGAGGTTGAGGGAATGAATCACCATTGAATTCTGACAGGCATAAGAATGGTTTTGAAGTTTGACCACTCATCACAGTAAAGGGTCACTGGCGCTTCCCTTCCTGAAATACTGAGATGTATCGACTCATCATCTGATGACTCAAATATCTGCAATGCATCCAGAAAAAATCGAATATTCAGTCCGATACTTATCTCTTCACCACTATAATCACAGTTTATTTCATCATTTCCCTCTCCAAATTCCATTTTCTGACTTTCAAGAACCATTTTTCCGGATTGGATGGTGATTTTCATGATGGAATTGCTGTCACTATCGGTAACCGTATTCAGTATCCTGACCGCATTGATAATATCTGTTTTTGACACGGTTATCGGATTCAAAACCGGGGTATTGATCAAACTTTTTAAATTAGGATATTCAGCTTCTATCAAGCTGGTTTTAAATTTTACCTGGTCTGTAATGATTTGAAATGTATTTTCATCAAAAGACATAGATACATTTTCATCGCTGAAATCAATAATCCTTTTTATTTCGGTCAGACTTTTTTTCGGGATAATAATATTACCTTTTTCTTCGATGGGAGTTGGCAGGCTACTTTGATACTGACAAATTCTATAAGCATCCGCGCCTGTCCAATGAATCATATCTGAGCCAATAATCTCAAGATTAAGTCCCATAAGGCTTTTTCTCGATTCATTTTCTCCAATGCCGATATAGGTCAGATCGATGGCAGATCTCAGATAAGCCCCTGGTATATTGATTGATTTACTTAACTCCTTAAATTCAATAACAGGAAAATGGTCAGGACTGACACCAGGCAGCTTTACCTTTGAGTTTCCGCTTGTTAAGAACACCCAGTTCTGAGGAGTTGCATTGATTAAAATTCGACTATCCCAGAACTCTTTGACCAGGTTGAAAAGCTTGTTTGTGCTGACACAAATTCGACCAGGTTCCTGTACCTCACATTTAAAGCTACCCGAAAAAGTACTTTCGTAGTTTGTCGCTTTTACCTGCAGTTTCTGATTTTCATCTGTCTCTAACAGAACATTATTGATAATTGGTTCACTTGTTTTTTTTGGTGAAATATTAATGACCAATTGTAAAGCTTCTAAAAATACATCTTTTTCTATATATATTTTCATAGTTGTCGTAGTCCCTTATATTTCTGTTAAATACTTTTAAATGTATGTTATTTTGGATCTTTTTTATAAACCAATCTGTTGGAAACTTAAGAATTCTATCTCCCTGAAAAGAGCTTTAATACCTCGTACCGGATCCCTGTTGGAAAGTGGGCTTTTCTGAACAGGTTAACCACAGAATTAAATAAAAAGTTAAAATTACGTTTATTCACTATTTATACAGATAGATCACGAAGAATGGTTGTGATTGTCTGATTGATTTCCGGATCTTTATCCATCCACTCTTTTGTCTTTTTACAAGCCTGAAGTACAGAAGTATGGTTTTTCCCCCCAAAGTGTTTGCCGATAACAGGATAGGATTTTCCGGTTAGTTCCCTGGAGATATACATCGCGATCTGACGTGTTTTTGATATCTCTTTGTCTCTTTTTTCAGACATAATATCTGATACTTTGACGTCAAATTTTTGACCAATCAATTTAATTATATTGTCAATGGTAATGGGATTTTCTTCAATATCCAATACCTCTTTTAACACTCTTTTTGTTGAATCCAGTGTAATATCCTGATTCAGCAATGACCAGCTCGCTTCTATATGAATAAGTATCCCCAGTATATCCCTTACATTTGATTTCACTGAGCTTGCGATCAGATTGATGCTGTCCTCATCCAGGGGAATGGCCATCTGATCTACCTTATTACGAATAATGGCAACACGTGTTTCAAAATCAGGTCGACCAATTCTAGCCACCATTCCTGAATTGAATCTATTGACGAGTCGTTCTTCAAGATTCTTTATTTCTCTGGGATATCGGTCAGCCGTGATAATAATTTGTTTTTTGTTATGAATAAGCTCATTAAAAATGTGAAAAAATTCTTCCTGTGTGCTTTCCTTGTTCTCCAGAAACTGGATATCGTCCAGTAAAAGCAAATCCACGGAACGGTATTTATTGCGGACTTCAGCTGTCTTGCGGAAGCGAATACCATTGATGACTTCGTTGGTAAATTCTTCTGAGTTGGTATAGAGAATTTTAAAATTGGGGTAGAATTCCTTTACTTTTAAGCCAACAGCTTGAATAAGATGGGTTTTTCCCAGCCCGACATCTCCACTCAGAAAAAGGGGATTATATTTGTTATTGGCTACATTGTCTCCAACCGCCCTTGCAGCTGCATATGCTATATCGCTGTTACTACCATTAACAAAATTATCAAAACGAAACTGAGGGTTTAATCCGTCTTCAGCTTCGTTATATCGACGGTGTTTTTTGGAAACTGTTTTCGCTTCTTTATCCTCTTTACCAATCTGAATTACCAGTTGAAAGTCCTCCCGCAAATTGATGGTACCAAATGAATTGTGGAGATGGTTTTTCAACAATTGATGATGGTGATCGTGAATCCAATTATAAAAGAACTGATTGACACCACCAATTGTAATGGAGTCAGAGTTGCTGTTCACGAGAGAGAGCTTATTGACCCATGCTTCAACCTCATCCTGTTCAAGATCCTTGCTTAGTAGATTAATGAATTCCGCCCAGCAATCCGCTGTTGTTTCGGTTGTCGTCATAGTACTTTTATTATTAAATAACAATAAGTTAATAACATATAAACGTTTATTTAAAAATAGCAAAGCTAAGCCTATCTTAATCTCAATGATAAGTTAAGTAAGGATTTAAAAAATTAAAAAGTCCTTTTAAAAACGACTGATAAATCAGGAAAACCGGAATAATAATTCAACTGTTCCAGCCGGTGATCTGGTTTTTTACCAAATCATTTTTCGAATTTAAAATAAGTAAATAAGATTCATCCAATCAGCACATTTAGTGGGCATAAGTGTAAATAGTATCATATATTTCATATATATATGCTGATTTAAGTTTACTCTTTCAGATTTGTTAAAATTGTATGGATGCAATAAGATATCTGCTCCCAGATGATCATTTGACAGCACATTTTTGAATTTGATCGATAACTGTTTCAATTTGCTCACCCAACCCGTAATGAAAGAGAAAGAGATAGTAGAACTTTTTTTAAAACAAGATATTAGCAGAATGAAAGGGCAAGTGATTGGCTTGATTGGGACGCTCGGAGCAGGAAAGACAACCCTTGTGAAAAAGCTGTTGAAAAGTATCGAAGCGGGTTTTGACTCTCAGGTACAGAGCCCTACCTTTAATATCTGTAATGTTTATAGTTCAGCAAAGTTGGAGGTACACCACTTTGATTTGTATCGAATCGAATCTGAAGATGAGTTGTACGAAATTGAAATCTGGGAAAGCATAGAAAATTCCACTAATTTAATTTTCATTGAGTGGATAGATCAGTTCCCTGAATTGATCAGTAAATGTGATAAAGTGATTTCGATATCATTTGATGTAACTGGCCAGAGGGTTTATCATCTGGACAAAAATTAGGAAAATTTGGCTATTTGTGCTATAATACAACCTCAGTGTTGATCAAGGGTAAATAGATTTTAATATGTAATTAAATTAGTATTTTAAATAAATCGTTAATTATTGCTTGGACAATGGTTTGTTCTCATTTTTCAGTTTTTGCAAAATTGAATATTTTGTTTCAAGCCGGCTTTTCGACCCATTAGGCAATAAATATGAATATTAATCGCATCGGTTTGATAACAGGAAATGTTGGCAAAATGGAAGAATTCAGGACGATCATTGGACTCGAGGATCTTCATTTTGGTTATCAATCATTGGATCTTCCCGAAATCCAGAGCCTGGATATTCGAGAAATCGGACAGTTTAAAACCAGGATGGCGCTTAAAGACAATGATTTATCGGGCGATTTTGATGCCATATTAACTGATGATACAGGGCTTTACAGTGATGGCTTGAACGGGCTGCCAGGACCACTGATTAAATGGTTTTTGGAGAGATTGGAAAAAGAAGGATTGGTCGAATTGTTAAATGACAGACAAAAAGGTGGTTCAGTTACCTGTTTATTGACGTTGGGAATTATAGAAACTGGAGAGATTATTCAATTCGAGGGAACTGTCAAGGGAACGCTCGTTCCTCCAAGTGGCAGCTACGGTTTTGGATGGGACCCGATATTTATGCCGGATGGTTATTCTTCAACCTATGGTGAAATGGGGGCTGAAGCGAAGAATAAAATAAGTCATCGAGCAATTGCACTTCAAAAGCTCAGGGAGTGGTTTAAAGTGGACCCCAACGTCAAGACAATATCTGAAATAAATAAGGTGGTTTCAATCTCATCCGATATTCATCGAAGCTTTCATGGATGAAACGCCTTTTTATGCTTTGCTCCTCTTGAATCGGCG